>Ga0187833_10000188_pt1 | contig 70039 bp, 62 predicted proteins | sample ETNtaG_37_FD_167968 | JGI IMG/M metagenome (GOLD analysis project Ga0187833, IMG submission 167968) | Marine microbial and viral communities from oxygen minimum zone, Eastern Pacific Ocean - ETNP2014_SV_400_PacBio MetaG (Illumina Assembly) | ecosystem: Environmental > Aquatic > Marine > Hypoxic... | reverse complement strand
TATGGCGATCGCGTTTTACATAAAACGCGATTTGTTTGGTGAATACTCGAAGACTATGGCGATCGCGTTTTACATAAAACGCGATTTGTTTGGTGAATACTCGAAGACTATGGCGATCGCGTTTTACATAAAACGCGATTTGGTGCCGAGGAGAGGACTTGAACCTCCACGGGGTTTCCCCCACTAGCACCTGAAGCTAGCGTGTCTACCAATTTCACCACCTCGGCAAGAGGGAGGCGCAGATTACTAAGGGACCCGTGCGCTGTCAATCCATACGATCAGTCAGTAGTGTTGCTATACCTAAAAGCAGGATACCTTGAGCAGGAAACAGGAATTTGAAAAAAGACCCATTTGAAAAGCGGGAAGCTCGCAGATACAAAAATCCTATTCCCAGCCGGGAGTTCATTCTTGATTGTCTTAAGGCCTTTGGCGAACCGATGGCCTTCAAACGCCTGTCAAAGACCCTTGGGCTGGAGCAACCCAGTCAGCGTGAGTCGTTGAGAACTCGACTGGCGGCGATGGTGCGTGATGGTCAATTGATAGTAGATCGAAGGGGTGTCTATGGAATTGCCAGCCGCATGGAATTGTTGACGGGGAAGGTTAGCGCCCATCCTGATGGCTATGGTTTCTTGTTGCAGGAAGGACAAGACGAGGATGTTTTTCTCACGAGAAGGCAAATGCGTCAGGTATTTCACGGTGATGTTGTCAGAGTTCGAATCAGAGGCGGGGATAGAAGGGGTAGGAGTGAAGGTGAAATTGTTGAAGTACTCGAGCGAAATACTCAACAGCTTGTTGGTCGGCACCATGTGGAAAACAAGCAGGACTTGCTGGAGCCACTTAATAACCGAGTGAATCATGAGGTGCTGCTTCGAAACAGGTCAGGCTCCCAGAAACCTGGTCAGATTGTTGTCGCGCAGATCATAGAGCAACCGAGTCTGCACGGCGTTGTGGTCGCAGAAATCATCGAAACTCTGGGTGATCACCTGACCCCCGGCATCGAAGTGGAAATCGCACTGCGCAATAACGATATTCCAACTGAATTGTCCGATGAAGTAATCGAGGCAGTCGATAAGATGCCGATTGAAGTGAAAGCCAGGGATAAGATTGATCGATTCGATTTGACGGAGCTTCCATTCGTAACTATAGACGGCGAAGATGCCCGAGATTTTGATGATGCAGTTTATTGTGAACAAAAAGAAAACGGTGGTTGGCGTCTGTATGTCGCTATAGCAGATGTCTCCCACTATGTTCGGGTTGATACGGTGCTTGATCAGTCAGCCAGGCAGCGGGGAACATCAGTCTATTTCCCTCAATATGTGGTACCCATGTTGCCGGAAAAACTGTCCAACGGTCTGTGTTCGCTGAATCCAAAAGTCGAGAGGCTGGTGCTTGTCTGTGAGATGAATCTGTCAGCACAGGGCAGAATCAGTGGATTTCAGTTCTATGAGGGATTTATCGTCTCACACGCACGGCTGACTTATACTGAAGTTGCCAAAGTGATCAACAGCGACAATCCCAGGGATCCGACCCGTTTGGCACTCCGCGAGGTTGTTCCTCAATTAGACGAATTACACAATCTGTTTTTAGCACTGATGAAAATGCGCGAGCAACGTGGTGCAATCAATTTCGACACGACTGAACTGCAGTTTCAGTTCTCTGAGCAGGGTAGGGTCCAGAGTATTCATCCTAGGGCTCGCAACACTGCCCACCGAATCATTGAAGAATGCATGCTCTGCGCCAATGTGTGTGCTGCACGATTTGTTACAAAGAACAAGAAACCTGGGCTGTACCGGGTTCATGAAAGACCTGAAACCGAAAAGGTAGAATACCTTGTTGAGTTCCTGAGCAGATTTGGCGTCAGCCTGAACTATCAGAACACGATCAAACCATCTGACTACCAGGCCGTGATTAACCAGCTACGAGATAAGAAGAACGGCAGAGTGTTACAGATGTCTTTGTTACGTTCGATGAATCAGGCGGTCTATCAAATGCAAAATGAAGGTCACTTTGGCCTCGGTTATCCTGAGTACACGCATTTCACGTCACCCATACGACGCTATCCTGACCTGCTGACGCATCGTCTGATCAAATCCGTCATCCACAGTCGGATTAAGAGTAATGTTGCACTGCGCCTGGGCAAACCCAAAAAAACTATTTTCTATCCTTATGATGAAGAACAGGTAACAACCCTCGGGGAGCACACCTCATTTACAGAACGGCGTGCGGAAGCGGCGGTGTACGAAGTTCTTGAGTGGATCAAGTGTGACTACATCAGCGATCGTGTGGGAGACATCCTTGAGGGCGTGATTACCGGGGTTACTAAATTTGGATTTTTTGTAGAGCTAAACGATGTGTTCGTTGAAGGACTCGTGCACATCAGCACGCTGGTAGGCGACTATTACCATTACGATCAGGCAACACAGTGCTTGATAGGCGAAAGGTCAAATCAGGTATTTTGCATGGGTGATATGGCCGAGGTGCAAATCGCCAGGGTTAATGTTGATGAAAGGAAAGTAGATTTTGAACTGATATACCACTCGTCACTGGTGAAGCGACAAAAATCCAGTCGTGCCAGGTTCAGGAAACAGGCTAAACGGAAGGCAAAACCAAAATCAGGGAATCGCGGACCGAAGAGAGGGGGAAAGAAGAGGAGAGGACGTCGTTAGCAAATCGAACGCAGACGTCAGCAGTAATCAAATTATTCTTATGAGAGGCCAGACAATTTTTGGAATTAATGCCGTCAGAAGTCGACTTCAGCTGGGACACGGTGGAATTGAACAACTCATGGTAAGAGCAGGAGCGCTATCTCCACGTCTTCAGCAGATAGTCGATCTGGCCACCGAAATCGGTTGCGAGGTAAATCGGGTTGATATGGACCAGCTTGATAATATGACCCGAGTGACTCATCAGGGTGTTGGACTCAGACTGAAACCGCCAAAAGCTATTCATGAGGCAGCTCTGGATAGACTGGTTGAGGAAAATGAAGATCTCTTGCTGCTGATGTTAGATGGCGTGACGGATCCGAGGAACCTGGGCGCGTGTCTGCGTAGTGCAGCAGCCCTGGGCGCGCATGCCGTTGTGGTGCCGAAGAACAACAGTGCTCCACTTAATGACGCTGCTATTAAGACCGCCTCTGGTGGCGCTTCCTATGTACCGTTGATCCAGGTGATCAATCTGGCGAGATGTATGGATCGATTACAGAAGCTAGGTGTTTGGATGGTCGGAACGCTTCTGGATGCGGAGCAACCGATCACCGAGGTAGATTTATGTGGCAAGATCGCGTTGGTGATGGGTTCAGAGGAGAAAGGCCTGCGTAGCAACACGGTTAAACACTGTGATTTTCTGGCAAATATACCGATGCTAAATGAGCAATTCGGATTCAATGTGTCTGTTGCAGCGGGGATCTGCCTCTATGAGGTGAATCGCCAACGCACAGATACCCGCTAGATGGTGTTCAGCCGCCGGCAGATTCGGTTATGTCGCTGAATCATGGATGTTGCATATAGCCATCCCTTTCACTACAATGCGCGTCCCTAATTTCTCCTTGCTTCACTGTGGTGGTTTCAACCGCTTTGCAGGAAGCATTAACCCAAGAGGAGTCTTGCATGAGACATTATGAAGTCGTGTTTCTGGTGCATCCTGATCAGAGCGAACAGGTCCCGGGAATGATTGATCGCTATTCATCGCTGGTGATAGACGGTGGCGGCAATATACACAGAGTAGAAGATTGGGGCCGACACCAACTGGCCTATCCGATTAACAAAATACATAAAGCCCACTATGTGCTGCTCAATATTGAGTGTAGTAAGGAAGTATTGGAAGAGATCAATACTGCCTTCAGATTTAATGACGCAGTGATTCGGAACCTGATTCTGGGTCGTAAGGGCCCCGAAGCCGGCGACTCTCCTATCATGAAGCTCGAAAGAGAAAGTCGAGAAAAGAAAGAGAGAGATGATACATCGAATGAAGCCACTGAGAGCCGTGACGATAAGATTGAAACTGAAGTACAGCTGAATCAGGATGTTGCTACTGAGGATGATTTAGTAGTGCAGGACGGCGAAGAGTAATCGGAGGATTTATGTCACGTTTTTATCGAAGACGAAAATATTGTCGATTTACAGCAGAAGGTGTTACTGAGATTGATTACAAAGATATTGAGACCTTGAAGCAATACATCTCAGAGACCGGTAAGATCGTTCCGAGTCGTATTACCGGAACAAAGGCTAAGTATCAGCGGCAGCTGGCTCGTGCAATTAAACGGGCGCGTTATCTGGCGTTGATACCTTATACCGACGGACACAAGTAGTAAGGATCCGAGGTTAATTCAGCACAAGGCAACCTGTTGGAATCCTAGTGAGTTTTCAAGAACCTTTCAGGGTGCCTTATTAGAGGATCTATAGACGGATGCGAGCACTTGCTGAATTTGTAATGCGAGGCAGACTCCAGGCAATCGGTGTTTGCCTGATCGGTGCATCTTTACCCCCTATTCACTGGTTGTGTACCACGGTTGTGAGTTTAGTGATATTGCGAAAGGGATTATCAGAGGGGGTGTTCGTGTTGTTATGGGCATGTTTGCCTTTGGCAATTTTTTTCTATTTGTACGGGGATTTGACGCCTTTTATTGCACTGTTTGGGACGGTTTGCCTGGCGTACATTCTGAGGGTAACGGCCTCATGGGAGATAACACTTGCTGCTGCAGTTGTTGTCTCGGCACTGGGAAGTTTGATTTTTGAGTTGACAGCAGCAGATTTGATCGCCCAACTTGTTGACCGCTACCTGGATTTTTTGGTTGAAGTTCAGATGCAGTCGAACAAAGCGAATGAACTTGCCACTGCGGGCATACTGCCGACACATCAGGAAGCCAGCAACATACTGTTTGGATATATCGTGATGGGATTCGGATTCAGTGTGGTGGCCTTTCTTATACTGGCACGGTGGTGGCAGAGCTTGCTGTACAACCCGGGAGGATTTGGCAAGGAGTTTCAGAGCCTGAGGTTATCTCCAACAATAGGGACAGTGTTGGTAGTTAGTTTGTTGTTGTGTTTTGGCCTTGGTGAGCATTTGCGCTGGGGCAGGATCCTTACACTGCCATTGCTGCTGGCAGGGATAGGATTTGTCCATTGGATAGTGGCAGAAAAAGAATTATCCAGAAGCTGGTTGTACGGCTTTTATTTAATGATGGTACTAATGATTCAACTGATGACACCAATTATCGCAATGGTGGCGTTGATTGACAGTTGGGTCGATTTGAGAAAAAAACTTCGATCTGATCGAGAGGTATAAGAAGATGCAAGTGATTCTACTGGAAAATATCGGAAACCTGGGTGAATTGGGGGAGAAGGTTAACGTGAAGTCGGGATACGGGCGGAATTTTCTGATACCGCAACACAAAGCCGTACCTGCGACTGAGGATAATGTCAGGGTATTTGAAGAGCGGCGTATTGAATTACAGCGAGTAGCTGATGATAAGCTCAACGAAGCAAAGGCTCTCGCTGAACAGATCTCCGCATTGGATATCACTCTGACCATGAAAGCCGGTGAAGAAGGTAAGCTGTTTGGTTCAATTACCGTACGAGATATCGCAGAAGCAGCTGAATCAAAAGGCGTGACCATTCAAAAAGGCGAGATTAAGATGCCAGCTGGTCCGATTCGAGAACTCGGTGAGTTCGAGATAGATATCCACTTGCACCCCGATGTAACGACTGTCTTGAAGGTAGGGGTTATCGCCGAAGAGTAGTATCCTAAAGGGGTCATTTAGCCAGCCAACTGAGTGCCCTTTTTTCGCCCTGATGAATATGACAGTTTTGCATTTCATCGAAAATCTCAGTTATTCACAACTTATCCAATTGTTATGCAATGACAAGTGCGTTGCTGTGCAGTAATCTTATTTCATCAGAATAACGATCTAATCGGGCTCAGAATCCTTTGGCAATCGCGAATTATGACACCAGCACCCCGACGCTGAAGATTCCACCTCATTCGATTGAGGCCGAACGATCTGTGCTGGGTGGCTTGATGTTAGATGATAGAGCCTGGGACAACATTTCGACCATCATCACCGCTGAAGATTTTTACCGGAACGATCACCGCATCATCTTCCGATGTATGGGGGATCTCGCAGAACGAAATCAACCACTCGATATTGTGACGATCGCTGAATCACTGCAACTCGTCAACGAGCTGACCAATGTGGGCGGTACGCCTTACCTGTCAGAACTGGCGGATATTACACCCACGGCTTCTAACATCAAAGCCTACGCTGAAATTGTTGTCGAACGCGCTACGGTCAGGAACCTGATTTCCGTCGCTCATGAAATCGCAGAGAGTGGTTTCAGTCCTCAGGGAAGAGATGCCAACAGCCTGATCGACCTTGCGGAATCCAAGGTTTTCAAGATTGGTGATGATCGACCTTCCCGCGGCAGACCCCAACCGATCAAACCACTGCTGACTCAGGCTGTTCATCGAATAGATGAATTGTTTCAGACAAAAGGTGCATTGACTGGCTTGAGTACTGGATTCCGCGATATTGATGAGATGACCATGGGTCTGCAGAAAGGAGACATGGTAGTCGTTGCGGGAAGACCTTCGATGGGCAAGACCTCATTTGCCATGAATATTGCTGAGAGTGCAGTCATATCGAGTGGCAAGACTGTGCTCGTATTCAGCATGGAGATGCCTTCGAACTCCCTTATTATGCGCATGCTTTCTTCACTGGGACGTATTGATCAATCGAAAATACGAAGTGGTCAACTGGGAGATGAAGATTGGCCCCGACTCACTTCAGCCGTCACTCTGCTGAACGATAAACCCTTATTGGTCGATGACACCGCGTCACTGTCACCCAATGAGATTCGATCGCGAGCCCGACGGGTGGTACGGGAGCACGGCGACCTGGGCCTTATTATGGTTGACTACATTCAATTAATGCAAGTTCCCGGGGGCTCTGAAAACCGAGCGACAGAAATATCAGAAATCAGTCGGTCACTGAAAGCAATGGCCAAAGAATTTGATTGCCCTGTCATTGCAGTGTCACAGCTTAATCGTGGTCTTGAACAAAGACCCGACAAGCGACCCATAATGTCTGACTTGCGAGAATCCGGTGCAATTGAACAGGATGCAGACGTCATCATGGCGATTTATCGGGATGAGGTTTACAACGAAGATGCGGAAAAAGGCATTGCTGAAATTATCATACTGAAACAACGTAACGGCCCGATCGGACGTCGCAAACTGACTTTTATTGGCCAATACACAAAATTTGAAGATCTGGCGATCGGCTACGATGACTACATGCATGAGTAGTTCCATTCGATGAATGTCGGAAATAGTCCTTGTGCGATCATCCATTTAGATAACATCGAAAGCAATTTTGACTTGGTCCGATCATGTGCCCCGGAAAGCCAAACGATGGTTGTCGTTAAGGCTGATGCATACGGTCATGGCGTAGCAGAGGTCTGTCGTCGATTATGTGATGCCGATGCTTTTGCGGTAGCCAGAGTGTCAGAAGGTATCGACCTGAGAGAAGCAGGCCTGCAACATCCAATTTGCATTCTTGAGGGTTTTCTCGATGAAGCAGAGCAGGATGCTTGCCTGGAGCATGGCCTGATACCAACAATTCATAGTCTCTATCAACTCAGGCAACTCGACGATCAACTCCCTGCCTGGTTGAAGGTCAATTCCGGAATGCATCGACTGGGTTTTGGGATCAAAGAAATCGAGGCTCTGGTGGAGCTGATTAAAGAGAAGAGCTTTATCGGTGTAATGAGTCATTTGGCGAATGCCGATAAGGCAGAGTATGAGTCCAACAAGGCTCAACTGTCACGGTTCAGAGAGATTGTTGCGAAGCTGGATCCTGCACTCGCGCTAAGCATCGCAAATTCCGGGGGAATCCTGAATATACCGGAGTCACATTTCGAATGGGTGAGACCAGGGATCATGCTTTATGGCGGCTCGCCCTCGCCCCGGTCAGACAAACGTCTTAAAGCAGGAATGACTCTCACCGCGCCTGTTATCTCCATCAATGAGTTACAGGCGGGTGATGCAATTGGTTACGGTAGCCTCTGGACCGCAAAACAACCTTGCCGGGTGGCGGTTGTTGGTCTCGGATACGCCGATGGCTATCCCAGAGAGATGCCGGAAGGTACAGCTGTATTGATCAACCATCAGCGAAGAGAGTTGATAGGCAGAATCTCAATGGACATGACCTTTGTGAAAATTGAAGATACCGATGAAGTGAGTCCTGGGGATCGAGTGACATTTTGGGGTGAAGAATTGCCTGTTGATGAAATCGCGAATCGGATTGGTACGATCAGTTATGCACTGATGTCAGGATTGACTCCTCGAGTGAAACGCGTTTACGAGAACTAACATTAAGGAACCAGAAATTGGCAAAGAACAAGTCAGTTTATGTTTGTGGTGATTGCGGATCGGAATATGCCAAGTGGCAGGGTCAGTGCAATGACTGCAAAGAGTGGAACACGCTTTCGAGGCTAAGTATTGAAAGCGCATCAATCAGTACCAGACGGAAAGGATTTTCCGGTCAGCTTGAAAAGACCAGGTCACTCGCTGAAGTGTCCACGACAGATCTGCCCCGCCTGAACACAGGTATGGAGGAGTTTGATCGTGTGCTGGGCGGTGGATTGGTACCTGGTTCCACCATCTTAATCTCGGGCAATCCGGGGGCCGGCAAGAGCACTTTGTTGACCCAGATAATGTGTCAGCTTGCGGTTCAGTATCCTGCCCTTTATGTGACCGGTGAGGAAAGTCTGGCTCAGCTAGCCATGCGTGCAAAGAGGCTGCAGCTCCCATTGGTTGATCTCAAGGTTATGGCACAAACTAATGTTGAAGCGATCGTTACTGTCTGGGAAGAACTAAAGCCTCAATTGCTGGTGATTGATTCAATTCAGGTGATGCATCTGGATGATGTTGACTCCGCACCTGGCGGTGTTTCGCAGGTTCGAGAAAGCGCGTCTGTACTCATTCAGCATGCAAAAAAAACCAATACTGTACTACTGGTTGTAGGGCATGTGACCAAGGAAGGTAATCTTGCCGGACCGAGAGTGCTTGAACATATGATCGACTGCTTCATCATGCTGGAAGGTGATCAGGATTCCCGATACAGAACCTTAAGAAGCAGCAAGAATCGCTTTGGTGCGATCAACGAACTTGGTATTTTCGCCATGACCGAGAAAGGTTTGATGGAGGTCTCTAATCCCTCGGCAATATTCCTGTCTCGTGCCGAAGCACCGGCACCCGGTTCGATCGTCATGGTGGTCTGGGAAGGAACGAGGCCCCTGCTTGTTGAAGCACAAGCCCTCGTCGACAGCAGTGTATTAGGGAATCCGAGAAGGGTGGCGGTAGGTTTTGAGCAGAACCGACTGGCCATGTTGTTGGCAGTGCTACACAGACATGGCGGTTTGGAGGTTGGTGACCAGGACGTTTTTGTAAATGCAGTTGGCGGAATTCGAGTAGCTGAGACGAGTAGTGATCTGGCCCTGCTGTTGGCGATCATTTCCAGTTTTCAGAACAAGCCATTACCCCGGGATATGATTTGTTTTGGCGAGGTTGGATTATCAGGAGAGATTCGGCCGGTACCCAATGGGCAGGAGCGAATACGAGAGGCGGCTAAACATGGATTTACGCGGGCAATTATCCCCGCAGCTAATTTACCGAAGCAGGCGATATCCGGGATGTCGGTGATTGGCGTAGGCAGGTTGATTGACGCGCTGGATGCGATTGAAGAGTGAGGCCTGGTTAGTCAAAACATAACTGGATTAGAAGTTCGTTTAGGTGCGTACGAAAGATTTTGTTGTTAACACTGCTTTGTTGGTACATCAATCCTTTTTTTCTTTGCTATCCCCGGGCGCGACTGGAAGGGAACAGTTGATGTGCGTTCAGCACAGGCTCAAAGCTCATAAACAGATACCCGATCCTCTTTCCTCTAAGGATCGGCTCAGGTTCAAATGCTTGAGTAGCAATGGGGACCTGTTTGACATTAATAATGTACGATTGGGTTGAATGCTCAGATTGCGTTGAATCACACTTTAACTAAGCCAGCTTCTTATACCTTACCCTGGTCGGTGTAACACCCTTATCACCCATTCGCTTCTTGTGATCTCCCTCGTACTCTGAATAGTTCCCGTCAAACCATGTCACCTGACTGTCGCCTTCAAAAGCAAGTATATGGGTAGCGATACGATCCAAAAACCATCGATCGTGCGATATCACCATAATGGTGCCGGGGAAGGCGTTGATGGCATCTTCAAGTGCGCGTAATGTCTCGACGTCCAGATCATTCGTGGGTTCATCCAGAAGCAGTACATTCGCCCCTTTTTTGAGTAGTTTGGAAAGATGAACTCTGTTGCGTTCACCACCTGACATGTCGCGTACCAGTTTCTGCTGATCAGCACCCTTAAAATTAAAGCGACTGACATAACCTCTGGATGATGTTTCGTATTTACCTATACGCAGTATTTCATTGCCGTCCGAAATTTCTTCCCATACGTTCTTGTCATCAGATAGAGAATCTCGACTTTGATCGACATACCCCAGTTCAACTGTTTCCCCGAGTTGCATGGAGCCACTGTCGGGTTGCTCAATACCACAGATCATCTTGAACAAGGTTGACTTGCCAGCGCCGTTGCCACCAATGATCCCGACGATAGCGCCTTTTGGAACCGAGAAACTGAGATCATCAATGAGTAACTCATCGTTGAATCCCTTGCTGACGTTCTTGAGCTCAATGACAAGGTTACCCAGTCGGGGACCAGGTGGAATGTAAAGCTCTAATGTTTCGTTTCTTGTTTGAAATTCCTGGGAATTCATTTCTTCAAAGCGAGCGAGTCGAGCCTTGTTCTTTGCCTGCCTTGCTTTTGGTTGGGTTCGGACCCATTCAAGTTCTGTCTTGATGGAACGTTGCCTGGCAACCTCTCTTTTCTCTTCAACCTCCAGCCGTTTTTCTTTTGCTTCGAGCCAGGCAGTATAGTTGCCTTCATAGGGAATGCCATAACCCCGGTCCAGTTCCAGAATCCAGCCAGCGGCATTATCAAGAAAGTACCGGTCGTGGGTGATGGCAATAACCGTTCCGGGGAAGTCCTTGAGGAATCTCTCAAGCCATGCAACACTTTCTGCGTCAAGGTGGTTCGTGGGTTCATCCAGAAGTAACATGTCCGGGTTGGACATTAGCAAGCGACACAGGGCAACGCGACGTCGCTCTCCGCCGGACAATTTGGTTACGTCAGCATCATAGGAAGGCAGACGAAGGGCATCTGCAGCGATTTCCATCTTTCGCTCGAGATCCCAGCCTTCAACCGCATCAATCTTGAGCTGTAATTCCCCCTGACGTTCAAGCAGTTCATTCATTTCATCATCAGAAATGGGATCGGTGAATTTATCGCTGATTGCGTTAAATTCATCCAGCAGGTCCTTAATTTCTCGGACACCATCTTCAACATTGTCGCGGACATCTTTATCTGGATCCAGATCGGGTTCCTGTGGCAAGTAGCCAACGTTTAGATCCGGTTGCGGTCTGGCCTCACCAAGATAATCATTATCTATACCAGCCATAATACGAAGCAATGATGATTTCCCTGCACCATTCAGACCTAAGACGCCGATTTTGGCACCCGGAAAGAATGAAAGAGAAATGTCTTTGAGGATTGTCCGGTTAGGGGGGACGACTTTACCTACCCGAGACATGGTGTAGACGTATTGCGCCATGAACGAGATCCAAAAAGGAACCCATTCTAACAAAGCCTCCAAGGAAAGCGCTGTGAAAATATCGGCGGGTTATTTGATATTGTGGAAGAAGGTCATTCTGGATGGAGATAGTGTCTGTATGGGTGAAGATAACCCCCGTCGATGTTGACGCGTCTGGTAGAGGATTAGAGTAGAATACGGCCAAATTAACTCTTTGGATCAGAATCTTGCACTGTCCATTCTGCAGCAATAGTGAAACCAAGGTGATTGATTCTCGATTGGTGGGCGAGGGTGTGCAGGTGCGCCGGAGAAGAGAGTGTCAGGACTGTGGTGAACGCTTTACGACGTTTGAGACCGCTGAACTGGTGTTACCTCGTGTCATCAAATCCAACAGTATCAGGCAGCCTTTTGATGAGGACAAGCTGCGCAACGGCATTCTGCGTGCGATTGAGAAACGACCAGTTAGTTTTGAAGTAGTTGATGCAATGGTGAACAGAATCTGCCACGAATTAAGAGCAATGGGTGAACGTGAAGTAAAGACTCGTGATGTGGGTGAGTTGGTGATGGATGAGTTAAGGCGCCTGGACGATGTCGCCTATGTTCGCTTTGCGTCGGTTTATAGAAGCTTTCAGGATATTGAAGAGTTCAAAGCGGAAATTGACCGTCTTCGTGAATCCAGTAAAGACAAAGCTGATGGCTAACTCCGACGAGTACTACATGTCTCTGGCGTTACGTGAAGCGGAGAAAGGAATGTACACGACCCATCCCAATCCTCGAGTCGGATGTGTCCTCGTTAGAAATGATGAGATCCTGGGTTCAGGATTCCATTTGCAGACCGGGTCGGCTCACGCTGAAGCGAATGCGCTGAGAAACACCGGGGATGACGCAAAAGGTGCAACAGCCTATGTCACACTTGAGCCGTGTAGCTTCGAGGGTCGTACGCCATCCTGTTCAGAGGCTTTGATTGATGCCGGAGTTACCAGGGTGGTTTATGCAATGGCAGACCCGCATCCTAAGAATCGTGGGGCAGGATTAAAAAAACTGTGTGATTCGGGGGTTGAGGTTTCCGGTCCCGTTTTTGAAGAATCTGCCCGTCGTCTTAATCCAGGGTATGTTAAGAGATTTGAGGTTGGACTGCCTTTTGTCAGGCTTAAACTCGCCATGTCCCTTGATGGAAAGACGGCACTTTCAAATGGGCAGAGCCAGTGGATAACCGGAAGAGCCGCGAGAAAAGATGTTCAGCGTCTCCGTGCAAGGAGCTCTGCAGTTGTCACAGGCGTTCAAACAGTTGTTGATGATGATCCTGCTCTAACTGTAAGGGCTGAAGATCTGGATACTCGTGAAGCGACGTTGGCCAGTGAAATTGAGAGAAAAATCGTGGTCCTGGATCCTAATTTTAGAATTCCCGCCTCAGCCAAACTGTTGGCTGATCCGAATCTACTACTGGCAACTCTTAGTGATCCGACGGATTCAGGGCATCCTGGAGTTGAACGGATACAACTGCCGGAGGACGGTAACAGGCGGATTGAACTGAATGCGCTCCTAAAAGAACTGGCGCAGCGGGATTGCAACGAGGTACTGTTTGAATGCGGTGCAACTTTGGCCGGGAGCCTGTTGCAGCAGCAACATGTAGATGAGCTTATAATCTATGTGGCACCAAAATTGATGGGTGACAAGGCCAGATCGCTGGTTGACTTCACTGAGCTGACAGACATGAATGATGTCCCTGAATTGGTATTTACTGATGTGAGAAATCTGGATGGTGATATTCGTATCACCGCAAAATTGAAGAAGCTAAATTGAAGAACTAAGGATAGATAATGACAAAAATTGTAGAGGGTGATTTTTCTTCGGTTACTGCAAAGTTTGCCATCGTGGTTGGCCGATTTAATGGTTTCGTGGTTGAAGGTTTGTTGTCCGGCGCAATCGACACGCTGAAACGTCAGGGTGTTAATGAGAATAACATTACTGTGGTTCGCGTCCCTGGCGCCTTCGAAATGCCTTTAGCCGCAATGAAAGCGGCTCAGTCCAAAGAGTTTGATGCAATTATCGCCTTGGGGGCTGTAATTAGAGGAGGGACTCCACACTTTGATTATGTGGCCGGAGAATGTGCCAGTGGATTGGCCAGGGTTGCGACCGACGAGGGCATCCCGGTGGCATTTGGCGTACTAACAACTGACTCAATTGAACAGGCCATTGAGAGATCGGGTACGAAAGCAGGAAACAAGGGCGTGGATGCTGCGATGACGGCATTGGAAATGGTAAGTCTTTTGCGGAATCTATGAGGAATAAAGTAACAGCGTTAAAGAACAAGCCCGCAGCACGGAGCAAAGCACGGCGCTTTGTCCTGCAAGCGCTTTATCAGATACAGCTGACTGATTGTTCAACTTCTGAAGTGGAGAAACAGTTTCTTCAGGATCACGATATGAAACGAGTCGATATTGAGTATCTTCATGAAGTGCTCACGGGCATCAGTACAAATCGTGAAGAGCTGGCCAAGAGTATTGCACCAAAACTAGATCGTCAGTTTGAGGAGTTAGATCCTGTTGAATCTGCAGCACTTTATATCGGGAGTTTCGAATTACTGCATAGAGTCGATATTCCATATCGGGTAGCGATTAACGAGGGTGTTGAGCTTGCAAAACAGTTTGGTGCGGCTGAAAGTCATAAGCTGGTCAACTCCGTACTTGACGGTCTTGCCCAGGATCATCGCAGTGCTGAATACAAACGCTAACGGCCAAATCCCGTGGATGAATTCGAGATAATCAGTCGATACTTCGTTGAGCCAATTGGTTACAGTCGAGAACATGTATTGGTTGGTCCTGGCGATGATTGTGCTGTCGCAAAAGTACCTGATGGATTTGAGCTTTGCGTGTCAACGGATACTCTGATCGAAGATGTGCATTTTCCAAAAGATGCGGCTGGTGATGTTGTCGTGAGTCGTGCATTAGGTGCGAACTTGAGTGACCTTGCTGCAATGGGAGCCGAACCCTATGGCTTTACGCTAGCCCTTACATTACCTTCCTACTCCGATAGCTGGCTTTCGAGTTTTTCCACAAGGCTTAATGAGCTGGTGAAGCACTACAAGCTACCGCTGCTTGGCGGGAATCTCGCCAGAGGCCAGTTGTCAGTTACGATCAATATTATGGGGCTGGTCCCACATGGGCAGGCGCTGCTGAGATCTGGTGCAGGTTCGGGAGATGATATTTATGTCACAGGACATCTGGGCAATGCCGCAGGAGGCCTGGCGATTGTTAAAGGAGAAGTAGATGCTGACTGTACAGAACTGGTGGAGAGTTATTTCAGCCCCGTACCAAGAATTTTACTGGGGCAGCAGTTACGAAATGTTGCATCTGCTGTGATCGATATATCGGATGGTTTTGCTGCAGATCTGGGTCATCTTTGTAAGGCAAGTGGATGTGGGGCGAGGGTGTCTCTTGAGTCGATCCCGGTATCTGAAGCGCTGAAAGATTTATTTGGGAGTGAAATTGCGCAATCAATGGCTGTCAAAGGTGGTGATGATTATGAATTGTGTTTCACTGTCCCAACTCGAAATGCCGACGTGATTGCACAACTGATTCGGGATCAGGAAGTACTGGTATCCCATGTCGGTAAGATCCGGCCAGAGCTTGATGTCGAGATCATTGATGCCAAAGGTGTCCGGATTTCAGGTCAATCAGGATATGTACATTTCTGATGGCAGTTAAAGTCAGCAAGGTATTTAGCGATCCCTGGTATTTTCTTGCAATGGGTTGTGGTTCTGGTCTTGTTCCAAAAATGCCCGGCACCGCTGGATCTTTGTTGGCACTAGTATTCTATTTCATTCTCGCACAGGCAGGTACCTGGCTATACGCAACCGTCGTGTTGATCGCATTGGGGTTTGGCGTTTGGCTATGCGACAGAGTTGCCAGAGACATGCAGATGAAAGATCCATCCAGTATCGTATGGGATGAATTTGTTGGCGTGTGGATTGCACTATTTATGTTGCCAGGAGGCTGGTACTGGGTCTTAGCAGGATTCGTGCTCTTTCGGTTTTTTGATATATTGAAGCCGTGGCCTGTTAACTGGTTGGATGAGAATTTGACGGGTGGCGCAGGAATCATGATGGATGACGTTGTTGCGGCAATATATAGCTTGATAATTGTTCAGGTCACAGCATTTGGAATCGAGTCATTATGAAAACCTTGGTTAGCGTGGCTGTTCTGTTAGTCATGTCTTTTCGAAGTGTGGCACAAGATCTGGATATGGAAGTTGTCGGATTGTTTAAGAATGCTGCAGTACTCAATATCTCGGGAAACGAGAGATTATTGAAAGTTGGACAGCTGTCACCAGAAGGTGTACTGCTTGTGAGTGCAGACAGCAAAGAAGCAGTGATTGAAATATCGGGTAAAAAGATGCATTTGACACTGAGCAGCCGCATTAGTGCAGAGTTCAAAACACCTGCCAGTGTAACGGTGTCCATCATGCTGAACGGTGCCGGTCAATATCGGACGACCGGCAGCATTAATGGCCGTCCAGTTTCTTTTTTGGTCGATACCGGCGCTACGATCGTTGCGATTAATTCCATTACGGCTAAATCTCTGGGTATTGATTCTTCCAAGGGAAGAGTTCTTCGGGCAACCACTGCAAGTGGAGTGGTGGAATCGGTAGAAGTCTTTCTTGATATCGTCAAAGTTGGTGGTATTAAGATCCGGAATGTACAGGCGGCAGTTATTCCTGGCAGCTTTCCTCAGGACATTCTGCTGGGTATGTCCTTCCTTAGAAATGTGAAAATAAGAGAAAACGCCGGTACTATGCAACTTATAACGAAGTATTAGTGTTGGAATAAGAATCAGAAAGTTATCATCTGGATGTGGGATTCTTGAACAAGATCTGGCTGTTTTATAGCGTGTAGATTGAGAGTATGCAGACCTGATAAAATCAAATCGATTTTACATAGGAATTTACAGTGACAGCTATTTATGTCGCCTCATCGGAGCTACCTACACCGTTTGGTGAGTTTAAGTTGCATGGCTTCGAAGATTCAGAAACCGGACAGGAGCATGTTGCCATTACCCTTGGTGACGTGACGTCAGAGGATGCAGTGTTGTGTCGAGTGCACTCAGAGTGCCTGACAGGCGACGCTTTGTTCAGCATGCGCTGTGATTGCGGTGCTCAACTGCAAACGGCGTTAAAAAGAGTCTCTGAGGAAGGCCGAGGTATCATCTTATACCTTCGTCAGGAAGGCAGAGGCATCGGGTTGATAAATAAAGTAAGAGCCTATGAACTGCAGGACCAGGGAGCTGATACCGTCGAAGCGAATGAACGATTAGGTTTCGATGCAGATTTGAGGGACTATTCCATTTGCAAGAATATGTTTACCTATTTTGGCATCGGCAAGGTGAGGTTGATGACTAACAACCCGGTTAAGGTAACTGCCTTAACTAAACTGGGTATCGAAATAGTAGGTAGAGAACCGCTGGAAACAGGTCACAATGATCATAATGCCAGATATCTGGCAACTAAAGCAGGGAAGCTAGGTCACCTTTTCGGTAAAAGGGAATAGCCAGTCAGATATTGCGAAATCAGGCCGATATTGAATGACTCATCTAATCCGGGCCACGCTGTCGGCCCAGGAAGCCCGCCATTTATTGATCGAATCCAAAATACCTTGTGCATCCAGACCGCATGCGGCCAACATGTTGGCAGGCTCATCCTCGTGAATAAACGAATCGGGTATTCCAAGATTGATAACGCCAATTTGAAAACCTTTCTGAACCAGGTATTCGTTAACTGCTGAACCAGCACCACCCAACACACTGTTCTCTTCAATGGTTACTATATGCCTGTGACCAAGCGCGATATGGCTGAGTAGTTTTTCATCAAGGGGTTTGACAAAGCGCATATCGACCAGTGTGGCATCAATTGATTCAGCAACCTCCGTGGCTGGGGCGACCATCGAGCCAAAAGCCAAAATAGCGATATCTGATCCCTGTCGCAGGGTACGAGCTTTACCTATCTCAAGTCTGTTCATTGCCCCGTTTATTTCACTGCCGGGTCCCTTGCCTCTTGGATATCTTATGGCGGCTGGTCCTTTGTGAAGAAATCCCGTATACAACATTTGTCTTGTTTCATTTTCATCCGATGGCGCCATAACGATCATGTTGGGAACGCATCGCAAGAATGACAGGTCAAATACGCCGGAGTGGGTAGGACCATCTTCCAGCAGGCCAGCCCGGTCGATTGCGAAGGTTACATCCAGGTTCTGAATTGCAACATCATGAATGAGTTGATCATAGGCTCGTTGCAGGAAGGTGGAATAAATTGCCACGACAGGTTTTGCACCCCCGCAGGCTAATCCTGCAGCCAGAGTGACGGCGTGTTGTTCCGCTATCGCAACGTCGTAATACCGGTTTGGGAACTGCTCGGCAAATGCAACCAGATCTGATCCTTCTTTCATCGCTGGTGTAATGCCGACAAGGCTTGAATCCTGAGCCGCCATATCACATAGCCATGTGCCGAATACATTCGAATAGGTTGGTTTGTTGTGAGTGAAACTGGTGTCTTCATTTGGCTCGATTTTTGAAAGTGAATGCGTCCCTACCGGTGATTCTTCGGCAGGGGCATATCCCTTTCCTTTTTGAGTAAATACATGCAGGAATTGCGGGCCCTCAAGGTCCTTAATATTCTCAAGGGTATTAATCAGGGTATGTAAATCGTGACCATCGACAGGTCCCATGTAGTTAAGGCCCAGTTCGTCAAAGAGGGTGCCGGGGACGACCATTCCCTTAAGGTGCTCCTCGGTTCTGCGTGCTAACTCCAAGGCGTGTGGGATTCTGCTGAAGAGCTTCTTACTGCCCTTGCGCATTGACAGATAGGGGCGGGAACTCAAGATGCGTGCAAAGTACTTTGACAGTCCGCCGACGTTTTTGGAAATCGACATGGTATTGTCATTCAAAATGACCAGGACATTTGCCTCCGTATCAGCCACGTGATTCAAGGCTTCAAATGCCAGGCCGGCCGTCATGGCGCCGTCACCGATAATCGCCACGGTGCGCTCCGTCTTGTTATTCATTCGAGAACCTAAGGCTATACCGAGAGCCGCACTGATCGAGGTCGAGGAGTGACCGACACCAAAGGTGTCGAAATCGCTTTCGGTCCTATCGGGAAACGGCGCGACCCCTTCAGGTCTGCGCAGGTCTTTCATCGACTCCCGTCTTCCGGTGAGGATTTTATGGGGATATGTTTGATGTCCGACATCCCAGACCAGTTGGTCGGTCGGTGTATCAAATACATAGTGCAATGCCAGGGTCAGCTCCACGACACCAAGACCAGCACCGAAATGACCACCGGTCTGCCCTACGGTATATATAAGGAAGCTTCGCAGCTCATCTGCAACCTGGTCCAACTGCGAGGCGTCCAGGTTTCGAAGTTCTGCTGGAGAATTAAGAGTATCCAGCAGACGAGTGGCTGGTCTTTCAAGCGGGATTTCTTGGAATATTTGCATAGACATAAGGCGTGGATTCTACATCAATAGTGCTTCTAACGCAGTAACAGCACTACTGTCGCGATCATTGGGCTGGTAAAGCAGATCTGTATCAATTTTACTCAGTGATCCCGGTTGGTGTTGAAATTAACCAGGTTGATCAGATGTGCACCACTCTCACCAAGAGGTTTGAGTGACTTGATGGCCTTCAGGCTTAACTCTTCAAGGTAGTTGATAGCGGCATCCAGTCCGTGAATTGACACAAAGGTTGTCTTGTTTCTAACGGCATCCGATCCTCGTTGCTTACCCATTCGGCTGGTATCGCCGGTTTCGTCCAGAATGTCATCCTTGACCTGAAACGCGAGCCCCAGGGCGGACCCGAAAATCTGAATATTGGTACGCATCTCTGGGCTAGCCCCGGAGATAATAGCGCCTGACATCACACTTGCGGAGATGAGATCACCGGTCTTGCGATTATGCATGAGTTCCAGTTCATCGGCTGAAATCGACTGGCCCTCGGACTCAATATCTATCATCTGTCCCGCCACCATGCCGTTAGCTCCTGCCGCATGTGCAATAGAACGAACCAGATCAACTCTGATTTCCGGCGTCAGTTGATCGTCACTGGCAATCAGGTCGAATGCGAGGGACTGAAATGCATCTGCTGCGAGAATGGCAGTGGCTTCATCAAATTTGATGTGGACGGTGGGCTTGCCGCGTCGTAGTGAGTCGTCATCCATTGCAGGCAGATCATCATGGATGAGGGAATAACAGTGAATGAATTCGATGGCACAAGCGGTCTTGTCGGCCAGTAAGATTGGGCTGTCAAAAGCCTCGGTAGTCAGGTAAACCAATAGAGGCCGAATTCGCTTGCCACCATTGAATACGGCATATTGCATGGCCTGCAGCAATTTTTCCGAGCTTGCCTGATCGAGGTGAAGTTGCAACTGCTGGTTTACACGATCTCGATAGGATTGGAATTCATCAGTCATCGGCCTCCTCATCAAAGGCTCGTGACTCTATCTGATCATTCTTCTCAATTAGAAGATTCACTTTCTGTTCTGCCTGCTTCAGCGCTTCCTGACACTCGCGGGTGAGTTTGATACCTTCTTCAAAGGTTTTTAATGAATCTTCCAGGGTCAGATCACCTGACTCCATCTTTTCGACCAGACCTTCCAGTTTGGCCAGGGATTCCTCAAAGGGATAGCTCTTCTTGGCAGCCATAGTGCCCCTAAACGACTGAATTTATCAGAGTCGTAAAGATACTGAGCCCGACACCAAACGTCAATGTAGTCGTATCAAGCGTCGCCTACACAAACTTGCTCACCACACACGCAAGCGTGGTGTTGCTAGGTACACGTCCAGGTGCGACCCGATGTGCTGTCCCATAGATGTGCTGTCCCATAAAAGCCGACTAAACTTATTGCAAGAAGATGGAAATATCGTAAAGCGTCAGGATAGATTGTTAGCAGCAAAGCGTGGCTAGATCGCCATATTGACATTATGAAGGTGAATCGGGTTATGCTATTCAGCATAATCAACAAAAGGAATACCAGTGAAGAAATTTACTCTGTTCGTATTTACCCTGTTACTGAGTCAAGGTGTATTCGCCGACGCTGCTGGTGAGATAAAATATCGGCAAGGTGTTATGGAAGTGGCCGGTGGCCATATGAATTCTCTTGTCGCCATCCTGCGTGGTCGGGTTCACATAAATGATGTGAAGTTCCATGCAAAAGGTATAGCCAACTTAGCAACTCTGGTACCGGAAGTCTTCCCCAAGGGCAGCGGAGACGGAAAAACTGACGCTCTGCCTTCCGTCTGGGAGAAGCCGGAAGCGTTTAAGACCGCGATGGACAGATTCACAGATGCCGCGGCCAATATTGCCGGTGCAGCTGAATCGGGAGATATGTCAAAGATTGGACCGGCGATGACAGCATTGGGAGATTCCTGCAAAGGATGTCACGAGGACTTTCGTGCTGAGCATGACTAACTGGTCAGACGTACGTCACCAGGTAGTAAATCACACCAGAACACATCAACATTAGAGGCAGCGCCAGGAAAAGCTGGTGCTTCTCCTCTTCATAATCGTTGTTGTCAGGCAACAACTTTGTTCCTGTAATCATTGGCAGGACCAGTCGCTCCTTTCTAACAAGTTCATAATACGATTGTGCCGTAAGGTGTAAGCCTAGCAGGAAGAAGACGAACCACATGTTGAGCTTGTGAATGGTGGTGAGTGCACGACTGGTATCGTACGAAACTAGATGGGCCAACGGACCTTCGAGAAGAACATCGTCATTTGCAAACAAACCAGTCGATGCCTGCAGTAACAGTGCCACTAACATTGCGACGACGCTCAGTGCCCCGAGTGGATTATGACCAGATTTGCTTTTGTGGTTTCCTTTGATAAAACGAGAGATCGTCGCGGGACCGAAAATGAAATTGCTGAAACGGGCGTTGCCTTTAGCGGTCAGACCCCAGACGAATCGAAACAGGATTAGAGTCAGTACGCCGTATCCACTCAACATATGGTAATCCATCTCGATGAAGCCGCCAGACAGGCCGGTGTAGAGCGATATACAAACCAGCGGGACCAATACCCAGTGAAAGATCCTGATGGGTAGTCCCCATACCAGTTTCCGTTTCACCTGCGGGGCTTTGTAGGCGTCACGCCTAACCGGTAAGTCAGCTCGTACCTGCCAGGTGACACACGGTATTCTGGTAACGTATCCGGTCCACAACTGGCACCGCCAACTCCTCGTTGTTTTGCGTCCATGCAGATATATACTTCATCTGTCGGGCTCAACTCGTAGGTATGGTAGGCAGGTGTCAGGACCTCGTGAGGATAAGCGCTGGCGCTCACTTCGCAGGTTGATTCGCAGGTAATCAACAATTGACCAGCGTCGTCGCTGAGTTGGAACCATCGCACATCCGATAGGTTGCCGTGGTCCTGGGGTAGTATATAAGGCACGTATTGGTCTGCGACTGTGCTCTTGTGGACCAGCATTCTGCCTGACGACTTTCGATCAATGTAGGTTTCATGAGGCCCAAGTCCATACCAGCTCAGATCTTGCAGCGAGGCGTCAGCAATCATCCTGATGCCGATACGAGGAAGATCCGGTAGCGAGTCCTCGATCAGAAACTGATGGTTCACGAGCAAATCATTCTTCTTCGTTACCCGATAGATCGAGGTCATTTCGATGGAACCGGCGAGACACCGTGCGACGGTTCTGGTCAGAATCTTTGAGTCTGTGATGTGGATAGGATCGTACTCGTATTCCAGATTATCGAGACCGGCAGCCAGCCACTTACCCAGGGGTTTGCGATCCTGATTCGGTCTCCCCTTGATACCATCGTTGTCAAGAGGCGCTCTCCATATATTCAATCTCGGACCTTGGGATATGACGGCTTTGCCTGTCGCGTCCCAGGATGAAATGCCTTCATTTGAAAACAGAATCTTGTCGGAACCGAGCTGCAGGTAAACTTCATCATTGATCTGCTTTGTTACGAATCTGACTGGTTGAGTCTTGCTCGGTTTTTTCTTTGCCAGCAGCAGTTGATCCCATGCAACAAGATGATCTGCGTCAGCCCAGCTGCGATCGCGACGAAGCCTAAATTCGAACAGGATCGATAATTCATCACCCTGGGCCAGTGTTTGTTCGGGATACCGAACTGCAACTGTTTCAGATGCCTGCGGTTGGGTGTTCAGTTTGGGAATCCTGCCTTTTAGCACCTGCTCACCATTCATATGTAGCGACCAGGTAATGCGGTATTGGGACAGGCTGGTAAAAAAGTCCTTGTTGGTGATTCGAAACTTTGCGCCAGCTGACTGGGAGCCAGTTGACAGGGAGGCTGCTACCAGGGTGACTTTCACTGGTTGAATAACCTTCTTGTATTCCAGAAGAGATGTGTGAGGTGTCCTGTCTGGCCAGCACAGACCGTCGCAGACAAAATTCAGGTCATGTACTTCTTCGCCATAGTCACCACCGTATGCCCAGTAGGGGATGCCCTGTATTGTCTCCGTCAAGCCATGATCCAGCCATTCCCAGACAAAACCACCCTGCAATCCACGGTGGGTTTCGATCGCATCCCAGTACTCCTTTAGATTGCCGCAACTGTTTCCCATGGCGTGGGCATATTCACACATGATCAGCGGGCGGGAATCCTGAGATTTCACAGCGAAATCGATGATGTTCTGTACAGTGGGGTACATGGGACAGACGACATCGGTACCCTGATGATTTTGATCCCAAGCTCTGCCCACACCCTGCTCGTTAATAGCGTTTTCGTTGTGAATGGGTCGCGAGGGATCAAATGCCCTTGTCCATGCGGCCATTGCGGCATGATTGGGGCCGAAGCCAGTCTCATTGCCCATACTCCACATCACCACGGACGGATGATTCTTGTCGCGCTCTATCATGCGAGTAACACGTGATAAGAATGCATCTGACCAGGCAGAGTCTCTGCCTAGCTGGGCATAATGATGATGTGCTTCAAGATTACACTCATCGACGACATAGAGACCGTACTCATCGCACAGCGCTAAGAACTTTGGATCGTTTGGGTAGTGGCTGGTGCGGACTGCGTTGATGTTGTGGCGCTTCATGGTTTCAAGATCAAGGCGCATCAGCTGTTCCGATATAACTTTCCCTGTTATCTCGCTGTGATCGTGACGGTTTACACCTCGAAACAATACTGCCTGGCCATTGATGAGGAGTTGCCTGTCTCTGATCTCGATGTCTCGAAATCCCAGCTTAATCCCAGCTTCCTGGATTAGCCTTTCGTTTGGATCTTTAAGGTACAGTTTAAGCTTGTAGAGTTGAGGTGACTCGGCTGACCAAGGCACAGCACTTGCGAATGGCTTCTGTAGATTCAGGCGGGCACCTCGACCCACCGTTGGATAGTAGTGAGACCTGTCAACGGTTGCGCTGAGGGGTGAGGAGAAGACAGATTTGCCATTAGGCTTGATCAGTTCGGCTTCAATGGAGTGATTAAGAGCCTCTCTTGGCCTTCCCCCGAGTCTAATATCAAGTTCAATTTCACCCCGGCCGGATTCCACATCAAGGTTGGGTTTTGCGAACACATCTCGTATGTAGACGCATTCCGTTGCGTACAGATAAATGTCCCGATGGATACCGGCATGCCACCATTGATCCTGATCTTCAATGTAGGATGAATCGCTGAACCTGAGTACCTTGATTGACAGCTGATTGTCACCGGCCTGAATATAGCCTGAAAGATCGAACTCTGAGGGTAAACGGCAGTCTTTGGCAAATCCGACCTCTTGTCCGTTACAGTGGAGATAGAAACAGTTCTCAACGCCTCCCAGGTAGATCACAACACGTTTCTTCTCCCAGGTTTTTGGCAGCTTGAAAAAGCGGCGGTAGACACCCGTCGGATTGAGTTTTGGCGCATAAGGAGGTTCTTCTGAAAATGGCATCCTTACGTTGGTATAGATCGGTAGATCCTCGCCAGGTGTTTCCTGCCGGGTCCACAGGGAAGGAACCTTCATCTCCAGCCAGCTGCGATCGTCGAGATCAGGATCGAACCAATCTGAATCAACTTCCAGTGGATTGGCGTATCTCTTGAAGCGCCAGGTACCGTTTAGAACAAGAGTATTGTTATGTGCGAATGTGGACCGGGAAGGAAGTCGACCGTAACTGGTGACTTCGGGATTCTCCCAATGTTTGTGTGCCAAAAGAAAACCTTCTAGAAAACCTTCTAACTGTGATCATTCTTTTATATCACAGTTAGAAGGTATATAGGTCCCTGCCGAGGGGTAAGCTGATCCCGTCTGGGCGGTAAATATAGATACGCTAAGGCCTTTCTCTTAAGCTCTTTTCCGTCCTACAGCCCTCAATCTGATCCTTTCAGGCACGAAGACAGAGTCACGCTCTTTCTTGCGAAGTTTGATGATAATGGAAACATGTTCATCATCCGGCAGGTTCTTAAGCGTTGAGCCATAATCACAGAAGGACTGGATAAACACATCCTGTAGCTCAATCAAACGCGCCTTTGACGACCTATGCCATGACAGAGATGTTTCTCTTAATCCTGCTATAGTCTGTGTCGCGTGTTGCAGCTATCGCGGCAATGGATGCGTAAATCAGCGCACCTGCTACAGATACTCTGAATAATTGCATAAATTCTTTCCCTCTATTGTTGCTCGTCTAAACTAACGATCGAGTTGTTCAATATTGCGTCGATCTTCTACCTGGCTTACCAGATGGCACTCTTGATCAATTGATCGACGCTTTTTCGGTGCGAACATGGAGGACTTTCTGTTATGTGCCCCTTACGAAGGGTGAGGGTACAAAAAAGTTTGGTTCTTTTTGCTCAATCCCAGCTTAATTGCGTTATGGTGTCGCAAAAAAGTGAGTGGACGTCATGAAGCCCAGGAAAGCCGTCGTTGTACTTCTCGATAGTCTGAATCGCCAGTTATTGGGTTGCTATGGTGGAACTGAGTTCGCAACCCCCAACCTGGACCGCTTTGCCAAGAGAGCAGTTAAGTTTACCAATCATCAAACGGGATCGTTACCCTGTATGCCCGCCCGACACGATATTCTGGTGGGTGCGATGGACTTTTTATGGCGTCCGTGGGGTTCTATTGAGCTGTGGGAAAGGCCTATCACCTACTATCTACGACGTGAGGAAGTCGTTACGCAACTCTTTACCGATCATCCCCACCTGTTTGAGGTTGGCGGTGAAAATTACCATACAGATTTCTTTGCCTGGGACTACACCCGAGGCCATGAGTCCGATCCCTGGAAAACCAGGGAAGATCCCAGCTGGGTAGGCACACCGGCGCTGCCAGCCGAAAAACGCTACAAGCAGCGGGACGACAAAATAGGCTACGACCTGTCGCGTTCCTATTTCAGAGAAGAATTGGATTTCCCTGGACCTAAAACCATGCAGGCGTCCGCTGATTGGCTGGCGGCAAACGGTGACCATCTGGATAGTTTTCTGATGTTTGTAGACGAGTTCGATCCTCATGAACCATTTGATACGCCTGAACCCTGGGCTAATCGATATGATCCGGGCTGGGATAAGGACCTGATGATCTGGCCACCATATGTCATCGATGGGGTGAAGAAAGGCACACTTACGGAACGTGAAGGTCGGCATATTCGAGCTAACTATGGATCGAAACTCAGCATGATTGATCACTGGTTCGGCAAGATTCTGGACCAGATGGATGACGATAACCGCTGGAGCGATACGTTGTTTGTGTTGTGCACGGACCATGGCCATTTTCTTGGAGAGAAAGATATCTGGGGAAAACCTCGAGTACCACAATATGAGACCATGGGTCATACGCCGTTGATGATTGCTGCGCCTGGCGTCGAGGCGTGTGAAATTGATGCACTCAGCACCAATGTTGATATTCATGCCACTCTGGCGGATCTTTTTTCAGTCGAGACTGAATACATAACTCACGGAAAATCGTTGTTGCCACTGATTTATAAAGAGAAAACTGACGTTCGGGGATGGGCCATCGGGGGAATCTATGGTCAATGGGTGCAGATTCACGATGGCAAGAATAAATATGCCAGGGCGCCCGTGGGCGAGGGTTTTCCCCTGTCCATGTGGTCCAATCGATGGTCCACCATGCCCGTGATGGCGTATCCTGGATTAAGGTTGCCCAACCCGGATAAACGGGCCTATCTTGATTTTATGCCGGGTTCTGCAATTCCAGTGATTCGCCAGCCTTTTCAGGAGGGTGACTTGCTCCCATTCTGGTCATTGAATCCACCCATTGGGGATAATCATCTCTACATAACTGACCAGGATCCGGGCGAAAACGAGAATAGGGTTGGCGAACCTCTCGAGAAGGAGATGATGGAGTTGCTGCGAACCGCCCTGACTGATGTTGAAGCACCACAAGAACAATTCGATAGGCTGGGGATTTCCTGAAACTGTCACTCGGCTCATGAAGTGAGTTCGCTGCTAACGACACGGTGGAGCTGCGCTGTTCAACTGAAATCTGATAGTTTTGTGGGGTTGACTGTCGCAAAAGTTTGCTTTGGTTTTTTGCCGGGGCGTAATGAGAGTGATTAGTTGAACTGCGGTCCGATTGCATGGTTGAGATTAAGGTACAAGTTACTGGTAGCGTCGTGCAATTGTTCAAAGAGCGAACTACACTTATACAGGTTTATAAGTAGTATTGGTGGGAAGGTAACCGGGTTGAGTGCACATCCACTGGTGCTGATGAGGATAGAAGAGCAGATGGCAAATAAGGTATGGACACGCATTTAGCAATACCAGTTTGTTAATTGTTGTCGGGCAACATAGTATGCGTTTTTCTGAATCTTTAGAATCAAGAGTTGTTTCTGAGTTCCATGAAACTGTTAGAAATTGAAAACATTACCCAGTTGCTGGATTCGAATGAGATACATGAAACCGACGACGAAGCCGGCACAAAACGTGCTGCGGTAGCCACAATTCTGCGCAGGACTAACGAATTAACAGAGGCGCTTTTCATTCTTCGTGCAACCAAGGAAGGTGATCCCTGGTCAGGACAGATGGCGTTTCCTGGTGGGCACTATGAAGCACATGATCTTTCGCTAAGACGAACGGCGGAACGCGAAACGTTCGAAGAAATAGGACTCGACCTGGATAGTAGTGCAAGATACCTGGGGAAGATTGCTGACGTCCAGGCGAACCCTCGCGGTCGCGACTTTAATATGGTCGTGTCGCCGTTTGTCTACGTGTTAAATGATGCTAATCCCAAGATGGATCTGAACTTTGAGGTTGCTGATGTTTTGTGGGGTTCTCTCAATGACATGTATATGGGTGATAATGTGACAAGCCTGCGATTCGGTGCCCTTGGGCGAGAAGAGAAGTTCCCCGGGTACAGTGTAGGCAACCAGGTCGTCTGGGGCCTGACCCTTCGAATGTTGACTCATTTTTTCACGTTGCTTGATCCCGAGTGGCGTCCTAATTACGAGTAGCCTGCTTGCGGTTTTTTCTTGTCTGAATGGCACTTATCTAAGTACTCTTACGTCGTTCCGATCCCAGGTTTCTCTTTTTGTTTACTCGTTCCGCACATCCCTGTGCTCCACTTGTTCAGACAGTTTCGCGGCTCCGGTTGCTGCCTTCGCATGCTGCAGAACTATGTGAAAAGAGAACGCGAAAAGAGAAACCTGGGATCGTAACTGGTGACCTTGTCAAGCACAGGGCTGTTTGCTGTAACCTGGTCCCTAAGTGAGTGCTATTCCAATCCCACCCGGGTCTGGTTTGAAACGATCAAACCATCAGGTTTTCTCAGCGGATTGAAGATGGTTGCTGTAAACCCAGGTCAGAAATCGCTCAACACCATGTTTGACGTGTTCGCTTCTGATTGATGGAAACATATCGAAGGCATGTTGGCCGCCGGATATTTCAGCGTAAGCGACGGGGTTGTTGGAAGCCTGGCGTAGTTCATCAGCGAAAACTCTGGCTTCCTCAATAGGGACCAACGAGTCCTTGTCACCGTGGACGATGAGAAATGGGGGTGCATCTGCTGTCGTGCGAAATAGAGGTGACACCTGCTGATATTCATCCAGGTGATCATCTCGACTCAGTTTAAAAATTGACGATTCAAGAACACTCTTTAGACCATCATTTTTTTGCAGTTTTCGTGAATCGGTGAAATCGTAAACACCGTAAAACGGCACGGCACCCTGGACGGTCGTATCTTCACTTTCAAAGCCTGGCTGGAATTGGGAATCATTGGGTGTCAACGCTACAAGGGAACTCAGCTGGCCTCCAGCTGAACCACCCGTGACAACGATAAACTGAGGATTTCCACCATATTCCTCAATGTGATGTTTTACCCAGACCAGGCCTTGTTTGCAGTCAATGACCGGCTCTGGAAATGTTGCGGACGGGCAGAGACGATAGTCGATACTGGCACATATCCATCCTCGTAAAGCCATATGACTCATCAAGGGTATTGCCTGTCTCTCTTTGCTTCCCATTTTCTCGGTCCACGCACCGCCGTGAATCTGCAGCAGAACCGGACATTTACCGGGATTGTCTCGTGGCTTGTAGATATCCAGTTTCTGATTGTGGTCACCAAAGGGTATGTTCTTGATGACTTCAACACCAGGATCAATATTGTTGCGTGGATCCTTGATCTTCTCGTAGTTGGGAGCGGCAGGGAACTTGTCCCTGAATGAGGTGTTGATGTTAGAGCGATAATCGAATCCGAGGTCCGCCTGCAGGCCAGTTTCAATATTCTCCCTGGCGACCTCGCTTGAAAGGTAGAAATAAGCCATTGCAGACCAGCTGGTGATGCAGACCAGAAAGCCTAATCCACCTAGAAAGCCCGTCACTGAGCCGTTCCAGACGAACAGAAATACAATGATGACCTGCAAAATTATATGGTGCAGGGCAAGCTCGCCGATCAGCCATCCGGCCAGAAAACTGAATGTCGTCATGTGTAATGTGCGATAAACAGGGTGATAGAGGTTATAGGCCAACCAGCCGAACACAAGGGCCAGAAAGAAGAAGAATGTTGTCATATAGGGGCACTCGAGTGTTTAGTGATAGCGTCTTGTAATGAAGTGTGATCGCATTATTATCTCTTAATCACATAGGCTGAGAAAGCCGGCAATAACTAAAAAAAGCCGAATGCAGAAGTCTCGAATATACCTGGTGTTGGCACTTAACACGCCTGTATTTTGTGCCCTGGTACTTTTTATTTTGCCGGAAGTTGGCTTGACTGAAGGTCTGAAGGTTGGTGTTGGTATTGCTTGCCATGATTGTGCCGATAGTTATGGTAAACGTCACCATTAAGAAATTATGGGATGACAGCGAATCGACAGCTCTTGAACTAAAAGCAAAAGAAGAAGAACTTTCAGACCTCAAGACAAAATTAACTGAAGTGACGACGATGGATGAGCTTACGGGCTGCTCCAATAAACGGCATTTTCTTGATTTGCTGATTCAGCATAGCGCCATGAGCGAGCGCGGGGTGTATGAATTCACGGTCGCCGTCACCCAGGTCGATCAGTTTTCGAACATTATCGACACCCAGGGACTAGCCCGAGGCAATGTGGTCCTTCAGTTGTTTTCTCGTACCGTCAAAGCGGCTCTTCGTGAAGTGGATGTTATTGCTCGCCTTGAGACGGACAAATTCGGCCTGGTTCTGTCAGGTTGTGGTGAGGGGGATGCACTCATCATTATTAATCGAATTAGTCAGTTAATCAGTCAAATCCGGGACAACGACCAGGATGACATGAAGATCACAGTGTCAGGCGGTATCACCTGCTATCACGGTACTGAATCACCCGATGATCTGATTGATCATGCTAATCGGGCGTTGCAGTTTGCGGTTTATTGGGGCAGGGATCGCGTCGCCGGGTATAACTACACAGATCCAGGAACCGAATCCTAGTTTTCACTCCTGTTTTCCTAAAGATGATCTAAACGAATTCCGCAGCAAGGGCTTGTGGGTTCAGGATCTTTGGGTCAGCTGTGATCACTCAGAATCGCATCAGAGATTTTCTCCGCCAGCATGATGACAGGTGCATTGAGATTGCCGTTGGTAATTGCCGGAAAAACTGAGGCATCAACCACTCGCAAGCTATCGACGCCATGGACACGAGCAGTGGTGTCTACGACGGCAAGGTTGTCTTCGCCCATCTTACAGCTGCAGCTTGGGTGGTAGGCGCTTTCACTTTTTTGGCGAATGAATTCATTGAGCGCCTTGTCGGTTGAACACTCGGGTCCGGGTCTGATTTCTTTGCCTCGATAAGGATTAAATGCGTCCTGCAAGACAATTTCTCGTACCAGTCGAATACCTTTTCGCATTACATCCTGGTCTTCTGGTGTCGTATTGTAGTTAAACAGGATTCTTGGCGGCATTGTCGGATCCCTGGATTGCAGCGTGACTGAACCCCGACTGGTTGGTTTCATCGGTCCAACATGTGCCTGGAAACCGTGACCTTCAAATTTCTGCTTGCCGTCATAGTCCATGGCGACTGGCAAGAAGTGGAACTGCAGATCTGGGTACGCCGCGCGGTCATTGCTTCTCAGAAAAGCACCTGCCTCAAAATGATTAGTTGCACCGGGACCTGAGTTTGTCAGATACCATTGCAGGCCAATCAGTGGTTTGTTGTACCATTTAACCGCGGGATAAATCGAAACCGGCTGCCTGCACTCGTACTGAACGTATATCTCCAGGTGGTCCTGAAGATTTTGACCAACGCCTGGCAAGTCGCTGATAACGGGGATACCCAACCCGGTCAGGGTAGCGCCGTCACCGATACCGGATAACATAAGGAGCTGTGGTGAGTTGATGGCGCCACCACACAGGATAACTTCGCGTCTGGCCCGAATTGTCTGCAGTTGACCTGAAGACAGAAATTCCACACCTGCAGCCAGGTGATTCTCAATGACGATTCTTGTCACATGTGATTTCTTGAGGATTGAAAGGTTGCCCCGATTGGAAATGGGTTGCAGATAGCCTTGTGCAGCGGAAAATCTCTTTCCCGATCTGATGGTCTGATCGAAAACACCGAATCCTTCCTGCTGTTCTCCATTAATGTCTTCTGTAGAAAGAAAGCCAGCTTGTGGGCCTGCTTTCAACCAGGCCTTGAACAGCGGATTGTCGGCATCCGCTCGACGGATATGGATAGGACCGTCACGACCTCTGAACTGGGAGTCCCCGTGTGAACAGGTTTCGGCTTTTTTAAAAAAAGGAAGACAGTCCTCGTATCGCCAATTTTCGAGTCCGGGATTTCCAGCCCACTGCTCAAAGTCCCCGGGATTACCTCGGATGTAAACCATGCCGTTGATCGAAGAGGAACCCCCAAGAACTCTACCCCGAGGACAGTAGGTTTTTCTGTTGTTCAGACCTGGTTCTGGTTCAGAATGGTAGAACCAGTTGTAACGGTCATTCGCCAGCACCATAGACAGAGCGGCCGGCATGTGAAGACGGAAATCCCACTGATGATCAGCTGGGCCCGCCTCAATTAGAGTAACCTTGCTGTGTTCTGACAGGCGGTTGGCCAGGACACATCCAGCCGAACCGGCACCGATGATTACGAAATCTGTCTCTTGAAGGCTCAACTGTCTGCCATGGCTATCAAATCCAACGAGACTACCTGATTTAGTCCTATAGGCACAAAGGTCGAGTACTGCTGGTCAGTAGCCATTGCCTAATTTAATGAATATCATTACTATCTGCTGCTGAAAAAAACAACGGATAAATCAATGGTCCTGCCGGTTCCACTACTTTTCAAAGGTGTCCCTGGATCACCTTATACACGCAAGATGCTTGCATTGTTACGGTATCGACATATTCCATATCAACTCCTGCTTGGCGATCAGGCGGCTGATTCCTCGTTGCCAGCGGCCAAGGTGAATCTGCTGCCGACCTTTTACTTACCCGATGATGCAGGGGATCTCGAAGCGGTGGTTGATTCGACACCCTTGATTCGGAGATTTGAAGATGAATTTGAAGGGCGTGGTACCGTTCCGACCGACCCCGTGATGGCTTTTGTTAACTATTTGCTCGAAGACTACGGTGATGAGTGGCTGACCAAAGCTATGTTTCACTACCGCTGGTACTACGATGCAGATATTGCCATGGCAGGCAAGATCCTGCCGAGATGGACTGGATTGAGCACGCCCGAAGAACATCTGACCCAAATGGGTGAGTTTGTTTCCGACCGTCAGATTTCGCGGTTATACGTTGTGGGATCCAATGATGTAACCGCACCGGTGATTGAAGACAGCTATTGTCGGTTTCTTGGTATTATGGATAGAATCGTTCAGAAGCAGCCATTCCTGATGGGTCAGCGACCTGGCTCGGCGGATTTTGCAGTCTATGCACAACTAACCCAGCTGGCAAAATTTGACCCAACACCCTCGGCTATCTGCCTTGAACAGGCACCGCGAGTCTATGCCTGGACAGATGTAGTTGATGATCTTTCCGGAACGCCAGCAGAAGCAGGTGGTTTCCTGACTCGTGATGATGCTAAATCGGTACTGGGTGAGTTTCTGGCAGAGGTGGGGCGAGTTTATGTGCCTGCTCTTATTGCCAATGCCAGGGCTCTTATGAACGACGACAACCAGATGGAAACAGAAATTGATGGTCGTCCCTGGGTGCAACCAACCTTTCCTTATCAGGGAAAATGTCTGCAGTGGATAAGAGAAGAATATGCAGGATTAAGTCAAAATGACCAGGATGCAGTAAATGGCATTCTCAAAGGAAGTGGTTGTGAGCAATTGTTTGAGGACTAGAAAATGAAGAAGAACATTCTGAGAGTAGTAGCAGCGTTACCGGGAATCCCAATGTTGTTGAACGGGACCGGTTTTATATTTCAACCGGAGCAGGCCACAGAAAGCTTGGGTATGGTGCTGTTGGATGGAATTGGTCGGAGTACCCAGTTGGGTGACTTTGCATCATTTTTCATTGGCGTTACGGTGTTGATTTTTCTTGGGGCATATCGAGCGCAAGGCCAATGGCTGTATGCAGCTGCGATGTTTTTAGGTGGGGCAGCCGTATTTAGGGTAGCCGCAGCGGTGTTGAACGACGCAGGCATGGCAACCCAGTTTATTATCGCCGAGATCATTCTGACCGTATGGTTGTGTACCTGCGCGTTTTTTCTCGACAGATCTGGTGAGTAGCAGATTTGCGCGGAAGCTGGTTTCTGCTTAGTACCATCGTATGTTGGAGTTCTTTTGCCTTAGGCAGTCGTCCCAACATTGTGTTGTTGTTGGCGGATGATCTCGGATTCAGTGATCTTGGCAGTTACGGAAGTGAGGTGCATACACCTAACCTTGATGAGTTGGCCAGCCAGGGAGTGAGATTCTCAAATTACCATACTGCTGCGAGTTGCGCGCCAACGCGTGCGATGCTGATGTCAGGCGTCGATAGTCATCGAGCCGGGGTTGCCAATATGCCTGAATCACTTACTTCAGATATGCGGGGAAAACCAGGTTACGCAGGAACCTTGAGCAAGAATGTCGTTACCGTGGCAACCTTGCTGCTCGAAGCCGGGTATCATACTTACATGACGGGGAAGTGGCACCTGGGTAAGTCACCGGATCTTTTACCCAGTAGCCGTGGTTTTGAACGAGCCCTGACCATGGCAGATACTGGTGCTGACAACTGGGAACAAAAACCCTACATACCGATCTATACCAGGGCAAATTGGTTTGAGGACGGTATTGAGACAACCCTCCCCGAAGACTTCTATTCATCTGAGTACTTCATTGACAAGACGATTGAATACATCGGCAGTAATCTTGATGACCAAAAACCTTTCTTTTCCTATGTGGCATTCCAGGCAGTGCACATTCCGGTGCAGGCACCGAGAGAATATACAGAAAAATACCTGGGTCAGTATGACATAGGCTGGAATCAGCTTCGCCAGGAGCGATATCAAGGCGCTATTAAGTCTGGTGTCGTTGGAGACGGTGTTGAATTAGCAGAGATGCCAACGACACTGGATTGGGGATCACTAAGCGATGATGAAAAACGTTATCGGTCAAAGGCAATGGCTGTGTACGCGGGCATGATTGATGCTATGGACGTTCAGATTGGCAGGCTGATTGATTATCTGAAACTGACTGATCAGTTTGATAATACCATTTTTATTTTTATCTCAGACAATGGTGCTGAACCCAGCAATCCAATCCAGTCTGGTTCAAGCCTCGGAGATGGTTTCTTTAAATACTGGATGTCATCAAATAACTACAATACCGAGTATGAAACACTCGGTGAGAAGGGCAGCTACTCTGTCATTGGTCCCAGTTTTGCGAGTGCTGCAGCTTCACCGTTCGCCTGGTACAAATTTTTTGCCGGGGAAGGTGGCATGCGAGTGCCAATGATAATCTCCGGGACTGATTCTCCTTTGAAGAGCGGTGTTACCGATGCTTTTTCGTTTGTGACAGATATTGTACCGACGATACTGCAGTTGGCTGAGGTTGATGATCCGCAGGGTAGGTTCAGGGGTGAAACTGTAGAAAGGTTTACCGGGCACAGCCTGGTGCCGTTGCTGAATCAGACAGCCTTAAGTGTTTATCGCGAAGATGAACCCATTGGCTATGAACTGGGAGGTAATGCCGCGTTGTTCAAAGGGAAATACAAGATTCTGAAAAATCGAGGACCTATAGGTGATGGAGCCTGGCATCTTTATAATCTGACGGATGACCCTGGCGAAACAGAGGATTTAAAAACAGATGAGTCAGAAAAGTTTGAAGCGATGATGGCTGATTACAGGCAGTACGTTGATGACTTTAACGTGGTGCCGGTTCCTGATGATTATGACCAGCGCCGTCAGGTGTTGTTTTACGGAATCAAAAACCGAATGCCTGGCATTGTGCCAATACTGATGGTGTTTTCTGCGTTGATCATTTCGGTAATTGGTTACCGCCGATTCTCCGCTAGATGAAGAAATATTGCAGCGCACAGTGGAAGCATCAGATTAGTATTTGGTCGATCAAAGAATCGTATCAGACAAACTGAAGAACTCAATACAGGAAAGAGATAATGCGAATTATCAGAACACCGGAAGAACGTTTCTCGAATCTGGCTGATTACTCCTACAAGCCGAATTACGTCAATGTAGATGACGGTGAAGGTGGTCAGCTTAGAATTCATTATGTTGATGAGGGCGAAGGTGAAGTGGTCTTGTGTTTGCACGGTCAACCCACCTGGTCCTATCTGTACCGGAAAATGATCCCTGTATTTGTAGAAGCCGGATACCGTGTCATTGCGCCTGACATGGTCGGGTTTGGCAAGTCCGATAAACCAACTTCACGAGACGACTACACCTATGCAAATCATGTGAGTTGGATAAATACGTTCGTGGGTGAATTGGATCTGACCAATATGACACTAGTGGGACAGGACTGGGGTGGCCTGATTGGCCTGCGGGTGCTAACAGAGAATACGGATCGATTTGCGAGAGCCGTTGCTGCCAATACGGGTTTACCAGATGCAAAGGGTATCCCGGATGAAATGGCGGCTCCCATGCATGAAATGTACAAGACCATTCCAGCCCTGCCGCCAGCGGAGATGGGTGAAAAGCTGAGAGCCAACGAGAATGGCATGGGGTTTATGTACTGGATCAAATTCTGTGATGAATATCCTGACTTCGTGGTTTCAGATGTCGTTGGTATGAGCACCCTTGATGGGTTGTTATCCGAGGAACAGAAACAGGCTTATGATGCACCTTTTCCTTCAGAAGAATACATGCAGGGTGCAAGGCAGTTCCCGAGTCTGGTGCCAATCTATCCCGATGGCCCTGAGATTCCCAATAACAGAAAGGCCTGGGAAATACTCGCTGCATTCGACAAGCCCTTCCTGACCGCCTTCAGCGATTCAGACCCGGTCTCAGCGGGTGGATATAAGCGATTTCAGGAAGAAGTTGCCGGTGCGCAGGGACAGAATCATGCAACCATCAAAGGCGCTGGTCACTTTCTGCAGGAAGACGCCGGACCAGAGGTTGCCCAGGTAATCGTAGATTTCATGATAGCAAACCCAATAAAATGATGCCCTCACCGCCAAGGATGGTGCCATCAAAAATGGCACCATCCCGGAAAGCCAAAGGCTTATCTGGGATCCACCCTGAAAGAATTATGAATCCATCCGGGACCCAACCATGAAAAAATACTGGCCTCATTCTGCGGCATCATACTAGGACTGTTAGCACTGGCAGCCATTTTCCTCAATACAGAATGGGGACAAAATATCCTGCTCAAGCAAGGTGCAGCAGTAATGATGTCTGGAGCTGGCATTGAAGATGGAGATGCTCTAAGAGTATTCGTCTGTGGCAGTTCTTCGCCTTTGCCTGCCTAGGGCAGAGCACAGGCCTGTATCGCGGTGTTATCACCGGAACACTTCTTCGTGATTGATTCCGGTGCTGGTTCAACCCTGAATATAATGACGGCAAGGTTACCGACTCAAAGGCTGGATGGCGTTTTACTCACTCACTTCCATTCTGACCATATCGCTGAGCTGTACGAGCTCAATCTCAACTCCTGGGTGCAGGGGAGAGAACATCCTCTGGCTGTCTATTGGCCAGAAGGCGTCAAACAGGTTGTCGAAGGAGTAAACCAAACCTATGAACTCGATGTGAGCTACCGTGTGGCCCACCATGGCAGCGATCTTTAGCCACCTGAACTTGGTGTGCTCGAATCACATCCTGTGACAATTGGCGTGGTAGTCAGCACCGGGGATATTAAGATCTCAGCGTTCAAAGCTGGTCATAGCCCGGTTCATCCTGCTGTGGGATATCGCATTGATTACAAAGACAGATCGGTTTTGGTGACGGGTGACACGGTTATCACGGACGATGTGATCAGGAACGCAGATCAGGCAGATCTGATTTTAACCGATGCATTGTCGTTGATCATTATCGACGTATTGGCAGAGACTGCCGACAGGTTTGGCATGAACCGAAATGCGAAGGTCTTGCGAGATGTCAGGGATTATCACGCGTCGACGACAAGTCTCATCAAAATGGCTGAATCAACCGGTTCGATGGTGGGTTTCTATCATATGGTTCCACCACAGGCGAATATCGTTATGGAGAAGATTTACGAGCGTGATTTGCCAGATAACGTATTGCTGACCAACGATGGTATGTGGTTCACCCTGCCAGTTGGTGGAGACGACATCGATGTGACTCAGCCCTGACTGGATTGACGTCCGGATTGGCACTAACCACTCTTCATGTATCTCTGTGCAGCTCTGCGTCCTCCGGGTGTAAGGATTTCCAGGCGACAGCCTTTCCAGGGACCCTGGGAAAGACGATCTGATAAGTGCCGTCAAAAGACATTTTGAGTCATACCCGAATATGAATGGGTTCTACCCTTGACCAGCGGCTCGGAATTGCTTTTCATGCCCGGTAAGCGTAACCCATGGAGGAGATATGGCAGCAGAGTCCTGGACATACAAAAAAGGTTTGGTAGAAACCGGTAATGGTATATACGCCTATCTGCAACCGGATGGTGGCTGGGGCTGGTCGAATGCTGGTTTGATTGTTGACGGGGACCAGTCTTTGTTGGTCGATACCCTGTTTGATGCGAGATTAACGAGAGAGATGTTGTCGACGATGGCAGATGCGTCTGGCGTTCGAGCCGATAGCATTGGAACCCTGGTCAATACTCACTCCAATGGCGATCACACCCATGGCAACGGTCTTTGTACAAGGGCTGAGATTATTGCATCCGAGGCCAGTGCGGCAGAAATGGAAGTGACCTCGGCAGAAACATTACAGGGATTGATGCAAATGGCACCGGACATGGGCGAAGCAGGTGAGTTTTTCCTTGAGTCATTTGGTGCGTTCGATTTCAGCGATGTAGCAGAGAAGTTACCGACCCGAACTTTTACCGGTGAACTCAATTTATCCGTGGGGGATAAGAAGGTAAATTTGATTGAAGTGGGACCGGCACATACCAGAGGGGATGTCCTGGTACATGTACCTGAATTCGGAACTGTCTATACCGGGGACATACTGTTTGTCGACGGGACTCCCCTTATGTGGGCCGGACCGATCTCAAACTGGATCAAGGCATGTGACCTCATTGTCGAGATGAATGCAGAGGTGATAGTACCGGGTCATGGACCCATTACAGATAGTAAGGGTGTAAAACGAGTACAGGAATACCTGGTCTATATTGATCAGGAAGCGAGAAAGCGTTACGACGCAGGTTTATCTGTGTTGGATGCTGCTCTCGACATTGCTTTCAGTGATTTTGAATCCTGGGGGGATCGAGAACGGATCGCGGTCAATGTTGATACGCTATATCGGGAATACAGTCAGAGTGAAGAACCTGCGAATGCGATTGATCTATTCATGATGATGGCGGAGGTCAAAAAGGTCAGGGGCTGAGATGTCTGAAGAAACCAGCGCCTTGCGCTGATCGGTAACCCAGCGGCCCCAAGAATACTTACAATATCTCGAAGATATCGTAGGCTACTTTCCCTTCAACCTATTTGGATTTACCCACAAATACTTTGTGGTTTAACCAGCCATATTTTTCAGACGAGGTATTAAATATTGGTGTTACTCGCCAATATAATCCTGAATCGCTTGGAGCTATTACGCCTTTGTAGGCCCTCCTGCAGCATCGCAACACCCTGGCGAACATCCGCGGCTAGCTTTTCAAGTACGTTGCGCCAAAACCCCTGGGCGACTTCGTCTATCGCATTCAAGGCATCGTGATCCTGGTCCTGAGTGCAAAAGGAAGATTCCTGAGTTCCTCGGGCGCATGAGCGGCAAACACATCTTAACCAGTCAGGCGTACTTCCTCCTCTTCAGAAAACAAAGCACGCGCTGGCAGCAGCGGCAGTAACTCCTCTTCCTCCCTCACGCCCTTGGCCCTGTCCCGCGACCCACTTGCCTTCTACATAGCTCTTCAACATAGCTCTTCAACGTATTCATGGTCTTAGTTCTTTCTTTCGAAACGAACATATTCGAAGTCCAGGGCCTGACTGTTGATACCTCGTTTGGGTGGGGCAATCCAGTTCGCGAATTTGCCCGGCCCCAGGACGGGAATCATGACGGATTGTACGTACTCGTAATCCTCCGTTGTCGGTAATGCGTCTGGGCGTATTTTCTTCCATTGCTCTTCGGAGACTAGGTCGCCATGCATGTCGAACCGATGGTTAGAGTACACGCCTTGCAATCGGTTGAACCGCCGCGAGGGCAGGGTGAGTTGGTCGGATAAACCACAATCCCCGAGTGTCTTGTTCCACCTTGTCAAGGATTTTTCGCAGTCTTCGATGTATGCGTCTTGCAAAACGGTGTTCATGGCACGTCGCATGGGGATTTCATGGCTGGACATTTGGCCCTTGGAGTTCGGGATGTCCATTGAATAGATTTCGTCCATGGCCGTGTGGTTCAGGTACCGTTTGGATGAAGACTCCTTGTAGCGGCCCTTCAACCCTTGCGCGAAGTAGGTGGCTGCGTTGGATGAGTCATCGCCGCCAAACAGGTCCAGTGTCGCGGTGAACCATTCGTTGATGTATTTTTGAATGATGTCCAAGGGGATCCCGCCACGCGAACGAACGTTCTCCGCTGGGGACTCTTTCATGAGCTCTGCTGTCCGTCGGATCACGCGTTGCAGACCTGTGTCTCCCACAAACATATGGTGGGCCTCTTCAGTGATCATGAACTGTGTGGATCGAGCCAACGGGTCGAACGCGCTTTCAGCCAAAGCGTAGAGTTGATACTTGCCGTCTCTGTCCATGAACATCGTGAAACAGAAGAAGGCCAGCCAGTCCAAAATGGGTTTGTTAAAGGCTTCCAAAATCCGGGGTGAGTCCGTGTGGCCGGAGCGACGAATGAGCAAGTCTTCTGCCTCTTCTCGGCCATCCCGTCCAAAATATGAATGGAGCAGGTACACCATTGCCCACAGGTGACGACCTTCTTCGACGTTGACTTGAAACAGGTTTCGAAGGTCATAGAGGCTGGGCGCGGTTTGGCCCAAAAGGCGTTGTTGTTCGACAGATGCGGGTTCGGTATCGGCTTGGGTCACAATGATGCGCCGCAGTTCTTTGCGGTATTCGCCCGGGACGGTGGCCCATACGTCTTTTCCAAGGTGGTCACCAAAGCCAATCTTGTTGTCACCGGAGGGAGGCGCTAAAAAGATTCCCCAGCGATAGTCCGGCATCTTCACGTAATCGAAGTGTGCCCAACCGCCTTTCTCAACGCTGATGGCGGTACGCAGGTAGATTTGATCTTCCTGAAACCCTTCGGGCCCCATGGCGCGCCACCAGTCGATGTAGTTGGGCAACCATGCTTCGAGGGCTTTTTGCAGCTTACGGTCGGAGGATAGATTGACGTTGTTTGGTATTTTTTCGCTCAGTGAAACATTCATCGATTAAGTTCTCCGGAAGTCGAATTCGGCGCTCTCGGGTTCGCCATATAGGGTCAAGGCACCTTTTTCACCCACTGTGTTAGGGCGTTGGAAAATCCAGTTCTGCCATGCAGTAAGTCGGCCAAAGATTTTGGTTTCCATGGTCTCTGGCCCGGCGTACCGCAAATTGGCTTCCATCCCCGTCAAGGCATCCGGGGACATGCTGACCCTCTCTTCAATGGCGAGTCGAAGCTCATCTTCCCAGCCAATGCCATCATAGGCCGTGGTGACCATACCTGCGTCCTCCGCATCTATGGCTTCCATTGGCTCGGTATTGGAGAGGACCTTGTCTACATGTTCCGGTGCGTTCAAGAACCGTGTCTGAAGTCGCGTCAGTCCATTTCCCATGGGCAATAGACCACCATTCAAGGGGCTGACTGCTAGTTGTACGCCGTCTTCTTCCAGCATATAGCTGCGGTCTGCGGCCAGCGCCAATTCCAGCAGCGAGCCAGCAAAGCAGGAGCCTTCGTCAATGAGAGCAAAAAAGCTCTTGGCCGACATGTCGAGTCGTTTCAGAACGCGCTTCATCAGCAGAAGGACCTCTCGTACAAACCAGTGCCCTTGTCGGGCCATAATCTCATTGTCCAATCGGACTACGTTGGCGATGGCGCCTTTGGTCTTGAGCAAAACCAAGCCGATTTCTGGATGCTGGAAACGCAATCGAAGCAAGGCGTCGTCCATCTCGCGGAAGGCTTGTAACGGAAACCAACTGCAACCCACGGTTGCAGCATCTTCGGGCAGGGCAGTGATGTCGTCTGGGACCGTTAATTCCAATCGAGCCGTCCGCGGGGTTTCGTCCCAGAGCAACTTCACGTGCTGGTAATGAATCCCCTCTTCGTCGATGGTGGGATTCAACGCTTCTAGTGCAACACCCTTGCGGTCCGGGTGGCCACCGTCGGCCAGTGCAGTTGCACGTTCGGTGATGGCCTCATTAAACTTGGACGGTGGAAAGACCGCATCGACCAGGCCCCATTTGACGGCTCGCTTGCCTTTGATTCCTTCGGCCAGTGTGCAAAAAATGTCAGCCAGGTCTCGGCGAACTTTGCGTTTGTCCACTACCCGCGTCAGACCACCTGTTCCGGGCAAAACACCCAGGTAGGGGACTTCTGGCAATGAGACTGCGGCCCGTCGGTCGTCCACCAGATAGATCTCTTCACAGGCCAGCGGCAACTCATAACCACCACCCGACGCAATCCCGTTCAATGCCGCGATGTATGTTTGGCCGCTGAACGCTGTGGCATCTTCGATGGACAGTCGAGTCTCGTTGGTGAACTTGCAGAAATTAACTTTGAACGCGTGCGAGGAGGAGCCCAGCATAAAGATGTTGGCACCCGAGGAAAAGACCCCGTCCAAAGCGCTGGTTATGATCACCGACCCTACTTCTGGGTGTTCAAAACGCAGCCGATTTACTGCATCGGCCAACTCTAGGTCCACGCCGATGTCGTAGGAGTTCAGTTTTAGATCATACCCGTCCACCATCCCGCTTTGCTCTTGAATGTTGAGCTTAAGGGTTGCCACAGCACCGTTCACTTCCATTTGGATGTGTCGATACGTTGAAGGATGAGCTTCGAAAGAAAAGTTTATTGGATCTTTTGTATGCTTCGCCATGGCGGAACCCTACCAAGTAGCGCAGGAGACCTGCAAGCGGTTAACGAGCATATTTTTAGTTATTAACCACGAGTGTTCGCCTGCATTCTCTGCGCTTACGCCCGGAGATGGCAACACCCATTACACTGGTATTTGTCCCGGAGAATCCGGACTTTGTAGTCCAGATATAGTGCCAGGTTCAGCCCTGCATGTTAAAAACGTTTGAAGGTTTACCAATTTATGCGGTCACATCCTTGACGTTCTTGCCGAGATATTGGGCGGGTTCATCGTCCGCGCTTTCCGTCGAAGCCCAACCTGCCAGTAGCGACATGGCTAACATAAGGAAAATCTTGCCTATGATTTATCTTCCTTTGCAGAAAAACTGTTTTGATACCATAAAGCTGAATGTCAACAGATTAGAGCCAAGAGTTCGATTAAGACTCGGCCGTGATTGAAGCCGTGGCAAATGCGGGGTAGGCTGCGAAATGGACAGGTGAAAAAACAGTTTCTTGAGTCGGATGAACCTGCCATTCAAACTTGATTGCAGTGACTAATGCCAAGGAACAGATATGAGTGAACCCTATGACAACGGCAGTTTCTGGTTTGCATCTCTGGATGAACTTACCCCGCCGGAACCACCAGAAGAGCTGCCACCTCAGGTTGACGTTGCAATAATAGGTGCTGGGTTTACAGGTCTTTGGACCGCCTATTATCTGAATAAAGCAAAACCTGACTTGAATGTCGCCGTATTTGAAGCAAATTCGGTTGGCTTCGGCGCAAGCGGGCGCAATGGTGGTTGGTGTATGGGATGGGCCATGGGTATCGATGAAATGATTCAGGAGCCAAAAACCATCGAAAAAGGCATGGCGGTAGCGCGTGCAATGGAAGAAACCGTCGATGAGATCGGCAGAGTCTGCCAGGGAGAGAATATTGACTGCCATTTTGCAAAAGGTGGCACATTAACGGTTGCGACCAGGCCATTTGAAGTGGAACGGATGCAGGCGAAGGTTGCTGAACGTCACAAGGCGGGATTCTCCGAAGAGGACTTCGTCTGGCTCGATGAAGCGGAATCAAAAAGGCGACTCAATATGACGCCGAACTTCGGCGCAGTCTATACACCCCATTGCGCCTCCATTCATCCCGCCAGGCTTGTTCGCGGACTGGGTGATGTTGTCAGGAAGAAAGGCGTCAAGATATTTGAACAGACAGCCGTTACCAGCTACGGGCACGGGAAGATCGACACGGTTCGCGGACAAGTCAGCGCACCCGTAGTTCTAAGAGCAACTGAAGGCTACACCGAATCCATAAAGGGGCACGAGCGTGAAATGCTGCCTGTATATTCCATGATGGTCGCAACTGAACCGCTTCCAAATTCAGTCTGGAATGAAATCGGATTAAGGAATAGAGAGACTTTTGGAGATAACCGACGCACCACAATATATGGGCAACGCACTTTGGATAATCGGTTTGCATTCGGTGGAAGAGGAGGCTACTACTTTGGCTCAGAGCGTAAAGCAGTGATTCCACCGGATGATCCGAGCCTTGATTTTGTAGAACAGACACTGCGGGATTTGTTCCCGATACTGGCTGGATATCGAGTGACTGATCGATGGGGTGGACTGATGGGTGCGCCAAGACACTGGCGGCCATCAGTCGTCTTTGATAAGCAAACGGGGACAGGCAGTGCCGGAGGCTATACCGGGGAGGGTGTTGGCGCCTCGAATCTCGCTGCCAGAATACTGGTCGACCTTGTACTTGAAAATCAAACCCCTATCACAGAACTGGCCTGGGTAAACGATGTTGCCCGTCGCTGGGAACCTGAACCGATTCGCTGGATAGGAACAAAAGCTATCCGCTGGCTTGGTGAACAGGCCGACAGGGTTGAAGTAAGATCGGGTAAACCCTCGAAGGTCTGGGGTGGATTGTTTGATCGGTTCTTTGGCTGAAAGATCCAGCTCGCAGCCAGCATGGACGGATTGAATCTGCATGTGGGTATATTTAACATGATGGATCTGGTCTTGATGAATACGCCTTAACCCTTAGGAGACATTCGTTGTCCACTACCAGTGTGTGACAAAGATCGTTCAGGTTGATCAGCATTCGAATGGCAGAAGATCGAAGTAATAGAGCGGTCTATCGATGCCGGTTGTATCGAGGTGAAGTAGTTCGATTTCGCTGCTGCAACCGAAAACGATTGACAGGCACTTGAATTCTTGACGAGTTTGCTGAATTCTAACAGCAACTAGCCAAACAGACGGAGGAAACCCATGTTCTCGTCCCATCGAATAATACTTTCTACCCTTCAAAAGAGCGCTTTCGTGCTATCAGTACTGCCAGCCATGATGGCCTCTGGAGAAATCACAAGAACAGCCTCAGGTCACCCTGATCTCTCCGGTACCTATAATGCAGCTACCCTGACACCGCTGGTGCGACCCAGTGCATTTGGTGACAATCAGTATTTGACAATGGAAGAGGCTGACGAGATCGCCGCGACGGAGCGAACTCTGTTGGAAGGTCGTTCTCTCGACAGTGATCCGAACCGCGAAGCACCACCAGATGGTGGCGATGGTTCGCGAGGTGCTGCTGGTAATGTTGGTGGTTATAACACCTTTTGGATTGATCGTGGTTCAGATGCTTTTAGTGTCGATGGCAGATTTCGGACATCGATCATCATTGATCCAAAAAACGGGCAGATGCCACCGATGACCAAAGAGGCGCAGGCAAGGAGAGCCAAGTTATTTGCAAACTTTCGACGTGAAAACGATGGCACAGCGTGGTGGGTAGGCCAGGATGGCCCCGGGCCTTATGACAACATGGAGCAACGGGGCACAGCTGAGCGATGTCTGCTCGGTTTTACTGGTGCAGCGCCGACATTCCCCAGTCTCTACAACAATTTCAAGCGGATTGTGCAGACCGAGGATCACGTGATGATTCTGATAGAAATGGTGCACGATGCACGTGTCGTTCGAATGAACTCTGAGCATCTGCCTGTCACAATGAGGAAGTGGCTGGGTGATTCAATCGGCTGGTGGGAAGGAGATACACTTGTGGTTGACACCATTAACTTCCATCCACTCGCTGGAAGGCGGGGAAGTTCAGAAAGGAATCACGTCGTCGAGCGATTTACTCGAACTGAAGACGGCGATCTGCTCTATCGATTCACCGTTGAAGATGAAGAAGTATGGACGACTCCCTGGACGGGTGAGTACCTCTGGCGCGCCAGTGGTGAGAGGGTTTACGAGTACGCCTGCCACGAGGGTAACTACGCGTTTGGGAATATCATGCGTGGCGCCAGGATTCTGGAAAATGACGTCTTGTCCGAGGTCACCAACTAGCAGAAATCACTCATAGTTAGTCGTCAGTGGTTCCACCATGGCCTGTCTGTGAAGGATCGCATGTCGATCTCATGTGTCCAGGTCGATCGATGTTGCCGGGCGATGTGGAAATAGGTGTCGGCAATTCTGTCTGGCAGCATTAACCCGTCGTGCTCCATGCCGCGGGTCTCCCTCAGTTGCTGGAATCGTTCGGGACCCAGCATTTTTCCTAAGGTATCCGGTGCATCTACTGCACCATCAATCAGAATATGAGCGACATGAATGCCCTTTGAAGCGAATTCAGCATTGAGGGACTGGCAGAGCATTCGACGCCCGCCCATTGCGGCGGCATGAGAGTGTTGGCCACTGTTACCCCGCACGGCCGCTGTGGCTGAAGTCACAAGGATCGTACCTTTGGCTCTTTCTGCCATGTGAGGAGTCACGGCCTGTGCAATACGAAACAATGCAAAAGTCGCCATTCGCCAGCCCATTTCAAAAGCCTTGTAGCTGGTATCCTTAAGCGCCCTGTCGCCAATCTGGGCGCCCAGATTGAATACCACTACTTCGATTGGGCCAATGTCTTTCTCGACAGTCGCCACGCGGTCCTCAATGACCTCAGGCTCAACAGCATTCACTAAAAACCCCGATGCAGAACCCCCCTCGCTCTCAATGCTTGCGACCATCCTGTTAAGACCATCTTCGTCACTGCGTCGACACAGCACGGCATGGTATCCCTCATTGGCAAAGCGGGTACCCACTGTGCCACCGATACCGGCTCCGGCACCCATAACCAGACAGACAGGTTTCATTGATTCTCCTCCTCATTTCAGATCAGGATCGTGCCTGGTCTGATTGTTTTGAAATTCAGGTAACAAAGAGTACGGGACGCTCGCTGTTTGAGCAATGAACGATGAAGATTGTTAAAAAGTGACGCGGCATGCTGTCACCGATCTGCTTTCGAGGTCATATGAAACTTGCTGACTTCTGATCTTAAGAAGTGGTAGTTTGCTTCTGTTAATCAGCAACATACTGCACTGTGAAGTGATGCAGGGTGAACTTCGCAGGTGTCACTCATATCAGGTTGGTAGCTATGGCAACGGAAAAAAAGAAACACAGGGGAAACCCGGTAACCGCACCGAGTAACATTGGTACGGTCGTGCCGGGAGTACATGTTTTAGGCGGGATGGGAAATGCCTTAAGTATTGAAACGGATGATGGCATCGTCCAGTTGGATACAGGAGACAACGAGAACAAGGCGCTTGAAATGATTGAGCGCCTCCGCGCAATCAGTGACTCGCCTGTCTATGCCATTGTCTATAGCCATGGACACCTTGGTTATAACTCTGCGGTGAATACCTGGCTTGCGCATGTTGCAGAAAGAGGGGATCCGGTCCCCCGTTTGATCGCTCACGAGAATCTGGTAAAGCGCTATCGACGATTTGCAAATACTGCTCCATTGCAGCAGATGTTTATTGAGTTTCAATTCAAGGTACCGATTGGTTTGATTCAGGGTCCTCTTGATCTGACGATGCCGACAGAAACCTTTTCTGATGCGATGACCCTGGGTACTAAAGGTCGTCGTATTCAATTGCTCTGGGCTCCCTCCGAAACTGATGACACATTAGTTCTGTGGTTGCCAGATGAGAAAGTGCTCTATGGCAGTTCCGCCATCACGCCCAGTATTCCCAACATTGGCACGCCGCTGCGAACTTTGAGAGATCCGATTCGCTGGGCTGATACGCTGGATCGGCTGGCCGCACTGCAGCCTGAAATAGTCATCATGGAATTTGGTCCTCATCTGACGAAGCCGGAAAAGATACAGAAAATATTGACGGCAACCTCGGCCGCGTTGCGCTGGGTGCATCAGGAAACCATCAGGTTTATTAACCTGGGTTACAGCATCGAGGAAATTCTGCATCTGATTGAATATCCCGATGAATTGTTTAAGCAACCCTGGATGGCCCCCACTTATGGGTATGCAGACTATATTGTGCGCGATATATTCCGTTCGGAGACCGGCTGGTGGGATCGCAATCCAACAAATCTGCATCCAGCGAATCCTGATGATGCCAATGCCGCGGTACTGGCTGCTATCTCTGATCGCAGAGCTGTCATCGATAGTGCCACCAACCTTGTGAACGAAGGAAAGTTACAGCTGGCGCTGCACGTGATTGATGTTTTGGCAAAAGCGAACTCTGATGATCTAGATGTACTTGCTGCGAAGACGCTTAAAGCCGATATCTGCCGAAAGCTGGCAGAGCAGACGGAGAGTTTTGTTTCTCAGAGTCTCTATGTGTCCAGCGCCAATATCATTGAGAAAGGTGCATCTAAACCAACCGGTGTTCGCTAGCGTTTACCAGGCACTTTACTCTGAACTGAATGGCACTTTCCCATGTGCTCTACTTTCCCATGTGCTCTAAAGACGTTCCGATCCCAGGTTTCTCTTTTCGCATACTCGTTCCGCACATCCCTGTGCTCCACTCGTTCAGACAGCTTTGCGGCTTCGGCTGCTGCCTTCGCGCGCTACAGAACTACGCGAAAAAGGAACCTGGGCTCTGTACTCGCGACCTTGCCAAAATGAGGCCGTTAGCTGCAAGTCGTTCCCTAAGTAAGTGCCACTCTGCTCTGATCCCAACTGTGGTTCGATTGATAATTGTGCTGAAGCGTGATTTAGTTTCAACAAAAAGCGCAAAGGTTCCCTATGCTTAGCTCCTATAAAGTGCTAGACCTTACCGATCAACAGGGAATGTTCTGCGGTTATATCCTCGCCCATCTGGGCGCTGAGGTGATTGCAGTGGAACCACCTGGCGGGTCACCGGTTCGCAAAATACCACCTTTTGCCGGGGACAGTGATGATGGTCTCTGGTGGCAGGCATATGCTCGCGGCAAGCAATCCCTGCAACTGGATCTTGAAACTGATGCCGGTCGCGCTGACCTCCTGAATCTGGTGAAAGGGTCGGACTTCCTGATTGAATCACTCTCGAATGACGATGCGAGGCGATTAGGTCTTGAGTACGACGATTTAGCGAAGATCAATCGTGATTTGATTGTCGTCTCAATTACACCATTCGGCAGGACCGGGCCAAAAGCTGATTGGCCCGCGACTGATTTAACGGTTTGGGCTTCTTGTGGAGCCCACGCCCTCGCAGGGGATGCTGATCGTGCCCCGGTTCGCACCAGCGTTCCCCAGTCTTTCCTGCATGCAGGCGCGGATGCAGCTGGTGCCGCGCTAGTGGCACTACAGGCTCGCCACCAGTTTGGTATAGGTCAGCACGTCGATGTATCTGCACAGCAATCATCGACTCAGGCTGCCCTGTCGGCGACTTTGGTCTCACCCAACAATGGTGGCTTATTGGTTCAGCGAGCAGCGGGTGGTTTGGCAGGCCTGCTGCCTGCTCAACTCACCTGGCCATGCAAAGACGGATATGTCGCAATTACGTTTCTGTTTGGACCGGCATTCACTGAACCGAACCGCCGTTTGCTTAAGTGGGTTCAGGAAGAAGGCTGCTGCTCCCAGGACGATGTTGATATCGACTGGGGTGCGAGAGTCATGGCCATAGCGAGCGGTGAACATAGTCCAGACACCTATTTTGACTTATGCAAGAAAATTGAGATGTTCACGCTCAGACACACCCAGCAGAATCTGTTCGAAGAAGGAATCCGCAGGGGTCTGTATCTCGCACCTACACTGGACCTTACCGGTCTGATGCATGAACCACATTTCGAAGCACGTCAATTCTGGCATGAGATCGAACTGGAGGATTCCATCGATTCGGCAAAGCGTACTGTTCGTACACCAGGGGAGTTTGCGAAATACTCCGGAACCCCGATGAAACTTCCTGGAGCGGCGCCAGGGCTGCGTACAGTTACTGAGCCAATTCCAAGAAGCAACCACTCTTCAGGTCCAGACAGAGTCGTTTCGTCAGGGTCACTGCCTCTTGATGGTCTCAAGGTGCTGGATTTCATGTGGGTGATTGCCGGACCATTTTTCACCAGAGCACTCTCAGATTACGGCGCGACTGTGATTAAGGTTGAATCCAGCACGCGCCTGGAACCTGCCCGTGCCGCGCCGAATTTTAAGAATGCTGAACCGGGAGTAGAAATGGGCCTGCCTTTCGCCAATTTCAATGCGGGTAAAATGGGAGTCACCATTGATCCGTCCAATCCCGTTGGCAGGGAGGTCATATTGGATCTGGTTCGCTGGGCGGATGTGGTCACAGAATCTTTCTCTCCGAAAGCGATGAAGGGCTGGGGCCTTGATTACGAAACCATAAAAGAAGTAAATCCCGATATTATTATGCTATCTAGCTGTCTGATGGGCCAGACCGGACCAAGGGCCCAGGTGCCTGGTTATGGCAACATGGCCGCAGCGGTGACGGGATTTTATGATCTCACCGGCTGGTTGGACAGATCACCGGCAGGTCCATACCTTGCATACACTGACAGCGTCGCGCCAAAGTTTATGCTTCCTTCATTGTTAGCTGCCCTTGAGCACCATAAAGAAACCGGTGAAGGACAGCATATTGACATATCACAGGCCGAAGCAGCGATTCATATGTTAAGCCCGGCAATTCTGGATTATGAAATTAACGACCATGTCTGGCACAGAATGGGTAACCATGACCTGCAATTCTGTCCACACGGGGTTTATCCTGCAAAAGGAGAAGATCGCTGGATAGCCATTGTTTGCCAGTCTAACGAAGCGTGGCGGTCTCTTTGTGAGGTTGCCGGATTTACCAGGGCACTCTCTGATACCTCGCTATCAGGTATAGAAGTCCGTAGAGGCAGGGAGACTGAGCTTGATGAACTGATAGCTGGTTGGACCCGGTCAGAGGAAGAGTACAGTCTTCAGTCGCGACTTATTGAAGCGGGCGTTGCCGCCCATGTGGTGCAGAATTCACCAGAATGCATGCAGGATCCGCAACTGAAGCACCGCGAACACTTTGTTACCGTGCCCCATATCAGTTCAGGTGACTTTGTTGTAGAGAGCACCCGATTCAAGCTCTCAAAAACACCGGGCCGGACGCTGCGTGCAAACCCGGAACTGGGAGAACACAGCGTTCATGTACTGATGGAAATCCTCGGATATGACGGGGACAGGACAGCAGATGTCCTGGCATCCCTGGCGATGGAATAGAAAAGGTCATGAAATGCGTGGGCTCAAGATGAGGGCTACATGTGCCTGGTCGGGTCAATTGAAAATGCCGCACTTCGAAGAGCAGCCGTTTCAGGCGTCATCGTCTTCTCGACTGCCAAAACTGAACAGCAGCCTCTTCATTCTACCCAAAGGTTTCTTAACCGATTCTGCTTTATTAGTTTGCTTCTTGTTGTATTTCTACGATGCTTTTTCAATCGACAGGCATCGAGACAGCCAGTCAGGAACGCACAGAAATGCTGTATGTTTTAGATGTGAATCTGATCCTGCATGGTTGATCTCTGCTCTCTGACACTGGTGCAGTGCACTAGTCGGAACGGAGTTGATACGACTGATTCGATCTGTCAACAAGTTTAAGGTGCAGGCAAGGCCTCATACAGATTCCTTTGAGCCATCCAACAGTGTTACTTATGCCTGACAGTACCCATCCTTTGAGAATCACTGGCACGCTGGCAGCGAAGCTATTATCCCTGTCAGGGACGTGGAATTTGCCATGGAATAGCTGAACAAGTAGTGTGTTCAGCAGAAAAACTTAACTGTTCTGCAGGCTGAATCCAAATGACGGTACTTGCCATAAACGGGGGTAACCCCGTGAGAACCAAACCATATCCGACGTGGCCTCAGTGGGGAGCAACGGAAAAAGAAGCCCTTGGTGCAACGCTTGAATCTGGTCACTGGGGAGGTTACCCGCCGCCTTCACCTCAGGCCCGTGAATTTGAGAACGAGTTTGCGCAGTATCACGATGCCGGTCACTCGGTGGTGATGGGTAGTGGTACCGATGCACTGATGGTTGCGCTCAGAGTCGCTGGAATCGGCTATGGTGATGAGGTAATTGTGCCAGCACTGACGTTCGTTGCCAGTGCTAGTTGCGTTCTGCTGGTGGGTGCAACTCCCGTGTTTGCCGATGTCGATCCGACAACATACTGCATTAAGACAACTGGACCAGGGAGTATCGAAGATGTGACAACCAATCGTACCCGTGGTGTGCTGCCAGTACATCTTGGTAGCAGAATGGCGGACATGAGCTGGATCGAAGATTATGCCGCAAAAAAGGACATGGTTGTGTTAGAGGATTGCGCACATATGCATGGCGGCGCATGGAACGGCAGAGGTGTAGGTAGTCACGGCACATTCGGTGCGTTCAGTTTTCAGGCTTCGAAATTGCTGACAGCAGGTGAGGGCGGGCTGGTTACAACCAACGATGCAGAACTGGCTGAAAAGGCCAGGTACTTTATCAACTCAGGCCGACTCGGACCTGGTGACTCACAAAAACACCAGTCACTTGGCTGGAGCATGCGAATGACTGAGTTTCAGGCGACATTGCTCCGGGCTCAGTTCCAGCGCATGGTCGAGGAGCAGGCACCCGTTAGAGAACGTAACAAGGATATACTGCAAAAAAGACTGAGCGACCTGGATGGGATTGAAGTGCTTAAGATTGATAAACGAGAGACCAGGCGCAGTGGTTATGCCTTCATCTTCAAGTACCTTGAATCTGAGCATGAAGGTGTATCACTGAATCGGTTTACCCGTGCCCTGCGGGCGGAAGGTGTTCCCTGCAGTGGTTCTGTTTACGAGCCGATATACTCAAGTGAGATATTTCCACTGGACGAGACTGGTGCCCCTCTCTTTCAGAAGCACTTGTCAGGTGAAGTAGATTATCGTGAAGTTCATTGCCCTGAAGCAGAACGTGCCGCAAACCACGAAAATATCTGGATATTTCATGAAGCGTTTCTCGGTTCTGAGCAGGATACATCGGATATTGCTGATGCGGTTGAAAAAGTCCTGGCACATGTCGATGAACTGCGTGACTGAACGAATCGTGCACTTGTAACCAAGAAAGGAGCAGAAAATGTCTAACAAGTTATTTAAGGCTGCTGCTGTCGCTGTTGACATAACACCTGACCTGAATGCCTATGAGCTGCGTTTGCACGGTTATGGCGCCCGTGGATCCAAGACCGCCGAAGGCGTTCACGATCCACTGTACGGCAAGATTCTGGTATTGGAACAGGCCGAGACCATCGCTGTGATCATCACGATGGACATATTGCAGATAGACGGGTTGCTGCTGGACGCTATTGTAGAAAGGGCTGATGTCGGTGGTATTACAAGAGAATCTCTTGCTGTTTGTGCCAGCCACACTCACTCAGCGCCCGCTGCCCTGCAGAAGCGCAGCCAAAACATGACAGCAGGCTGGAAATGCTACCAGGAGGAATACTATGAACACTGTGTCAGTGAGTTAGCCGAGGGTCTGAGGAGGGCGACATCACAACTTCAACCAGCTCGTTACGCGATGCAGAAGACTAATATCGGATCTCTGGTTCGAAATCGCAGGGTGCCATCTTATGATTACGGTACGCGTGGCTTTACTGCACCAATTGAGAGGGATATGCCGGTCGATGATGAAATGATCGTGCTTCAGTTCGTGACTGATGAGGAGGATGTTATTGCAACACTGGTCAATCTGGCGGCTCATGGGACAGTGATGGGATCGGATAATATGCTGGTCAGCGCAGATTGGGCGGGGTATATGCAGGAGTCAGTAGCGGCAACCCTCGGTGGCGTCTGCATGTACAGCAATGGTGCCGAGGGGAATCTTGCCCCCGATTGCGGTGCAGGCCCCCTTAGCTTTGCTGAAGCTGAAACATTTGGCCTGGCAATATCGTCCAGAGTTACAGAACTGAAACCCAATATGGTTTACCACTATCCGGAGCAGTTAGGGATCTTTTCAAAGCAGGTTGATCTGCCGGCCTATCAGATTCCTGACGGATGCCCTTTCCTTCTCTCACGGCGTGGTCGTGAATTCGTGGAAAGCTATGTTCATGAAACCTATCCAGGTCAGATTCAGCAGACACTGATCAGGCTGGATGATGTGGCCATGCTCACCATACCTGGCGAGATGTTTGCCGAACTCAGTATCGACTTTAAATTAAAGGCAAGAGAAAAGGGCATCAGTACGCCCCTGATTCTCGGACTCGGCAACGACTCCATAGGGTATATGCTGACCCCGGACGAGTACCCCAGGGAAGGTTATGAGACAGGCATGTGTCTTTATGGTCCTCAAGTAGGAGTTGATCTGATCGATGAAGGACTGGCGAATCTGGATCAGCTGTTCTCGTCGACCTGATACCGGTCTAGATACCGCAATGCAGTGCACCCGGGTGCAGAATTTTCAAAGGTTCGCCGTAGTTAAAGGCTTGTCCTTCTGCAACTCGCTCTGACATGGTCGTCAAAGATCTGACCAGTTGTTCCATGCCTGCATCTTCAAACTGTGCTTTATAACATCGTAAGGATGAAACCTTCTTTCCCCAGGTAGAAGAGATATCGGTGACGTAATTTGGTTCTCTGGTAAAGTAAAAAGCGACGCCGTTGATCCTGTGGCCGGTATAGGCTGCATCAACCTTTTGATCGGACGAGGCGATCTTGGTCAGACCGGCAAACATAACGGCTTCGGATGCTGCGAGACCAGTCTGGATATGGTCTCGATGCGCCTCGTATGTTAACCAGGGATCAGCTGTGAACACGAAATCGGGTTTGATCATACGAATGTGCTTAAGAAAGTCAGCGCGCAATGCAAAGTAATCATAATCACCAGCGTCAGGAAACCCGCACCAGGCCTGCTCCTTTACGCCGATAATTTCTCCGGCAGCATGCTGGTCATGCTTTAGTGCCCTCGCCGCGTCCTCGTCAGATAGAGAGGCGTCCACCACACCCATCAGATCATCGGTTGCCGTTAGATAGTATAGCTCCGCACCCTTTTCCTGGAGCAGGGCAAGCGTACCTGCCGCGCCAATATCATTGTCATCGTAGTGCGGCTGTATACATAGAATTCGCTTCGAGGAAAAAATATCTGGCATTGGTAGTACGGTTTCACTTGTCATTTGATCTCCACAACCTCTCCCGTTTCAGAACTTCTGTACCCGGCGTCCACTATCTTCATGTTGATTAGTCCTTCCGGTCCGCCAGGCACCGGGGTTTGATCCTTAGTGATGCACTCAACAAAATACTGCATTTGTTCATCATACAGACTTTGCGGGCAGTGCTCTCTGCGCGGAAACTCGAAGCCGGATTCCATAACATCCACCCGGTTCTCTCTACTGTCCGGTAGTTCCAGACGAGTTGGAAAGAGCTCCCCATAACCTTTAGTGCCATATAGCTGTGTCGCAGCTTCGGGACCATCAGCATGAGGTTGCCACCAGCCTGATTCAATGTATGAAGTACTGCCGTTATCCCACTTGACGATCATCACGCCTGTGTCATCGACATCATAGTCTTTATAGTAGGTCCCGATATTTGCATAGACCGATACCGGTGCGGGATCACCCAGCAGGAAACGAGCCGTATCCAGTGCATGTATGCCCATGTCTGCCATTGCACCCCCACCAGCAAATTTCTTCTGTGTAAACCAGCCGGATGGGCCCCAGTTAGTATGCACACCAATACCTCTGGTTCGAATAACGTCTCCCAGCCTTTTTGATTGCTCCTTCAGCCACAGAACTTCCGGATCAAAGCGCCAGCAGTGTGCCACCATCAGAGTGGCACCTGACTTCTCGGCTGCCGCACACATCTGAATCGCTTCGCCCGCATTGATTGCCATTGGTTTCTCGACCATAACGTGCACGCCACCATCGAGCGCTGCGATGGTTTGTGCTGCATGCAGATAATTGGGTGTACTCACGACCAGGGCATCGACATCGCCATTTTCCAACATGGCCTCCACGGTTTCATAGTGCCGGTCAATCCCAAACTGATTACCGAACTCAACCATCGATTCCACCTGGTGGTTGACTACCGCGACCAGATCAAGCCCGGTAGATTGGGCAGCTCGCGCATGCACCCTGCTGATATAGCCGGTCCCGGCAAATGCGATCTTCATCAATGACTTCACTCCCATCCCGGCAACCCCGTCATCCCGGAAAGTGCGTAGCACCTATCCGGGACCCATTGTCAGACACCATCCACTATAACCCGGCAACGTACTCAATAATTGCTTTAGTGGCTCGTCGATCATAAGCCCGTCCTCCCTTGTGGTACCCATTCAGGGTCGGCCAGGACGACAGTTTGACGATCACAAGTTCCCGCTCAGGAATGATCATAATTTCCTGGCCTGCAACACCTCTTGCTGCAAAGGCGTCCAGATCCGGATAGACCCACCATTGATTGCGATAACTGATGCCGGGGTAACCCGTCTTGAACGAATTTGTCTGTATGTCCTTGATCCAATCTGCAGGAACCACATGTACCCCATTGATAGATCCTCCCTGCTGCATCATGAGACCAAATCGTGCGGCATCGCGCAGGATGGTATTCAGCCCACCGCCCAGAAACGGTGTGCCATTCAGGTCCGAAATCACATAGGCATCGCGTTCCGCACCAAGCTTGCCCCAGATTTCTGTCGCGAGCAGCTCAGCGAGGTGACGATTTGCAGCTCGCTGGATGACCCAGCCGAGGGCATCAGTATTTGCCGTGACATAGCGAAACTTCTGACCGTGCTCGCCCTCCTTCTTAAAGGCTGGCAGTAAATCATAGAGTGTCAGCCCGTCTGGATTAGGGTTCGAATTGGCACCTCTTGAGTAGCGATATACATCTGAATCCGGGTCATCGTAATCCTCCGAATAACTGATGCCGATGGTCATATCGATCAACTGGCGAACCGTTGCATCACCGTAGGCGCTGTCTTTCATTTCCGGCACGTATGAAGCGACGACGTTGTTCATATCCAGAAGTCCACGGCCCGCCAAGATACCGGCCAGGTTGCCGGTAAATGATTTCGACATGGAAAAGAAGTTGTGATACGACTTCTCGGTCATGCTGTTCATGTAGACTTCTGTCAGGATGCTGCCTTTGTGCAGTACGAGGAATCCATCTGTGTAACTGTCGACGAGCCAGTCAGCGATCGTCACTTCTTTACCTTCAATATTAGTAACTGGAATATCCTTGATCGGTTGTGAATTCGTTGGCAGTGGTGAAACGGGGCCTTCCCCGCGAGAGATCTCAGTGGTTGGTGTTATTTCGCGAACATGCTGTAACCCCCAGCGGTTGTGTGGACCGACGTACCAGTTTGCTTTAGTCACTCGTGATTCCAGCGGTGGAGGTGACCCCTTCATGAAATCGTCTGCGCCGGGTCGGGCATGGGTTAACTGACCCGCCATGGTGGTAATCAATAAAGCAAATAAAGTGCCTATTATCTGCGTGATTTTCGAATGTCGCTTCATCTTCTTGTTATTCCCTTCTGCACTGATGCCTTGTGCACCCGATTGAGGTTGAAATGTGAGTTAATCAGACAGTGGGAGAGACATCAATCAGGTTCTTGCTTCACGGTTGTGAGTGGTATTGAGACGATCCAGGCTGGTCTCAGGAATTCCGAGGGGCTAGAATTCTAAAATGATGAAATTGAATTCCATGATTGTTATGTCAATGGTGTTGCTCTATTCCACTGCCGCATTTTCCAGTGAGTGTGTCATCTTGCTTCACGGTTTGGCGCGCACAGCTGATTCAATGAGCAAACTGGAAACGACGCTGGAACAAAAAGGGTATCGGGTCGCCAACATTGATTATCCATCACGGAAAATGAAAATCGAAGCACTGGCAGAACTCGCATTGACCCGTGGACTTGACGAATGTCGACTGACTCATTCATACCCGGTTAATTTCGTCACACATTCGCTAGGTGGCATATTGGTGCGTCAGTACTACAGCTCTCATAGAACGGACAATGTTAAACGGGTTGTCATGCTGGGACCGCCGAACAATGGCAGTGAAGTCGTTGATCATCTGAAGTACACACCAGGCTTTGAACTGTTGAATGGACCAGCTGGTGTGCAACTGGGGACGGACGATGACAGTGTGCCGGTCCAACTTGGACCGGTGAACTTTGAACTCGGTATCATCGCTGGCACAAAGTCGGTTAATTTGATTTTGTCGTCATTTCTGCCGAACCCGGACGATGGCAAGGTCTCTGTTGAGAGTACCAAAGTGGAAGGCATGTGCAGTTTTATTGCATTGGCCGCAACTCACCCGTTCATGATGAATAATGATGCTGTAATCGGGGAAGTTCTGAGCTTTCTGCAGAACGGTAAATTCGATGGTGAAGCAGGAATTAACAGTGAATGTTAGAATACAGGTGCACCTTCGTGAAAATGTTGGACAAAATACACGACGGCTTACTCTCTTTCACCGATAACTGATCACGATGCCGACCTGAGGCATAGCGTGCCCGTTGTGCTTGAAGCGGCAGGCCTACCAACGTCGGGAATCATCAAGCGTGGGACCGGCGGAATTGCTAATCATGTTTATCGGGTAGATAACGACTACATCGTTCGGATTGGCTCCGGTGGTGATGGCAAGGAGTTTGGCAAGTCGTGTGGTGTGATGAGAGAGATTGAAGGTCGGCTCAGATCACAGAAGCTGCACTTTTCCGATGACACACTTTTCCGATGACACACTTTTCCGATGACAGAATGAGGGATTTCGAATTCCCGATCATGATGTGTGAATACCTTGAAGTGTAGCTGCTCAGCTGGCGGTCAAAACGAACCTCAAGAGCAGAGGCCTAAATTGACTATCAGCAGATCTTTATCAAGAATTCTTTGAGCGACTGGTTTCAGCCTCTCTCATGATGCCGCGACAAGATTTTCAATCTGTTTCCAACCAGCTTCGGTTCGCAAGTCTGCCTTCACTGCAATGATAATAATGTGGTCAACGCCCTTGTCACGGTGTTCTGCATATCGTCTGACAATCTTGTCCCGATCTCCCCAGGCAATCAGTGCATCAATAAATGTATCTGAACCACCGTCAGCAAAATCACTGTCTGCAAAACCTCTTTCACGCCAGGCCCGGTGATAATTTTCGAGCGGCATGTAAACTGCAATGGCACGACGGGCAGCATTCCTGGCCTCTGTTGGGTCTTCAACGAAAACCGTGGGTTGCATCAGGTGCAGGCGCTTATCCCCCAGTCTGGCCTTAGCAGTCGCGCTGAAATCGAGTGTCTGCAGGTAGGTGTATGCGCCCTCAAGTCGATCTGCAGCAAACTCCATTAGCTTCGGTCCGTGAGCTGCAAGATAGCGGGAAACCTGACCCGTGCTCTTGAACATGAGGTCTGCTGCGTCGTAGAGATCGATAAAGTCAGTCATCTTCTGTACCGGTGGCAGCCAATCGTGCCCCCGGGGCGCGTTACCCACCTTGTTGGACAATCCCAGCCCAAGATCGAAACGATCACCATAGCCATCAGCAAGCGAATAGGCGGCAGACTTTGTCGCTCGGGCATCACGGGCGTAAACGTTGGCGATTGCGGTGCCAACCCGAATGCTGGATGTGGCACCGAGTAACACAGCTGATGTGATAAATGGATCGCGACCAAACAACTCAGGTGCCCAGATCGTGTCAATACCAGATGCCTCGGCACGTTTTGCATAGATGATGAGTTCGTCATTCGTCATCGCATCTGCCGTGCACATGATTCCATGGCTCATACATATTCTCCTTTATCTCAGAGGACGGGTTTCTGGGAATAGTGTACCTATGTGGCACTCAGATAGTGAACTCCGATTTTTTCCTTGTCTAACCTGGTGAATCCTTGCCTGCTACCGAAAATGCAGGCAATTTTTCATGTACTTATAATCACACAGAAATAAGAGTGCAACCTATGCTCTTGAGAAACTCAAAGAGATGGGCGTGCTGGCCTGGCGGAATCCAGATGCGATTACTGTTGTGTTTCCGTCTCCCTCTCAAACTGTGATGGATCAATCGCAGTTGGTCTCGTCTTTCGGTCGGAGTCACATCATTGCAATGCCGGGAATTGACTGTGCGGAAATTAACCGCTTCCTGAAAGACATGGAAGAAGATCTGGAAAAAGAGAAGTAACTTCCATTCAGGAATTGGCATGGTCATTCATCTTCGACTTGGCGTAAACTCAAGCCCATGCGCATCATAATAGATACAGATCCCGCAATGGGGACACTGGGTGGTGACCCTGAAGATTGTTTCGCCATCATGCTGGGACTGAATACTCCCGGCGTCACGGTCGACGGTATTACGGTGGTACAGGGTAATGTTCCTGCTGAGAAAGGTTACGCCAATGCCTATCATCTGCTGAAGCTCCTGGGTCGCGATGACGTACCTTTAAGGCGAGGGTGCCTCAGGCCCATGAATGCAGAGCGTACAATCCAGACCAGTTGGCTTGAGCGCCGATACAGCCCAAAGCAGATCACTGAGATGATCGAGCCCGAAGGCCAGCATGCGGATGCAGTTTCCTTCCTGATCGAAACGGTGCTCGCGAGTCCCGGTGAAATTACCCTTGTGACCATTGGGCCCCTCACCAATGTAGCAACCGCAATGCAGCGGTCACCTGAATTCGCCGGTTGCCTGAAAAACATCGTCATGATGGGTGGAACAGCAGAATGTGCCGGGAACATCTCACCAGCGGCAGAGTTCAACTACTGGCAGGACCCGGAGGCCGCAGACATCGTATTTCGCTCCGGCGCTGATCTCACCATGGTCGGGCTTGATGTCTGTCATCAGACCCATCTCTACCCTGAACAGGTTCAGGAATGTGCCAAAACCGGAAAAGAACTCGCACAGTTCGTCCTCGAAGCCACCGCGCCCTGGTTCAAGGTGATGGCAGGCGGCAGCGGTACCGAATCACTGCACCTCTATGACAGTCTCGCGGTGGCCGTGGCAATCGATCCAGGTCTTGTGACACTCGAAGATTCCTATGTCGAAATGGAGATCAGCCATGGCCCTGCACAGGGGATGAGTGTCTCTCATCACAAACCCTTTCAGAGAACCATATTTAATCATCCCGGGACCAATGCGAGGGTTGCGCTTGATGTTGATGTTGAGAGCTTTGTTGAGATTTTTGATGAGCGGGTTCTTGGTCTTATTGCGGGGAAGTAGTCTGTTTGTGTTTTGCTTCGTGAATCCTGACGGTTCTCAAGTTCATGCGAAGCGCAACAGGCTATTTTCTACAGTACGCCTTTCGTGCTACGAAGCTGCTGAAAAGAGTGATGGATTGAAATGAGCTGTAGTCGGTGTGAGATGATCTGGCCAACTTTTAGCATGTGAATCCATGTTCACAGCTGGGGGATTTAGGCGACCGCTTTTGAGGCATCATTAACCGCTATGCACCTACTTAGAGCTCTCAGGCGGTTTTCCCTCCAGCAAAAACTCTCAACGAACTCCTGCAATTAGGATTCCCTCCTTTAAAAAACCTGCGTTTCTCCTATTTCCGCTCATTCCGTTCGCAGGTTGGCACTGGAATTGCTTTAGTCTGCTATCGAAAGGCTTGAATCAATTAAAGAAACGGTGAACAACGAAGATTGCATTGCAGATCGGAACACCAGGATGTCAGAAGTAAATAAACAAATCGTCGTAGTTGGAAATGGCATGGTCGGACACCACTATGTGGAGAAGCTGCTGGAGGCTAATATTACGGTCTCGATTACCGTTATCGGTGGTGAACCCCGACCGGCATACGACCGGGTGCATCTGTCAGACTATTTCGCTGGCAAGAAACCTGGTGAGTTAGCACTAACGACAAGAGAACACTATCGAAGTGCCGGTGTGAGTGCCTTTTTTGGCGACCCGGTCGCTCATATCAATCGTGATGAGAAAACAGTCAGGACCAGGGGTGGTCGCCATTTCCCCTATGACAATCTCGTACTCGCAACCGGGTCATACCCATTTGTGCCATCTATCCCAGGCACAGATCTTCCAGGATGTCTTACCTACCGCACAATTGATGACCTTGGAGAGATTAAAGCCGAAGCAAAGAATGCAAAAGTGGGTGTTGTTGTTGGTGGGGGTCTGCTGGGTCTTGAAGCAGCAAACGCGCTAAAGAATCTGGGTTTAGAAACTCATGTTGTTGAATTCACTGACTGGCTTATGGGTGTTCAAATTGATGATGGTGGTAGCAAGATTTTGCAACGCAAGATTGAAGCCCTGGGGGTTCAAGTACATGTCAGTAAAGAAACTCGGTATATAAAATCCGGCAAGAAAACTCGATTGATGATGGAGTTCGCCGATGGTAATTCACTCGGTACCGACATGATTATATTTTCAGCAGGAATTCGACCTCATGATCAGCTGGCCCGTGAGGCTGAAATCAGCGTGGGTGAGCAAGGTGGCATCATCATCAACGAACAATGCAAAACCAGTGATGATAATATCTTTGCAATCGGTGAATGTGCCTTGTACGACAATATGATATTCGGCCTGGTCGCTCCTGGAAATCGCATGGCCGAAGCAGCGGTAAGTCAGCTGACAGAAACTAAGGTTTCATTCAAGGGTGCAGATATGAGCACCAAACTAAAACTGTTAGGTGTTGATGTAGGGTCTATTGGCGATGCGCACGGTACAACATCAAATTCCCGATCCTATGTTTATAGCAATGAGGTTGCAGAACAATACAAGAAGATAGTCGTCACTGAAGATCATAAAAAATTACTGGGTGCTGTTCTGGTTGGTGACTGTGAAGACTATGGCATCTTGCAACAACTATGCGTGAACCAGATTGGTCTGCCAGATTCTCCCGAAACACTAATCCTCCCCAAAGCAGATGGCGGTCAAAGTTCAATGGCATTTGGGGTCGAAAATCTACCAGACACCGCCCTCATATGTACCTGCAACGATGTGTCAAAGGTTCAGATTTGTAGTGCCGTCAAGAATGGTACTACGGACCTGGCAACAGTTAAGTCAATCACGAAGGCTTCAACCACCTGTGGGGGTTGTACTCCACTGGTAAGTCAGGTGATGAACGCAGAATTGATGAAACTAGGCGTTGAGGTCAATAACTATCTGTGTGAGCACTTTGAATATTCGCGCCCTGAGCTTTTTGACATTCTGCGCAACAAGAACATCAAGACATTTAGTCAGCTATTATCTGAACACGGTCAAGGTCATGGTTGTGAGGTTTGCAAAGCAACCGTGGGGTCAATGCTGGCTTCTCTTTTTAACGACTATGTTCTTAAAGATGAACATATTGGTCTACAGGATACTAATGATGTCTTCCTGGGGAACATGCAGAAAGATGGAACCTATTCTGTTGTCCCGAGAATACCAGGTGGAGAAATCACACCGGACAAATTGATTCTCCTGGGAGAAGTAGCAAAACAGTTTGATCTATACACCAAGATTACAGGGGGGCAACGAATTGATATGTTTGGCGCTCAACTACATGAACTACCTCAGATATGGAAGCTATTGGTTGATGCCGGATTTGAAACAGGGCATGCATATGGCAAGGCTGTTCGTACCGTCAAGTCATGTGTCGGAACCAACTGGTGTCGTTTTGGCGTGCAGAATAGTGTTGCCATGTCGATTCTTGTGGAGAATCGTTATCGTGGTATTAGATCGCCACATAAGATAAAGATGGCAGTTTCAGGCTGCGCTAGAGAATGTGCCGAAGCGCAGAGTAAAGATATCGGCATTATCGCTACCGAGAATGGTTGGAATATGTATGTTTGTGGAAATGGGGGCATGCGTCCTCGTCATGCCGATCTGTTCGCCACTGACCTGGACGACGTAACGCTCATAAAATATATCGATCGTTTCCTGATGTTCTACATACGCACCGCTGAAAAGTTGCAGCGAACCTCTGTCTGGCTGGAGAATTTTGAAGGCGGACTCGACCACATCAAGTCCGTGGTTATCGATGATGAATTAGGAATCGGTGGAGAGCTGGAACAGGCAATCCATGGGCTGGTTGACACTTACCGATGTGAATGGAAAACGACGCTGGATGATCCTGTTAAATTGCTGCGTTTCCAGCATTTCATCAATTCTGAAGAAACTGATCAGGGCCTCTCTTACATCTATGAACGTGGCCAACGTCGACCCGTCAGGACAGAAGACATCGTGACTAGTGACGGTTTAGAACCCATTGCGAGAGTTAGGTAACTGGATGAATACCGAAGAGAATAAATGGGTCAGGGTCTGTGACAAATCGGTGCTGCTGCCTGACACTGGTTTGTGCGCCCTTGTCGGAAGAGAACAGGTCGCGATTTTTCGCGACCGAATATCGGACAATATCTATGCCATATCCAATTTCGATCCGATCGGTGAAGCCAATGTCCTCTCCCGGGGTTTAATTGGCAGCATTGATGAAGAACTGGTGGTCTCCTCGCCCCTCTACAAACAACATTTTGATCTCAAAACCGGCGAGTGCCTCGAACAGCCTGGACTACGATTAAAAACTTACGCGGTTAGTATTTTGAAAGGCCAGATTCATATCAGGTATGAACAATGATCTTAAAAGGGCAACAATAATTTCTTAATTATCAGTACCACTAACACCTTGGAGTTAATATGTACCTGGAAACAATTGATCGTTTTTCTGATCTGGCTGAAAAGAAGGCCGGGCTGGTCAATGACAATCCCTTCTCTTTTTTTGTCGGTGCAATGATGGCTGGTGCTTATGTGGGCATGGGGATACTGCTGATATTTTCGTTGGGCGGACAGGTTGATACTTCGGTTCGGCCAATAGTGATGGGGGTAAGCTTCGGTATCGCCCTAACGCTTGTCGTTTTCGCCGGATCTGAACTCTTCACCGGGCTGATCATGACTATGGCTTTCGGTTGGCTGAGAAACAAGGTGGGCTTAGGCGATGTATTCTATGCATTGGGATTTTGTTGGCTCGGTAATCTTGTTGGCGCGGTACTTATCGCCAGTTTGTTCGCTGCTGGTGGTGGCGGTGCATTATCCGGTGACAGTGCAGATTTACTAAACGGAGTGGCGAGTTCCAAAATGAACCGTTCTCCCATCGAGCTGTTCTGCCTTGCAATTCTCTGTAATTGGCTAGTCTGTTTAGCATTGTGGACAGCAGCTAGAACGACAAGCGATACCGCAAAATGCATCCTGATCTTCTGGTGCCTGCTGGCATTTATTGGTAGCGGATATGAACACAGTATCGCCAATATGACGGTATTCTCGATTGCACTGCTTGGCAATCATCCTGAAACAGTAAGCATAATCGGCATGTTCTACAACCTGTTTTGGGTTAGTGCGGGTAATACGGTGGCTGGTATTCTGTTTATGGGAGTCGGCTACTGGGCTGCAACACCTGAGGCAAAGGAAGAAAACAAGCATCCGAATATTGTTGAAGAAGCAGGGGTGCAGTGACGGGTTTCGTAAAGGCAGAATAAGAAGTTACACGAAAGTTGCTTAAAACTATTTAGATACCCAGAGAGTATTGGTTTTAAAGGGTTTCTAGATAACGTTACTATTGAGTAGAATAAATTTTCCTCTGAAGCCCTTATTTTATCGTCGACAGGCTCTTAAATAAGTTTTTAAAACCATGAAAAAAAGATTTTGGTTAGTTTTGTTAATCTGTCTATTGCAAAGCAAATTACAGGCTTCCCCGGAAGTTTTAGACAAAGCAATCCATTATTCTTTTGATGTGCCCATTCATCTAGAAAAAGTAATTAACAATAAGTGTTATGGAATAGAGGATGAACCAAATCGTAAATTGTTAATTACAGATTGTGGGGGTTATCTTAATGTAATTTTTGGGACTCTTACTTTTGGATTAATAAAGTCGTCAAAAAGGGTGCAAGACTCTTACGGTACGGCGGTAGAAATTTATTTGAAGGAAAAAAACTCGGAGTGCTTTATCGTCTCATTAATAGATTTAGGGGGCAGGATTTTTGAGATAGATTATGACTGCAAGGGCTATTTTAAAGATGATGCTTTCACCAGAATAATTGAGGATTAGGTAACGATTAATTGGGAATAACTTGTTATCTCGAACTTATCTTCATGGATAAAAGAAAAAGCACTGGAAGCACAATAAACGCATAGGGGGCACCTTCAACACCGGGGGTTAATCCTGTTGTGTATAGATGTATCCCGTAAAAGCATATGAGACAGAATTGACGGTATAAGGTCAGAAGTGGACCCCATTTCTTGGACAGGCCACTAAGTGATGTCCCTGTTCATGCTGCCATCCTGGCAGCTGTTTCATAGTACACAGCGTCCGGTGTCTGTTTGTCCAGTGATTGATGCCGACGTCGCTGATTGTAGAAGTCAAAATAGCGACCCAGTGATCGTCGAGTATCCGGCATACCCTCATAGGCTTTCAAGTACACCTCCTCGTACTTCACACTGCGCCACAGGCGCTCAATAAACACATTGTCCATCCAGCGACCTCGGCCATCCATGCTGATGGCAATCTCATGTTCGTTAAGCACCTGGGTAAAGTCATCACTCGTGAACTGACTGCCTTGATCTGTGTTGAAGATCTCCGGTGTGCCGTACCGGTCAATGGCCTCGTTCAGCGCATCAACACAAAACGAGCTGTCCATCGTATTGGAGAGCCGCCAGGACAGGACTTTTCGCGAGTGCCAGTCCATGATGGCCACAAGGTACACAAAGCCCCTGGCCATGGGCAGATACGTAATATCAGCAGCCCAGACCTGGTTAGGCCGGTCGATGGTCAGGTTCCGCAGCAGATACGGATAAACCCGGTGAGCCGGATTCGGCTGGCTCAGCTTCTGCTTCGGATACACGGCCACGATGCCCATGGTACGCATCAGACGCTGGATTCGCTTACGGTTGATACTCTGTCCCTCATCCTCCAGCCAGTCTTTGATTCGTCGGCTACCGTAGAACGGAAGCTCGGTATGACAGCGATCCATCAGTTGCATCAGTTCAAGGTCTTCATCGGAAACCGGTTGTGGCACGTGGTAGAACGTGGACCTTGGAAGATCCAGCAGTTCGCACTGTCTAGAGATGGACAATGACTCGGATGGATTCACCAGTTCTTTCCTCTGGGCCCGTGAATCTTGTTGAGCCCGCGTTCTAAAAAATCATTCTCCATCGCCAACTGGCCGATCTTGGCATGCAACTCCTGGACAGTTTTCTCATTGTCCTCAGCTTTCTGCGCGCCTTTACCGAACACGTCGGAGGCACCACTGAGTAACTGCTTTTTCCAATCGGTGATTTGATTGGCGTGAACATCATACTTCTTCACCAACTCAGCCATCGTTAGATCACCAGTAATAGCATCCAGCGCCACCTTGGCTTTGAATTCAGGTGAATGGTTTCGTCTTGGTCTGCTCATGGTTTTGCTCCTGAGCGTAATACTCATCATGGAGGAACCACTTAACAGCGTCCAATTTTTGCCCAGTCAGTGGGGTCCACTTCTGTCAGACACGCTGGATACTATAAGAGCTATGTTAAAGAGGAAGTCTTTTAAATTCAGAGGTAATACACCAAAATAACTATAAGCAACAGGTATCTTTTCATAAACCACATACAGCCAGATCGCCTAACGCCAGCAATGCGATTTTTCTGTGCTCACGTTAATAACGACCCAGAACGGTTTTTCCATGAACACGTATAGACACTTTGTCTATATGAATCACCCCCGATTGTACGTCATCAGCCCATATAGGACCACTAGCACTGTAGCCATCGAATCATACTTGCAGATTTCTCTGAATAGGGTGTTAATTGTTCCTATACCCATCTACTGCCTTAGTCATCATTATCTCCTTCTTCTTCGCCCATCATTTTCAAAACCTCTGAATAATCAAGAGTTAAACAATAACCGTCAGCATAACTATCAAAAAGTTCAATGGGAAATTCGTCTCCACTATATGACATACTGAAAAGTGATTGGCATTTTTCGTCTTCTGTAAACCTTGCGTCTGTTGTTAATTCATTGAATATAGAGTTAATCGTAACTTCGCTATCAACCATTACCAATCCTTGACCATGTTCAGAATCAAGGATCATATATTTTTCTGCATCAGACCAAGCTTTCCACTGGGGTAGGTCATTGGATCTACCTTTACCTGGATCGCCTGTATAAGCAAATTCAGCCCAATAGGACATCATCTGATCTGATAATTTCTTTGCTCCATCATAAGAATCTTTGATGACTATGTTCTTAATTATGAAATTATCAAAAGCTGCTGGGTACAGGAAAAGAATTTCAAGCGCATGTGCAGCACCCACTAGAACCCCAAAATCAACTCCCTGAATAACTGGTAAGTCGTCCCAGTCAAATCTATAAACATAAGTGTCTTTATGGCCTGACTCTACCAGTTGTCTAGCAGGAGTATCAGCCGCCCTCTGTTTCCAGGAATCACTAGAGTATTGGTTTACCGCGTTATAGAAATCTGGTCTCATTATCTCTAAAGGCAATTCATCAATACCTACCCCAGAAAAAACCTTAGATAGTAAACCTTCACCCTCTCCCCACCGAACAAATCTAGGGTTCCTCATGTTAAATAGCTTGGTCTCATATCTGTTAGTACCAAAAATAATAGGTACTCGAGTCATCTGATCATTAATAAAAGACTCATAAATCCCACTTTTGCTTAAAACATGTCCATCATTAAAGACTCTTGTCATCCCACCTCTCTTGGGCCTTGCTTCTCCATAAGCAGTAAGTAATTGCTCAGGAGTTCTGCTCCTAAGATATTTTTCTATCTCTACTAATGACATGCCATTTTGTAGTTCTTTAGCTCCTTGAACATCTTTTGCTTTCTTTTCCGTGATTAAAAGCCTATTAATAATCTCCTTAGAACTATTTATTCCTGAAATTCCATCTTGTGGATAGTAAGACTCTGCGTCTTCAATCTTAGAATGAGAGACGATTCCACTCTGGACAATCGCTTTGTGAAATAAGCCCAAAGCAAGAGGAGAGGCGTATAGAGCAGCAACATTGTGTCCACCTGCAGACTCTCCAAAGATAGTCACATTGTCTATATCGCCACCAAAGGCAGAAATATTTTCCTTAATCCAACGAAGCGCCATAATATTATCTAGGGTTCCAAAGCTTCCTGACGCATCTTCTAAAGTTGATCCTTCTTGCCTCAAAGCAGGATGCCTAAACCAACCCAAATTAGACATTCTGTAATTGACAGTTATTACAATTACCCCATGATTTGAGACTAAGTGACTAGGATCATAAGTATTTGCTGAACCTATAATGTTTGCTCCACCATGTATCCACATCATTACAGGCACTTTCTTATTAGCCAATTCTTCAGACGACCAAGCGGGCGACCAAATATTTAAATAGAGGCAATCCTCTGAACCAGTCCAGCCGCCGTCTTCGCCTGTCATAAGACCTTTAGGCTGGAAACACTCTTGAGAGAATTTTTTGGCTTCAAATCTTGATTCAAACGGTTCAGGAGGTCTGGGGGCTTTCCATCTCAATTCATTTATGGGAGGCTGCGCAAAAGGTATGCCTCTCCAAACATAAGTCTCAGCCTCTCTAACTCCTATAACTTCTCCCTGAGCTGTAATCCTTGAAGAGTTTTCATCCAAACCCTTACTACAACCAAACGATACTAAAATAGCTAAAAATAATGTTAAGTTGTTTTTTTTCATTTTGCTCCCTGTTCTATACCATTTAAGGTCTCATTATTCTTTCTTTTCTTCGTACCCCAAGCCTAACAATTCCTGTCAGCTAATTCACAAAAGAAATCTTTGTACGTCGTCAGCCCATATGGGACCATTAGCACTGTAACCATCAAAGCTTACTTGTAGATGCCTCAGAATGTAGCCCGTCAGCACTAACTGGACAAACAAGCTGTGTTTCCACAACAACCGGTATAGTCTTCCACGTGATGAATTCCAATGAGGCGGGATCCATGATCGAACCCACACATCCAGGACTGAAGCAGCACCGCATGCAGACGTCTACCGTCGTCTTCATGATCTTTTGTCTGTGTGCTGCCGGTGCCTACGGGATCGAGGACATGATTCCAAATGCGGGGCCTGGACTCACGCTCGTCATGTTGATTGTGCTCCCATTCGTCTGGAGCACGCCGATGGGTCTTGTAGCCTCGGAGCTGGGGTCCGCAATTCCTGAGGAGGGAGGATTTTACAAGTGGGTGCAACGCGCCTGCGGTGAGTTCTGGGGTTTTCAGGCTGGCTGGTGGCGCACCATCTCTATCTATTTCGACAATACGATCTACGTTGTGCTTGCGGGATCATACCTTGCCAGCGTCATCG
>Ga0187833_10000187_pt1 | contig 70080 bp, 94 predicted proteins | sample ETNtaG_37_FD_167968 | JGI IMG/M metagenome (GOLD analysis project Ga0187833, IMG submission 167968) | Marine microbial and viral communities from oxygen minimum zone, Eastern Pacific Ocean - ETNP2014_SV_400_PacBio MetaG (Illumina Assembly) | ecosystem: Environmental > Aquatic > Marine > Hypoxic... | reverse complement strand
ATAAATTCAATTCTTTTTTTAGTTTGTATTTTTTAGTTTTTTTCATTTCTTTTTTTGAATTTTTAATTTATTCATTTTTTTCAAACAAGAGCATACTATCTTAATTTTATGAAATTTATCTTGTTTTTTATCATATTCATAAGCTATTATTTTTACATGATATTTATTTCCAATGGTTCCTACTAAATCATTTTCTTTAATCATCCACCCATGAATTTTTCTTTTAATCTTATTTATCACAACTAAAACTGTTAATGTTAATCCTGAATTTTTAGTATCTTTTTTATCTAATCCACTTAATCTAGCTGGACCATCAGGATGTGAATGAAAATCTCCTACAACTTTTAAATCCGTTAAATGAGATAAAACATAATTAATTCTATTAATTCTCATTGTTGGAACATTAACCCATTCATAACCTCTTTTAGCGGTTTGAAAATTAAGAACATCATTAATCATATAGTGTTTTTTATGTTTTTCTCCGAGTAATAATCCAAAAGTTTCTTTTTTGTAAACTTCTATACTTGAAGTTATAATATCAATTAAAGCTCTCTCAGATAAAGTTAAATTTCTCCTTAATTTTTGCATTATTACAAAATGTTTAAAGTATATAAAAAGATAATTGATACAGAAAGAATTAAATAACTAAATAATTATTATTTCTTATGATAGACTTAATATTATGTAAAGATAAATTTGAAGATTTAGGATTTTCAAAAATATATGAAGTTAAGATTAATAGATTAAATTCTATAAATCAAATCAAAAAATTGAATAATGAATTAAACATAGTTGAAGGTGGAGCATTAAACAGAGAGATATTATCTAGTAAAAATATTGATATTTTAGTTAGTCCTGAAAAAAATAGGAAAGAAGATTTTTTACACCATAGGAATTCTGGGTTGAATCAAGTTTTATGTACATTAGCTAAAAAGAATAAAGTAGCTATAGCTTTTAGTTTTAATGAAATTTTAAAATCTAAAGATGTTGAAAGAGCTAAAATAATTGGAAGAATGCAACAAAATATTAGACTTTGTAGAAAATATAAAGTTGATATGATTATTGCTAGTTTTGCTAATGATAAATATGAGATGAGGTCTTTAAATGATCTGAAAAGTTTTGCTAGAGTCATTGGAATGAATTCTCAAGAAGTTAAAAAATCATTTACTTTAGTTAATGAAATTCTAAAAAGAAAAAAAGAATATTTAACTGATGGAATAAAAATATTAAAAACTTGATCTAAATTTTATAAATCACCAGAAATCATTTTTTCCATTTTTTCTTTAGGTAAAACTAATATTTCTTCTTGAAGACCTGGAATTATTAAAGAATTAACTTCAATTTGATCTTTAAATAAAGGTAAGAACATATCATCTAAATTAACGAAAGGACCTCTTTCATCTTTTTTTATTGTTTTTATTTTACCAGAAATAATTCCTTTCATTTTCTTACATACTTTAGGGTTTGCTTTAGGGTCCATTATAACCACACCGTCATATTTTCGTGTACTTTGTTCAATTGAAAAACCCATTATCAAAGCAGTATTGCCCCTTCTACCAAAACCATAAAGTTGAGAGTAAGCTGGAATGTAAAATCTCCCTTCATATATTCTCGATTTTATTAAGTTCATTTATATATCCTCAAATAAAGATATTTTTAAATAGGGGTTATAAATCTTACGTTAATGAAAAAACAATTGTTTATAGTGATTTTCTTATTTTTAATTATAAACTTAACTTTAGCCTTAGAAATAGATCCAGAAGTTGAGGAACAACTTGATAATAACCAAGAAGTTCAAGTTATAATTAAGTTAAAAGAAGAGGATAATAATGCAGTAAGAACTGCGATGAAACAAGAAGTTCTTTCTTCTTTAGATGAAGAAGAATTTGAAAAAAAGAATGAATATTCAACAATAAATGCAATTTCTGGACAAATAAATCAAGAAGGATTAGATAAATTAAAACAAGATTCTAATATTGAAAGAATAGAGTTTAATTATCCAGTAAAATCTTTATTACAAGATTCTATAGGTTTAGTGAATGCAACATTAGTACATCCTCTATCATTTAATAGTTTAAACATAACTGGTAGGGGTCAAACAATTTGTGTTATTGATACAGGAATTAATTATACTCATCCTGCTTTAGAAGGAAAAGTATTAGATGGACATTGTTATCAAAATGATAATTCTGCTTCTTCTAGTGTTTTATGTAATGATGATTCAAGTGAACAAGCTGGAGTGGATGGAGCAATTGATGATAATGGTCATGGAACTCATGTAGCAGGAATTGCAGCAGGCAATAATACAATAATTGGAGTTGCTCCAGGAGCTAATTTAATCTCAATAAAAGCATTGAATGCTAGTGGAGATGGGTATAGTGGAGATATTATAAGAGGGATTGATTGGTGTACAAGCAATTCAACAGTTTATAATATTTCAGTAATAAGTATGAGTCTAGGTGGAGGGTCATTTACAAGTACATGTGATAGTTCTCAAACAGCTTATAGGGATTCTATTAATAGCGCAATTGCTAAAAATATAACAGTTGTTGTAAGTACAGGTAATTCAGGGAGTACAACTTCAATATCTGCCCCAGCATGCATAACAAATTCAACTTCAGTTTCTGCATCAACAAAAAATGATGGAATGCCCTCATTTAGTGATAGAAATTCAATAACAGATTTATTTGCCCCTGGATTTAACATCAATTCGACTGTTCCAGGAGATGGATGTGAATTATGTGATTCTAGTTTGTATAATGTGTTTAATGGAACTTCAATGGCTGCACCTCATGTTTCAGGAGCTATAGCAATATTAAAACAATTAAATTCAACAATATTCCCTTCAGAAATGGAAGATTTATTAAATAAAACAGGAAGAGTTTTAGATGATACTTCTGGAAGTGGATTCTTTTTTAATATAATGGATCTGTTTAATGCTTCTATGACTTTAAATGATCTAATTAATCCAATAATAACTTTAGACATAACAAACAATACTTTTATTGATGATGCAAATTTCAATTTTACAATTGAAGATCATACACCTCTAAATTGTAGCATATATATAAATTCTACTGGAACTTTTGAATTAAACACAACAATAACTTTAACAAATGATGGAACTAAAAATATCTCTGTAGAAAATTTAGATGATGGATTATATGATTGGAATGTTGAGTGTGTTGATTCAAACAACAACAATGCTTTTGCATCTAATAATCTTAGTGTTAATATCGATACAACAACTCCAATAATAGATTATAATATAAGTTTAACAACAGTAGATTTAGGAGTGGAAAATACAACAATAAATTGGACAATAATTGATGACAATCCAGATGATAATTTTATTAACATAACTTATTCAAATGGGAGTTTATATGGACAATTTACTGAAAATACTACTTTAACTACAGATAATATAACTGAAGTTGGTAATTATACAATCTTATTTTATGCTAATGATTCTGCTAATAACATAAACACAACTTCGGTTGTAATAGAGTTCTTAGAACTCTCCCCTAATATAACTTTAGATGAACCAAGAAATATAACTTATAGTTTTAATGATTCTATTAATTTGAATTTTAGTATTAGAAATAATTATACAGATATATGGTATAATCTTGATGGGGGAACTAACATAACAATAACAGAGAATATTACATTTAATACTTCTGAAGGGGCACATACTTTATATCTATCTTCAAATAATACTTTAGACAGAGAATCTTCTAAATCAGTAAGTTTTGTGGTAGACTTAACAGATCCAACCATAGAATTATTATCTCCATCAAATAACACAGTTACAACAGATAATGATGTAACATTTAGTTATAATGTAACTGATTTTAGTATAGCTAACTGTAGCTTATATTTAGATAGTTCTATAGACCAAACAGATAGTTCTGTAGAGATAGATATATCTCAAAGTTTTAGTAATAATGATATGTCTAATGCAGATTATGATTGGTTTGTATCTTGTACAGATTATTCAAACTTACAAGGAAATTCTACTATCTTTAAGTTAACTGTTAATGAAACCTCTAGTGAAGATAATTCTGGAGGAGGGTCTTCTGGAGGCGGAGGAGGTGGTGGATCAGGCGAAACCTCTGTTCAGACTAATGATGTAGAAACTCAAACTGTTAGAGAAACAAAAGATTTTGAAGTAAATTTTAAAGCAGTAGATGAAGATTCATTTAATATTGCAAAAGATGATTCAGTTAAATTTTCAATAAAAGAAGAAGATCACACAGTAATAGTTGATTCTATAACAAGTGATTCAGTAACTATGACTATAAGTTCAGATCCAATAACTTTAACATTAAATATTGGTAAGTCTAAAAAAGTAGATATAGATGATGAAGAAGGTGAAGATTTAGAAGTAACTTTAATAGATATTCTTGATGATGAGGCTTTTATTAAATTTAAAATATTAGAAAGTGAAAAAATAATAGTAGAAAAATCAAATCAAACAGGAAAAACTTCTGGAATTACAGGATCTGTTGTTAAAGAAGGTGGAGCTAAATTAAGTAAAAGAGCATTATACATAATTTTTTCAGTAATCTTAGTTATTTTAGTAGTTGCAGGGTATTTTAAAAGAATCTTTATTCATAAAAAATTTCTAGAGTTAAAACATAAAATAAGATATAGATAACAAGAATTAACCCAAACATTTATAAAGACTTTTTCTAAGTGATTTATGACGAGAAAAGGAAATAGGGACTTTCTATGAACATCAAACCCATACTACCTAGTTTAAGAGAAAAGAAAAGATACATTGCATATGAAATTATATCAGATAGAAAAATGAAGTTTAATGATGTTAAAATCTCAATAAATAAAGCTGTTTTAAGCTTTTTAGGAGAGTTAGGATATGCTAAATCTGGGTTGATAATCATGGATACGTTTAAAAATAATAAAGGAGTGCTAAGAACCAATCATAAAGAGGTAGATAACATAAAAACTTCTTTAACATTAATAGAAAAAATTAGTAATACTAAAGTTATGATTAAATCAAATTTAGTAACTGGGGTATTAAATAAAGCTAAAAAATTAATTTAGGGGGATGATAATATGCAGCAGCAACAAACTCAACATCAAATGATGGGATATGATAGAAGTTCTATCATGTTTAGTCCAGACGGGCGTTTATTACAAGTAGAGTATGCTAAAAAAACTGTTAGACAAGGAACAAGCGCATTAGGCATTGTATGTAAAGATGGAGTCTTATTAATGGCTGATAAAAGAGTATCTGAAAAATTGATCATCCCTAAATCATTAGAAAAAATATACAAAGTTGATGAACATATTGGAGCTACAGCATCTGGAATGTTAAGTGATGGTAGAGTATTAATTGAAAAAGCCCAATTAGTTGCACAACAACATAGAGTAACTTATGATGATACTATTGGAATATTAAATTTAGTTAAAGATATTTGTGATATGAAACAATTTTATACACAATATGGTGGGGCTCGTCCTTTTGGAGTAAGCATCTTATTTGCTGGAGTGAATGAGCATCCTCAATTGTATGTTACAGATCCAACAGGTATATTTTTTGAATATAAAGCAACAGCTATTGGAGAAGGAGAAGCAGAGATAAAAGAGTTTTTAGACAAAAACTATAGAGAAAACCTTAACGTAGAAGATGGAATTAAATTAGCAGTAAAGGCTCTAAAAAAAGTATTAGGAAAAGAGTTTGATATTAATAGAATTGATGGGGCTTACATAAGTTCTAAAGATAAAAAATTTGTAAGAGTAACAAGAGATAGATTATCAAAAGTAGCTTAATATGGTAGATGTTAACAAAGCAGTAATTGCCAGATATAAGAAAGAAGGTTTAGACTTCGAAATTCTAGTAGATTGTGATAAAGCTTTAGAATATAGGGAAGGTAAAGCTGAATTAGATGATGTTTTAGCTACTAATGATATCTTCAAAGATGTTAAAAAAGGAGATCATGCTTCTGAGAATGATCTTAAAAGAATTTTCAATACAGAAGATAAAAGAAAGGTAGCTGAAGAGATAATAAAACATGGAGAAATTCAATTAACTGCTGAATACAAAAATAAATTAAGAGAAGAAAAAAGAAAAGCAATTATTGCAATAATACATAGAAATGCTATCAATCCTCAAAATAATTTACCCCACCCACCAGATAGAATTGAAAGATCAATAGAAGAAGCTAAGATTAAAATTGATGAGTTTAAAAGTCCAGAAGAACAAGTTCATGATGTTGTTTCAAACTTAGCTTCAGTTTTACCAATAAAATTCGAGATTTGGGACATATCTGTTAAGATTCCTGCTTCTTATGCTGCTCAATCTTTTGGAATCCTAAAAGAATTTGGAGATATTAAAAAAGATGAATGGCAAAACGATGGAAGTTTAGTAGCACAATTAGAAATTCCAGCAGGAATGCAAGAAGACTTTGAAGACAAATTAAATAAATTAACACATGGAGAAGTTGACATAAAAATACTAGAAAAAAAATGATTGAATTAAATGAAATCTATCAATTAGGAATAGATATGATGGAACAATATAAATTTAATCCAAATTATATCTTCAATTCATTGGGTGGTATATCTTTGAGTGGTTTGGCACTCTCAATCTATTTTTGTAAAAGGGCAAGAAGACTTGAAAGAGTGGCTACTGAAGAATTATACTGGAGAGCACCAAAGGAATTGAGAGAAAAAGGAATTAAAGGAGAAGAATAAAAATGGCATTATTAATAGAAGAAAAAACAATAGTAGTTCCTGGAGAAGAAATAGCTGAAGGAATGGATTTTTTACCAGCTAAAGGAACATATAGACAAGATGATAAGATAATAGCTTCTCAATTAGGATTAGTAAATGTTAATGGAAGATTAATAAAAATAATTCCATTAAATGGAAGATACATTCCTAAAGCAGGAGACACTGTAATAGGAAAAGTTGTTAACATTGGATTAAATGGATGGACAATAAACATTGGATATGCATATGACGCTAACTTAACATTAAAAGAAGGAACAACAGACTTTGTAGAAAGAAATGAAGATTTCACAAAATATTACGATTTTGATGATATTGTTGTAGCTAAAATTCTTAATGTAAACAGGGCTAAATTTATGGATCTAACAACTAAAGGTCCTGGATTAAGAAAGTTAAGAGGTGGAAGAATAATTAATGTTACCCCTTCTAAAGTTCCAAGAGTTATTGGAAAACAAGGAAGTATGATAACTTTAGTGAAAGATGCTACTCAATGTAGAATAACCGTAGGACAAAATGGTGTAGTCTGGATTCAAGGAGAACCAGAACAAGAAGTTAAAGTTGTAGAAGCTATAAGAATGATAGATGAAAAAGCCCATATTGAAGGTTTAACAGATGAAATGAAGAAATTTTTAGATGTTAAAAATGACAAAGTTTTAGAGGTTAAAAATGACAAAGAATAAAAGATTAGATGGAAGAAAATTTGATGAATTAAGAGAGATGGAAGCAAAGGTAGGAGTTGTAAAAAGAGCAGATGGCTCAGCTATGTTTAGAATTGGAAAGACAAAAGCTATTGCAGCAGTTTATGGACCAAGAGCATTACATCCTACATTTATGAGAAACCCTAAAGCTGGGTTATTAAGATGTAACTATAATATGATGAGTTTTTCAACAGGAGAGAGAGTAAGACCTGGACCATCAAGAAGATCTAAAGAGATTTCATTAGTAACTGAAAATTCTTTAAATCCAGTTTTAGATCTAAAAGAATTTCCTAATACTGTTGTAGATGTTTTTATTGAAATGACTCAAGCAGATGCAGGTACAAGATGTGCTGGAATAACTGCAGCAGCAATGGCTTTAGCTGATGCTGGGTTGATCATGAAAGATTTAGTTTCATCAATATCTGTTGGAAAAGTAGGAAAAGATATTGTTGTTGATTTAGATAAAGAAGAAGAAGATTTTGAAGGAGGAGCAACAGATCTTCCAATAGCAATGACGCCAAGAGATGGAAACATTACTTTGTTACAAATGGATGGAGAAATCTCAAAAGATGAGTTAGTAAAAGCTATAGAATTAGGAAAAGAAGCTTGTATGAAAATTTTTGAATTACAAAAGAAAGCATTGAAGGAGAATTACAAATGATAAATACAAAAGAGCAAATTATGACCTTATTAAATAAAGAAGCTAGATTAGACAATAGAAAATTAGATGAGTATAGAAAACCAATCACTATAGAAACAAATGTATCACCTAAAGCAGAAGGTTCAGCTAAAGTAACCATTGGAGAAACAATTGTAGTTGCTGGAGTTAAGATGGATGTTGGAACACCTTATTCTGATAACCCAGATCAAGGAAATTTGATGGTTAATGCTGAATTATTACCTTTATCTTCTCCTGATTTTGAATCAGGTCCACCAAGTATTGGCTCAATTGAATTAGCTAGGGTTGTAGATAGAGGAATTAGAGAAAGTAAATGTATAGATCTACAAAAATTATGTATTAAAAAAGAAGAAAAAGTATGGAATATTTTTCTTGATATCTACCCATTAAATAATGCAGGAAATCTATTTGATGCAGCAGCTTTAGCAGCTTTAGCAGCATTAAAAGATGCAAAGATCCCAGAATACGATGAAAAGAAAGAAAGAGTTGAATATGGTAAAAAAACTAAAAAAAATGTTCCGTTAGCAAAGATTCCTATCTCTTGCACTATACTAAAGATAGGTGATAAACTAATAGTGGATCCAACTGATGAAGAAGAAAAATTCATGGATGCTCGTTTAACAGTAGCCACATTAGATAATGGAGAGATATGTGCATTACAAAAAGGTGGAAAAGCTTCATTATCTCTAGAAGACATTAAAAGTATGGTAGACATAGCTTTAAAAAAGAATAAAGAACTAAATAAATTATTATAAGATGGCACAAAAATATAAATACACAAAATATGAAAAAGCTAGAATTATTGGAGCAAGAGCTTTACAGATTGCAATGGGTGCACCTACACTTTTAAAATTAGATTCGGAAGCCTTAGAAAAGATAAATTACAATCCTGTTGAGATGGCAAAAACAGAATTTAATCAAGGTATAATTCCTATAACAATTAAAAGACCTTTACCAATAAAAGCTTAATTCAAAATCTTTAAAAAAGAAATTAAGATATTTTTAAAGTGAAAATAAAAAAGGTTATAGCAAGAAAAATCCTAAATTCTATGGGTAACTCTACAATAGAGGTTGTAGTAAATAAAAAATATACTTGTTCTTCTCCTATTGGTGTGACAACTGGAAAATTTTCTCAACCACTTTACTCTGAAGATATAGATAAAAGTATTGAATTTATTAATAATTTAAAACAATTAAAAGGAACTAGAGTTAATGAATTTGAAGATTTATATTATCTAGAGAGCATCAAAGAAGATTTAGGAGCTAATGGGTTGTATGCATTACAAGGAGCAATATTAAAAGCTTTATCAAACAATAATGTATGGAATTTTTTAAATTCAAATGCTGATAAGATGCCTACTCCTATTGGAAATTGTGTAGGTGGAAGACCCCATGGAAAAAATAATGTTGACTTCCAAGAATTTTTAATTATTCCAAGGATAAAAGATTTTTCAGATGGAATATTTGCTAATGAATATATCTACAAGAGGATAGGAAAAGAATTTAATATTAAAGATAAAAATTATGTTGGAGCTTGGGCACCTAATCTTAATACTAATAGTATATTAGATATATTAACAAGAACTTCGGAATTAGCTTCTAATGATTTAGGATTTAATATTGATGTTGGATTAGATTTAAATGCTAATTCTTTATTTAAAAATGATTTGTATACTTATAAAAACTTTTCAAGTATTAGAAAAGAAAGAAAATTAAAAAGAGATGAACATATTGAATTCATTAATTCATTGATAGAAGATTATAACTTAAAATATGTAGAAGATCCTGTAGAAGAAAATGATGAAGAAGGATATAAAAGAATAAAATCTAAATTAGTTTGTTCAGATAATTTAACTTGTACAAATTTAGAAAGACTAAAAAAACTAAAAGATAAGATTAATGTTGTACTAATAAAACCAAATCAAATTGGTTCTCTAAATTTAGTTAAAGATTTTATTGATTATGCAAAGGAAAATAATATTATTCCTATAATGTCCCACAGAGCTGGAGAAACTAAAGATGATTTAATATCACATCTAGCTGTTGCTTGGGAAGTCCCATTTATCAAATGTGGGATTTCTGGAAAAGAAAGATTAGCAAAGATTAATTCTTTAAAGAAAATAGAACAAGAAATTAATGAATAATGGATAGATATATAAACGAATAATAAATTTGTTGTCCATGTTATCTGAATATGTTTTAGTTTCTGTTTTAATTCCAAACTTTAATTATGGGAGATTTATTTCAGAAACTGTAAGAAGTGTAGAAAAACAAGATTATGAGAATATAGAATTAATTATAGTTGATGATGGTAGTAAAGATGACTCTATTAGTGTAATTGAAGAGATAACAAAGGAAACTAAATCTAGATTTAAAAGAGTAAGAACCATATACTCTAAAGAAAATAAAGGTGTGAATAATGCCATTAATGAAGGTATGAAATTAGTTGAGGGTAAAGTAACAATAATTTTGGATTCAGATGATACACTTCTTCCTGAATATGTATCAAGACAAACTTCACTTTTATTGGAAAATGAACCTGAAAGTGTAGGATTTGTATATTCAAATACTTGGTTGATGGATAAAGATGGAAAAGTATTAGATCAAGGATTATCTAACGAATTTGACCCAGAACTTTTACAAACTGAAAGTTACCTACCTGGTTGTGGAGCAACACTTACTAGAGTATTAAGAGAAGTATTACCTTTAGATGTTAAAATTAAAACAGCTACAAAAGTTAAAAGATGGAGAGGAATTGTAAGCAATGGTTATAGGGGATTGCACATTCCAGAACCATTATTTCATTATAGGATGCATGATGATAACATTTCTGGAATTGGACTAAAAATTTTAGATGAACATCAAAATGGAAGAATAAATAACCCTATGCTTAAGGGATATTGGGCACCACATTAAATCATATTTATTATAAAATTATTATTCTCCTTTATAATTATAAACTTTTCTTACAGGCCAAGATATCTCTATTTTCTCTTTATCATATCTTTCTTTTAATGCTTTAATAAATTCATGTTTAACTAAATATTTATCAACAAAAGCTTCTACTCTTAAGATAATAGTAAAATTAATATTTGAATCTCCAAAAGTATGATATCTTATGAATGGTTTGAAATCTTTTATAGCACCTTTAACTCTTTTTTGAATTTTTGTAGCTTCTTCTATTGTTATTCGTTCAATTTTCTTTAAATCTTCATTATAAGACACCCCCACTTGTACTAAAGTACTCATCTCTTTTTGAGGCATAAAATAATTTATTATTTTAGATTCAGCTAATTTTTTATTAGGCATGATAACAATAGTATTTGGTAGAGTTCTAATCCTTATAGTTCTCCATCCAATATCTTCAACAAATCCTTTTTCATTTCCTTCTATCTCAATATAATCTCCTACATTAATAGGCCTATCAGAAATAATGTGTAATCCAGCAAAAAAGTTTGATAAAGTATCTTGTAATGCCAATCCAACAGCCAATCCTCCTAATCCTAAAGCAGCAACTAATGGAGTTATTTGAATATCAAAAAAATCTAAAATTATCAATATTGCTATAACATAAATTATAACTGTTATTATTTTGCTGAATAATTGAGGTGTCTTTTCATATTTCTTCTTTACTTTTAACCAAGTTGTTACTAAAACTGAGATAACTCTAGTTAAGATATAGGATATAATTAATACAAATAAAATAAATGAAAATTTATCTATCCCTACAAAATAAGGATTAAGAATAGATAGAGATTTGGTAAATGTATAAGACCCAATTAGAATAATCAACAGATGTAGAGGTTTTGTAATGCTATCTAAGATTACATCATCAATTTCTGTTTTTGTTTTTAATGTGATCTTATGAACATATTTTTTGATTATAAAAAGAAATATTTCTGAAACTAATATTGTTAAAACGAAAATTAAAAATGCTCTTATATATTCATTATTTAATAAGATATCTTGAAGTGCCACATCTCTTTTTTATTTAAGTAATATAAAAATATTCTGTTTTATTAGAAATAATAAGTTTTATAAACACAATATTTACTAAACTCTAAATGGCAGAAGATAAACAATTGTTAGTTCCTTTAGATATGTATCTTAAAGTAGGTTTGCATATAGGAACAAAGTATAAAACAAAATATATGGAACCTTTTATCTATAAGATAAGACCTGATGGACTAGCTGTTATGAATGTCCAAAAAATAGATGAAAGAATTGGATTAGCATCTAAATTTTTATCTCATTACGATCCTAGTGAAATTTTAATTGTTTGTAGAAGAGAAAACGGACAAAAAGCAGTTAAATTATTCTCAAAAATAACTGGAATAAGATCATTTGCAGGAAGATATCCTCCTGGAATTTTAACAAATTCAAACCTAGAAACTTTTACTGAAGCTAAGATTATATTGATAACAGATCCTTGGCCTGATAAAAATGCAATTAAAGATGCTGTTAGAAGTGGCATCCCAGTTGTAGGATTGTGTGATACAAACAATGAAGCTAATTATTTAGATTTAATGGTTCCTATGAACAATAAAGGAAGAAAATCATTAGCATTATTTTTCTATATATTAGCTAAGGAATATCAAAAATTAAAAGGAAAGATTGAGAAAGATTCTGATTTTAAATATACTTTAGATGATTTTACACCTGATTAAAATAGATCATAAAAATATAAAGGAAAAAGTTTAATTTTATTTCTTAGCTTCTTGTTTAGGCTCTTCTTTCTTCTCTTCAGCTGCTCCTTCTTTCTTCTCTTCAGCTTCTCCCTCTTTCTTCTCTTCTCCTTCCTTAGCTTCTTCACCTTCAGCTGCTGCAGCTGCAACTTTAGCTTCTTTAGCTTTTTCAGCTTCTTCTGCTAATTTTTTCTTCTCTAATTCTTTCTGCATAGACTCTTGAACAGCCTCTAATTGAGATTTTAATATAGCTTTTTTTTCTTGAGGAACTTCAGTTGTTTCATTATTAATTTCATTATCAAATTTTCCTTCATCTATTAATGGATTTACTTCTACTGCCTTCAATCCTTCTACTAATATTCCTGCTGCATTTGCACTTCCAACAACAGATTTAACAGCTGATTTTAAATTTCTTGTAAACATAGAATCTTGTTTCATTTTAGCTACTTTAATAGCTTGTTCAATACCCATATTAGCTTTTTTGTCAATATTAGGGGTTCCAGATCCTTTATCTAAATTCAATTCTTTTTTAATTAACTGAGAAACAGGAGGAGTTCCAACCTCAATTTTATATGACTTATCTTTCTCTATTATTATATCTACAGGAACTTTCATCCCTTTAAAACTAGAAGTTTTTTGATTTATGTCATTAACTACCTCAGAAACATTGATTCCCATTGGTCCTAATGTGGATCCTACTGGTGGACCTCCTGAAGCTTTTCCTCCTTCAACTAAAATTGTAATCTTTTCTGACATTTATTCTTTAATTTCTTCCTCAGTATCTCTTCTTATAACTTTAACTGCATCTAATTTAACTGTTATTGGAATTGGAACTGCTGCTTCTAACAACTCAACAACAACTTCTTCTTTTTGTGTATCTATTCTTGTAATCTTAGCTTTTTCTCTCTTAAAAGGCCCTGAAATAATCTCAACAATGTCTCCTTTTTGAATATTAACTTCTCTTTTAACTTGTTCTAACATATGCTCTATTTCTTTATATTCAATTTCATTTGGTAACAATCCTCTAGCATAAGGCACTCCTTTAAATGCTTCTTCTGCTTCTTGTCTTGATTTAGCCTCTACAAATACATACCCTCTTAACCCATGAGGTCTTATTACAGCATATACTTCTAACTGTTTTTTTTGTACATTAGCTGTTACAAAATCAACAACTTGATCTTCTCTATTAGCTGTTGTTCTTAATGCAAATATTTTATTTTCCATTTTTATTTTAGTATCAATTGAGAGGCCATTGTTATTACAAATCCAATCGCCCCTATAACTAATATTCCTATTCCACTAACTTTTACAATAGTTAAATATTCAACCTTTCCAGGTTTTTTCGTGAGTTGTAACACTCTTTTACTTTGATGTAAAAAGCTTTTTAGCTTAATTAGAATGTTTTTAAGCATTAGAAGCTATTCAAATATTAATTTATAAAGCTTTTGTATTTGTATTAATCTAAGAATTCTATTCCAAGTTCAGTTGCTATCTCTTCTTTTTCTTGTTGTTTTGTAGTACTTTTTTGTCCAAATATTTGTGGACTTGACACACCTGTTACTATTAACATTGTTCTTATAGTATTTTCTAGATCTTCAGAGATTTGAGCACCCCAAATAATTCTAGCATCTTCATTTAATTTAGCAGAAACAGCTTCAACTACTTTTTTAGCCTCATCTAGAGTCATATCTTTTCCTCCAGATACATTAATTAAAGCACCATTTGCCCCAGTAACATCAACATCTAACAAAGGATTTGTTAGGGCTTTTTGAACTGCCTCTTCAGCCCTATTTTCAGTGTCAGATTCTCCAACACCAATCATTGCTACTCCCCCTTTTCCCATTACCGCTCTTATGTCCGCAAAATCTAAATTAACCAAACCAGCTTTAGTAACCAATTCAGCTATTCCTTTAACAGCATTAGTTAAGATTTCATCAGCTATCTTAAAGGCAACTTGTAATGGTAAATCAGGAGCTAACTCAACTAATTTATCATTAGGAATAACAATTAAAGTATCAACAATATTTTCTAATTTTTCTAATCCTAATAAAGAATTTTCATATCTTCTTTGACCTTCCATCTCAAATGGAATTGTAACTATAGCAACAGTTAATGCTCCAAGTTTTTTAGCTATATCACATATTACTGGAGATGATCCTGTTCCAGTTCCCCCACCCAATCCACAAGTAACAAAAACTAGATCTGAATTTTGCAATATTTGTTTTAATGAATGTTCTGACTCACGAGCTGCGTCTTCTCCAATTTGAGGGATAGATCCTGCACCTAACCCTCTTGTAGATTCTCTTCCTATAAGGATCTTTGATTCAGCACTAGTATAAAGAAGATCTTGAGCATCTGTGTTAACCGCAATTAATTCAGCCCCTTTTATCCCTATATCTGACATTCTTGTTATAGTGTTATTGCCTCCACCACCAGCTCCAACTACTTTAATCCTAGCTTGTTGTTGAGCAAGAATTTGTTCTAGTTCTTCATCAATCTGTAATTTTGGGGTTTCAGGTGTTTGTCCTATTATTTCTTCCATTTTTTTATTTTTTTTAGAATGATATTATTCTCCAGTAGAGTGAATATATAAATTTAATTATAATCTAAGCTATGTTTTTTTAATCTCTTCCTTCTTTTCCTCTTTTTTAGGAAGATCTTTCTTAAACTCAACTTCTTTTATATTAGAAATCAAAGACTTTATTTTATCTATTAATGAACTTTGTAGTTCTTTTGGGATGTCTAGTTTTATAGTTGCTTTATTATTCTCTAAAATAAATTCTGTATTTTTATTTAGATATAAATCTATAAATCCTCTTAATTTTTCTTTATCTTCCTTAACAATACTTTTAATTTTAAATTCATAGATTATTTCCTTGCCAGCCAAAGGATGATTAAAATCAACTAAAGTTCTATTTCCAGAAATAGTTTTTACAATCCCGAACATATCGTCAACATTAACTTGCAATCCAGGATAAGGAACTATATTCTCTTTTCTAAACTTATTTGTGTTTACTAACTGAAACATTTTAGCATCTTTTTTTCCAAAAGCATCTTCAGCTTTTAATTCTATTTTATATTCTTTATTTATTTCTTTATCTTCTAATTTTTTATCTAATCCTTTAACAACATCCCCATTTCCAATACATAGAACTAATGGCTTGTAATCATATTTTTCATCATAAATATTATTTTCTTTAGCTATTTTTTCATCTGTTAAATCAAAAATTTTATTATCTTCTTTTGCTTTAGCTACAAAATTTAATTCAATAAAATCTCCTTTCTTAACTTTCATTTTAATAATGTAAGATATTGATTTAAAAGTCTTTCTCCAACAACTAAATTATCATTAAAAAGCAAAATTTACTTCTTTAAAATTACAAAAAAACTTTATAACTATCTCAAATCAAATATATGATTATGGGCGAACCTTTAATTCAACTTAAAGACATTTCTAAAAGATTTGGTAAACATCTAGTGCTTAATAATTTAAGCATTATAGTGGATGAGAAAGCTATTTATGGGATTATTGGGTTGAGTGGATCAGGTAAAACAACTATCTTAAATCTATTAATCGGATTTATTAAACAATCTCAAGGAACAATCTTATTCAAAAACAAGAATATACTAAAATCACAAAGGGAAGTAAGAAATAATTTTGGTTTTGTTACTCAAGCCGGTTCTTATTATCTAAATTTAACTGTATTTGAAAATCTTCATTATTTTGGAAGGATGTATGGGTTAAGTAAGGATGAGATTGCTAAAAGAAGCAAAGATTTACTTACTTTTTTGGATATGAGTGATGCTGCACATAAATTATCAAGAAATCTTTCTACTGGTATGCAAAGAAGATTAGATATTGCATGTGCATTAATTCATGATCCTTTAGTATTAGTATTAGACGAACCAACAGAAGATTTAGATCCTATATTAAGAAAAGAGATATTAGCTTTGCTTAAAAAAATAAATGATAATGGAACTACTATAATCTTAACATCACACATGCTTGACGAAATAGAAATGATTTGTACTGATACAGCAATATTGCATAATGGAAATATTTTAGTTTCTGGTCATCCAAATAAAATTAAAGATTTATATTCAACTAACATAGAAATTCATCTAAAAACCTATCCAGGAAAATATGAGATGATAGAAAAAAAATTAGGTAAAAAAGATGTAAGTAAAACTGTAAATAAAGGCCATATATTAGTTATTTATACTGCTAAACCTGAAGAAATTTTGAAAAGATTATTGATTATATTGCCAAGATTAAAAGAAAAATTATTGGATGTAGATGTAGACAAACCTTCATTAGAAGAAGTATTTGAATCATTAACGGGAAGGTCAAGATGAATCCAAAAGATCTAAACCCATTAAACTTTTTTTTAAGATTAATAAATATAATATTTAAAGATTTAAAATTATTAGTAAGATCTAAAAGTTCAGCATTAATAATAATTCTTGGACCTTTAGTATTAATATTTTTAGTGGGAATGGCATTTAACACTTCTTCATTATATAACATAAAAATTGTAACTTATTCAGAATCATATTCAGATTTGTCAAATTCATTAGTTGAAAATCTTAAGAACCAACAGTATACTGTAATAAGAATAGACTCTGAAAAAGAATGTATTGAAAGCATTAAGTTAGGAGAGTCTCATGTTTGTACAGTATTTCCAAAAGATATGAATGTAGATCAAAATAATGAAATATTATTCTATGTAGATGAATCAAGAGTTAATTTAGCTGCTATAATCTCTAACACAATATTCTCTGAAGTAGCTTCTAAAGCAGAAGAAGTAAGTTTAAGTTTAACTGGAGAATTATTAACTTCATTAAAAGTGATAAATGAAGAATTAGTTGTTAACACACAAGAAGTAACTACATTAAAAGATGAAACAAGCAAAATAAATAATGATGTTAAAGGTATTAGGGAAGAATTACAAAATCTTGATTTATCATATAATAAAACACTTGTAAATTTCTCAGCAATGGATGATGAAATAGATAACATTATTGCTGACTTAAATATAAGCAAAAATAAATTTAATGATTTAGAAGATTTAATTGATGATTCTGAATTAGAAGTTGGATTATTAGGGCAAAGATTAGATGCAGCAAAAGGCAAAAGATCTTCTTTTGTTACAACTTTAGATACATCTAGAACTGCTTTATTAGGATTTTTTGGAAAAACAAATAAGATACAAGAATCAATAGATAGAACAAAAAGAGCAATATCTGGAGTAAGGGTAACAGATGCAGAAACTATTGTTAATCCTATAACCTCAACTGTAAAACCAGTAACATCAGATACAACTCATTTAAGTTTCTTATTCCCTACATTAGTTGTTTTAGTTATTATGTTTATTAGTTTACTATTTTCAGCATCAGTTGTTATAAGAGAGAAAAAATCCAGAGCTTACTTTAGAAATTTTATAACTCCAACAAATGATTTTACATATACAATAGGAGCATTCATTACAAATTTAATATTAGTAATCATTGAGCTAGGAATATTATTTGTAGTAGCATTATACTTTTTTAATGAAGAATTATTAAATGTATTTCCAACATTAAGTGTTGCATTATTAGCTATAGCAAGTGTGTTTATACTAATGGGTATGTTTATAGGTTATTTATTTAATTCAGGAGAAACAGCATCTTTAGGAAGTATTGCAGCTGCTTTTATAATGTTATTTTTCTCAAATACAATTCTTCCATTAGAATCTCTTCCTAATTATATTAGAGAAATTGTTAAGTTTAATCCATTTGTTATCTCTGAGAATATAGTTAAAAGAATATTATTATTTAATGCAGGATTTGATAGTATCTTACAACCATTATTATTCTTATTGGGTGGAGCATTAATCTTTTTTGTATTAGGATTCTTAGCTAGAGAATTAACAAAAAGAAAATTAATAGTTTAGAAAACTTTTTAATTAACTTATTCTATGTTTTATAATGGGAAACATTGACCCTTGGGGATCTAAAGAAGTAGTAATAGATGAAAATTTAATCAAAAAATTTGGACTAACAAAATTTTCAGATTTAGATAGAGAAAAATTCGACCATTATTTATTTAAAAGAAAAATAATTCTAGCCCATAGGGATTTTAATAAGATCTCTGATTGTTTAATAAAGAAGAAACAATTCATACAATTAACAGGGATAGCTTCTTCAGGTCCATTACATTTAGGGCATAAAGTAGACATTGATATTTTTTTATATTTTAAAAAATTGGGTGCAAAAAGTTACTTTTCAGTTTCAGACATTGATGCTTATGTATCTAGACCAGATTCAAAAATCCCTAGTTTAGAAAAAGCAAAAGAATTTGCTATAAACAATATTTCCCATCTATTAGCTTTAGGGTTAAATAAAAAAGACATATATATACAAAGTAAAAAAGAACCAAGATATTATGAATTTGCTTTTGAAATCTCCAAAAAAATAACTGAAAATACATTTAGGGCAATTTATGGACATCTAGATCTAGGAAAACTTTCTGCTAATCTATTACAATATGCAGATATATTACATCCACAACTAAAAGAATTTAATAAACCAATGCCTTCCATAACAGGAATTGGAATAGAGCAAGATCCACATGCACGAGCTTGTAGAGATATTGCTAGAAGACTTCCATATAAACTACAACTTCCAAGTTTCATATATTTTTCACATCAATCAGCTTTACAATTAGGTAAAAAAATGAGTGCATCTGAGCCAGACAGTGCTATATTCTTAGAAGACAATGAAGATGATATAAAAAGAAAGATAAATAAAGCATATTCAGGGGGTAGAGAAAGTTTAGAAGAACATAAAAAATTAGGAGGAATTCCAGAAAACGATAAGGCTTTTGAGATCTTATTATACCATCATCCTAACTCAAATTTCGTCCAAAAAATGCATGATCAATATAAAGATGGCAAATTATCAACAGGTGAATTAAAAGGTATATGTAAAGAATTTCTAATAAAAATTCTTTCAAAACATCAAAGAAAATTAAAAAGAACAAATAGAATAGCAGAAAAGATTGTAATGACCTAATGCTTCATTCTTTTACTACTGTATAGTGTTGAAGAACAGAAAGGTTTATAAAGACTATTTCTATTGTATTATTATAAAAAAGGGTTCTAAAAAGAGTTGTAAAATAAGAAAATGGTCATAGTCAATAATGAAAGATTGTTAACTGCCATCAAATCGGCATATAAAGTACCTTTCGAATTTGGTGAAGATGACGCTACAGAGGTATTAAAGAAAAAAAGAGAAGGAAGCACCATAGACCCAAAGTTAACAGCGTTTATGCGTTCAGAAAAAGTAGCATTAGAATTAGCAGTAAGAGCTGATAGGCACATGAGAGGAGATCTCAGTGTTCGAACAGTACAAACAGGAACATATAATGCTAGTGTAATTGTAGTGGGAAACGCTACAAGAAAAAGGAATGGAGCTTATTTGCCTACAATAACATTATGTTATGATAGGGAAACTGAAGCAACTAAGAAATTAAAAGAATATATTAAAGGAGAATTGAAATTTAAATGATAGTTCAAGAAGATTTTTTAAAGAAATTGAGAAGTTCATTTGACTTAAATGAATATGAAGTTAAAATATGGACTGCTTTATTAAGTAGAGGATTAGCTACTGCTGGAGAATTATCAGATATAAGTAATGTTCCTAGATCTAGAAGTTATGATGTTCTTGAATCTTTAGAAAAGAAAGGTTTTGTTCTAATGAAATTAGGTAAACCAATAAGATATATTGCTGTAGATCCAGAAGATATAATCAAAAGAGTCAAAAAAACAATTAAAGTAGAATCTGATGAAAGATTAAAAAATCTAGATATTGTTAAAGGAACTAATTTATTTAATGAACTAGATTTATTGTATAAAAATGGAATTGAGCATATAGATCCTACTAGTTTAAGTGGATCTGTTAAAGGTAGAAATAATATTTATAATCAGATAGAGACTATGTTAAGTAATGCAAAAAAATCTGTTGTGATTGTAACTACAAGTGATGGTTTCTTAAGAAAAACTGATGATTTAAGTAAAAATTTTAAGAAATTAAGTAATGGAAATATAAAAGTAAGAATAGCAACTGAAGTTAATGATAAAGTTAAAGAAGTAGCTAAAAATTTAAAAAATATAGAAGTAAGAAATTTGAAAGAAAATAACGCTAGATTTGTTATTGTTGATTCTAAAGATGTTCTATTTATGGTAAATCATGATAAAGAAGTTCATGATAGTTATGATATTGGAATTTGGGTAAAATCTCCATTTTTTGGTAATGCTTTAGAGAATATGTTTAATTTAAGTTGGAATGAATTAGAAATTCTTAAGTAAAATGGCAAAAGAAGATCATGTACATGGAAGTTCTCTAGAAAAATTTACATTTACTAGAATAAAAAATAGATCAATGTTTATATATCCTCAACCAAATTCAGAACAAAACAATGGATCCAAAAGAACATTAGCTTATAATGTGAGAATACCTACAGAAGAAAAAATAGTTAGAGTTAAAAAATTGAGTTTAATAGTAATGATGTATCATGATTTAGAAGGAGAAGTGTATGCAGATGTATGTGGAATAATAACAAAAGAAGGATATAAGCATCCACCTAATAGGAAAGATAAACAAATATCAGAGGTTATTTATTTATCTAAAAAAGGCTTAAGTGAAAAGATGAGAGGGCAAATTAAAAAATATATTCATAGTAAAAGATTAGTGAATAGATTAGAATCTGTTACAGTTGGTGGAAGATGAAATATAATTTAATGCCTATTGATTTTAAAAAAGTAAAAGAAGGAGATTTAGTAAGATTCACATACGATCCATCATTATCCGAATCTACTACTGTAGTAGGTTTTGTGACCGATCATAGATTTGATGGATTTTTTTTACAAAAAGGGGACTCTAAAAAACAAACAATGATTGGTGATAGAAACGATTCAATAAGAGACATATACCTTCATAATAAAATGGATAACTTATGTAAACTAGTCTTAGAAAAAGATCAAAGAATATTCTAATATTCATTAATTCTCAAATCATAATATTTATATACAAACTTGAACCATAGACAATTATGTCTATAAAAGAATTAATAGAAACATTACATCCCTTAGAAAGAAAAGTTATTCCTATATTAAAAGAGGATATAGAATTAAAAGAGATTATAGAAAAAACTAAATTAAAAGATGTAGAAGCAATGAGGGCATTACAATGGCTTCAAAATAAAGATGCTTTAAAGATAAAACAAGAGTTAAAAGAAGTAGTAACTTTAGATAAGAATGGTGAAGAATACATAAAAATAGGATTACCAGAAACAAGATTCTTAAAATCACTAACAAAAGAATTAAACTTTAATGAAATAAAAGATAAAGCAAAGTTATCAAATGAAGAATTCAATATCTCTTTAGGGTTGTTAAAAAGAACTGATTTAATATCCATAAAAAATTCTAATATAACAATATCAGATAAAGGAAAAAAATCTTTAAAAGAAAATAAAGAAGATTTCTTAAAAAAACTCCCATTAGAAACTAAAGATTTAGGTAAATTCAAAAATATTTATAATGAATTAAGATCTAGAAAAGAAATAATAAAAACAGATGTTATTAAATTAAGATTTGTAAAATTAACAAGTTTAGGACAAAAATTAACTAAAGAAAAAATAAATAATGATCTAATTGATACATTAACAACTAATATCCTTAAAACTGGTTCTTGGAAAAATAAAAAATTTAGAAGATATGATATCAAAATTAATGTCCCCCAAATTCATCCTGGAAAAAGACATTTTGTTAACCAAGCTATAGAATATGCGAAAAGGATATGGTTAGATCTAGGTTTTAAAGAAATGCAAGGATCCAAAACACAATTAGGATTTTGGAATTTCGATGCATTATTCACAGCTCAAGATCATCCAGTAAGAGATATTCAAGACACTTATTATATCAAAAATTTAGATGGAAAACTTCCTAGTAAAGAACTTGTTGAAAAAATAAAAAAAACTCATGAAGATGGTTGGAAAACTGGAAGTAGAGGATGGCAGTATAAATGGGATCAAGAAGAAGCTAAGAAAGTTATTTTGAGAACACACACTACTTGTTTAAGTGCACAAACAATATCTAAACTAAAAGAGTCAGATCTTCCAGTTAAATTTTTTTCAATAGGCAAAAGTTTTAGAAATGAAACAATGGATTTTAGCCATGGTTTTGAGCTTAATCAATCTGAAGGAATAGTCATAGATCCTAATGCAAATTTTAAACATTTGTTAGGATATTTAAGAGAATTTGCAAATAAGATGGGTTATGAAAAGATAAGATTTAGACCAGCTTATTTTCCATATACTGAACCAAGCGTAGAAGGAGATGTTTATGATCCTATAAGAAAAAAATGGATAGAAGTAATTGCAGCTGGAATCTTCCGTCCAGAAGTAGTCAAACCATTATTAGGAAAAAACATCCCAATATTGGCTTGGGGGAATGGTTTAGATAGGATGGCAATGGGAATGTATGGAATTAAAGATATAAGAGATTTGTATAAAAATGATTTAAAACAAATAAAAGAAATGAAATTGTGGTTAAAATAAAATGCCAACTATAACTATAAACAAAAAAGAATTTGAAAAATATGTAGGTAAAAAACTTTCACTAGATAAATTAAAAGATAGAATAAGTTATTTGGGAACAGATTTAGATAAAATAGATAATAATGAGATAGTTGTAGAAATTTTTCCAGATAGACCTGATATGTTATCTACTCAAGGTTTCTCCAGAGCTTTTTCAAGTTTTATTGGTGTAAAAAAAGGATTAAAAAAATATAATGTAAAAAAATCAGATTATAAAGTAGTTATAGAAACATCTGTTAATAAATACAGACCTTATACTGCTTGTGCTATTGTCAAAAATTTAAAATTTAATGAAGAAAAAATAAAAGAAGTTATTGATATACAAGAAAAGTTACATATAACTTATGGAAGGCATAGAAAAAAAGCAGCAATTGGCATTTATCCATTTGAAAAAATAAAGACTCCAATAAGATTCATTGCTGAAGATCCTAAAAAAATTAGATTTATTCCATTGGGTGAGAAAGTAGAGATGTCAGGATCGCAAATATTGACCCAAACTTCTACAGGTAGAGAATACAAACATTTGTTAGATGAAATGAATAAATTTCCACTTTTTATTGATGCTAATAATGAAGTTTTGAGTATGCCTCCAATCATAAATTCTGAGAAAGTAGGTAGTATATCAACTAAAACAAACGATGTTTTTGTGGAATGTAGTGGTTTTGATTTTAATATTCTAAAAAAATGTTTGAATATTATTGTTACAGCTTTATCTGATATGGGTGGAGACATTTATTCTATGGAATTAGTTTACGGAAATAAAAAAATAATAAGTCCTAATTTAGAACCAGAAAAAATCAAATTAGATTTAAAGTATGTTAACAAATTATTAGGACTAAACTTAAAAGATATTAGACAATACTTAGAAAAAATGGGTTATGGATATGTAGATGGTGAAGTTTTAGTCCCACCTTACAGGGCAGATATAATGCATCAAGTTGATTTAATTGAAGATATAGCTATTGCATATGGTTATGAAAATTTCGAAGAAGAAATACCAAACGTTGCAACAGTTGGTGAAGAAAATAGTTTTGAAATATTCAAAAATAAAATAGCTAATCTATTAGTTGGATTTAATCTAATTGAAACAAATAATTATCATCTAACAAATAAAAAAGATTTATGTGAAGATATGTTAAACAAAACAGATTACATTGAATTAGAAAAAGCATCAAGTTCAGACCATAACATTCTAAGAACATGGATAATCCCTAGTTTGATGCAAGTAATAAGAAACAACAAACATAATGAATATCCTCAAAATATTTTTGAGATAGGAACTGTATTCAAAAAAGGTAAAACAGAAACTAATATAGAAGAAAATGATAGAGTGGCTGTTGCTTTATGTAATTCTAAAGCTAATTTTACAGAAATAAAACAGATCTTAGATTCTTTATTGGACAATCTAGGATTAAAATATAAAATTGAAAATATTGAACATAATAGTTTTATTCCTGGAAGGGTTGGAAGAGTTTCTATTAATAACAAAAATGTAGCTTATGTAGGAGAGTTAAATCCTTTAGTGTTAAGTAATTTTGATGTTCAAATGCCAATTTCAGTATTTGAATTGAATTTAACAGAATTATATAAAACTTTAAATAAATAAACTATCTTAAAAGTTAAAATGGTTGAAAGATTCCTTCTTTATTCAGATGATCGCTTTGAAGAAGATAGAAAAATAGAAAAAGTGTTAAGAGATGAAGGAATCTCTTATCTTAGAGTTCCTGTTTTATGTACACCCCCTATTTTAGAATCACCTAGTGGAGGAATTATATCTGGTGAAGGATATACTCTCAATCCTAAGGAGTTATATATATTTTTTAAAGGCTATAACCTTAGAACTTCTAATCAAACTTGTATAGCCTCTCCTTAAAATCAACAATCTTATCATTCTTTACTTTAACACCTTCTTTTTCTAACATTTCTTTTTTCTTTTTTAAACCTCTAGCAAATCCATGTAAATGACCTTGAGAATTAACAACTCTATGACAAGGAACAATTGGAGCGTAAGGATTTTTATTCATAGCTCTTCCTACTGCTCTATAAGCTTTTGAATTAATAGATTCAGCTAATAATTTATATGTTGTTATTTTACCTTTAGGAACTTTTTTTAATTTTTTATAGATTTTTTCATTAAAATTCATTTTAATTATTAATCCAACCAAAAATTTGATTTTCAAGATTTGAACTTAGCATTTCTGTTCCATGTTCATCTCCTTCTAATTCAATAAATTCAACATTATTTGATAGTTCACTTAATCTTTTAGAAGATTCAAAAGCATATTTATCCTCTTTAGAAGAAACAATTAATATTGGCTTACTAAATCTAGAGATCTTATCTAATGTGGTTACTCCCCTATAATCTTCTCCTGGAGATAATAATATTATTGTTTGAATATCATCACTTTGAGTGACATAATTCAAAGCTAAATTAGCCCCAATAGAAGCCCCAATAATTGAAATTTTGTTTGCTCCTTTTTCTCTTAAAAAATTGTTAGCTTCTTCAACATCTAAAGCCATATTAATATAATCATTAGAATTAAAAGATTTAAAATCTAAATCACTTTTACCATGCCCTCTTAAATCAATAGCAATTATTTTATAGCCTTGTTGGGTTAATTTTATTGCAAAATCATCCCAAGTCTCTTTATTTTTTGATAATTCATGTAGTAATATTACTCCTTTATTAGAATTAGAATCAAAATAATTATAAGAAATTTTTACTCCATCTCTTGTAGTTAGTTTATCTAAATTATCAACTTCTTCTAAACCTTGTTGAACTTCTTGATTTAGATTAGTACATGATGCAATAAAAACAATAGATAATAAGATCCAATATCTCATTTTCTTTTCTTTAATTTTTTATTTTTATGATTAAAATTTGCTCCTTTATTTACTAATTCAACTATTTTTCTGTTTATAAATTCATGGTGTTCTATATTAGAGCTTATAACAGTTAAAGCAAATAAAAATATTCCAACCCCACTCAATACAAATATTATAGTAAATATTTTACTAGTATCATTTGTTGGATGTAAATCTCCATAACCTATAGTTGTTAATGTTATAGTAGAAAAATAAAAAGAGTCCATATAATTCCATCCTTCTAACTTATGATAAGAAAATGTTCCTATTAATAAAAAAGTAATGATTAATAAAGATAAAATTAATACTAATTTTCTTCTACTCTCCATTAAATATTACATACATTTTAGATTAAAAAAGGTGTTGGAAACTCTTATAAACAATTTAAATTAAAAAAATAAATGGCAAACGAGGAACAAATTGGGTTTCATAAAGGTTCTCTAGCAACCCTAGCTAAAGAAAGAGAAGAATTAGCTAGAATGATTAATGTAGTAGAACAATTAATGCAAATGCATCTTAAATCATTAAAAGATTTAGGCATAGACTTAGAGAAAGAAGCTAAAAAATCCAATAATTCTAAAGATATTGAAGAAAGATTAGGTTAATCTTAACTCTAAAATGAAGAATGGGCAATGAAAAGATTTATATATAAAAAAGTAGTTATTTTATAATTACAATTATTAAAAGGAGGCAAAAATATGGAGGATAATAAAACTTTAATTTTAGCAGTTTTAGCAGTTCTAGCTGTAGGTGGATTAGCATTTGCATTTAATGGAGCTACTGGAGCAGTTGCTAGAAGTGGAGTAAATGAAAGGATGGCAACAATTTGTGTTTCTTCTGATGTAGACCTAGCTTGTGAAGATGATGCAAAAGTTGGTGTTGGTAAATATATTTATGTAACTGTAGACACAGGAAATGAAGGGACTAGTAATATTGTTGGATTTTATGATAAAAATAGCCCTACCTATAAAAGAAGAGCAACCACTAAATTAGATGAAGGATGTGGTGGAACATCATGTAGACCTAACAGAATAACATATAAAAAGTATAATATCCCAGTTAGTTGGAGTGGAAAATTCTGTGCTAGAGCATTTGATAGGGCTACAGGAAAACAAGTAGAAGATTGCTTCTTAGTAGGCTAATTCTTTTTTTATTTTTTAATTTATTTAATATACTTTAATTAGTATTATATTGATCTAAAAGATAGGTTTTTAAGTTTTTGTAGATAATATTTTATTAAATACAAATGGAAACTTTCAAAAACCTAGATGAATTAGAAGATAGAATAGATTGGTTCTCTGAAAGATTACATGAAGCATTTAATGACCCAAAATATGATCAAGAATTAGAAAGATTTTTTACAAGAGAACGTACAACAACAGTTTTTGAGGGAGGATTAGAGCAAGAAATTAAATTCTCTATTATTAATAATTTAGATAAAGTTGATCTTATAAAAATTGGTTTAGGGAAAAAGAAAATAAAGAAATTTCTTAAATTTGGATATGCCATGGCAAGATTTAGCCATGAAGGACAACTAAGAAAATCAGGAAATCCATTTATAGAACACCCAGAAGAAGTAGGAGAAGATACTGCCAAATATGAAGTAAGTTTTACAACTGTTGCTGGAGCCTTAGTACATGATGGACCAGAACGTAAAACGAAAGAAGAAAGTGAAAGAAGAGGTAGAAAACTTACAGATATAGAAGAAGCAGCAATTTTTTACTCTTATGGTTTAGAGTTTTATAATTTCATTAGATTAGATAATGAGTTTTCTTTTGAAGATAAACAAAAACTTTATCGTGTTACTCATATGTTAATGCATGTTCTTGATGGTGTAACAGATAGGGATAAAACAAATGATATTGATTATATGAAAGATGGAGTATTTTACAGACTCTACTCTTCATTAAATGAAAATAGTCTTTTGAATATTGATCCAAATGAAATAGTAGAATCATTAGACAAATTTCATGATGTAGAGAATAATAATCAATTAGTAGAAAATTATAGGAAAGATGTACATTTAATTGAATTAAATGAAGATGATAGAGAGAAAGTATCTAGAATAATTAGAAATATAAAGATTCCAGATAGGATACATAACACAGAAACTATGAGGCTTCTTTCTATGGAATTTGGGTTAGGTGAAATCTTCAAAGATTTCGTATATATTCATGAGATTGGTTTGGCACAGCAAAGAACTGAAAATGAAATATTTTTTGAAAGAACAATGAATCAAGGTGCTGAACTAAGAGCTAGAAGTTCAGAAGAGATTGATTATAATATTTCTTCATTAATACCAATAATTGGAAAAGATTGGATAGAATTTATTCATCATTGTTTTAATAGATATGGAGAAATGAAGATATTTACTAGTCCTAATACAAAAGAAAATATAAATTTCGTATTTGAAGAATTTAAGAAAGCTAAAGAATTAAATAGAAGAGTAGGGGTGCCCATAGAATTACCTGAAGATTATTATAGATATGGAAACACTTTTGATGGATTTCTAATAAGACAACTAGAAGCTCTTATTAATGGAAATGGAAATCCTTATGAAAATTTTGAAGGTAATAACTTAGAACTTAAAAGATTTATGTATTCAGACTTTTTTTTAATTGGACATAATATCCAGTTATTAGGAGTAGAGCAGAAAGTAATGGGCAAACAACAAAATATAAATGAATTTGGATTAGACTCTCTTCATCGTTATCCTACATTAAAAAGAATATATTCTAATCAAAAACAACCTGAAAAACCCTTTTTTTAAATGGCAAAAAAGAAAGAACCAAATTTGATGGGTAATTATTTTGATAAAAGTAGTGCAACTTTTCAAATTATTGAACAGATGAGACGGGAAATGTTAACAGGAAAAAGAGTAAAAATTTTAGAAAACATGATAGAAAAAGCTAAAGTTGAGGTGCATTCAAAAAGAAGAGAGATCGATGAATCGACTTATGGCTTCGCATATGATCTAAATAATAAAATATTTGGAGGATTTACTGAGAGAAGAGTTACAATGCTCATTAGTGGAGTTTTCAGTGGTGATAAAGAAGGGTTAAAACATTCTGGTAAAGACCTTCCTTGTATCATCCCTATTGATTTAGGAACGAATCCTCATCCACTCTTTAAAGGTCCAGAGAAGTACCCTACAATTGATACAAAAGTTACTCATGAATCTACCCTCAAATTTCTTGAAGAAAATAGAAAATTTTTAAGACAAGAAGGGATAGGTTCATTTGCTATAGACTCTTCTAAATTCTTTTATTTTGACGAAAGGGAAATTTCAAGAAGATTTAATAAAAAAAGAGGGGAGATTGATATGAGAAATCTTATTCCTGTAATAAATGAACTTCCACCTTACTTATTTATAGATGGAATGTTTGTAAGAACAGAAAAACTAATTCCTTCAGCTAGATCTTATGAAGAAAAAGCTGTAGGATTTGTAAGTTATAGACTTAAACAATCTGAAACACAAAAATTAGTTCATAAATTAACATTTCCAGAGGGAAGGATAGATGAAAAAGAAAGATTAAGTGATTGGGTGGCCCATAGGATTGTGTTTGAGACAGAAGAGGAATTAGAAAGAGCAGAAGAATTCTTTAAAGAAAATCCAACAATTGGTGATTCTACAATAACGTATAGGTATACAAAAGATTACTATATGAAACCTAAAATTAATTTGTTTAGAAGTAAAAATGTTGTTGTTGAAGCAAGAACTAAAGGGTATAAACCTTGTGTTAAAGAAGTTCAATTAATGCATTTCCCTCAATTTCGTTATAACTATCTAGATCCAAATAGTCCTGCAAGACATAAACAACAAAAAAATCTGAGAAAACATATAAGTAGGAAAAAAAGAGAATCATCAATAATTCATGAAGGAATTCTTCAAAGAATATTTGAAAAAGATAGAATTTTTATTCAAATTTAATGGTACGCCTGGACTGAACATTCGACATGTTGTGGAGCGCCGAGGGTTATTAATATCAATTCATCTTTCAGACTTTGCATCTTTAATAAACCACTGTATATTAAATCAAATGTACTAATCTCCAACACTTTTAAGGATGATAGCCTTCATCGCCAAAATCTATAGGTGGAAATAAGTCTATAACATCTCTACGAATTTCTTCTCCATCTTCTCTTCATAATCCAAGATTTTCTAAAGAGCTACCTTTGTAAACTGGTTGCTCTAAATCTTTTCTAGCACTTATAAGAAGTTGGATACCCAACTTTATACCCAACTTTTTATATATTCCTTCAGAAAGATGACCCTCTTCTTCAGGAACATAATCATCTTTCGCACCATCTTCCCATTGACCTTCACTCAACATTAAAAAATCTCCAGAATCAGCTCCAGGAGTTTTTCTATAACACCTAATTTCTAAGCCACTATCCTTCTCTTTATTAGACACTCTAATTACAACTTGCTCTATTTGGTGCGATCCATCAGAATGTTTAGTAATGAACAAATCTCCAGGTTTAACATCTTGATATTCTGCCATTTTATTTCTCCATTATCAACCCTTTTTAGAACTCTTTTTATTATAAATATTTACAATTTTTATTTATAAAACTTTCGCCGGGACTGGGATTCGAACCCAGACGCCCCGAAGGGCCAGGAGTTCCAGTCCTGTGCAATACCAGATTATGCGATCCCGGCTTAAGAATAAATTCTTAATTTTACTTATAAAAGTTTTTATAGAATTAATCTAGCATATTAATGCTTATCTCAACATCTTCTGGAATTGGAACCCTCATAACTAATCTTAGAGCTCTTTCATCAACATCTAAATCTATTAATCTTTTGTGAATTCTCATCTCAAAATTATCAAAACTAGCTTTTCCATCACCACAAGGACTTTTTCTTGTAGTTATCTTTAATTTTTTAGTTGGAAATGGGATTGGACCTCTCATTTTAACTTTAGTTTTTTGAGTTATATCTGTTATAGATTCACAGATTTCATTTAACTTACTTGTATTTGTACTTGATAATGATATTCTTGCTTTTGGCATTTAATAATTTAGAAAAAACTATTTATAAAATTAACTATTATTATTTATTTATGAGTTTAAGTGTAAAAGAATTAGAAGAGATTATAGAAGGATTAAATGATTGTTCAGAACTTGAATTTAATAACGTTTATTCTAGAGTAGAAGGTAGCATAAAATCTTATCCTTTTAAAAATGAAAGAGAAGAATTATTAGATAAACTTGAAGGAGTTAAAGATAAATATTGGAAGGAACGAGAAGTAAAACATACTTTTGGAAGACTTTAATAATTCTATAATAAAACTTCTACACTACCTTGAACAAAATAAAATGATCTTTTTCCTTCTTTAGCTGGAACAATTGAAATATCTTCTCCTAAACTAGGAAGTCCAGTTTGATCTTCAGTATATAAAGTTCCTAAAAGAAATGGATTAAAATTCCCTTCAGCAATAACATAATGTGTTATATCATCCCCATAATGATCTAATCCACCATACACTATTTTAGTTTTCATTTTATTATATTATCACCAAATTTTAAAAGAAAAAATAAAAAAATTATTTTTTAACTAAATCAATACACATTCCAGCCGCAACAGTAGTTCCTGCATCCCTTATAGCAAATCTTGCCATTTGTGGAATATCACTTTGCTTTTCTAAAACTAAAGGTTTCATAGGCTTTAATTTTACAATAGCTGCATCTCCTGTTTTAATAAAATCAGGATTTTCTTCTTTAACAGCTCCAGAAGCTGGATCTATTTTCTTTTGTATTTCCATAAATTGACAAGCTACTTGTGCTGTATGTATGTGAAATACTGGAGTGTAACCAACAGTTAATACAGTAGGATGGTTCAATACAACTATTTGTGCTGTAAATTCTTTTACTATAGTAGGAATGTTATCTGGATGTCCTAAAACATCTCCTCTTGCTATATCTTTTTTTCCTATTCCTCTAACATTAAACCCAATATTATCTCCAGGTTCAGCTTGCTGTATTTGTTCGTGGTGCATCTCTATAGTTTTACATTCTCCTTCTACACCTGTTCCTTCTCTAGCAGGAACTACAATAACTTTATCCCCAATTTTCATTGTTCCAGTTTCTACTCTTCCAACTGGGACAACCCCAATTCCTGTTACATTATAAACATCTTGAATTGGTAATCTTAATGGAAGTTCAGTAGGTTTTTCGGGTTCTTTGAAAACATCTAATTGCTCCTTTAATGTTGGTCCTTTATACCAAGATAATTTATCAGATTTCTTTACAACATTATCTCCTTGTAACGCACTTATTGGAATAACTGGGACATCTTCACTTTTATATCCAGCTGTTTTTAATAAAGCTAGTACTTCATCTTTAACTTTATTGAATTTAGACTCGTCATAATCAATAGTGTCCATCTTATTTACAATAACACCTAATTGCTTTACACCAAAAGTTGTACATAACCAAGCATGTTCTTTAGATTGAGCCATTACTCCTTCACCTGCTGCAATTACTAAAAAACCAACATCAGCTTGAGAAGCACCTGTAATCATATTTTTAACAAAGTCTTTGTGACCTGGAGCATCTATAATTGTATATTCATATTTATCTGTGTTAAATTTTTTATGAGATAAATCTATTGTAACCCCTCTTTCTCTTTCTTCTTTTAAATTATCCATAACAAAAGCAAATTCAAATCCTGCTTTACCAACTTTTTGAGCTTCATCTTTCAATTTTCTTAGATCTTGTTCACCAATAACTCCTCCATCAAACATAAGTCTACCTACAGTAGTTGATTTTCCATGGTCAACATGACCTACAAATATTAAATTAATATGTGGTTTTTCTTTAGCCATTTTTTATTTAATCTTCCTCCAATAATATGTTTTTAAAAAACTTAATCATTAGCTTTAAACTATTTATAAAAGTTTTGTTTTTATCACTATGTTCTTAATCTCTATAAAAAATTAAGAAATATATCTATAATCGTTCAAAATCAGGTTGTTCAAAATCATCTTCATTAATGTCGTTTTCCTTAGTAACTTCTCCTTCTAATCCCTCACCTCTAACTTTAGGTTCTTCCATACTTAATATCTCATTTCTTCTTTCTTCACCCATAGCATTATAAAAACCTGCAGCTATTTCATCATCATCATATCCTAATCTCTTAAGTGTCCTCATTGGATCTTGATATTTAGCATCCCCTAATTCTCTTAATTTATAGATTATTTTATATCCTCCAGCTATAGCAACAGAAGCGATATTTTTCTTTCTATTAAAAACTTTTTTAGTTGCCTCTAAATTTCCATATATTGCTGAATCAATACTTTCGTCTGCCATTTTTTATCCTTTTTAATGATACTTTTACTATATAGTAAATGATTTTTTAGTATATAAAACTTTCTGTCCATCATTCTCTAGAAAGTAGTGACACTCATTATTCTTAAATTTGGCTTAATAAGAGCTATAACTACATTTTAAGGCTAGTAAAATAATTAGAATATCGCAAAAATTAATCTATTTTTGCTAGTTTTGAGTATAAAAAATGACCCTAACTATTTATAAAACTTCGTATTTTTTATCTATTATTCTGTTTTCAATCCTTTTCTATCTCTAATTTGCTTAATTAACTTGTTTTGGATCATTTCAGGCACTTTTTCGAATACTTGATCCACTATATAAAAAGTTCCTCTTCCACCTGTTCCAGACCTTAAATCATTGCTTAATCCAAACATTTCAGCTACTGGAAGCTTAGCTTTAACTGTCATGTGCTCTCCTTCTTGTGTCATATCTAGTAATTGACCCCTTTTATTCTGAATTAATTTAGAAATTTCACCTAAAAATTCAGCAGGAGACTCAATTTGGAGTATTTGTAAAGGTTCAAACATAGTAGCCTTAGCATCCCCTAAAGCTAGTCTTACAGACTCTCTTACTGCTGGTAAAACTTGAGCTGGACCCCTATGAATAGCATCCTCATGTAGCTTCATATCCATCAAATAGACCTTCATTTTAACACATGGTTCTTTAGCTAATATTCCACCATCTATAACTTGTTGAAATCCATCCATAACCATCTCTATAACCTCTCCAATATGGACAATTCCTCTAGAACCATCAATTAAAAAATTTCCTTTGTAGATTTGTTTGACTTTTTGAGCATCTTTAGCTGCCCATCCTAATTCAGCTAATTTGTTATAAATAGCAGGATCTTTCTTCTTAACCCTTATCTCAGGAAGCTCTCCAGCTTTGATTAATTCATAAACTTCATCTTCCATTGGTTCAACATAAAAATAGAATTTATTGTGCTTATTTGGAGATTTACCTTCAAACTCTCCAGATTTATTTTGTATTGTTTCTCTATAAACAACAATTGGTGGACTAGCAATCACATCTAATCCTTTTTCTCTTTTAATTCTATCTTCTATAATCTCTAAATGTAATTCACCCATCCCACTCATTAAATTTTCACCAGTTTCTTCATTTATTTGTATTACAATACTAGGATCTTCTTTACTTACTTGTTTTAGAACCTCAACTAACTTAGGAAGATCAGCTGCAGATTTAGCATCTATAGATTTAGTTATAACAGGTTCGAATATATTTTTCATAGCTTCAAATGGTTCAACGGGATTAGTAGAAACTGTCTCTCCAGTATAAACATTTTTCAATCCAGTTATACCAATAATATTTCCAGCAGGTACATTATCAACTGTTATTCTTTGAGCTCCTTTATAGATAGAAATTTGTTGTAATCTAACCCTTCTTTTAGCCAAATTCATATAAATATCCATCCCTTGTTTTAAAGTTCCAGAAAATAATCTTCCTGTAGCAACTTCTCCTGCATGTTTATCAATAATAATTTTAGTAACAACAAAAGCTAAAGGTCCATCAGGATCTGATTCAGTTAAAGCTTTTCCTTCTATACTTTCTAGATCACCATGCCATATTTTTGGAATTCTATATTTTTGTGCATCTACTGGATTTGGCAAATGATTAATAACCATATCTAAAACAACCTTATGTAAAGGAGCTTTTTGTCCTAAATTTTTATATTCTTCAGAATCAGAATCATAAGCTTGAATAATATCCTTAAAACTAATGTTGTTCTTAGCCATATATGTAAAAGATAAAGCCCAATTATGAAATGCAGAACCAAAAGCAACAGATCCATCTTGAACATTTACAGACCATTTTCCTTTAATATCTTCAGGAGAAATACTATGTATAAAATTATTAACATTTGTTATAATGTTAATAAAACGCTCTTGCATTTTTTCAGGTGTTAATTTAACTTCTTTGATTAATCTATCAACTTTATTTATGAATAATGTTGGTTTGACTCTTTCTCTTAATGCTTGTCTTAAAACAGTTTCAGTTTGAGGCATTATTCCTTCAACAGCATCTATTAATACAATAGCTCCATCTACTGCCCTCATAGCCCTTGTTACATCTCCACCAAAATCAACATGTCCTGGAGTATCAATTAAATTAATTAAAAATTCACTATCTTCAACTTCATGCACCATAGAAACATTTGCTGCATCTATTGTTATACCTCTTTCTTGTTCATCCTCTTTAAAATCTAATGCTAATTGTTTTCCAGCTAAATCTTCTGAGATCATTCCAGCTCCAGCCAATAAATTATCAGAAAATGTAGTTTTTCCATGATCAATATGGGCACAAATAGCGATATTTCTTATTCTATCTGGTGCCTTCATTATTCTCATGACTTTTTCAGTCATTGATTCTGCCATTATAAAAGAAGAAGTTTGAAAAAGGTTTTATAAAGATTTTGTTAATCACATAGAATAGGCTTCTCTCTAGTGAACATCTAGATTCATCTTAAGATTATATTTTAATAAACACTAAACTTTATAAATAATGAAATAATTTTATATATCTGTTCAAGATTATAGATTTGTTACTACTCTTCAATGTTATCATTGGAAAGGTTTATATATTATTAAATTATTAATTAGATTGGGGGTCAAATATGACAGACGTAATTTGTAAGAAGTGTGGAACAATATATGAAGGGAATGAAATTCCAGAAGCAATACAATGTATTTGTGAAAGCACTGAATTTGAGACAAGAGAAATAGGAATAACGGATACTAAAGCAGAAGCTGAAGTATAAAGTATCCTATAAAGCAGCCTAAAGTAATAATTGGCATAGCTGGATAAAATTTTTTCTTTTTAGAATAGAATAATAAGAAAGATAGTGATATAGTAACTGATATTGTAATGATTAAGCTATACAACCCAAAATCTTTCATTACAACAGATGTAAATAACAAAGGAAATCCTACATCTCCACCCCCTAAAACAGCTACTTCTTTTTTATAAGGAATAAAGAATCCAGCAAACACATTAGCTTTAGATTGTGATTTAGCTAGAGTGATCATATGTTTTGTTTTATACACTGCAATATAATCATATATTGAAATTAAAATTAATAATATTGAAATAGAGACTATATCAAAAAACTTAAAGAATATTGCTGCTAATGCTCCATATATAAACAACTCAGTAAAGTTATGGACATAAACATTTGGTTTAAATACTTTAATTATTGCTAACACTAAAGCTAAGATAAATGCAATAGTTTCTGGAATAAATGAACTAAAAGAAAGTGATAAAGCAAATATTACAGCTATAAAAAACCAAATTTTCCATAAAACATATAATTTAAATTTTAATAAGATATAAATAAAAAATGTCATTATTAATATTGCAATAAAAGTTGGTAGAAATGCTGTTCTTTGTTCTATTTCTGGTCTTTCTATACCATAAGGTAATTTTTCAGATGTTTTATCTACAACTAACAATCCTATAATTTGGGCTATAAAGAACAAAGCTATTAATAATAAAGTTACTTTTAATTTATGTTTCATCTATACTAAATGTTAATTTTATTTTTTATATATTTATTTACTTTTAAGAACTTCAACATAATGGCATGTGCCACAATATAATCTTTCTTTATTTTCTGCTAGAAATGTTCCAGGACCACATTTAGGACAAGTTTTAGATCTAGTTAATTTATCTCCTTCAACTTTGTATTTAGTCCATACTTTACTTGGAACTTTATTCTTTCTTTTCTTCTTTGGCATCTTTCTTTACTTCTTCCTTTTTCTCTTCTTTCACTTCTTTTGATTTTTCTTTATGTTGTTCTTTAGGAGCCTCTTTCTTTTCTTCTTTTGGTGATTCTTTAACCTCTTGTTTAGGTTGTTGTTGAGGGGTTGCTTGTTCTCCTTCTTTTTTATCCCCTTTTTTCTTTTTCTTTTTATATTCTTCTATATTCTTTAAATTTTCTAAAGAATCATATAAATGAATAATAACTTTAGCTTTTGATTCGCCATATTTTGTGTAGATATGTCTTACAGAAATCAATTCTTGTTTTGCTTTCAAAACTGAAGCAACATTTTCAACAATATCTTTCTCAGAAGGAGTTGGTCCTTCAAAAAATAAATCGAAATTAACTCTTTTTCTTGATAATAAAGGCATTTCAGTTTGCTTAAGTAATTTTAATTCCATTTTAGTTTACTTTAATAGCATATTCTCCTTTAACTTTAGCCTCTATTTTTTTAGCTATTTCTGATTTATTAGCATCTAAAATATTAATCCTACCTTGCCAACTAGTTGCATATTGACTTTGTTTTACAGAAGGACATTCTGAATCATTAACAGGACAAACCTTCCCTTCAACAAACATTCTACATTTTTTACATACCCTTTTCATTTTTTCTTTGATTCTTTCCCTTGTTTTTTTAGCTCTTCATCTATCCATTTTAAATTTCCAAGCATATGTTGTCTCATTGTCAATCCAATTTTTGGGTTTGCTGGATCTTTATATGATAAAGCAATAACTCTTGCTCTACATTTATCTCCAACTTTTAATGATTTTTTAGTTTCTCTCCCAGTTAAAACATTTGATTTTGAAAATGTAACATAATCATCCATTGCTTGACTTACATGAACCATTCCATCGACAGCTCCAATATTAATAAAAGCTCCAAAATCTGTTATCTCTAAAACTCTTCCTAAAACAACTTCTTGTAATTCTGGTTTGTAGGTAAATAATTTAAATGAAGTTTCATAATATGCAGCTCCATCTCCAGGAATAATAATTCCATCTCCAACATTAACTACAGAAGAAACAGCTACAACAAAACCAAAATCTTTTGAAATAAATCCTTCAAATTGTTTATTTAATTGTTGAATAATTGCTTCATCAGTATCAGAATTGAATAACTCTGGTGATACTCTAATGTGACTTTTGACTTCTACTTCATAAAACATTTTATTTATTTATCTATAATCAAATATTTTTTTTGTCTTATTGTGATAATTGGAATTTTTTCCCTTTTTAACTTTTTCTTAAGCTCCTTATCTTGTGTAGCTACTATAATGTTGTCATCTTTAAGCTCTAAGATAAGATCATCAACAATTTTATCTTTTTTTGTTTCAATAATATTAAATCTTTTTATTAATTCTAAAGCTAATTTCTCTAATTTTTTATTTTTTAGTTCATCTAAAGTTTTATCTATAACAAAAATTTTATAATTAAAGTCTGAGATCCTTTCAATTTCTGAGATTAAATCAACTTTAAACTTCAATGAAGTTAATAAAAAATCTGTATCTAAGATTATTTTATACATCTATTTTAGATTTCAATTTTCAATTTATAAAGCTTACTATTTTTTTAATAAGATTTTTAGTATATTAAATTTTCTTTATAAACGTATGTTTTTATCAAATTTAATTTAAGGATAGAAGCCCTAATTCCTTAATATTTTGGGGTTTTAGCCATAGAAAAGCTTTTAAATCAAACATGATTTTTATTAATGTTCTTAGCAAAAATTAACTAAGAAAACAAACTAATTTAGTTAGAAATACTTAAAATGGATTATAAAGCAGATAGCATAACTGTATTGAAAAACTTACAAGCAGTAAGAGTGCGTCCAGGTATGTTTATAGGGGATACAGCTATTAGAGGATTACATCATATTGTCCAAGAAGCTATTGACAATAGTTTAGATGAAGTTTTAGCAGGAGTCTGTAATACAATTAAAGTTACATTACATAAAGATGGTTCTATAACAGTTGAAGATAATGGAAGGGGTATTCCAATAGATATTCATCCAGAAGAAAAAAAGCCAGCTCTAGAATTGATCATGACAACATTACATGCTGGTGGAAAATTTGATAATAAAACATACAAAGTATCTGGAGGGTTGCATGGAGTAGGGATTTCTGTTACAAATGCATTATCAAAATGGTTAGAAGTTAGGATAAAAAGAAATAATAATCTTTATCATCAAAAGTATGAAAAGGGAGTTAAAGTAAGTGAATTAACAATCTTAGGAAATGCAGAAGGTACTGGAACTTCTATGACCTTTCTACCAGATGATGAAATTTTTGAAAATATAAATTTTGATTTTGAAATCTTAAATAAAAAATTAAAAGAACTAGCTTATTTAAATGCCGGGTTAAAAATAGAACTAATAAATGAAAAAGAAGATATAAAAAAAGAATATTTCTTTGATGGAGGAATTATTTCTTTTGTAAAAGATTTAAACAAAAATAAAAATATATTATCAGAGCCTATTTATTTAAAAAAAGAGAATAATATAGACATAGAAATTGCAATGCAATACAATGATTCTTATCAATCTAACATTTTTAGTTTTTGTAATAACATTAACACTGTTGAGGGTGGAACTCATGAAGAAGGATGGAGAACTGCATTAACAAGATCGATAAATGACTATATCAAAAAAAATGATTTAGGTGATGTAAAATTAACTGGGGATGATGTAAGAGAAGGTTTGGTAACAATCATTTCAGTAAAGATTCCTAATCCTCAATTTGAAGGACAGACTAAAACTAAATTAGGTAATTCAAATGTTAAAGGTTTAGTAAGTTCTGCAATTTATGAACATTTAAAAACTTATTTTGAAGAAAATCCTTCCATAGCTAAATCTATTTGTAATAAATCTATAAGTGCTGCTATGGCGAGAGAAGCAGCAAGAAAAGCAAGAGAATTAACAAGAAGAAAAGGGGCATTAGATTTTGGAAATCTCCCTGGGAAATTAGCAGATTGTCAAGAAAAAGATTCAAGTAAATGTGAGTTGTTTATTGTAGAAGGAGATTCTGCAGCAGGGACTGGAATAGCAGCTCGTGATAGAAAATTTCAAGCTATCCTTCCTATAAGAGGTAAGATTCTTAATGTAGAAAAAGCTAGGGTAGATAAAGTATTCAAAAATAATGAGTTATCTTCATTGATAACTGCCATTGGAACTAGTATTAAAGAAGAATTTGATTTGGAAAAATTAAGATATGGTAAAGTTGTTATATTAACAGATGCGGATTCGGATGGAAATCACATTGCTACATTATTATTAACGTTTTTTTATAGATTTATGCCTGAATTAATCAAAAATGGACATTTATATCTTGCTCAACCACCATTATATAGGGTAATAAAAAATAGAAAAAGCAATTTTATTAGAGATGATAAAGAATTAGATTTGTTATTAGAAAAGATTGGTAAAGACAATACTACAATTCTTAGATTTAAAGGATTAGGAGAGATGGATGATGATGAATTAAGAGATACCGTAATGAGTACTGAAAATAGAACTTTAAAACAAATTACAATTGAAGATGCATTAGTAGCTGATGAGATGTTTAGAACATTAATGGGAGAAGAAGTAGAACTTAGAAGAGAATTTATTTCTAATTATGCTAAAGAAGTAAAAAATTTAGATATTTAAGATGGCAGAAAACATTCAAACAAAATTAATTGAAAATGAAATGAAAGAAGCATATGTAGATTATGCTATGTCTGTTATAATTGGTAGAGCACTTCCTGATGTAAGAGATGGATTAAAACCAGTTCATAGAAGAATTTTATATTCTATGTTAAGAGATAATCTAAAACATGACAAACCATTTAGAAAAAGTGCTACTACAGTTGGATCGGTTATAGGAAAGTTTCATCCTCATGGAGACCAAGCAGTATATGATTCTTTAGTTAGAATGGCTCAAGATTTTTCTTTAAGATACCCTTTAATAAGTGGACATGGAAATTTTGGAAGCACTGAATTTGAAGCAGCCGCATATAGATATACTGAAGCAAGATTATCAAGAATAGCTGAAGAATTATTAGAAGATATCGATAAAGACACAATAGACTTTGTTCCTAATTTTGATAACAATACTAAAGAACCTACTGTTTTGCCTGGAAAATTACCAAATCTATTGATTAATGGGTCCAGTGGAATTGCAGTAGGAATGACTACAAATATGCCTCCACATAACATAACAGAAGTTATAGATGCAACAATTGCTTTAGTAGATAATCAACATATGACAATAGATGAATTAATGAACCATATTAAAGGTCCAGATTTTCCTACTGGGGGAATTATTTTAGGGAAAAATGGAATTCTAGAAGCATATAAAACAGGAAGAGGAAAAATGATTATTAGAGGAAAAACAGAAATAAAAGATTCTAAAATTATCATAACTGAAATTCCTTATCAATTGAACAAATCATACTTAATAGAAGATATAGCATATTTAGTTAAAGAAAAAAGAGTTGAAGGAATAAGTGATGTAAGGGATGAAAGTGATAAATCTGGGATGTCTATAGTTGTAGAGACTAAGAAAGGATCCAATCCCGAATTAATATTAAATCAATTGTATAAATATACAAATTTACAAACAAGTTTTGGGATCATTAATATTGCTTTAATAGATAATCAACCTAAATTAATGAATTTAAAAGAAATAATAATACATTACATAGACCATAGAAAAAATGTTGTTACAAGAAGAACTAAATATGAACTAGAAAAAGCAGAACAAAGATTACATTTATTAGAAGGATTAAAAATAGCATTAAATGACATTGATAAAGTTATAAATTTAATAAAACAAAGTAATGATCCTTCAACAGCAAAAAAATCTTTAATTTCTAATTTTGATCTAACAGAAATTCAATCTAATGCCATTTTAGAGATGAGACTACAAAGATTAACAAATTTAGAACAGACTAAAATAAAAGATGAAATATTAACTCTTACAAATTTAATCAAAGAATTAAAAGGAATATTATCTTCAGGTGAAAGAGTTTCCTCAATAATAAAAGATGAATTAACAGATTTAAAAAATAAATATTCAGATGAAAGAAAAACACAAATAAATGATATAGAACAAATAATAGAAAATGAAGATTTGATAAAAGAAGAAGATATTGTTATAACAGTTACCCATTCAGGATACATAAAACAAACTCCTTTAGAATTGTATAAACAACAAAGAAGAGGAGGAAAAGGGATAAGAGCTACAGCAACAAAAGAAGATGATGAAATACAAAATTTGTTTATAACAAGAAATCATAATTATTTATTATTCTTTACAAATAAAGGAAGGATACATTGGTTAAAAGCATTTATGGTTCCTCAATCAAATAGATATTCTAAAGGAAAAGCGATTGTTAATCTATTAAATTTAAAAGATGAAAAGATTAGTGCAATTTTACCTATAGAAAAATTTGATGATCAACATTATTTATTATTTGTTACAAAAAATGGATTGATTAAAAAAACTAGTTTAAAACAGTATAGCAAACCTAGAAAAGCTGGAATTAATGCTATTAATTTAAAAGGAAATGATGAATTAATTCAAGTAAGATTAACTCCAGGGGTTTTAGAGTTTATAGTAGCTACAAAAAAAGGATTAGCTATGCGTTTTAATGAAAAAGATATTAGGTCTTCAGGGAGAAATTCATCTGGAGTTAGAGGTATCAGATTAATTGATGATGAAGTTATAGGGATTGAAGTTGGGTTGCCAAATGCTTCTTTATTAACTGTTACTGAAAATGGTTTTGGAAAAAGAACAAGTATAGATAACTATAGACTAATAAAAAGAGGAGGAAAAGGGGTTAGAAATATAATTTGTGATGAAAGAAATGGTAATGTTATAGGAATTAAAACAATAAAAGATGAAGATGAAGTTATGTTAATAAGTAAACAAGGAATCGTTATAAGGATTCCCGCTAAAGACATCTCTAAAGTAGGTAGAAACACTAAAGGTGTAAGATTAATGAGAATGAATGATGATAAAGTTATAAGTATAGCTAGAGTTGTTATTAATTAATATTTATTTTATTATAGTTCCATAACCAATTAATCTAAATCTTGATCCCAATAATCTAGAGATAGTTATTCTATCTTTTTTATCTGCACACACTGGAACTTTTAATTTAATACTAATCTTATTTTTGCTAATATTGTTAACAACACCTACAGTTGCTGCTGAATTAACATTTAACATTAGAGTTTCTCCTTTTTTTATTGGGTCAACTATTAATTCATCTTTAGCCCCTACTACCCTATCTAATAAGTTTGGTTCTAAATCAAATTCATACCATATATCTGGAAGTTTTCCTTCTAACCCTACAACAGATCCAATTAATGAATCAGCTTTAACTATACTTGGATCTAATTTAGTTGACACTCCAATAGAACCTCCAGGTTTGATCTCTTTTACACTAGAATTTCCTGTTATCAATGATTTTATAGATGTAAACAAAGGTTGCCATGTTGTTTTTCCTTCCCTTTCTGTTCTTAGCCCAGGTCTAATCTCGATTTTATCATTAATTTTCAATTTTCCTTGTTTTAATGCGCCTCCTAAAACTCCTCCATCTAAATCATTTATTTCAGTTCCGGGTTTGTTTACATCAAAACTTCTAGCAACAAACATTAATGGACTTTTTTTGTCATCTCTTTTTGGAGTAGGAAAATTTTCTTGTATAACTGTTATTAAAACATCAATATTTACATTTTGTTGGGCAGAAATTGGAATTATAGGTGCTTTTTCTGCAATAGTTCCTTTTACAAATGATTTAATTTGTTTGTAATTTTCTTCTGCTTCTTCTTCAGATACTAAATCTATTTTATTTTGAACTATGATAATATTTTTTATTCCTATTATATTTAAAGCCATTAAATGTTCTTTTGTTTGTGGTTGAGGACAAGGTTCATTAGCTGCTATTAATAATAAAGCAGCATCCATTATAGCAGCTCCTGATAACATAGTAGCCATTAAAGTTTCGTGACCTGGAGCATCAATAAAAGAAATTTTTCTTACTAATTCAGCTTTAGTACTTTTAGGGATGTTTTGTTTTGTTTTATAAGGAAAATCTTTAGAATCTGTTTTATATATCTCAGTATCAGCATAACCTAATCTTATGGTTATGCCTCTCTTTAACTCTTCACTATGGGTATCTGTAAATCTTCCAGTTAACCTACTAACTAAAGTAGTCTTTCCATGATCAACATGTCCTATTAATCCTATGTTTAACTCAGGTTGTAAGGATTCTTCTTTCTTCTTTCTAGGCATAATACTTTATAATAAGTTTAATTTTTAAGCTTTTTGTATTATTTAAAATTAGAATTATTTCTTTTCAAATCTATCTTTATCTCTTCCATAACATTTATCCATTACTTTTTTGAAAGATTCATCTAAACTAATCTTTTTAGAATTGGCCAAACAACATAATGTAAAGATAATATCTGCCACCTCCATTCCTAATTCTTTAGTTTCTTCTTCTGATTTTTTCTTTTTAGGGCCATGGATATGATTTATTTCTCTAGCTAATTCTCCAATTTCTTCAATTAACCTAGCTAGAATTTCATGTGGTTGCCAATAAGGAATTTTATATTGACTAGTCCAATCATCAACTTGTTTTTGTACATCATTTAATGTCATGTTAAATTCAATTCTTCTTTTATTATAAATTTTATTGTCTAAGAGTATTCAGGATCTAATCCTACCATAATTCTACTATGTTCTTCTATAAATTCTACATCACTTAACCTAAAATATTCTTTTTTTCTATTTCCATTTGGGTTTCTTAAAGGATTCTCTTTAGAATCTTCTCTATATTGCCAACAAGCCATCTCTCTATCACATAATATATCTAAACGCCAATTTATACTTCCATGAATTAATTCTTTATCTTCTTCCTTAATCTTGCCTAATAATTCTTCTCCAATCTCTTCTACAATTTTACCTTTTTTAGGGTGTAATAGCTTATAGATATCTATACATTTTATTTCAGTCATATATTTAGTTAGTAAAGAAATTAATAAAATTATTTATTTAAAATTTTTAAAATAATTTTTTAAGTAAAGGGACTTTTTGTCTACCATTAAGAATTAATTGACTTCCTTTTCTAACAACATCAATATGAACTAAATTGTTTATAACTAAATCATTTCCAGCCAATAAATAGTTAACTCTAAAGTTATCTAAGTTAACTTTGTCAACTTTTTTATATTCTAATATTTGTTTTGGTGCTTTAGTCTTTAAATGAGGATCATTAAGATCATATAAAGCAATGAAACAAGGTCTAAGCATGTCATCTCTATCTTTAGCTTTTTTATCTCTCTTCATTCTCCCTATGATTATACTTTTAACTTTGTGTTTCATTTTTCTCTTCCTTCTCTTCCTTAAGTTTAAACACTTCTTCTAATTTTTTTTGGCCTTGTTTTGTAATTTTTAAATTTATTTGTTTTATAGATGAATTAATAATAGATCCTCTTATTGTTTTTCTTTTTCTCATACCCTTCCTCTTAGAATTAATTCCTACACCTTTAGCTAATAATGCTTTTTTTGTAGCACTGCTCTCAAAGTCTTTTCTCATTGGAATCCCTGTTTTATTTGAACCACCAGTTATCTCTAATTCATATCCATCTAATCCAAGAGGATTTCCTTGTAGTTTTTCTCCTATTTTCTTATTATCAAATATATCTAGGTTAATAGCTTTAGAATAACTTTTTCCTGTTTTAGGATCATTAATAACTAATTTAAATTCTGACATTTTATATTCCCCAAAGTTGGTTATCTTTTCTCTTGATTTGTGCTATTTCTTTCATTAAATCGATTTCAGCCCTATTTAAATATTTTGTTAATTTTTTTAACTCAACAAAGTCTTTTTCGGGTATGTCTGAATATAATATATCCTCTTCCATTATTTGTCTACCTACAATAACTTTAGGCAAAGATATAGCTACTTGTTTTCCAGAACTTACTTCATTAACATTCTCTTTTTCATGCTGAATACTCTTAACTATAGCTACTTGTTTACCCTCTTTCATTAATGGAGTGTTAGTTTTTAGTATTCCTATTAATACATCTGCCCCAATAATAGCAGGATTGCTTTGTCTAAACACATAACCTTGCATTAATTTTAATTTACAAGGTCTAACTAAATTTTCTAATTCTTTAGCTTCTAATGATTTTCTTGCTTTTTCTATCCATGATTCAAAATCATCTATTATCTTATAGATAACATCACTATGTATAATTTTTACATCAGACTTTAAATCATGTTTAACATTAAATGCCAATATAACTTTGTTTAATGGATCTTTTTCAGCTGTAGCATCAGATACATCTTTTTTTGATATATTCCCTATAGATGCTCTTTTTATCTTAACATCTCTAGATCTTAATAAAGAAACTAATGCCTCTAATGATCCTAATGAATCTGCTTTTAATACAATTCCTTCTTTATCCGTCTCAATTAAAACTTCTTGGATTTCTTTTTGGATTTCTTTTTTTATAGTTGAATAATTTTTATCAGTTACAACTCTTATAGGCATTCCTGCAATTGAATCTCCTAAATTTGGTGCAAAGATTTTAACAGCAGAAGCAGCACTTACCTCTTTAATTTGTTTTAATTTATTTTTTTCTGTAATAAATAAAGATCTTATTTTAGTTTCTATAGGCTTATCTACATCCCCAATGATTATTTGATCATTTATTTTTAACAATCCATCATAGATTACTACATCTATTGTAGTTCCTAATCCTTTCTCATCTTTTACCTCTAAAATAGTTCCTTTAGCACTTCCTTTTACTTCAGATTTTAAGGAATCTTCTAAATATTTTTGTGCCAATCCAGTTATGACCATTAACAATTCTGGCAATCCTTCAGTTGTCTTAGCGGAACAAGGAATCATTGCTATTTGTTTAGTATAATCTTCAATTCTATCAAATCTTTCTGTTTTTATATCTAGGTTATACAACTCTCCTAATATCTCATATAGTCTATTGTCTAATTTTTCTTTTGTTGTATCTGATTGAGAATTAATATTTTGAATTAAAAATGTTTTTTTAGATTGCCATCCAGGAATCTTATCAACTTTATTTAAAGCAATAACAAAAGGAGTCTTATACTGTTTTAAAATTTCAATAGCCTCTAATGTTTGGGGCTTCAACCCTTCATTAATATCTATAACTAATATTGCTATATCTGCTAAATTTCCCCCTCTTTTTCTTAAGTTTGTAAAAGCTTCATGTCCTGGAGTATCAATCATCAACAATCCAGGAATGTTTAATTTTAAGTTTAGTTGATCTAATAATGTTCCACATATCTTTCTTATGTTCTCAAAGGGAACGTCAACAGCAGAAATTTTTTGTGTTATCAAACCAGCTTCATGTTTAGTTATAGAGATCTCTCTAATTTTCTCTATTATACTTGACTTACCATGGTCTACATGGCCAACTAATACAATTATAGGCTGCCTTATCATTTTTTATAGATCTCATTTTAACTTTAAAAATCATTCGTTTAGATAGTTATTTAAATATATTTAAATGTGTCTTGAAATGACATGGAGATATAAATTATTTGGAATACCAGGAGATGTTGATGAATTCTTAGATAAAATTAAAGAAATAAAAGAACCAGTAACTATGAAATTAGATCTCTCTCCTTATCCACTTGAAAAAGGATTTAGTGAATGTGAAGAAGTAATAGGAACCATCCATTTATCTTGTAGGAAGATTACTTATTCACCTAATATAATTAGTTCAACTAACCATTCCTTGGGGGAATATCTATTGATACAAGCTGCTAATGAATTAGAAGATGAATTGGTAGGAAAAGGTGTTGAATTAGAAGTTTTCAAAGATATATTTACTCTCTCTTAAATAAAATTAATTTTTATAACCCTTCAAAGTTAAATTTAAATAAGAGAATTATCTCTTTAAATCATGAAAATAAAAAAATTTGATGTAATTGTTATTGGTGCTGGTTCTGGATTAACAATATCTTCAAGGGCAGAGTCCAAAGGATTGAAGGTAGCAATTGTTGAAAAAAGTTCTTTTGGTGGAACTTGTTTGAATAGAGGATGTATTCCTTCTAAAATGTTAATCCATAGTGCAGATGTAATTGAAACTATTAACAAAGCACATGAATTTGGTGTTAATGCAAAAATTGTAAAGATAGATTGGAATAAAATACAAAAAAGAGTATGGAATGAAATTGATCCAGATGCTAAATCTATAGAAGAAGGAAATAAAGAATCTAAAAATATAACTGTGTATAAAGAAGAGGGTAAGTTTATTGATGATAAAACACTAAAAGTTGGAAATGAACAAATTACAGCTAAAAAGATTTTTATTTGTGCAGGTACAAGGCCTACAATCCCTAAAATTAAAGGTATAGAAAAAATTCCTTACGTGACATCTGACGAAGTTTTGGGATTAAAAAAACAACCAAAAAGTATGATTATTATAGGTGGAGGATATATTGGGATGGAATTAGGACATTTCTATTCTTCCATTGGTACAAAGGTTGTATCTGTTAATAGAGGGGATAAATTATTAAGAAGAGAAGATGAAGAAATTTCGTCTGCATTTACAAAAATAGTTTCTAAAAAATACAATGTTATGTTCAACACTAATATAATTGGAGTTTCTAAAAAAGATGATAAAGTAGAAATGGAAGTTGAACAAAATGGAAAAAAGAAAAAATTAATAGCTGAAGTATTATTATTAGCTACTGGAAGAGTTCCAAACACAGATATTCTAGATGTTAAAAAAACAAATGTTAAAATAAATGAAAAAGGCTACGTTAAAGTTAATGGTTACATGGAAACAAATGTTAAGGATATATGGGCAATTGGAGATATAGCAGGAGTTTATTTATTCAAACATTCAGCAAATTTAGAGGCAGCTTATGTTGCATTTAATGCTTTTAATCCAAATAAAAAAGTTAAAGTAAATTATCTAGCTATGCCTCATGCTATTTTTACTTCACCGCAAATAGCTGGAGTTGGTTATAAAGAACAAGAACTTAAAGAAAAAAACATCCCTTATGTAAAGGGAAGATATGATTATATTAACACAGGAATGGGAAAAGCAATAGAAGATAAAGATGGATTTGTGAAAGTATTAGTAGATCCAAAAACTAAAACTATTTTAGGGTGCCATATATTAGGAACTGAAGCCTCTACATTAATACATGAGGTTATTGTATCAATGAAATCAAAATTGGGAATAAAGGGAATAAATGACGCTATCCATATTCATCCTGCTCTTCCAGAAGTAGTACAAAGAGCTTTTGCTAATATAAACTGGAATTAAATCTTATTTGATTTTACTAAATTTAAATTATTAAATACAGGTTCTTCTTCACAAACAGGGTATAAAAAATCAACAAACTTTCTTACATGTACAGAATTTTCATGAGATTTTTTTGCCATATCATCTTTAAATGTTATAAAATGTACAAAAGAAATATCTTCTTCTTGAAAAGCATTATAACTTAAAACTCCTGGTTCATTTTTTACTTCAGTAACAAATTCCTCAATAGCTTTTTTAACTTCTTCTAGATTATCTTTCTTTACTTTATACTTTACTCTAATACTTATCATAAATTTAAGAATGAGATAAAATATAAAAACCTTTCTTTAGAATAAAAAAGAAAAAATGGGAGCATAGTGCTCCCAAAAGAGTCAGCAAGAAGAGAATTATCTTCTTTTCTTAACTTTTCTCTTTGCAACTTTTCTTTTAGTTACTCTTTTAGCAACTGTTCTTTTTGCTGCTTTCTTAGCAACTTTTCTTTTTGCTTTTCTTTGAGCCATTTTTCCTCCGTATGGGATATAGCTATCTCTAGGGAATATAGTTTCGTACAAACCCTAGAATTAACTAAATATAATTTCAACCAGGAAATAAACATAAGTTTATTTGAGTTGAAATCACAAGCAATGTTTTGCAACATCACTTTATAAACACCCTAAAAATTTAAGGTGTTTAATTGTTAATTCGTTTGTTTTATTGGTATTTAAATGTTTTGTTTTTTAACTTTGCCGATATAAATAAAAAAAATCAATTTTGTCGTCGATAAATAAAATTTAAAATAAATTTATTTTTTAAATTATTTTATTACAAATAAAAAATATTGAAAATAATTCATAAATTAAAAAATTAAAAAATTTTAATCGAACAAGATTCTACACAAATTTAGAATAGGAAAAATTTAAAAAGGGTATTTTAACATACATAATATAACCAATGATACGAGGTAAAAAATGGATGTTTCAAAAGAATTGCAAGATAAAGTTTTAGAAATTATTGAGATAGCTAAAACTACAGGTAAAGTAAGAAAGGGAACTAATGAGACTACTAAAGCTGTTGAAAGAGGTATAGCTAAAATAGTCATAGTAGCTAAAGATGTTAATCCTAAAGAAGTTATAATGCATATTGAACCTTTATGTAAAGAAAAAGAAGTTCCTTGCATTAACGTAGATAAAAGAGAAGATTTAGGAACAGCTGCTGGATTGGCAAGACCATCATCTTCTGTAGCTGTAGTTAATGAAGGAGAAGCTAAAGATCAATTAAAACAAGTTCTTAGTGAATTAAAGAAATAAAATGCCAGCTAAGTTAACAAGAAAACAAAAAGGAAAAGAAGATACTAAACAAGAAACAGGCAAGACTACATTTACTTCTGCTGTTCCAGCAGTAGTAGAAGAAATAATCACAAGAACTGGAGCTAGGGGAGAAGCTACCCAAGTTAGATGTAAAATTTTAGAAGGAAGAGATCAAAATAAAATTCTTAGAAGAAATGTTAAAGGTCCTGTTAAATTAAAAGATGTCTTAATGTTAAGAGAAACTGAAATAGAAGCTAGAAGATTAGCTCAGACTAGGAGAGGATAATGCCTAATTGTACATTCTGTGGAGAAGAGATGGAAAGAGGAACTGGATTACTCTTTGTATTTAAATCTGGAAAAACAGCTAATTTTTGTTCTAAGAAATGTGAAAAAAATCAATTAAAATTAAAAAGAAAACCAAGAGAACAGAGGTGGACAAAACATTATGTTAAGGGAAAATAGTCCATGTCAAAATTATCATTCTTAAATCTATTTAGGAAATTAAAAAAGCTTAATAGACTGCATGAATTAAAAACTGAACTTGGGGTAATAGAATTCGTTCATTCATTAAAACCAGGGATTTATTGTTATTCTGTTATAAATAATCCAAATAGATTTCCCCCTGAAGATATGGGCAAATGTGAATATCCAAAAATAGAATGTCCTTATATGGAAGAAGATAGAAGATGTGGATATGAAAAACAACCTACAGATGTAACAGCTTGGTATGAAAAAGCATCAAAACCAAGATATGAAGAAAAGAATGGTCTTGAAAAAGAGCTCAATGAATAAATTTAGTAAACTTTTTAAACCAAAATAAAAATATAATAAAATGATGGAAAAAACATTAGTTTTAATCAAGCCAGACGGAATTAAAAGATCTTTAACAGGAGAAATTATTTCTAGATTTGAAAAAATTGGATTGAAAATTATTGGGATGAAGATGCAGTATATTGACAAAGAATTTGCTCAAAAACATTACACTGAAGATATCACAAAAAGAAGAGGGGAAAAAGTTAGAAATAATTTATTAGATTATATTGTTTCTGGACCTGTAGTAGCAATTTGTTTAGAAGGAGTAAATGCTATTGAGATTGTAAGAAAAGTTGTTGGAGATACAGAACCTAAATCAGCTATTCCTGGAACTATAAGAGGAGATTATTCTCATGTAAGCTATGGATATGCAGATGATAAAAATCTTCCAGTTAAAAATTTAATACATGCTTCATCTAACAAAGAAGATGCTAAAAATGAATTAAAGTTGTGGTTTGGAAAAAAAGAAATTCATGATTATAAAGTTGATCATGAAGATCATACTCAAAATTAAATAAAACCATAATCAGGAAAATAAGTATATTGAGTTTGTAAATAAAATGTCTAAAAATGTCAAAAAAGTAATTGACAGAAAAAAACTAGGTTTTATGGGGGTATTAAAATGAAAAATGCATTATTAATAACAGCACATCCAGACGATCATTTTTTTTGCGTAGGAATGCTTGCTAATCTCAAAAAGAAAGGATTCAATATTAGGGAAATTGTTCTATCTAAGGCAGAATTATCTGGATATATAGAAAAAGGTAAATATGTGACTAATCCAGATCAGAAGAAAAAAGATACTCTCAGTATCTTGAAGCAACAAAGAAAATAGGAATTGATAGTTTTGAATTATGGGACGAACCGAATTTAGAAATAACTTATTGTCAAAAATTAGTTCTAAGAATTATTAAAGAAATACGCACACTAAAACCTTCCATAATTCTTACTCATTCAAATATAGATTATATGAGAGATCACGAAAAAACTGCAGAAATTGTTTTAGAAGCGATAAGGCTTTCAAGTTATTCTTTCAAACAAGATTTAGGACAGCCATTTACCGTTCCAATTTTCTTGAATTTCGAAGGAATGACGGATAATGACCCATCTATTCTGTTAGATATAACCGATTCAATCAATATTAAAAATGATGTTTTGAAAATATATGCTTCTCAAATAATTGATAATTCCTGGGAATGTTCTAGGGTCTTGAACAGAAATCTATATCTTGGATCATATTTCCAAAAAGGAAATAAAACATATGCAGAGAATTATATTCTTAATAAGAAATGGCCTCTTAAGATAAGTAATAAACTATTGAAAACAATCTTAGAGTAAAATGAAAAAGGTCCTGTTAAATTAAAAAATGTCTTAATGTTAAGAGAAACTGAAATAGAAGCTAGAAGATTAGCTCAGACAAGGAGATCCAAATAATCCAAGTTTAATTGTAGATAAACAAAAATATAGAGTATATGGTCTAGGAAAAGATAAAGTTAGATTTTATCCTCATGATAAAGATGAATTTAGAGATGCAAGTGGATTAACAATTACTCTAAAATTACATGATCAAGATAAATTAAATATTAAATGTATAGTTGAAGAAACTAAACAAGAAAATGAAAGAAAGGTAGTCTCTCTTTTATTATCACAAAGAATACTTGATGAACAATTTACAAGGGAATGTGCACGTATTGGAATATTGGAGGAGATGATCTAATATGTCTGATTTAACAAAACATCTGGGTCCCAGAGACATAACTAAAGAAGTTAGGATAGATGTAAAATTTACTGAAGAAAGAGGAGCTTATTTAGAATTGATTCATAAAAGAAGAGGTGAAGAACAAGAAGTAGGTTGCCTAACTCTTAATGGTCATAGAGAGGGATTTGAGAGTTATAGAAATGGGAAAGGACAAATATATAATGTAAAATTTCTTGGTAGAGGGTATTTCAAAGTCTCAATACAAGATACAATTAGTGCACAAACTACATAATAACAAAAGTATTATAAGTGATATTCTTTGTTTAATCTTTCTTTTGTTAGATTTATATTCTTAGCAGACTCTCTTAAATTTTCTATAGTAATGTTTACTTCATCTTTTAGTTGATCTAACAATGTATCAAAATTATCTGCTCTTAACAAATAACCTTCTTTTCTTGATACAACTAATCCTGAATCCATTAATTTATTCATATGATGTATTACTGTAGCCCTACTTAAATTAGATTTATCAGCAATATTATCACTTGATAATAAATGATCATGGTTTGATGCTTTTATCAACTCTAAAAATATTCTAAAACAAGATTTTTCTTTATCTCTATCATTAAACAATCCTAAACTATCAGAAAAAAATTTGAATTCTTCATTAACATCCATATTTTTTGGCTTTCTATATCTTGTTACTTTAATACTAAATTCTTTTATCATATTATTAATAATCATAAGTTATTTAAATAAATTTTGGTTATTCTTATACAAAAATATACAAATCTTTATAAATGAGTAGTTTTTAACCTAAACTTGTTGATTTAAAGTCAACTAAAAAGAAAAGGCTAGGCTCTTTAGACACCTCAAAGAGCTTACAAGAATGAGTAATAGGTTCGCCTCTTTTTCCTATTATTCCTTGTGATAAACCTTAAGAAAATGGCCAAAAAAACAAAGAAAGATACAGAAACAAAAGAATTAATTGAAAAGCTACAAAGATTGCAAGCTGAGTTTGATAATTATAAAAAATATTCAGATAAAGAAAAGCAAGAATTTGTTAGATATGCTAATCATGAATTACTATTAAAATTATTAAATATTGCAGATAGTTTTGAGCTAGCTCTTAAAAATAAAGAAGAAAATAAAGATTTTATTAAAGGAATTGAGTTAATCTATGCTCAACTTTATTCATTATTAGAGAAAGAAGGATTAACAAAAATAAAAACTAAAGGAGAAAAATTAAATCCAGAATTTCATGAAGTTATGTTAACAGAAAATAGTAATGAAGATAATATTATTCTAGAAGAAATACAAAGTGGGTATATGATTAATGATAAAGTATTAAGATATGCAAAAGTAAAAGTAAGCAAGAATGGGGAGAGAAAATGAGTAGTGAAGTTTATGAATTAGATAGAAACAATCCTGAAATTGGACGTAATCTATATGCAAACGGGATTAATTTTTACGAACAAGCACAAGAAACTGAGGACCCTGAAAAAAAGATTGCTCTTTATGAAGATGCAAAAAGGAAATTTGAAGCAATAGTAGGTCATTGGAGAATTGCATTTAATCTAGATGAAATGGATAAAGTAGAAAAGATGCTCCTCACAATTGAACCTGAAATCAGATCAATTAGACAAGAGTTAGGAGGAAAATTAAAATGAGTAAAATTTTAGGGATAGATTTAGGAACATCAAATTCAGCAGCCGCTATAATTCAAGCTGGAAGACCAACAATAGTACCAAGTGCAGAAGGTGCATCATTATATGGGAAAGCATTTCCAAGTGTTGTAGCATTCAATAATGGATCTGTATTAGTAGGAGAACCAGCTAAAAGACAAGCAGTTTCAAACCCAAAAAATACAATAATAGCCGCAAAAAGAAAAATGGGTTCAGGTTTTAAATATGAAATAGAAAATAAAGAATATACCCCACAACAAATTTCTGCTTTTATACTTCAAAAAATAAAGAAAGATGCAGAAGAATTTTTAGGGGAAAAAATAGAAAAAGCTGTTGTTACAGTTCCTGCTTATTTTGATGATGATCAAAGACAAGCAACAAAAGATGCAGGAAAAATAGCTGGATTAGATGTTGTAAGAATAATTAATGAACCAACAGCTGCATCTTTAGCTTATGGATTAGATAAAAAAGAAAAAGAACAAAAAATTTTAGTTTTCGATTTTGGTGGTGGAACTCTAGATGTTACAATAATGGAATTTGGTGATGGAGTTTTTGAGGTTAAGTCTACTTCTGGAGACACACAATTAGGTGGAACAGATATGGATGAAACAATAATGAAGCATATTATTGATAGTTTCCAAAAAGAAACAGGAATAGATGTTAATGATGATCCAACAGCTCTTCAAAGAGTAAGAGAAGCAGCAGAAAAAGCTAAAATTGAGTTGTCTACTACATTAGAAACGGATATTAATCTACCATTTATTTCTGCCACAGATAAAGGTCCTAAACATCTTAATATGAAATTAACAAGAGCAGAACTAGAAAAATTAGTAGATGCAACTGTTAATAAATGTAAAAAGCCTCTAGAACAATCATTAAAAGATTCTAAATTAACTAGCAAAGATATTGACAAAATAATTTTAGTTGGTGGTCCTACAAGAATGCCAATTGTAAGAAAGTTTGTAGAAGATTTTGTTGGAAAAGAAGCAGAAAGAGGGGTAGACCCAATGGAATGTGTTGCAAATGGTGCAGCAGTACAAGGTGGAGTTTTAGCAGGAGATGTTAAGGATGTATTATTGTTAGATGTTACACCATTAACATTAGGTATAGAAACATTAGGTGGAATAAAAACTCAATTAATTGAAAGAAACACTACAATTCCAACTAAAAAATCTCAAATTTTTTCAACAGCAACAGATAATCAACCAGCTGTAACCATTAATGTGTTGCAAGGAGAAAGAGAAATGGCTTCTGACAATAAAAGTTTAGGAAGATTTGAGTTAACTGGATTGCCTCCAGCACCTAGAGGTGTACCTCAGATTGAAGTTGCATTTGATATAGATGCTAATGGAATCATTAATGTTAATGCAAAAGATACAGGAACTGGAAAAGAACAAGCAATTAAAATAACAGCTTCTCAAAAATTAAATGAAGAAGAAGTTGAAAAAATGAAAAAAGATGCTGAAAAATATGCTGAAGAAGATAAAAAAAGAAAAGAAGAAATAGAGATAAGAAATAACGCAGATACTGTTATCTATACAACTGAAAAATTAATAAAAGAACAAGGTGAAAAAATAGATAAAGAAACTAAAGATAAGATTGAAAAAGAAATCAATGAATTAAAAGAAACAATAAAAGAAAATAATACTGAAAAGATTAAAAAGAAATTAGAAGAAGTTAATAAAGTAGCTCAAGAAATTGGTACAAAAATGTATCAAGAAGCTATGAAAGAACAACAAGAAAAAGCTAAAACAGAAAATAAAAAAGAATCTAAAGGTAAAGAAGATGTAGTTGATGCTGAAGTTGTTGATGAAAAAGAAGAAGAGAAAGAAAAAAAATAATCTTAATCGATAGGAATAGATAGTATAGTAACGAAGAAAATGAATTTGGAAAGAAGAACATCATATGGTACAAATAAAAAACAAGTTTTTATTGTAAGGACTATAAATGAAGTAGGTAATTCTCTTTTAAACACTCCAACAGAATTAAGGATAGTTGAAGGATATAAAGGAGGGAAAACTCAACCAGAACTTACAAAAGAATTTCTTCCAGAAGTGATTAAAAAATATGGTATTAGTGTAGCTAGACCAGTTACATTTTATATCATTAAACATTCAGATAAATTAACAGATAAACAAAGAAAGGAATTAAGATCAGATCATTGTAGGAATGGTGGGAAAAAAGCCCATAGACTAGGAGTAGGGGCGCATGGAATGAATGCAAATGAAAGGAGGGATGTAGGAAAGGAAGTTTATACATTAGGATTAGGAATACATGGATTGACAGAGAAAGAAAAATGTAGAAATGCTAGAGAAGGTGCTAGACATTCTGCAAAATCTAGAGGGCAACATCAATGGAATGAATTACCTTGTAGAGAAGATTTTGTTGAAGGAAAAGACAATGCAGAGATTCCTGAAATAATTTATGCATACCAACAAAGACTAGAGGATATTCCTTTATCTAAAGTAATAAGTAATATAAATGGAATATGGGGCCATAATAGAAAAAGTAGATCATTAATAAACGCATTATATAGATTTAGAGAATCATTTAATGGTCAACAAAGATAAATAAAAAATTATAATCAAAAACAAGATGAAATCAAAAAATTTAGTTTCAAGATTGTTTCCAGTTGCATTATCATTAAGCTTAGCATTTGCTCCAGCTGTAATTGCTCAACCTAAAAAATTAGAAGCTCCATCAAGAGTTACAAAGTTAACCCATTCTAATTTGCAATCATATCATTTTCAAAAACATGAATTGAATAAAGAGATTTGCTTATATGATAATCATACAAAAAAATTGATCACTAAAGTTACTGCAGATAAACCAATGGCATATTCTGCTAATTTTAATATTAGAGATGTTGATGGTCTTGGGGTAACTTTTTATGGTTTTGTTGGTAAAGGAAGTACAAGAAGACAGAAAACATATAAAAAATTTACTAAAAATGACTCTCTTACATTCACATTTTTAGTGGACAGTTTAGCTAAATCTAGCCCATTAATCCTTTTAGTTCTTGATAAAAATAATGATTCCAAAAGATTCAAAATCCCCCTTAATCAATTATTTAAAGATACCTCCAGGCTAAAACCCATCTATGCCCAACCCCCCATATTCTTAGGTGCAAATCTAAAATGTAAAAGAAGATATGATGACCCAATATGATATAATAACTGTTTTATATCCAAATAATTTCTAAATTAAGTGAAAAAAGGTGTATTAAAATTATTAATAGTAATATCATTAATTTTTATAATAGGTTGTACACAAAGTATAGAAAATATAATTGTTTGTAATGCACCCTACACAAAATCTACTTTTGGTTGTTGTTTAGATAAAAATGATAATTCTATTTGTGATAAAAAAGAAGATCAAGAAGAATTAAAAAAATCTTTAGAAGAAGTTGTTGTTAATATTATTCAAAAACCTAGGAAAGATTTTATTGAAAGACAAAAAAACTTAGAAAAATTAAGATCTGCACATGAACTTTGTGATGAAAATTTAGATTATGAAATTATAGAAGCTTGTAAAGTTAATGGTAATAAATTTAGATTACTTATTGAAAATAAAGGAAGATTAAATATAACAAAGTTTAGAGGAGAATTTATTATGATAGACAATTTTGTTATAAATAGATTATTATATTTTGATTCAGGAGCAGGGGAAGGAATAAGATATAGAGATAGAGAATCAGATACAATATTTTTAAGTGAAGAACCAATAGCAATAAGAACCACCCCAATTATAATGGCAAATGAAACAACAATAACTTGTACAAAAAAATCTCAAAAGATAGGAAATATTTATTCACCACTTGAAATCAAATTTTGTAAAAAAAATTAATAAAAAGATTTCCATCCCTTCTCATCTCTACTAGCAAAATAAATAGTAAGTCCTAAACTAATAACAGATGCAGTAGCTCCAGCTAAACCTAAACTAAAATCACTATTAGAAAAGTTTTGAGATAATCTATATGCCTCTTGATAAACTTTCTCTGTTAAATCTGGTGATTTTGATAGATGTTCTTACATTATTACCTGTCTCATTGCAATATCACTTAAAAGTCTATATCCTGAACTAGCTCCAGTTAATGCAGAAATACTTCCAAAAGTACATATTTTAGCTAATCTCTTAATCTTTACCATTTTAATTATCTAATCAACCCTATTTAGAACTCTTTTTTATTAGAATAAACAATAATTTTAGTTTATAAGCTTTACTTTTTTATAAGTCCTCCTTCAAATATTGTTCCAGTTAGATAAGATAAAAATTTAAATAATTAGTTTTTAGGATTAGATTTATTTCATTTATTCTTTCTTATTATCCCTACAACAAATCTAGAAGCATGTATATTAAATACAGAGATAGCAAAAATAATTTGTATCCAAATTAGATAATCATATTTTTGGATAGTCCCATGATAAATAAATCCAATAATAATAAGAATAATTGTTCCAATAAATGCTAAAACATCTATAGTTTGAGAATAAGGGTGATAGATAACTAATTTACTATAATTAAAATAATAGTTAATAGTACTAATTATGAATATAAAAATAAAGATCGCTATGAATAAAAAAATGTTAATCATAATTTTAAAGTCTCTTAAGATTATTTAAATTTTCTCTTATAACTAAAATTCTTCCCCACGGCCGGATTCGAACCAGCAACCTTCCGGGACCGGCTGACTTATTTTCATCCAAAGCCGAATGCTTAGTCAATAAGTGAATTCATCTACAGCCGAACGCTCTACCAGTTGAGCTACGTGGGGTTATATAGCTAAGATAAATTTCATATTAAAAATCTTTTGTTTTAGAATTATCTTTCTTTTGTACTAAAATAAGTTAATTTATTAGAATAAACTTCAACTATCTTTCCTTTTCTTTTATATCTTACTTTAGCTCTAGGCAAAACTAATTTCCCTACAATATGTAATTGAGATTCAATCTCATATGAAATAACTCTCTCTTCTCCATCTAATAATTCTTTAAGAGTCCATAACATTCTAATTCCTCTTGAACCTCTTTGCATTTTAGCTGGTTTTAATGTTCCAAACTCATGTTTAGGTTTTACAAGATTTGGAGCTACATCTATAATCTCTACATCTTTTAGGTTTGTTAATCTATTCTTTATATGCAATAAAACTTTTATTTCTGATATTCCACCTTTATCATCTTTAACCTTAAATACTGCTTTTTTTACTGAAACTTTCTTCCCATACAAATAAAAAATGACAGCTGAAAATACTAATAAAGCTATGATGAAAACAAAAATTGATCTATAATCTGTCTCAGCAGTTATATTAAATGAATCTCCAGGTTGTAACTCAAAATTCCATTCTAAATTTCCATTTTCAATCTTATCAGGATCAATATTATAAGTTGTGAACATTCTTTTAAAACTACTTAATTCAACAATAAATGTCTCTTTTACTTTTAAATTTCCATTATTTGACTTAACTAAATTGATTGTAGAAGTTAAAAATGCTGAATCTTTTTCGGATTTTTCATTAATATTTGGATTTCTTATAATTTTAAAATCTTTAACGAAAGATCCTCTTAATTTATTTTCTTGTGTAGCTGTAATGATTAAAGTATAATCTCCAGGACTTGTAGTTGGAGGGATCTCAAATTCTATTGTTTTTGTTGCTTCTTGATAAGGAAATAATTTTAATTTTAATTCTTCTTTAAATAATTCACTTTCTATTAATATGATTACATCTTCTAAGATCACATTTATCTTATTTTCTAATTCTATATTAATAGATGATTTTCTTCCAGGTACAATCTCTTCTAAGATATTTGAAGTTATCTCAACTAATTTTTCTGGTGGAATAACACTAACAATCAAATCATAGTCTGTTTTAAGGTTAGAATTTGATAAAGATCTTATTCTTACAAATGTTTTATATGTTTTATCTGGTTTGATGTCTTCTCTTAATCTTACTCTTACTAAAGTTTTTTCTACAGAATTTGCTTTAATTTGTAAAGTTCCTTTCTCTATATCAATATTTTCAAATATATCTGAAAAAGGTGCAACTGAAAACTCATCTGGGGTTACAAAAAAAGTATCTGCTACGTTTTGATTATTTCTAACACTTAACTCAAATATCCCTATACCTCCAGGATAAACTTGGTCTGTTAAAGATTTATCTGTAACGTATAATCTTTGGGAGTGTACATTAGGTATTAACAAAAGAATTACTATCAATAAGATCACTATCTTTCTCATGTTACTTATAAAGCAAGCAGATGATATTTAAGCGTTTTGATGATTTCATATATTTATTGAAAAATAGGTGTTAATTTACGTAATATGCTAAAGATAAAATGAAAATGTTTATATAAAAAATTTGGGATAAGAGTATATTCAATTAAGATTAATAAAGAGGATACAAAATGGCTAAGATGGATAGGGCAGCAAAAGTAGGTCTCACAGTTTTTGCTCTAGTTGGACTCGCTTCTATTGCATTATATTGTGGATATGTTAGACCTAATAGACCTCCAAAACCAACTTTCCAACCAAGACCTAGATTAAGATCCCATTATCAACCACAAGGATTGGGAGAAAGAGTAAGTTCGTATAGTGGATTTGGAGATTTAGAAAGAAAATTTGGTGCTGATTTAAGATATGAACCTTCTACTAAGGTTTAAATTCTAATTATTTTTGCAATTTTACTTGTTAAATCTATTATGATAGATGGATTGTTCTCTAAGATCCCATCATCTATTCCAATATCTACTATTTTTTGGATTGATCTAGGAACTTTCTTTATTTTTGTTATAGAATCTTTTCCAGTTTTATTTACTGAAGTAGTGATGAATGGAACCCTTGCTTGTTGAATTAATTTTGTAAAAGGATGATTTGGAATTCTCACTCCTAGAGTATTAAATCCTAAATTAACTTCATAAGGAACAACTATTTTTTTTTGTTTTAGTATAAATGTAAATGGTCCTGGAAGTCTTTGAATATAATGTTTTTTAACATCAAAATTTCTATAGATCCAATTTTTATCATGAGCTATAATTGAAAAAGGTTTGTCACTTTTTTTAGATTCACGAATTTGTTTAACAGAATTTTCATCTAAAGCATTACAACCTAATCCATAGATTGTATCAGTGGGATAAACAAATATAGATCCTTTTCTTATATGATTTATGATTTCTCTTTCTCTTATTTTTGAAAATTCAATTATTTTCATATTATAGAAGTAATGTGGTTTTCTTTTTTAAAACTTATTACATTATCAACAAAAGTTTCTATTTTAGGTTCATGGCTAACAATGATAATTTGTTTTAAGTTCAATTCTTTTAACACAATCCTTATTCTATCTAACTGTTCATCTGAAAATCCATCTGTTGGTTCATCTAAAATTATTAAATCATTAGTTTTTATACTAATAATCAAATTATTGATAACTTGGTTTAAAGATAATCTATAAGCTAATGCAGCTGCTGTTTTTTCTCCACCGCTTAAATAAGCATAATCTATATCATGATTATTTTGTTCTATTAAAGGACTTAAATCTTCATCTAATCTAATCTTAATATCTTCATTATTAACTAATGTATAAAACCATTTTTGGAATAATGAATTAAAATCATTATAAACTTTTAACATAATATTATTTTCTATTAAATCTAAAGAAGGAATAAAATATTTTTCTAACCATTCTTGAATCCTTGTTAATTGTTCCATATCTTTTCTTTTAAGCTCTTTTCTTTTTATTTCATCAGTTAAATTTTCTATATTAAATTCTATATTCTTTTTTTCAATTTCTAAAGTATTTTTATTAATATCTAAATTCTTTGATTCTTGTTGTAACTCTTCAATTTTTTCATTTGTTTCTTTAGTTTTTTCTTCTATATCTCCAAATTCTTTTAATTCTTTATACAAAACTCCATTTCTAACATTCATTTCTGTAATCTCATTATTAAATCTTTTTTGTAATGATTTTAAAGATTCTACATCTGTTAACTTACTAGAAATAGAATCTAATTTAACTTTATTAATCTCATATTCTTTTTCTAGATTATTTAATTTCTCTAAATCTTTTTTATTCTTATCTAAATTAGAATTTAATTCTTGTTCTTGTTTTTCTGAATTTATTATCTCTTGTTTTAGATGAGAAATCAAACCTTGTTCTTTGTTAAGAACATTATCTTTGTAATCTTTAGAAACATCTTGTTTACAAATTGGACAAATATTTAAATCTTGAATTTCATCTATTATTTTAGATGAATTGATTGTTGTTATTCTTGATTCATTTAATTTATTTCTAATTGAACTTAATTCTAATTCTAATTCTTTAATATTATCTTTTATTTTGTTTATATCTCTCTCTATTTGTTCTAAATTGATATTAATATTAACATTTTTATTGATATCCTCAATTTCTTGTTCTAAACTCTTAATTTTTCCATCATCTTCTTTTATTCTTTCTAAATTATTGTCTAATTTTTGTTCATTTAATTCTAATTGAGTTCTAATCTCACTTAATTTCTTGAAATCAGATTCAATTTTAGATAATTCTTGTTTTTTAGATTTAATATCTTTATTTAATGAATTTAGTTGAGGAGTTAATTTTATTATTCCTTCACTTAATTTTGTAGTTTTATCTTTTAAAGATTCTAACTCTTGTTGTTTTGAATTTAAATCTAATAAATAACCTTGTAACTCTTTATTTTTTTCTTTTATTGAACTTATAAAAATTTTAGTGTTATCTTTAATTGTTTTATACTTATCAATTCCAAATACTTTCCTCAAAGTTTCTAATCTTAAGTCATTAGAAGATAGTAAAATTTGTTTCATTTCATCTTGAGGGGTATAAACTGTATATCTATAAATTAAATCTTTGTTTCTAGTTAACATATCTTTAGGATAATTTAACAAATCAAGAATTTTTTGTTTTAATTCAACTGGAGAAAGTTCTTTTTTTTCATTATTTATTAATATATATCCTGAATCTTGTGTAACAGTAGTTCCTCTTTTTAATGTTCTTTTAATAACTATTTTATCATTATTTATTTCAAAATAGAATTCTACAGATCCTTTATCAGATCCATTTCTTAGCAAAGAAGCTCCACTTAGATTCCCTCTTCTCAATCCAAACAAAGCAAAATCAATTGCTAATAATATAGAAGTTTTACCAGATCCAATATTTCCAGTTAACAATGTAGCTCCTTCTACAAAATCTATTTCTTGTTTAACATAACTTCTAATATTTTCTAAAATAATTTTTTTAAGTAACATCTTTCCAAATATTATCTAATCCTAAAATTTTTATGGTATCCTCAACAATTCTGGATTCAAAATCTGTCTTAGTTTCTCCATCTTCTCTTTCTCTTGATAATAAGTTCATTAATTCATTACTAAATTTAATGTCATTTAAATTAGAATTCTGTAAATTTTCTATTAATACTCTAGTTTCAATCTCCTCTACAGTTCCTTCTACTTTAGGGGCTTCAAATTCCTTACTTTCTAATTTATTTGTATTTCTTAATATTGAATAAGCATTAGTTTTTTGCATTATTTCTTTAAAATTAATATCTGTTGGTTTACCTGAACTTAAAGTCCCTTCAATCCTTATCGTTATAATCTTATCTTCAACATCTTTTAAATTATCAATCAATTCTTTTTCAATTTGTGAAGGAACTTTGTTGTTAGCATCAATCAATAAAGAGTTAACTTCTTTTATTTCAATAGGAATATGTTTAGTTATATTATTTGTTACATCCACAATAAAAAACCCTCCTTTTTTTAATTCTTCTAATTCTTTAAAATTATTAGGAAATAATGGTCCTGGATAAGCTACAATCCCATAACCTTCATGTTGCTGTGCATAAACAAAATGTGGATGCCCTCCAGCGTAATAATTAAAATTTTTAGGAAGTAAAAACATAGAATAAGCTTCTACATTCTCTAAATCTTTTGGTTTTAATTCTTCTAGTAAAGCATGAAACATAAAAATTTTATACCCAGACTCTTTTTCTAATGATTCTTTATTCAACATTAGATAATCTTGTTTTTCTAACCCTCTTCTCCTTCCATACAACCCAGTTATCTTTACATTTGTTTTATCTATAGTAAATTCAAGATTATTATCTTTTAATTTCATTACATTTTCTAATAATCCAGCTTTTTCTAGAACATCTAACATTGTTTTTCCAGAAACAGAATAATCATGGCTTCCAGGGATCACATAAACTGAGATATTTTGATCATGAGCCTTTCTTAATGTATCTGCTACTTCTTTTATTAATTCAATATCGGGTAGAGATGTATTGAATAAGTCTCCAGCTATTAATATAAATCCTACATTCTCTTTTATAGATTGAAAAATTGATTCTTTAAAATGTAAAATGCTTAATTGCTTTAATTCTGGCTCTCTCCAACCTCCAACATGACAATCAGCTATATGTGAGAATTTCATAGTTTTAAACTAAGCTAAGAATTTATAAAAATTGATATGATTTAATATGGTAGTTTAATGAAAAGTTAAGGTCTATCCATAATCATTAAAAACCTTAAAGGTTTAAGATAATTATAAATGATTATGAGATTTTGGATAATTATTTCAATTGCAATAATATTGATAGTTTTAGGAATATTATTTGTAATGTTAACTTCTAGAAAAAAAGAATACAAACCAGATTATTATAGCTTCTTTGTTATGGGGATTATTTGGGTTCCTTTTGGAATAATCTTTGATAATAAGATATTTCTAATAATGGGTATTGCTTTCATAATTACTGGGTTGATTAATAAAAAGAAATGGGAAAAGAATAGAAAAAATTGGAAAAATTTAGATAAAACAGAAAAAAGAATTATGATTATTATAATTTCTATCTTATTAATATCTTTAATTTTAGGTGTAGTATTTTTATTGTTAAAAAAGAACGGAATAATCTAATAAAAAAGAAGATCATTCTCTGTTTTCTATATGTCACTACTAATGGATAGGTAAAATAGTAAAGTTTATAAATAGCTAAATTAGAATTAATATATCAATAAAATGATTATATTTTAAGATTTATGGAGGAATAAAATGGAAGAATATTGTTGTATTGAAGGATGTGAAAAAGGTAAAGAATACCAGATTAAATGGGAAAAAGGAGGAGAAACAATACAAGAAAGAGGTGCATGTAATCAACTAGCTCATGTTGCTCAAGCTGGTTTTGATGAAGAACGTGGAAAACCTAGTTCTATAACACAAATGGTAACTAATGAAGAAGACTCTCATTTATTAAAAATAGTTACAGGGACTTTACCCTATCAAGAATTAGTAAAAACAGGAGAGTTTAAAGTAAGAAAAGAGTAATTCTATATTATTAAAATGTCAAAATTTGTAGAACTAATTGAAGAATTGAGAATAGGTGGAATAGAAGAACATTTTAGATATTTAAAAGAAGAAAAAGAGGATATTGGAGGATGGGATGGCTTATTTTTAAGCATTCTAGCTTTACCAAATGAACAACTTAAACAAAGTTATTTTGAAAGATTTAATGAAGAACGAGGGGATATCTATTAAAAAAATGAAAAATAAAATTATAATCTTATTGTTATTAAGCTTAGTATTTGTTAGTAGTTGCAGTCTAGGTTTAGAAGGAATAACAGGAAATGTTGTATTAGAGAATACTTTAAGTGAAGAAGAAGAAAAAGCAAGATTAGAATTAATTGAAGAACTAGATAGATTACTTGAAGAGATAAAATCTCCACTTATAGACATAGAAACTAAAGAAAATAAACATATATTCAATTTTTTACTACCTAGAAGATCTGGAACTTATGCCCCTTATTATGAAGTGTATGATCAACCAATAATGATAGAATATGATATAGAAAGTGATTGGATTGTTTCAATTTATTTCCTAAAATCTGAAGAAGATTGGAGAAAAAGTACTAAATTAGATGGTGTTGAAGAAAACTTTGAATTTTTTTGTAAAGGTAGAGGGAAAAAATTAAAAGGAAGTTGTGAAATTGATTCAGGAGGTTTTGGAATCATTAATTCAGGGAGTAATATAATTAATGTTAGTATGAGTCTAACCATAACACCAATTGATGAAAATATTAAACAATTTACTAATTAAAATGAAAGAATATTACACAGATAGTTATGTTAAAGAAGAAGGATCACTTGAGATTATAAGAACTGCTCGTATTATGGGCTTACCTTATGGAGAAGTACAAGGAGGAAAAATTCCAACGGTGATACTTTTAAACTATGGAAATGGGATTCCTCCAGTAGGAGTAGAGATATTAGTGAACTAAGAGCTGAACTCCATGCTCCTTCTCATAAAGATTTAGAAGAAAGATTAAAGGGAATTGAAGTTGAGGTTATTATAGATAAAGAAAATGAAAAAATTATTAGAAGTATATGCCTCCCAATAACTGAAGAATAAAAAATACCAAAAGCTTATAAACCGAAAATGCAATAGAATAATATTAGAGTACAATGAGAGGGCACTTGTAAACAACATTTCGCTTTTTCTTTAAGGTGCTTAATAAATAAGAGATAGAAAAATGAAATTTGAAGATTTTAAATTAGATAAAGATTTGTTAAAAAACATTAACGATCTAAAATTTGTAGAACCAACACAAATACAAGAAAAATCCATTCCACCTATACTTGAAGGAAGAGATGTAGTAGGAGAATCAGCAACAGGATCTGGTAAAACATTAGCTTTTGGTTGTGGAGTTCTAAAAAAGGTCTCTCCAAAAAAAGGATTACAAGGATTAATCTTAACTCCAACAAGAGAATTAGCTGAACAAGTAAAAGAATCTATAAAAAATTTAGCAAGACATACCCATTTGAATGTTATTTCTGTATATGGTGGAGTAGATATAAAAAAACAAATTTATAATCTTCCAAAAGCAGAGATTGTTATTGCAACTCCTGGAAGACTATTAGATCATTTACAAAGAAAAACTGTTGATTTATCTAAAGTTAACATATTGGTCTTAGATGAATGTGACAGAATGTTTGATATGGGTTTTAAAGAAGACATAGAACAAATTATTAGAAAATGTCCAAAAGAAAGACAAAGTTTATTTTTCTCAGCAACAGTCTCTTCTCAAATAAAAAATTTAGCTAATAACTATTCAAACAACCCAATTAAAGTATCAGCTAAAATAATGGTAGATCCTGAAAAACTTAAACAAGTTTATTATAACACCCCTAAAAATATGAAGTTATCTTTACTTGTTCAATTATTAGAGATGGAAAAATCAGGATTAATAATGGTGTTTTGTAATACTAGAAGAAATGTTGATTTTGTGGTTAAAAATCTTAAAGTAAATAATATTAAAGCAATAGCAATCCATGGTGGAATGGCTCAAAACAAGAGAACTAACACTATTGAGATGTTTAATGGAAATAAGTTTGGAGTATTAGTTTGTACTGATGTAGCAGCAAGAGGATTACATATTGATAATGTTTCTCATATATATAACTATGACATCCCAAGAGATCCAAAAGATTATGTCCATAGAATCGGAAGAACAGCTAGAGCTGGTGAAGAAGGTAAAGTAGTTAATTTATTAGCAGAAGATCATTTTGGTAATTTTTCTTTGATAAAAAGAAATTATCCTAATTTTGATATTAAAAAAATGGGAAATATTCATGTTAAAAAAATAAAATCATTAAGAACAGATAATTTTCAAAAATTTGGTTCTAGAGGAAGAGGTAATTTTAGGAAACCAAATAATTTTAGAAGGGGTAATGATGATAGGAGTGATTCTAGAAGATCAAACAACTTTAGAAGAGATGATGATAGAAGACCAAATAATTCTGGAAGAAATGATTATAGAAGACCTCAAAGAAGAACAACATCTCAAAGTCATAGATCAAGATAATAAATAATCTTATTAATTCTTAAACTATTTTTAGATAATGGCACATAGTAGTGGATTACATCATTATCATTTAAGAAAAAGAATACATCAAAAACATGAAAAATACCCTCATCCTAATAAATCTAAAGCATTAATAGACAAATTTGTTTATATTGCTGCTATTGGTGGTCCTCTAATAATCCTTCCTCAAATTTATAAAGTTTTGATTGAAAAAACAGTTGAAGGAGTCTCTTCATTAACATGGGGAGGAGCTTCATTAGTAGCATTATTATGGTTAAGTTATGGAATAGCACATAAAGACAAACCAATAATTATTGCAAATGTATTATATTTTGTTTTTCAGATAGCTATCTTTTTAGGTGTTATATTAAACTAGATAAATATTTATAAGATTACATTAATTTTAAATGATATGGAAATTCAACAAAATCAACCAAACCCAATAAATAATGAGGCAACTGAAGTTAATTCTACTACAGTTGATCAGACTAAATCTACAAACATAAGTTCAACTCAGGATAATCAATCTAAAACAGAAGTAGTAAATGACCCAAAAAAAGAAAATTGGCTTGTTTATGGACTAATAGTTTTAGGGGTGATTATAATTGCATTTGTTCTATATTGGTTTTTCATAAGATAAATGGTAGAAAAAGAAATTGTATTAGAACCTGGGGAAAAATATAGTATTTGTACTTGTGGTAAGAGTAAAGTTCTTCCTTTTTGTGATAATACACATAGAGAGTTAAATGAAAAAACTAATTGTAATTATAAATCATTGAAAATAACACCTAAAGAAAAAGTCACTATAACTTTATCTTCAAGTAATTGGGAAGAAAATAAAGATTAAATAATTATTGCGTATACAAATAAGATTAATGAAATAATAAAAAAGAGAACACCCAAATAAGTATAAGATTTCTTATCCCTCTCTAAATCATATTTAATATAAGAGGTAAGATGTAACTTTTTAGCTAAATAAAATGAAAATTTCCAATCT
>Ga0187833_10000186_pt1 | contig 70190 bp, 62 predicted proteins | sample ETNtaG_37_FD_167968 | JGI IMG/M metagenome (GOLD analysis project Ga0187833, IMG submission 167968) | Marine microbial and viral communities from oxygen minimum zone, Eastern Pacific Ocean - ETNP2014_SV_400_PacBio MetaG (Illumina Assembly) | ecosystem: Environmental > Aquatic > Marine > Hypoxic... | reverse complement strand
ATAAAATATTTATAGAGCGTACGGGTGACGTGGGCGTTATGCCACCGGAAGTGGCTGTTAGTTATGGCGTCACTGGTCCAAATTTACGCGGGTCCGGTGTGAAATGGGATATTCGCAAAGATGAACCTTATTCCATCTATGATAAATTTGATTTTAATATTCCCGTTGGAGCTGGAAAAATGGGTACTGTAGGCGACTGTTGGGACAGGTATTTTGTTCGGATGGTGGAAATGAAAGAAAGTGTAAAGATCACACGCCAAGCATTAAAAGGAATTCCTGCCGGTGATGTGCACCAGACGTTGCCTAAAAAAATTCGACCACCCCAAGGATCGATTTATAAACGTACAGAATCACCCCGTGGTGATTTGGCATATTATATTGTCAGTGACGGATCACCGATTCCATATCGTTTAAAAATGCGCTCCCCGGCATTTACTGCCTTGAGTGTATTGGGAGAAATTTCACAAGGTTGGATGATGTCAGACGTGCTGGTAATACTTGGCAGTTTAGATATTGTATTGGGAGAGATTGACCGATGACAGTGGATCAATTAATTAACTGGTTACCTTTTGGAACTGATTGGCCGGTTATTACTTTCCTAACAGCTGTTATAATCTGCGCCTTACCTGTTTTTCTTTTTATCGCTGTGTATGCCTTGGTGGCTATTTATGGTGAAGTGAAAATTTCATCATTTATGGCGGATAAAGTGGGTCCCATGGGACAGGGTGTTGGTCTTCATGCTGGTAAATGGGGATTGCTTCAACCCGTGGCAGATGCTCTTAAATTAATTTTAAAAGAAGATATTATTCCTGCGGCGGCAGATAAAAAGTTATTTGTAATGGCACCATTTGTCGTTTTTATCGGTGCATTTATTTCATTTGCTGCTTTGCCTTTTGGCCAAAATACGATCATTGCTGATATGAATATTGGGATTTTTTATATTTTAGCAGTCGGTTCCTTGAGTGTTATTGGAATTATTCTGGCCGGATGGAGTTCCAATAATAAATGGTCTCTATACGGCGGTATGCGTTCTGTAGCGCAAATAGTCAGCTATGAAATTCCCGCCGGATTATCCATCATTTCCATTATTATGCTTACGGGAACGTTGAGCATGCAGGGCATTAATGAATTTCAGCAGGGAACTATTTGGGGAATTTTACCCAATTGGATTATTTTTAATAACCCCTTCAGTTTTATTGCCTTTTTTATCTTTTTTATCAGCGGTGTTGCGGAATGCAACAGGACTCCCTTTGATATCCCAGAAGCGGAATCGGAATTAGTTGCTGGTGCATTTACAGAATATTCTGGTATGCGTTATGCATTTTTCTTTTTGAGTGAATATGCTGAAATGTTTGTTGTAAGCGGTGTGTCTGTAACTGCATTCCTTGGTGGCTGGAATAGTCCCATTTCCGGATTTTTCAACTCACCTGGTTGGGGAGTATTTTGGTTCATGGGAAAAACATTGAGTCTCGTATTTGTAATGATATGGTTTCGCTGGACGTTTCCTCGTTTACGTGTTGATCAATTAATGAGTATTTGCTGGAAAGTGTTTTTGCCGTTTTCGTTGCTAAATATTTTTGGTGTAGGTATTTGGATTCTGATCACAGGATAATTCATGTCTAAATATTTCAGCAATATATTTGAAGCAGTTTCAACTTTACTCACAGGCATGGGAATTACATGGCGACACATGATGAATATTCGTAAAGACAATGTGACGCTTCAATATCCTGAAGAACGCTGGCCGCGACCGGAGCGGGATATCGGTTTTGATTTTGACAATTATAACGTGATTCGTTCTCGGCTCCAAGTGGATATTGATGATTGTATCGGCTGCATGAAGTGTGAACGTGCCTGCCCGGTTCAATGTATTAAAATTATTACAACAAAATCCGGAGCAAAAGGCGAAGATCTACCGGATATTAACCATACGGGCGTTACGTCTAATGGAACTAAAAAAGCATTAATCGTTTCTCGGTTCGATATTGACATGACGGAATGCTGCTACTGCAATCTTTGCACGTATCCCTGTCCGGAAGAATGTATTTATATGACTGGTGGGCCTAATTCCCACAAGCATCCAATTGATTATGAATTTTCACAATACGATCGCAATGAACTTATTTATAAATTTGCCAAAGATGTAGATGAAGAAAAATTATCAAAATATTTTCCCCGGAAGAAAGAGGCCAAAGCATGATGGTTGATGCGGCATTCTGGTTTATTGTTGTACTGACACTGGGATCAGCATGTATGGTTGTATTGAATGAAAAACTGATCTATTCTGCCATTGCACTTTTGTTCACACTTTTTGGCGTGGCGGCGCTGTATGTTTTCTTATGGGCTGACTTTTTAGCCGGTGTCCAAGTGATGATTTATGTTGGCGGTATCCTGGTTCTGATCATTTTTGGTATTATGCTTACCAATCGCATTACATCGGTAAATATTTCCCATACGAGTGTGCAAAAAGGAATTGGCGGAATGGTTGTATTGGGAATTTTATTTGTACTTGGAATCATGATTCTCAATACACCTTGGCTTCATACAGAATTTGTTGAGCCAGCTCAAACAACCGCAACAATAGGCACATTGCTGATGATGGAATATTTACTGCCTTTCGAAGTGGCCTCGCTCTTATTATTGGCTGCATTGATGGGTGCCGCTATGCTATCTCGGAGAGATGATTAATGGATAGTTTAAATACTTATTTATTTATTGCTTCCATCCTTTTTTCATTGGGACTTTTTGGTGTCATCACCCGTCGTAATGGTGTGGCTGTTCTGATGGGTATAGAACTTATTTTAAATGCGGCTAATTTAAATTTCATGGCCTTTGCAAAATTTGGCGGTATGAATATATCCGGCCACATTTTTGCCCTGTTTGTCATCATTATGGCTGCAGCAGAAGCGGCTGTAGCTTTGGCGATCATTATTAATATGTATAATAATTTCAAAACAATCAACGTGGATGATGTTCAGGAGTTACGGCAATGACCGGTAATATAATTATGAACTATTCGCTTCTGATTCTGTTTCTGCCGCTGGCAGCATTTCTTATTCAAATATTTATTGGGAAACGATTGCCGCGCCAAGGAGATTGGGTTGCCATTGGTGCTGTTGTTACAACTCTCATTTTAGCCATAGCCATGTTTACATCCATGTTGATAGGTCATGAGCCTCATTTTGCCCAGGAAGCATCCTTCACGTGGCTGGACATGGGAGCCTTCCATATTGAGTTGGGCTTCCTGGTGGATAATATTACCATAACGATGCTTCTCGTTGTAGCGCTTATTTCCACCATGACCCACATTTTTTCCATAAAATATTTGGAAGGGGATATTCGCTATTCTCGTTATTATGCTTATTTGGGGCTGTTTACATTCAGCATGAACGGCATCGTGCTGGCCAATAATTTGATCTCCATGTACATGTTCTGGGAATTGGTGGGTGTAAGTTCTTATTTATTGATTGGTCATTGGTTTGAAAAAGAGTCCGCCGCCGACGCTGCTAAAAAAGCATTCCTGACTAATCGCGTCGGCGATATTGGCTTTTTTATTGGAATAATGCTCATTTTTTCGACCTTAGGTACATTTGTGTTTTCAGAAATATTTAATGGGATTGCCGCCGGAAAGATGGGCGGAAGTATTTTGACATTTGCCGGTGTAGGTTTGTTTTTGGGTGCCATGGGTAAATCATCCCAGTTTCCTTTGCATATTTGGTTGCCTGATGCCATGGAAGGGCCCACGCCTGTTTCTGCTTTGATGCACGCAGCCACTATGGTTGCCGCCGGGGTATATTTATGTGTACGCTTATTTCCATTGTTTACGCCTGATGCATTACTTGTAATTGCATATGTAGGCGGCTTCACCGCTCTTTTTGCGGCAACAATTGCCATTACCCAAAATGATATTAAAAAAGTTCTGGCCTATTCCACTGTCAGTCAATTGGGATATATGATATTAGCTGTCGGATCAGGCGCATACATTGCCGGTTTTTTCCATTTGGTGACACATGCCATGTTTAAGGCGTGCTTGTTTTATGGTTCCGGTTCTGTGATTCATGCCATGCATCATGCATTGCATAAAAAACATGACCATGATACCGATCCACAAGACATGCGGAATATGGGTGGATTCAAAGATAAAATGCCCATTACATACTGGGCTATGCTGATCAGCACATTGGCCATTTCCGGTGTTCCATTATTTTCCGGATTTTTGTCCAAAGATGCCATACTTGCCGGAACTCTTTCTTTTGCTTCCCATCATCCCGGACATTTCCTTTTACCTGTTTTTGGTTTTGGCGCAGCGGCTATAACGGCATTTTATATGTTCCGATTGATATTTATGACCTTCCACGGAAAATCGAAAATGGCTGAACTGGTTGATGATATTCATGAATCCCCCAAAGAAATGACCTTTCCTCTGATTCTATTAAGCTCATTGAGCATTTTCATTTTTTATACATTGCCTTATTTCAACCCTTTTTCTGATCACGGCTGGTTTATGGAACTTATTGTTGCTTCCGATGCGGCTGTGCCGGGGAATCCATCTGCACATCATATTGCAGAAGGTATTCATCACGCTCATTATACCGCCATGGCTTTATCACTTGTTGTTGCTGCGCTGGGAATATTTTTATCATGGACATTTTATTTTAAGAAAAAATTATCTGCAGATGAATGGGCAGAAAAATTCAAACCCATGTATAATTTATCATCCAATAAATATTTTTTCGATGAAAACTATAACAAATTTTTGTACAAACCATTTTTGAAGCTTTCCGCTCTAGTGGCACATATTGATTGGGATTTATACGATAAATATTTCATCAATGGTTTTGGAAGAGTCGGAAAAATAATCTCATTTTTTACCGGCAGAATGGATTATGATGGATTAGACCAGACAATCGTGGATGGTATCGGCCGCAGCGCGCGTCAAGCCGGTGGAGTCTTGAAATTCTTACAAACAGGCCGCTTACAGACGTATATGCTTTTTGCGCTTCTGGGCGTTGTCGTTATTGTTTTGATACAATCATTTTAAAATTTGAAAGGTTAGAGGAAAAGGAATGGATACAAGCATTCTAAGTTGGATCATCTGGATTCCTGTTATTGGGATGGCGGCAATCGCTTTAATTCCGAGGGAGAAGGTGAAAACAATAAAAATGGTTACCGCTGTTGCAACGGGTATTCAATTTTTAGCAACGTTAGGACTGTGGTCGCGGTTTGAAGAATCGAATGGCGGATTTCAGTTTATGGAACGGGCGGAATGGATTCCATCGTTCAACATTACCTATATTTTAGGTGTGGATGGTTTAAGTCTGCCCATGGTTATTTTGACGGGATTATTATTCTTTCTTGGGACGTTTGTCAGTTGGAACATTAACCGTGCGCAAAAAGGATATTTTGCGCTTTATTTACTCTTGAATACGGGCGTTATGGGTGTGTTTCTTTCATTGGATTTTTTCCTCTTTTACGTATTTTGGGAAGTCATGCTACTACCCATGTATTTCCTTATTGGCATGTGGGGCGGTCCCCAGCGTGAATATGCTGCCATAAAGTTTTTTCTTTATACATTATTTGGTTCTGTATTAATACTCATTGCTATCCTAGCATTGTATTTTACCTGCGGCAGAACATTTGATATGTTGTTGCTTATGCAAACTGCGCCAACAGCGCTTGATGGTGTTATATGGTGGGGCATGAGCGCTATTAAAGTTATTTGGGTTATGCTGTTTATCGGATTTGCCATCAAAGTCCCCGTATTCCCATTCCATACATGGCTGCCTTTGGCTCATGTAGAAGCACCCACAGCCATTTCAGTTATACTGGCTGGAATCTTGCTAAAACTTGGTGTTTATGGAATATTACGGATTAATTACACCATGCTGCCTGTTGCTGTTTGGTGGTTTGCCGGTGCATTGGCATTGTTGGGACTCATCAATGTTATTTGGGGTGCCATGTGTGCTCTTGCCCAAACGGACTTAAAAAAGTTGGTTGCGTACTCAAGTGTGAATCACATGGGTTATTTACTCATTGGAATGGCTGCTGTGATTGCCGCGGGCGAAGCAAACGGAAATAATCTTCTGGCAGCACAAGCAGGATTGGGTGGTGCAGTCTTCCAGATGTTTAATCATGGTACAATTTCAGCAATGTTATTTATCCTTGTGGGCGTTATTTACGATCGAGCTCACCACAGGGACATTGAAGGATTTGGTGGATTAGCGACATCTATGCCTATTTATTCAGGAATTGTAGCTGTTGCCTTTTTTGCAGGCCTCGGTTTACCCGGATTATCAGGATTTGTCAGTGAAGCCATGTGTTTTATCGGTGCTTTTCCGGTTTTCAAGGCTATCGTTATCGCTTCAACGTTGGGCATTCTATTAAATGCCGCATATTTCCTGTGGGCCTTTCAACGCATGTTCATGGGGGAAATGAATGAAAAGTATAAAGAATTACCCGAGATTAATAAAATGGAATTATTTACAGTCATTCCTTTATTAGTGATAACTGTGTTTTTTGGAATTTATCCAAGACCATTCCTCGATTTGATCAGCAGTACGATGAATGTAATAATTGATACCGTCGCCAATGTTGGCGGCATTGCAGGAATATTTTAAATACAAATGAATAATCTCCAAAGTTTAAGCCTGTACTGGCCGGAACTGATTCTTACTGTAACAGTTCTGATCACCATTATTGCAGACCTGTTTTATTCTCCAAAAGAATCCGGTCGAACTGCTCTGTGGGTCTTGGGCGGTTTGTTCCTTGCCTATATTGCTATCAAGGTACAAGATAGTACAATCGTTACAACACTTTTCATGGGTAATCTGGCGTTTGATCCGTTTGCATCTTTCTTCAAAACGTTGATCCTTTTTGCCACGGTTCTTGTCATTTTTATTTCTCAACGAACAAGTGAATTGGACGGTCACCGTACAGGGGAATATTATGCACTTATGGCTATTATGGTTTTTGGTATGTTTCTTATGGTATCGGCAATTGATTTAATCATGGTATATCTTGCCATTGAAATTGTATCTATTTCATCTTTCATCCTTGCGGGATATTTGCGAGGTGACTTACGTTCCAATGAGGCCGCTCTTAAATATGTAATTTATGGTGCATTTTCTTCGGGGATTATGCTTTTTGGATTAAGCATTGTTTTTGGATTAGCCGGTTCCACTAAATTTTTTGCCATTCAGGAAGCCATGTGGAATTTGGAAGGAAGTGCCAATTTTGCATTTACGCTAGCAACTGTATTTATTCTTGCTGGTTTTGGATATAAAATTTCAGCTGTTCCATTCCATTTCTGGACACCGGATGTGTACGAAGGTGCACCTACATCCATTACAGCATATTTATCTGTTGCGCCTAAAGCAGCAGGTTTTGCTCTAGCCATTCGTTTTTTCAATCAAGTGTTTGGAGATGGCGGATCCTTTATCGATCCTTCCTTAACAACGTATACAGAATTACCCTGGCCCCAGCTTTTAGCCGCATTAGCTGTTGTAACAATGACACTGGGGAATTTGGTTGCTATGCAGCAAAATAATATTAAACGGATGTTGGCGTATTCCAGTATTGCCCATGCCGGATATATGCTCATGGCTCTGCCCACGTTGTCATCTCAAGGTGTATATGCTGTCATGATATACCTTGTCATGTATATGTTCATGAACTTGGGTGCATTCTTTGTTGTGATTTATGTAAAATCCCAAGGCGGCGGTGAATCGTTTGATGATTTCCGTGGATTGGGCTGGAAGATGCCTATCGTAGGAATTGTGATGACAATATTTATGCTTTCACTGACGGGTATCCCGCCCACAGCTGGTTTCATCGGCAAATTTTATTTATTTGCCGCAATTATTAATGCCGGTCCCCAAATGTATTGGCTTGCGATTATTGGTGCCATCAACAGTGTCATTTCATTGTATTATTACATGCGGGTAGTGAAAGTTATGTTTTTTGAAGGTGAATCCAGTGAAACTGTTTTAGTTCCGTCTATTCCAGTTTTACTCATTTTCATGGCGTTGGCAATTCCGTCCGTTGTTTTTGGTATGTATTGGACACCCATCGCAAACTGGGTTTCACAATCACTGATTTTTTTTACACAGGTTATTTAATGATTTAATGGCGGTTATTTAACATGGAACGAATAACAATAAAAAAAGGTCACGATATACAAATGTCCGGTGTGCCGGCTAAAAATATTGAAAGTGCCAGTCATCCAACTGCAGTTGCATATCAACCGGAGGAATTTCGATATACGAAACCAAAACTACTTGTTAAAGAAGGGGACAGTGTTAAAATAGGAACACCTTTATTTTTTGATAAATGTATGCCGGATGTAAAATGGGCTTCAATTGGCGGTGGAAAAATATCTGCAATTCATTATGGATATCGGAAAGTCATTGAAAAAATCATAATTGAATTAGATAAAAACGAAGAGGCTGTTGAAAATACTGCTTTCGATCATCGCGAAATTTCTGTCCTGTCTAAAACTCAAGTAACAGATCATTTACTCGCAGCAGGTATGTGGCCTATGATCCGCCAGAGACCTTATAATAAAATTGCAAATCCTGAAGACACACCACATTCAATCTTTATTTCCTGTTACAATTCAGCACCGTTAGCAGTGGATTTGGATGTTGCTTTGCGTAACAGGAGTTCATCCTTCCAAGCAGGGATTACAGCTTTATCAAAACTGACGCAAGGGAACGTAAATGTTGTTGTAGATGAAACGTGTACGTCCAATACATTTTTGGATATTAAAGATGCTGAAACGCATATGATTAGTGGTCCTCACCCGGCAGGAAATGTGGGTATTCAAATTCACCACATTGATCCATTAAAACCGGGTAAAGTAGTTTGGACCGTGAATGCTCAACATGTTGTAACCATTGGACGTCTTTTCCTTAAAGGAGTGTTTGATCCAAGTTTGATTATTTCAGTAGGAGGATCCGGTGTAAAAAATCCTACCCATCTGAAATCACGATTAGGTGCTTCCATGGAAACATTAACTGCAGACCGATTGCAAGATGGATCACAGCGCATGATTTCAGGTGATGTGCTCACCGGAAAAACCAGTGACAAAAACGATTTTGTTCACTTTTATGAGAGTACAGTTTCTGTTATACCTCATTCAGATAAACGGGCGTTTCTCGGAATGTTACATCCCGGATCAGGGAAGAGTCATTACAGTTTAACCAATACATATTTTTCATTTGGAGCGAATTCGTTTCCATTTTCTACGTTGCTAAATGGAGAAGAACGAGCAATGATGCCAATTAATTCATGGGAAAATGTATTTCCCATGGATATTTTACCGAATCAACTCTACAGAGCAATTCTAGCCAACGATGTCGAGGAAATGGAGCAGTTAGGATTGATCGAATGCGACGAAGAGGATTTTGCCTTATGCTCATTTGCTTGCCCCAGTAAAATTGATATTGGGAGCGTTATTCGACAAGGATTAGATATCTTGGAGGAAGAAGAATAACGATGAAATTCCTGCGCAAAATATTAGATAATTTAGAGCCAAAATTTACAAAGGGAGGACCGCTGGAAAAATTCCATGCAGTGTATAATGCCACCGATACGATTCTCTTTTCAACAGATGATAAAACAGAATCAGGTCCCCATATTCGAGATAGTATAGATAATAAACGCATTATGATCCTGGTCGTTGTTGCTTTACTCCCTTGTTATATTTTTGGTGCCATTAATATTGGGTATCAATCATCCCAGTTTTCAGGGATTGAAAGGTCAGTTTGGGAAAACTTCTGGCGGGGCTTTGGAGTTATTTTACCCATTTTAATTACGGCATTTGCCACGGGCGCATTTTGGGAAGTCCTTTTTGCTGTAATTCGAAAGCATCCTATTAGTGAAGGATTTCTTGTCACCTGTGCACTAATACCACTTTTAATGCCCCCAACGATTCCTTTGTGGCAGGTTGCTGCAGCTACAACCTTTGGTGTGGTAATTGGAAAAGAAATTTTTGGTGGCGTTGGGATGAATATTTTTAATCCCGCACTGGTCGCTCGAGCATTTATCTTTTTTGCGTATCCCAGCCAGATTTCTGGTGATAAAGTGTGGTTAAAAGTGAATGGTGTTTCAGGTGCAACTGCCCTTGCTGTTCCTGCTGCTGTGGAAAATGGAAATGCAGTCGATCTGTTAACAAAAATCACTCAATTCGATTATTCTTGGAGCAATATGTTCTGGGGCTATATCCCCGGTTCCATTGGTGAAACAAATAAATTCCTGATTATAATCGGTTTACTATTTTTGATAATCACTAAAATTGCCAATTGGCGGGTCATTGTGGGTGCGTTGATTGGACTGTTTGGAACAGCAACGCTGACAAATATCATGGCTCCGTTATCATCAAATACCATGTTGACTTTACCACCCCATTATCATTTAGTTATGGGTGGATTTTTATTTGGATTAGCTTTCATGGCAACTGAACCGGTCACCGGTGCCCACACAGATAAAGGTCGTTGGATCTTTGGAATATTGTTTGGTGCGCTTACGGTTATAATCCGATCCATCAATCCTGCTTATCCAGAAGGAACGATGCTTGCCATTTTATTAATGAATGCATTTGCTCCTCTCATTGATTATTATGTTGTCCAAGGTAATATAAAACGTAGAATGGCTAGATATGCGGCAGAGTAATTCATATACATTGATTTTCACGGGAATTGTCACAATCATATTGGGCTTTCTCTTATCCATTGCTGCAACATCATTGAAGGAGAAACAAGAATTAAATGTTGCCATCGATATAAAGAAAAATATCCTTCGCTCTTTGGATTTTCCGGAAACTCAAGATGAACCATGGACAATAGAAATAATTCAAGAAATGTTTGATAAAAACATAATCAGTTATGTGGTGGATGGAACAGGAGAAAAAGTGGATGGAATGAAGGTCGAAGATATTGACCCGTTAACTCAAGGAAATCTATCTCCAGTTTTTTGTAAAAAACGGAAAGGGAAAGATGTTGAAGGGTATGCCGTTCCTATATCTGGAAAAGGATTATGGTCAACGCTTTACGGATATTTTGCTTTGGAAGCGGACGGAATAACCGTTAAGGGAATTACATTTTATAAACATGGTGAAACGCCCGGTTTAGGCGGTGAAGTAGAAAAAGAATGGTTTACACATAATTTTATTGGCAAACGAATTATTGATGGGCAGGGTAATCTTGTTGGAATTCAAGTTGTAAAAGGGCAAGTGGATGAATTATCTGAAAACGCCTTTCATCAAGTGGATGGTATTTCCGGCGCAACCATGACAAGTAAAGGATTGAATAATTTCTTAATGACTGATTTACAAAAATATGAACCCTTTTTCAAGCGAATCCGTACCAAAGGTAATAGCTAATGGCATTATTAAATAAAAAATCTCAAGTGGTTTTAAAAGATCCCTTAATGAACAATAATCCCATCACATTTCAAGTGTTGGGAATTTGTTCTGCTTTGGCTGTAACGGTAAAAGTGGATACAGCTATTATAATGACCTTAGCAGTCGTGTTTGTTTTGAGTATGTCTAACACACTCATTTCATTGTTGAGAAATTTTATACCGACTCGTGTACGTATTATAGTTCAACTTGCCATCATAGCCTCTTTAGTCATTTTGACGGATCAAGTATTGAGAGCTTACATGTATGAAATGAGTAAACAGTTATCCGTATTTGTGGGGCTTATTATTACCAATTGTATTGTTATGGGCAGGGCGGAAGCTTTCGCCATGCAAAACAAACCGGGCCAATCGTTTTTGGACGGATTAGGAAATGGCTTGGGTTACGGTATAATTTTGATTGCTGTTTCTATCTTCAGAGAAATATTGGGAAGCGGAACCTTATATGGATTCCAAGTCATTCCTTCAGCGTTCTATGACTCCGGCTACGTTAACAATGGCTTAATGGTTCTATCTCCCGGGGCATTCATAATCCTGGGTTTGATTATTTGGATCCAGCGCACCGTATTTGATATAGAGGAAAATTAATATGTTAGAACATTATTTAAGCCTCGCTACAAAAGCCATTTTCGTTGAGAATATCCTTTTAGCATATTTTCTCGGAATGTGCTCATTTCTTGCCATTTCTAATAAAGTACAAACGTCTGTCGGTTTAGGTATGGCAGTCACGTTTGTATTAACGATTACAGCTCCTGCAAATTGGGCTATTCATCATTATTTTCTTGAGGAAGGAGCATTGGTATGGATTGGTTTACCCAATGTTGATTTAAGCTATTTGAATTTTATTGTATTCATCGCCGTTATTGCTGCCATGGTTCAACTTGTGGAAATGATCATGGATAAATTTTCACCCACCCTTTATCACAACCTTGGAATTTTCCTGCCGTTGATTGCTGTTAATTGCGCTATACTTGGTGGATCGTTATTTCTCGTTGAACGAAAATATACGTTAATGGAATCAACGATATTTGGTTTTGGGTCTGGACTTGGTTGGTTTTTGGCCATTGCGTCCATGGCTGCCATACGTCACCGTCTGCGCTATTCAAATGTACCTTCAAAATTGCGCGGTTTGGGTATTACTATGTTACTAACGGGATTACTTTCCATGGCATTCATGGCTTTTTCAGGAATTGACCTGTGATATTGGAAACAACTTTATCCGGAATTATTGTTTTTACGGGCGTCATCTTGCTTTTGGTGCTTTTGTTAAACTTGGCGCAAGCGAAATTGCTGCCTCAAGGAGATGTAACACTTCATATAAATGATGATCCTGAAAATGATATTGTAACAACACCGGGATCCACATTATTAACGGCATTAGCGACAGAAAATGTATTTCTTCCATCTGCATGCGGAGGCGGTGGAACATGTGCAATGTGCAAATGCCAAGTCTTGGAAGGAGGCGGTTCAATTCTGCCCACGGAAACAGGGCATATTAGTAGAAACGATGCAAAAGAAAATTGGCGATTAGCCTGCCAGGTAAAAGTAAAAGAAAATATGAATCTGCATATTCCGGAAGAAATATTTAATATCCGAAAATGGGAGTGCACGGTTAAATCAAATAATAATGTAGCTACATTTATCAAAGAATTAATTATGGAATTGCCCGAGGGTGAGCATTTGAATTTTCAGGCCGGGGGGTATATTCAAATTGATATTCCTGAATATTATAACTTGTCATTTAAAGATTTTGACGTTGAAAAAGAATATCATTCTGATTGGGATAAATATAATATATGGGATTTAGTCGCCAAAAATGACGATGATATTTTTCGTGCATATTCCATGGCAAATCATCCAGCCGAAGGCAATAGGGTCATGCTGAATGTTCGTATCGCAACTCCACCTCCTAAACTATGGAATGATGTACCACCGGGTTTAGCATCGTCATACATTTTTAATTTGAAGGAGGGAGATAAGGTTACTATTTCAGGATCTTATGGAGAATTTTTTATTAAAGATACAGATCGTGAGATGGTTTACATCGGAGGGGGAGCCGGTATGGCTCCAATGCGATCCCATTTATTTCATCTTTTTCAAACGTTAAAGACGGGTAGAAAAGTTTCATTTTGGTATGGCGCAAGAAGTTTGCGGGAAATGTTTTATGATGATGATTTCAAGAAAATTCAAGAAAAATTCCCCAACTTTAATTATAATGTCGCATTATCTGAACCGCTTCCCGAGGATAATTGGGAGGGTCCAACAGGATTTATTCACCAAGTACTTCATGATAATTATTTAGAAAATCATGAGGATCCAACTGAAATTGAATATTATATGTGCGGACCTCCACCTATGATTGCAGCAGTTGAAAATATGTTGTATGATCTTGGTGTGGAAGAAGAAATGATAGCGTATGATAGCTTTGGATAAATATTTACTCAAATTCAAATTGATTAAAGCCCGACTGATGTTGAGCTTTTTTATCATTATAGCCTTCGATTCGTGTACCCAAAAGCCTAATGAAGTTGTAATTGAGGGATTAACAATGGGTACGTCCTATACGATTAAAATTATAACCCAAGAATCCAAGATTGATGTTGAAAATATTCCCTTTCAAATTGATTCGATTCTTGTGGAAATAAATAATCAAATGTCCACGTATATAGAAAATAGTGAAATAAATCGCTTTAATTTTTATACTGGAACGGAACCATTTCAACTTTCTCCTGAATTTTATAGTGTTGTAAAACGTGCATTATTTTGGACTGAAAAAACAAATGGTGCTTTTGATGTAACCATTTTACCCTTGGTCTCCATTTGGGGCTTTGGCCCTGGAAGTAAGCAATCTCTCCCTTCGGAAAATGAAGTATTGACTGCTTTAAACTATTCCGGTTACGAGCAACTGACACTACATCTATCAGCAGTGCAGAAAAAAAATCCAAATGTGCAGCTTGATGTGAACGCGATTGCAAAAGGGTTTGGGGTTGATGAAATATCTGCATTTTTTGGAAAAAATGGATTAAACAATTATATGGTTGAAATAGGAGGCGAAGTTTATTGCAAGGGAGTAAATGAGAAAGGAGAAATATGGCGTATCGGTATCGAATCTCCAAATCTAAATGACACAGATTTCATGAATATTGTATCCTTGAAAAATAGGGCTATGGCCAGTTCAGGTGATTATCGTAATTATTATTCCTCACCATCCGGAAATGTAACACATATTGTTGATCCCCGTACAGGGCAGCCTGTGTCTGAAATTGCAGCTACAACAGTTATTGCAGAAAATTGCATGGATGCGGATGCCTTAGCCACTGCCCTAATGGTTTTGGGCGTAGAAAAAGGGTTAATACTAATTGAACAACTGGACAAAGTTGAAGGGATGGTAGTTAAACGAAATGAAAATATGGAACTGGAAAAAATCTACAGTTCAGGATTTAAGTCTGTTGATTCTTTTCAGTGAGCTGATTTTGATCGCATTTTTCTGTATCACCTCCACAGGTCGGACAGGTCACTTCAATTCCATCAATTGTAATTTTCCCGCTCTGTCCGCCACAAGATCCTCGCAGCGGCTTATTATTGAAAATGATTCCAACAGACATAGCAAGCAGTGCAACTGCGATAACGATTATTCCTAAAATGATATCCATATTTAAAATTACACTATTTTATCCATTGGGTTCCAACCCATCTACTTTTAGAAAGCTTTCTTTTACTTCAATAAATATAGAATACATATTAAACTCACGTTAATTATTATTGATACGACATTGAATTTGATAGAATTTATTCATGAACTCACACTCACATAGAAATTTTAAAATGCTGATTTTCTTTATCGGTATTTTAACAACTGTTTTTGCATCAGGCCAGGAGCATCATGCTACTCCCCATTTGGATGGAAGTGCTCTCTCAATATTTTGGGTTATTCCCTTTGCAGGAATGCTACTCTCGATTGCATTTTTCCCACTAATTGCCCCTCAAATCTGGCACCACAATTTTGGTAAAATATCATTTTTCTGGGGAGCTGTATTTATTGTTCCATTTCTTGCTATAAATGGTTTTTCCATTACACTCTATGAGTTAATCCATGTTTCATTATTGGAATACATTCCGTTCATTATTCTTCTGTTGGCGTTATTCACGATTTCAGGGGGTGTACGTTTAACAGGTTCTCTCGTTGGTAAACCCATGACTAATTTGGCACTTATATTAGTGGGTACATTTTTTGCCAGTTGGATGGGTACAACCGGTGCTGCTATGTTGTTGATTAGGCCGATTATTCGCGCCAATGCAAAACGGCAACACAAAGTACATACAATTGTCTTCTTTATTTTTCTGGTTGCCAATATTGGAGGATCATTAACTCCCTTAGGTGATCCACCACTATTTCTTGGATTTCTGAAAGGTGTCAGTTTTTTCTGGACCACATCCGCAATGTTAAAACCTATGCTGTTTATGATTGTCAGTCTTTCAATTATTTATTTCATTATTGATAGTTATTTTTTCAACCAGGAAAAAGCAATTGAAGATGATGGAGAAAATCATAAGCTAGGGTTAGAAGGCTCTTTCAACTTGCTCTTATTATGTGGTGTGATTGTATCCGTATTGTTGAGTGGATTTTGGAATCCCCATATTAGTTTTATGGTGTATCATGTAGAGGTAGAATTACAAAATCTGACCCGAGATTTACTTCTATTGAGTTTAACGGTTTTTAGTTGGAAGATGACTTCACAAACTATCCGTGAAGCCAATGAGTATACATGGTTTCCCATTATTGAAGTCGCTAAGCTGTTTGCCGGTATTTTTGTGACGATTATTCCCGCAATTGCAATATTAAAAGCCGGAACTCGTGGAGCTTTATCATCGGTTATTGAATCGGTTTCCAATGATGGAGAACCGGTGAATTATATGTATTTCTGGTTAACGGGGATATTATCCAGTTTTCTGGATAATGCACCAACGTATCTTGTCTTTTTTAATACAGCCGGAGGAGACCCCGTTACATTGATGACTACACATTATAATACACTATTGGCTATTTCTGCCGGGGCAGTATTTATGGGTGCGAATACGTACATCGGTAATGCACCGAATTTTATGGTAAAGTCTATTGCTGAATCATCTGGAATTGAAATGCCAAGTTTCTTTGGATATTTGGTAAAATACTCCCTGCCTATATTGATTCCTCTTTATTTTATGATTATGTATATTTTCTTTCTATGAGAACATCAAAGATAATAACCAAAACGGGTGATAAAGGTGAAACAGGACTCGGTGACGGTAGCCGCATTGCAAAAGATGATCCACGTATTGAATGCATCGGTACTTTGGATGAATTGAATTCCTTTGTCGGTTTTGCAAAAGTTGTCATCACCGATGCCGGTATTATTTCATTTCTGGAAAAAATTCAAAATAACCTATTTAATATGGGTGGTAGTCTTGCCATGCCGGGTGTGGATATGAAATCAGTCGACGATGCATGTATCACAGATTTGGAAAAGCAGGTTGATGCATGGAATAATGAATTACCTCCACTCAAGGAATTTGTTTTACCGGGCGGGAGTGAAGCAAGTGCACGTTTTCATTTAGCCAGGACATCCACACGAAACGCAGAACGGAGATTGGTTAGCTTACATAAAATTGAACCATTGCCGGACGAATTGCTGCAATATATTAATCGTTTATCAGATGTATTTTTTGTATTAGCTCGGAAATTCCAGCGTGACGAAGGTGTAGATGAAAAACATTGGACGCATGATTAATCTATAATCGATTTTATAATTCAAAATACTTCTTCAAGATAAATAACGTTTCCCACGTGTGTTATTAGTCTGAAATCGGCTAAATTCTTAATTAATTAAAAATAAAAATATAATGGAATGGCAACAGATAAACGAAATGATAATTGCGTCTGAACGCATATTACTGACGACTCACGAGAATCCTGATGGAGATGGGTTGGGCAGTGCATCAGCCATGTATTATCATTTACAAGAAGTAGGTAAGGAATGTAGAATAATCAATTGTTCAGATCTTCCTGTTGAATATGATTTTTTGAATCAAAATATAATTTTTGAATTATACGATGTTAAAGAACACGATGAATGGCTTGAAAAATGTGATTTAGCTATTATATTTGATGTGGGTGATTTCAAACGCGTACGCGGAATAAAAGATGCGATTAATAGAAATGAAATTAAAACAATTAATATTGATCATCATCCACACTCGGAAGATCATCCCTTCACTTTAAATGTGGTGGATACAAAATCGGCAGCCACCGGAGCGATGGTCTTTGATTATCTGAAAATGGTTCGGAAAAAGCCCATAACAAAAAAAATGTGTGATGGTTTATATACAGCTATTATGACAGATACGGGGTCCTTCAGGTATTCAAATACGGATGCAAAATGTCACGAAATTGCTATCGAGTGCCTGAAAGCAGGTGTGGAAACGAGTAGAATTTATCAACGTGTATATGAAACAAAACCCCAGGGCGGTGTGCGTTTATTGGCGCGGGTAATTGATAATATCACCTTTGATAGCGGCGGCGAATTAGCCTGGTTTTCGATTGATCAAAAAATGCTCGATGCCGCCAATGCAAGTTCAAAAGATGTGGATGGATTTACGGATTTTGTCCGGTCGATCAAAGGAGTGGAAGTAGCTGTAATGGTTTTTGAAAATGGTACCAATTCGTGCAGAATTAATTTTCGTTCTAAAGGAAAATATGCCATTAATGATGTGGCCAAGTATTTTGGTGGCGGCGGTCATAGATTTGCAGCCGGAGCAATTGTGAAAGGAAATAAAGAGACGATTATTCCTCTTGTTGTTACTGAAACGAAAGCATCATTGGAAGAGCAATCGAAATGAAACTCATCATTGCAAAAGATGCCGGATATTGTTTTGGAGTCCGAGATGCTGTAAACCTCGCCTATGAAACTGCAAATCAAGATGGTGATTTATATATGTTGGGCCATATTGTGCATAATGAGAATGTTGTAAAGGACCTGGATGATGCCGGAGCAAAAGTCATACGTAAATTAAACGATGTTCCTGATGGAAAACCCATCATGTTTCGTGCACATGGTACCGCTACAACTGTGTGGGGAGATGCACAGAAAAAAGATATGAATATTATTGATGCGACATGTCCTTTAGTCAAAGAAATTCATGATGAAGTGATTAAACTGGAAAAAGAAGGCAGACAGATTATAATCATCGGCGATCATGGACATGATGAAGTGATAGGAATCGCAAGTCAGGTTAAAGAACCCATAATTGTTGCCACACCGGACGAAGCGAATCAACTTCGAAAAATGAAGAAAGCAGGTGTTGTGAGTCAATCAACTCAAACCATTGAAAATGTCCAAGATATTATTAATATTTTAATGACAAAAGTATTCGATTTACGGTTTGTAAATACAATTTGTTTTCCAACCAAACGAAATCAACAGCAGTTAAAAGATTTATCAGAAAAATGTGATGTGATAGTTGTGATTGGTTCATTCACAAGTGCAAATTCGAAGCGATTAACCCAATTAGCAGAAGAAAGAAATGACCGTTCGTATCAAGTCACATGCGCGGATGATTTAAATCCAGAATGGTTTAATGATTCTGATGTTGTGGGCATCACTGCAGGAGCGTCAACTCCGGATAATATTATTGAAGATGTAACAGCGAAAATTAAAAGTTTTAGTAAAAATCTAGAAAAGGAACTAGTCTATGAGTAAATCAAATTATGAAGTGAAAGTCGGTTTAGCCGAAATGCTTAAAGGCGGCGTCATTATGGATGTCATGAACCCCGAACAAGCACGAATTGCTGAAGATGCAGGCGCTGTTGCTGTTATGGCATTGGAACGCATTCCCGCCTTGATAAGGGAAGAGGGCGGAATTTCCCGCATGAGCGATCCGGAAATGATAAAAGATATTCAAAAGGAAGTGTCCATTCCGGTCATGGCTAAAGTGCGTATCGGCCATTTTGCAGAAGCACAAATTCTTGAAGCGCTGGAAGTAGATTTTATTGATGAAAGTGAAGTACTGACGCCAGCCGATGAACATAATCATGTTTGGAAACATGATTTTAAAGTTCCGTTTGTCTGTGGTTGTAGGGATTTAGGCGAAGCATTACGTCGGATTGGTGAAGGTGCTGCCATGATTCGAACAAAAGGTGAAGCGGGTAGTGGTAATATTGTTGAAGCTGTACGCCATATGCGTAAAGTAATAAGCCAAATCAAAGAATTGACAACAATGGGGAATGATGAACTCATGGCACAAGCGAAAGAATTGGGCGCACCTTTTAGCCTTGTCCAGCAAGTTTCTAAACTTGGAAAACTCCCGGTACCGAATTTTGCCGCCGGCGGCATTGCAACGCCTGCAGATGCTTCGTTGATGATGCAATTAGGTGCAGAAACAGTTTTTGTTGGTTCCGGAATTTTTATGAGTGAAGATCCGTCCTCACGAGCTAACGCCATAGTAGAAGCAGTTACGTATTTCGATGATGCTGAAAAATTGGCCTCTATTTCCCACGGATTGAAAAAAGCAATGGAAGGTTTGGATATTGCCAAAATTCCCGAAGAAGAACGACTGCAGGAACGGGGTTGGTGATTTGGCCAATTTTGAAACCTTTCAAAGGTTTTTAATATGAACATTGGAATATTAGCGTTACAAGGTGATGTTGAAAAGCACGGTCATGTTTTGAGTGATTTGGGTTTAGAGTATACGTTTGTTCGTTATCCGGACGAATTAAATGAAGTGAATGGTCTAATCATTCCCGGTGGTGAATCAACAACGCTAACAAAATTGATGAATAAAAATCACTTTCATAAACCGATCAAAAAGTTTGCTGAGAAAAATCCGATTTTAGGTACATGTGCAGGGATGATAATGATGAGTAAAAATGTGAATCACCCTCTTGTAGATCCACTTGGAATAATTGATGTGGATGTTGATCGAAATGCCTATGGAAGACAGGTCCATTCATTTGTAGATAAATTACCAGTGCAATTAAATGGTGATTCCAAAACGATTGCGGCAACATTTATCCGTGCTCCAAAAATTTCTAAAATAGGAAAAAATGTTGAAATTCTTGCTGAATTCAACAATGAACCCTGTGCTGTAAAACAAGGTCAACACATTGCACTTTCTTTTCACCCGGAGTTAAATAATATTACTCTTTTTCACAAAGCGGCTTTTTGCAATAAAGGCTCCATAAACAAACAAGAATCATCCCATGCAGCTTGAACTATTGCCAAAAATAAAATCCCCGGCGGATATCCGAGAGTTTAATTCCAAGCAATTACGTCAATTATGCGATGAAGTTCGGAGTTATACGATTGATGTGATTACGAAAACAGGAGGACATTTAGCGCCAACTTTAGGCGTAGTTGAATTAACTGTAGCGCTCCATCATGTATACAACACGCCGAAAGATAAAATAGTTTGGGATGTGGGGCACCAAGGATACGCCCATAAAATTCTCACAGGAAGATTTGAAGAATTAACGACGATTCGCCAGTATAAGGGATTGAGCGGTTTCCTCAAACGCACTGAAAGTGAGTACGATGTGTTTGGCGCCGGGCATGCATCTACATCCATTTCTGCAGCATTGGGAATTGCTGCCGCTCGCGATCACCATGGGGATAATTTCCGAGTAAGTGCTGTCATCGGAGATGGCGCTATGACGGGTGGTCTAGCGTTTGAAGGATTGAACAATGCCGGTCATTTACGCAAGCAATTACTCGTTATTTTGAATGATAATGATATGTCAATTAGCCCGAATGTAGGTGCGATCCGAACACATTTAACTCATGTAATTACAAACCCTCTTTATAATCGCGTTAGAGATGAGATATGGAGACTGACCGGCGGTTTACCTATGGGTAAAAAATGGGCCAGAACATTTATTAAAAAGATAGAAGAAGGATTAAAATATATTATTGTTCCCGGTATTATTTTTCATGAATTAGGTTTTCGATATTTTGGCCCGATTGATGGTCATGATGTAGAAGAACTTGTCCATACACTCAATAATATTAAGAATATAAAAACGCCGGTACTACTCCATGTAGTTACCAAAAAAGGAAAAGGGATGGATGTTGCGGAGAAGGATCCCGTTGGGTATCACGGTGTAAAGGCGACACCAACACCCAGTACGAATGGACAACCTGAACCTGTGACAGACATTCCTTCATTTCAATCTGTTTTCGGACATTTATCCCGTGAAGTAGCCAGGAATAATAAAGAAGTAGTCTGTATAACTGCTGCTATGGGTGAGGGAACAGGATTAATTCCATTTAAAAAAGAATTTCCCGATAGATATTATGATGTAGGAATAGCTGAAGGACATGGAGTTACATTTGCTTCCGGTTTAGCTGCAGAAGGTATGCGACCAATCTGCGCTATTTATTCTACATTTTTACAACGAGCATATGACCATATTGTTCATGATGCAGCTATTCAGCATTTACCTGTTATTTTTTGCATGGATAGATCAGGAATAGCAGGAGAAGACGGCCCCACTCATCATGGTGCATTGGATATTTCTTATTTAAGGTGTATCCAGGATATTGTTATTGCAGCTCCTAAAAATGGCAATGATTTTCGTAATCTACTTTATACAGCTTTGGATATAACAGACCGCCCCATTGCCATTCGATATCCGAAAGCAAGTGCAGTGGAGTTTGATCAAAATGGCCAAGCTGAATTGCTGCCTATTGGTTGTTGGGAAATTGAAAGACATGGTTCAGATGCGGCCATTTTGGCTGTTGGGCCCATGGTGTATGATGCTATTAAAGCAGCAGAAAAATTGGAATCGAATGGTATCTCTAGTGAAGTGGTCAATTGTCAATTTATTAAACCCATGGATGAAGCATATTTGCAATCAGCCCTAAAAAAATTCAAAGTAATTGTCACCATTGAAGAGGGTGTTATCAAAGGCGGTTTTGGAGAAGGAGTCATTTCCTGGCTGTCTGAACATGGATTTAATGGCGGTATGAAGCGACTTGGATTACCGGATTCATATGTTGAGCATGGCCCACGAAATGTACTTTTGCAGAATTTAGGTTTGGATACGGAAGGTTTAGTGAATACCGTTTCAAAGCTGATGGCCGACAAAACCGTTTCAATCTGATTCAGTGAATTCCGTCCACCTTGCCCTTTTTGGCTTTTTGCTCTTCTTTCTGGGGTATCGATTTTATTCAACGTGGTTGAGTAAACGAATTTATGGTCTGGATGATGATCTCAAAACACCCGCTCATGAATTCCGTGACAACATTGATTTCCTCCCCACGAAAAAACATATCCTTTTTGGGCATCATTTTACATCAATAGCCGGAGCAGCTCCGATCATTGGCCCATGCGTAGCTGCATACTGGGGTTGGCTACCTGCAATACTTTGGGTGGTGTTGGGAACAGTATTTATTGGAACGGTTCATGATTTTGGTGCCCTAGTCATGAGTGTTAAGGAAAAGGGTAAAAGTATTGCTGATATTTCATCCCGTATCATCAATGGACGAGTACGTGTTTTATTTCTCATTTTCATTGTTATGTTAGTTTGGCTGGTACTGGCTGTTTTTGCCATGGCGATTGCAGATTTATTTGTAGCAATTCCAACATCTGTCTTACCCATTAATATTGAAATCATCATAGCCATTGGTGTGGGATGGCTTATTTATAAAAAAGGAATGGATGCACTCCTACCATCATTAATCGCCTTGGGATTACTGTACTTTTTCGTTTGGGTGGGCACGGAAAGGCCCATCAGTTTTGAAACCATGGGTTTTACAAAAACCCAGTCGACGAACGCTTGGGTTGTTTTAATGTTTTTATATTCAGGAATTGCCAGCCTCTTACCGGTGTGGATTCTCCTCCAGCCACGTGATTATATCAATAGTCATCAACTCATTGTTGGCCTTGGACTTATATATTTAGGTATTTTTATTGCTCAACCTGTTATTGATGCACCCATGATGCGCATTTCGGCTGACGGACCGTCTTTATTTCCTTTACTCTTTGTTACAATTGCCTGTGGTGCAATCAGCGGATTTCACGGCTTGGTTTCATCGGGAACGTCATCCAAACAGTTGGATAAACTTACCGATGCACGCATGGTGGGTTATGGGGGTATGATTGGAGAAGGAACACTGGCATTAGCATCTACAATCGCTGCCGTTGCAGGCATTGCGTTAGTATCTCAATGCAGCCTTCCTGCAATGGGTCAAGTCGCCGATTTGAACTGGTCTGTATATTATGATACATGGGCTCACGCCAGCGGGAATAAAGCGGCTGCATTTGTTTTGGGTGGCGGAGCCTTGATTGAATCCATAGGGATATCTGCTGCATTAGCCAAAACGTTGATGGCTGTTCTGGTCATTTCATTTGCAGCTACAACATTAGATACGGCGACACGAATTCAGCGCTTTATTTTAGCGGAATTGGGCGATGCCTTGGGTATAACCATTTTAAAGAATAGAATTGTGGCAACTTTTGCAGCCATTATACCTGCAATGCTTTTGGTATTTACGAATGTGCACGACCCGGCAACAGGCGTTGTTAAACAAACCGGATGGGCATTATGGCCGATTTTCGGAGCAAGTAATCAAATGCTCGCAGCCCTGACACTTATGGTTTTAACGCTTTACTTCTGGCAAAGGAAAAAACCCATTCTACCTTTACTAATACCCATGTTGTTTATTATGCTAATTACAATTACATCACTATTTTTAAAAGCAGTACAATTTTTTGAAACAAATTCATTTTTATTTGGGTTGAACATATTCCTAATTATTCTGATTGGGTGGATGATAATTGAAGGGCTTTTAACGGTCATTAATTTGAAAGAAAAACATTGATTATTTATAAAAATAATCTGTTTAATACAGTAATTTCTATACTCTATTGAATCACATTATGGGCAAACAACTCGACATATTCAACGATGCTGAAAAGACGTGGAAAGACGAAGCGGCTGAAGCAAATTCAAGAGATTACAATTTTGACACATTAAGCGGTGAAAAAGTAGAACAGCTTTATTATCCTGATGATAATGAGAATGATTATATGGAAAAGCTGGGTTTCCCGGGACAATATCCGTATACACGAGGCATCCATGCGAATATGTATCGGGGAAAGCTTTGGACCATGCGCCAGTTTGCAGGATTTGGTTCACCTGAAGATACAAATGAGCGCTATCACTATTTATTGAGTCATGGACAGACCGGCCTTTCTGTAGCCTATGATATGCCTACTCTAATGGGATATGACCCTGATCATCTATATGCAGTTGGGGAAGTAGGAAAATGCGGTGTCAGCGTTGCTTCTCTCAAAGATATGGAACGTTTGTTTGAGGGAATAAATTTGGGTGATATTTCAGTTTCCCAGACAATCAACGGACCGGCGATTATTCTATTGGCTTTTTATATTGCTGTGGCAGAGAAACAAGGAGTTCCTTTAGAGAATGTTCGCGGTACACTGCAAAATGATATTTTAAAAGAATTTATTGCTCAAAAAGAATGGATTTTCCCTCCGGAACCTTCCATGCGAATTATTACAGATATGATGACATATTGCACGAAGCATTTACCCAAATTCAATACCATTTCAATCAGTGGTTATCATATTCGCGAAGCGGGATCAACCGCTGCCCAAGAATTAGCTTTTACACTTGCAGATGGATTTACGTATGTTGAATATGGGATGAAAGCCGGGCTGGATGTTGATGATTTTGCTCCACGCCTATCTTTTTTCTTTAATTCCCACTTGGATTTTTTTGAAGAAATAGCAAAATATCGAGCCGCTCGCCGAATTTGGGCACGGCATATGAAAGAAAAGTATGGAGCTAAAAATCCGCGATCATGGAAGTTACGTTTTCATACCCAAACTGCCGGATGTTCACTTACGGCACAGCAGCCCGAAATAAATATCTCAAGGACAGCTTTCCAGGCTATGGCAGCTGTATTAGGAGGAACGCAATCTTTACATACAAATTCCATGGATGAAACTTTGGCATTACCCTCACGTAAAGCTGCGGAAATCGCCCTGCGTACACAGCAATTAATTGCCTTTGAAACGGGTGCTGCAAATGTAGCTGATCCTCTCGGTGGTTCATGGTTTGTAGAGGAATTAACGGATAAATTGGAAAAAGAAGCTGAAAAATATTTTCATACAATTGAAGAAATGGGCGGTGTTATTCCGGCCATCGAAAAGGGATTTTTCCAGCGGGAAATTGCTTATGCTGCATCTGAATACCAGCGTAAGGTGGATTCGAAACAACGTATCGTTGTGGGAGTGAATGAATTTGTCAAGGATGATGAAAAAATTGAAATACCCATTTTGGAAATAGGAGATGAAGTGGGTCAAAGACAGGTGGAAGCTCTCAATAAATTACGCACTGAACGTGATGAAGATGCTGTTCAGCAAGCACTTTCAAACATTCAGGAAGCCTGTATAAATGGAACGAATTTAATGAAACCCATAGTTGATGCAGCAAAGGCGTATGCAACCATGGGTGAAATTGTCATATCCTTAAAAGCTGAATTTGGAGAATGGCAGGAAGCAGCAGTGTTCTAATGAACTCAAAAAACAAATTTTATTTTGCAATTTCCGGTGTAATTGTCGTTGTGATTTTTTGGATATGGTGGGCATCGTCCAATCCTGCAGATGAACAGGCATTGGTGACATTCCTTTCTGTGGAAGAATTGATCGATGAAGATCATTTTGATCGTGTTCGATTGGGTGGTTTGGTTGCAGAAGGATCTATTCATTTAGATAATAACAATTACTTGTCATGTCAGTTTGAGTTGAAGGAAGGTGATTATATACTTCCCGTCCATTACACAGGAGCTCGCCCCGATTTATTCAAAGATGGTGCCGAAGTTATCATAGAAGGAATGTATGTGAACGGATTGTTTGAAGCGGATATACTGCAAACAAAATGTGCGTCCCGGTACGAAGGTGATTTACGGGATGAAAACAGTTATAACCTAGACGAAGTTTCCATATGACGCCTGTTATTGGCGGATTGGCCATAAATCTTGCTCTTGGCCTGGCTTTTGTTTCCATCATTTTACACTTTTTCTATTTACGTAATGGAGATGGACGGTTATTTTTATCTGGACAACGTGCAGCTCTAGCCGTTTCTCTTTTAAGTATTTTAGCAACGTTGATTCTGGCTCAGTTACTTATAACGAGTAATTTTGATGTTGATTATGTTGCCCATTATACAAGCCTGGAAACACCCTTTATTTATAAAATAACTGCTCTTTGGGCTGGGCAATCAGGATCGTTATTATTCTGGTTATTTACCCTGTCCGTTTATGCAGTTATTACGATACTACAGAATCAGCGATCACAGCACAAAATCATGCCTTGGGTGATGATTGTTATGACAACGGTTCAACTGTTTTTTCTTATTTTAATCAATTATGTTAGTAATCCATTTATACCGACAGAAGCTGATTTTGTGGTGGAAAACGGCTTGGGTTTAAACCCATTATTACAAAATATAACCATGGCTTTTCATCCGCCCATGCTGTATTTAGGTTATGTTGGATTTACCATTCCATTTTCATTTTCCATTGCCGCCATGGCAGAAAGGGATATGAATGCTCTCTGGATGCGTACTGTAAGGCAATGGTTGCTTTTCGTGTGGTTAATGTTAAGTATCGGAATCATCCTGGGCGGATGGTGGGCTTACCAGGAATTGGGCTGGGGCGGTTACTGGGCATGGGATCCCGTTGAAAATGCATCGTTTATGCCATGGCTTACAGGAACAGCGTTGCTTCATTCAATCATCATCCAGGAAAAGAAGGACATGTTAAAAGTTTGGAACATGGCTCTCATTATCATCACATTCACGCTTTGCATTTTTGGAACATTTTTAACTCGTAGCGGAGTTATGTCTTCTGTCCATTCGTTTACAGCTTCTTCACTGGGTCCCATTTTTCTTGGATTTGTTTTTTTAATATTAGTTGTCTCTTTTTTACTTTTATTCAACCGAAAATCATTTTTACAATCTGAAAAACGAATAGAATCGTTTACATCGAGAGAAAGTGGATTTTTGTTTAATAATGTTGTGTTTATTGTCATGTGTTTTGCGGTGTTCTGGGGAACGATATTTCCGGTTATTTCAGAAGCGGTTCGCGGAACAAAAATCACAGTCGGCGCGCCATTTTTTAACCAAGTAAATATTCCTATTGGTTTAATACTCTTGCTCCTAACGGGAGTTGGACCTTTATTGGTTTGGCGCCGTACGTCCAACCAAAGTTTCATCCGCAATTTCACTACTCCGATTGTGATGGGTTTAGCTACTGCATTGGTGTTTTACATACTCAATATCAGAGGGTATGTACTTGTTTCATTCAGTTTATCAGCATTTGTTTTAACAACCATAGGTTTTGAATTTTTCAGGGGAATCCGTTCAAGGATGACATCACAGAAAGAAAACCCTATCATTGCTTTTTGGCGGTTGATACGAAAGAACCGCAGTCGATATGGAGGATATATCGTTCACGTTGGAATTGTACTGATGTTTGTTGGATTTACCGGTCATTCATTTGATAGTGAGAAAGAATTTGGACTTAAAAAAGGTGATAGCGAGCATTTAAGCGGTTATTCGTTCACATTGTATAATGTTCGAGAAGAAGAACGCCCCAATCATTATGCCTATATCGCTGATATGATTGTCGCAGATGCATCCGGAAAGTCCATCGTTAAATTGCATCCGGAGAAACGCATTTATTTTCATCATAATCCGAATCCTGAACGCCGTCAGCCCCACAGTGAACTTGACATTTATTCGACAATAAAACAGGATATCTATTCCATATTCAACAGTGTAGACTTGGAAAATGAAGTGGCATATCTGAAAATTATGATTAATCCATTGGTGAATTGGGTTTGGTACGGCGGCTATTTATTTGTGTTGGGAACGCTTGTTGCTTTGTGGCCGCCGAAAAAGGAGATATCATGATCAGTGTTGTCGTAGTCTTTTTAATGTTATTTGTCATGGCCGCATTTGTAATTCAACCCTTATTTCTTAAACCGGGATTGGAAATAAAGGATACTGAAAAAAGTTCAGCTGCATTGAAACAACGCAAAAAAATTCTGTATAGACAGATTAAGGAACTGGATATGGATTACCAATTAGGCAATATCCAAGATGATGACTATGGCCAAACGCGTAATGAGTTGAAAAAAGAAGTGGCAGAAATACTGACAATTTTGAATAGATAATTATTTTGCTAAATATATCAAATATATCCAAGTCGTTTCATTATAAGCCCGTTTTAAAGGATATTTCTTTTTCATTATCTCCCGGGGAAACGCTAGCATTACTTGGCAGAAATGGCGCAGGTAAGTCAACATTATTACGTATTATAGCAAAAATTTCATCACCGGAAGAAGGGCAAGCCGTATTTAATGGAAACAATTTATTTGAAGGTGTTGCAGCCCATCGAAAGGGTCTTTATTATTGTGGTCATGCTCCGGGATTATATCCATCATTAACAGCAAGTGAAAATTTGCATTATTTTTCTGCGTTACATAGTTGCAAAACCAATCCTGACTCAATTAATTCAGTATTGAAGGATTTCGATTTAATAGACGCTATTGATGAACCGGTTAAAGTGTATTCTCAAGGAATGATGCAAAGATTAAAACTGTCTTTTTTAGAGTTAATTGATTGGTCATTACTTTTGATTGATGAACCATTTAATGGTTTGGATATCCCCGGCCAAAAATTTGTTATGAATAAAATGGAATCTTGGCAAAATGGCCGCCGAAGCATCATCTTCGTCGATCATGATATAAATCGCGTATTGAAAATCTCATCACGCATCATGATTTTAGACAAACATTCCATTGTTCTGGATGATCCTATTTCAACTTCAGATTTGGAAAATAAAATTACGTCTTTAATGAACTAATATGTTTATAACACTTCTTAAAAAAGAATTATTTGTCGAACTACGTAATAAAGAGGTTATTTTATCGATGTTGGCTTTTGGCCTCACAGTCTTATTGATCTTTTCTTTTTCGTTGAGCGGCAATCCAAAGATAAATCATGAAATAGCTCCAGGCTTATTTTGGTCATTGGTTGTTTTAAGTTCGTCTCTGGGATTGCATCGTTTATTTGGCCAGGAAAAAGATTTTGATGCATTTGCCAGCTTATTATCTGCACCTATTGATAGGGGAACACTTTTTTTAGCAAAATGGATCAGTGGATTCTTATTCCTTTTCCTTATAGAGATACTCGTTGTTTTACCCTTTTTCTTATTTTTAGGTTTATCACAGCCCATGTCATATTTCCCCGGAATTGGTATTGTTATGTTAGGTAATTTGGGAATTGTGGCTGTAGGTGTAATTGTTTCCGGAATGGCTATGCGTGCAAAAATGAGTGCTGTCCTATTACCTGTTTTACTTTTTCCACTCATAACACCGTTACTCATCGCTTGCGTAAAAGCGACAACCGGGTGGTATCATCTTATCCCTTTTAGCACTTGGCAATTTTGGGTACTGATCATGGCAACCTATGTTGTAATATTTGGACTAGCGGGATATGTATTTTTTGAACATATAACAGAAGAATAATGTCATTTCTTTTCCAGGAGCGTTTTTTGCGCATTTTATTCATTGTTTCCGTCATATTGATGGCAGTAAATCTTTATGCTATATTTTTTATAGCACCCATGGTACCTGAACAACATTGGGCTCAAAAGATATTTTACGTTCATGTTCCTATCGCATGGTCGAGCTTTTTATCTTATTTTATTGTTATGGTATCGGGAATTTTATTTTTTATTAAAAAAGACTCTTATTGGGATAGAGTCGGCTTGGCTGCTGCCGAGATTGGTACATTATTTGTTGCATTGGTATTGATTACAGGACCCATATGGGCTACACCCATTTGGGGAAAACCATGGATTTGGGAACCGCGCTTAACAACGACCTTAATTTTATTTCTGATTTATATTGGCTATTTTATGTTACGTAAATTTGGTGGTCATCCGGAAAGAGTAGCACGTTATGCTGCTGTATTAGGTATATTGGCATTTCTTGATGTACCACTCATTTTTTATTCTGTAAAATTTTGGGCACCTCAATATCAACTTCATCCCCAGGTAGAAATGAACCAACAGCCGGATGAAATATTGCTGCCATTCTTTTTTTCAATGTTCACCTTTACCATTTTATATATACTTATGTTGCGATTTCGAGTTAAAATTTCGAATTTTCAATATAAATTAAAGACGAAAAATGTATAATTATTTGAGTTACTGCATTGCCGCTTATCTTATTGTATTTATATCATTAATTGCGTGGTTTATAACTCAATTCAAAATTGAAAAAAAATTAAAAAATATTTCTAATCATTAAGGAATAATAAACATGAAACGTAAAATTGTTCACGTTGTTGGAACGGGTACTATCGGTGAACCGCTCATTGGTTTGCTGACTGACTATAAAACGAAACTGGGTATTGACGAAATAACGTTCCATAAAAATACACCTTTAAAAGGTGATAGATCAAAGGTATTTGACCTCCAACATCGTGGAGCTCGTTTATCTGTTAATCCCGATCGCATGCAAGATTTCAAAGATTTGGGCATGGATCCTAATTTTACAACTGAAGATGCAATAAAACGGTCATCCGTTGTGATCGATTGTACGCCAAAGGGCATTGGTCACAAGAACAAAGAAAAATTTTATTCAAAGTTTTCCAATGAAGTTAAAGGGTTTTTAGCTCAAGGCAGTGAAGATGGATTTGGAAAAAAATATGCCAGAGGAATTAATGACGAAGTGTTTAATGAAGACGATCAATTTGTCCAGATCGTGTCCTGTAATACTCATAATCTTTCATGTATTACCAATACATTGGCATTAAATGGAAGTGAATTGAATAATCTGGTCGAGGGAAAATTTGTTTGTATACGACGAGCAAATGATATAAGTCAACCGGGCGGGTTTATACCATCTCCTCAGGTTGGTGGCCATCATTCCGAAAAATACGGCTCCCATCACGCAGAAGACGCAGCCGGTTTATTTAAAACTAAAAATTTGGATTTAAATTTGTTTTCCTCCGCAATGAAGACCAATAGTCAATATATGCACATTTTGTGGTTTAATTTGAAAGTCAAGGAACCAATTACTTTGCAGGGAGTCATGGATAAGTTGGAGGCAAATCCATTGGTAGCTATGACCCAAAAAGACATGACCAGTACTGTCTTTTCATTCGGGCGAGATCATGGTCATTATGGTAGAATTCTAAATGAGACGGTTGTGGTTGAGCAAACATTGAATGTCCGCAATGAACATGAAATAACCGGTTTTTGTTTTACACCTCAGGATGGTAATTCAATATTGAGCAGCATTGCAGCTGCAGAACGATTTTTGTTTCCACATGCATATGATGATAAGATTCAATGCCTGTCGGAACTCGTTTATTCAGATATTTGAGTATTCAAGTACATACGGTTGTCACCGGACCGTTCCAGGAAAATTCTTTTTTAATTCTGGATCCTGAATCTCGAGAAGGTGTTTGCATTGATCCAGGTGATGATCCTCATTCCATCGTCACCACGATCAATAATCATGATTGTAATTTAAAAGCCATTATTAATACGCATGCACATATGGATCATATAGGCGCTGTATCTGCATTGAAAGAAATGTTAAATATCCCTTTTTATCTCCATAAAGAAGAATCATTGATTCTGGATACATATGAAGAAACATGTCAATTATTTAACTTAAATACGAGTAAAACACCAGATGTTGATTATTGGTTTACAGATGAATCGTCACTCACATTTGGAAATCTGACATTTAATCTTTTATTTACACCTGGTCATACACCGGGAGGAACATCGTTCATGATCGAAGATCATGTATTTGTTGGAGATACACTTTTTAGAGGTTCAGTAGGAAGGACAGATTTACCCGGCGGTAATTGGCAGATTTTAGAATTGTCGCTCATTAAATTAATGGAAAATATAGACCATAATTTTGTCATCCATTCTGGCCATGGCCCCACTACAACAATGGCAAGTGAAATAAAAGAAAACCCCTTTTTAATTTCACTAATAAACCGAGTAAATTAGCGGTTAGCATGATAAATAAATGGTCATGGGTTAATATCATTAGACTGACTAAATGAAGATATCAGAAATAATAGCAAATTATAAAGCTCAAGGTAAAACGTTTTACAGTTTTGAGTTTTTTCCACCAAAAACAGATTTTGGTCTGGATAACCTATATAGTAGGATTGATAGAATGGCATCCTTTCATCCAGCCTATATCGATATTACTTGGGGCGCAGGAGGGGCCACCGCTGATAAAACTCTGGAAATAAGTAAAACAATTAATAAATATTTTGGTTTGGAAGTTATGATGCATCTTACCTGTACAAATATGCAAGTGTCATCAATCAAAAAGGTACTTATAGAAGCGGAAGAAAATGGTCTATCCAATATATTAGCTCTAAGAGGAGATCCTCCAGAAGGATCCTCTACTTGGGATCAGCATGAAGATGGATTTCGCTATAGCGTTGATCTTGTCCGATATATTAGAAAAGAGTTTGGGAACCACTTTTGCTTAGGTGTTGGCGGTTACCCAGAATGCCATCATGAACAAAGTGATCTTGATGCTGATATATCTTTTCTAAAGGAAAAAGTGGATGCAGGATCGGACGTTGTAGTGACACAACTATTTTATGATGTTGATAAATTTCTTTTCTTTAGAGATAAATGTATTAAAGCAGGTATAAAAGTACCAATAATCCCCGGGATCATGCCTATACATAACTATGCCAGGTTTATAAAATTTACTCAATTTTGTCAGATTAGTATTCCTGACTCAGTCAGTGCTCAATTGGAACCTATAAAGTATGATGATTCCAGTGTGATTAATTATGGCATTGATCAGGCGACGGCAATGTGTCAAAAACTAATTGAAAATGGTGTGCCTGGTTTACATTTTTATACACTGAATCTGGAACATTCTGTTTCAGCAATATTACAGTCGCTTGGTTTTGTTTCATCCCCAGGTACCCTTAAGGAATTGCCGTGGCGGCAATCAACATCAGATGATAGGAAAACAAGTGAAGATGTACGCCCAATATATTGGAGTAATAGACCTGTAAGCTATTTAACGCGCACAGAAATCTGGGATGATTTTCCTAATGGTCGATGGGGTGATATAGAAAGTCCAACTTTTGGTGAACTTAACCAGTATCATGCTATTAGAGCAGGTTCAAAGAGTGACAAAATTAGAGCCAAAAGAAAAAGGATGTGGGGAGAGCCGAAATCTATCAAAGATATAACTGATGTTTTTGTGTCATTCTGTAAAGCGAAAATAAATAGTTTACCATGGTGTGAAATACCACTGGCACTAGAGAGTAAACTAATTTCAGAAGATTTGCTTAAACTCAATGAGATGGGATATTTTACTATAAACTCTCAGCCTAAAATAAATGGCGTACCATCGGAAGATGCTGAAGTTGGCTGGGGTGGACCAGGTGGAAGAATTTATCAAAAAGCTTATCTGGAGTTTTTTACATCAAAGGATAAATTAGATAAGTTGCTAAAAAGCATAAGTTCAAAAGAAAATATTTCCTATCAAGCCATCAACATTAGTGGTGATTTAATTACAAATTTACCAGAAAATAATGTGACTGCCGTGACGTGGGGTGTTTTTCCTGATAAGGAAATAATGCAGCCTACCATTGTAGATACGCGATCATTTTTAATCTGGAAGGATGAAGCATTCAGCTTGTGGATGAATGATTGGGCTTCAATATACGAAGCGAAATCTGAATCATATGAACTTATAAAAGAAATATATAACACCTATTACTTAGTTAATGTTGTTGATAATGATTTTGTTGATGGTGATATACTGAAACAAATTGTTAAATCATGAAAAATCCTAAATTAAATCAGTATGAAAAATCACTGTTTGGACATTTATGCTCCCAGAGCCGTATTAAATCCGATCAGCGAGTAATAATTGCAGTTTCTGGTGGAAAGGATTCTATGGTTTTGCTGCATTCCATGAATAAAACTGCTCGTAGGTTAAACATTGCAATTGATGCCGTACATGTGAATCATCATTTACGAGATGATTCCTATGAAGATCAAGCATTAGTAGAGAAAACATGTATGAAACTCAAAATTAATCTAATAATTGATCATTTGGATCCGGCTACAAAGTTAAAGGGTGAAAGTTTAGAGATGTGGGCAAGAAAACGCAGGTATCGATCACTGGAACGCATCCGTAAAGAAATTAATGCAGATTGGATTTTTACTGCTCACCACGGCAATGATCAAATAGAAACAATTCTTTTACATCTATCACAGGGAACTGGAATAAGTGGATTCAGAGGTATTCATGATATTCAAGGCCACATTTTACGCCCTTTGCTTGGTTTTTCTCGTGATGATATAGACCAATATGCTGATGAAATGAATATATCGTGGGTAGATGATAGCTCAAATGCGGATGAAACAATTCCACGAAATTATCTACGACGAAATATCGTCAAGTTATGGGAAAAATCAGATCCCAATTTAGTCAAGGCGTTCCAAGAAGTTAGTGAACATGCTAAGGATGCAAATGAAGCACTGCAATTCGCAGCAAACATATTTATACCCAATATCATAAAACAAAAGACTAGAGTATCCATTAAATTGGATGAAGTTCAATTACTCGCAATACCACCTCTACTGCGTATAATTTTGTTACGCGAATTAATGGATTCTGCTGAACCTTGGAGACGATTCGTTTACAGTGGTTTAAAAAGGTTTTTTAAGAACGCTAATACTGGACAGATTTACCAATTGCCAGACGAGTGGCAGATACTTAAAGATCGTAAACAATTCATATTAACGAGAAAAAACTTGCGTAATAGAAAACCAATCACAGTGTCTCCTAGAATTAAGATTGAAACAGATGATTTTATTTTTATATGGAAAACAGATTGTATAGGAAAATCATTTAACTCTGATCGGGAAACAGAAATTATTGACGCAAATAAAATTAATCAAACAATGATATTACGGCCTTGGGAACCTGGTGATAGATTTCAGCCACTTGGTATGAGCGGACATAAAAAAGTCAGTGATTTTTTGATAGATATAAAAATGGATCGTTTCAGTAAGCAAGAGCAATTTGTTTTAGCAGATAAAGAGGAAGTGTTATGGGTGTGCGGACAACGGATAAGTGATCGGGTAAAAGTAACACCGGAAACAACAGATTATGCGGAACTTTCATTTCGACAGGATGTAGTGTAATCATGCATTTTCACGGTTATGAATTGAGTCCGGTTATTTCTAATGAAGAAATTCAGAAAAGAGTTGCTGAGATTGCAAAGAACTTGTCTGAAAAATTCAAAGATGAAGTGCCAATTTTAATTGGTATTTTAAATGGCAGTTTTATATTTATGTCCGATTTGATCCGTGCATTGGATATCGATTGTGAAATGGATTTTATTAAACTATCCAGTTATACAGGCGACCAATCTATTGGAACCGTTCGTTTGCTTAAAGATATTTCTGCAGATATTACAGGCCGACATGTGGTGATAGTAGAAGATATCATCGATTCAGGATTGACAATCAAATTTATTAAAGACCGCATGGAAGAAGCAGGTCCAGAATCATTAACGATTATAACATTATTATTAAAACCGGATGTGGCAAATTTGGATTTTCCAATTGACATCGTAGGGTTTGAAATTGCACCTGAATTTGTTGTAGGATACGGGTTGGATTATGACCAGAAAATGCGCCACTTATCCGCAATTTATCGCATAGAAAAGGAATAAGATGTATTTCGAGAAAAACTCATCAAATTTGGATGGGCAAAAAAAGCCTAAACCCCAAAAGAATCAACAGGATCCTAAAAGGGAACAAGGAGATAAAAAGAATAACGAATTTCAATGGAAACGCGCCGGGAAAACATCCCTAATATGGGTGATGATTCTAATGGTGGCGATATTTCTATCTGGATTACTCACCTCCAAGGAGCAATCAATAGAAATCCAATATTTTCAATATCGTGAATATCTGGAATCACGCCAGATATCTCGTGCAGATATTATAGAGAATATTTTTTATGGACAATTTGCAACACCACAAGCCATCCAAACTGAAGTAACTGTTTTAGAAAACATTTCCCGGTTTCACGTCATTTTACCCTTTATTGACAGGGATATAATGACTGAATGGGATTCATACGGTGTTAATTATAGTTTTAAAGGAAAGTCCATCGACTGGACGGGTTATTTCCTCAATATGCTCCCATGGTTATTGCTTATAGGAATTTGGATATTTTTCATACGCCGTATGCAGGGCGGAGGCGGAGGAATGCGCGGTATTTTCAATTTTGGCAAAAGCAGAGCTAAGGTATGGACATCGGATATGCCAAAAGTAACGTTTGATGATGTGGCCGGGTGTATTGAAGCAAAGGAAGAATTGAAAGAAGTCATTGAATTTCTTAAAAAGCCAAAACGCTTTCAGAAGCTTGGCGCCAAGATTCCCAAAGGTGCATTATTGATAGGGCCTCCCGGAACAGGAAAAACGTTGTTAGCAAGAGCAGTTGCAGGAGAAGCAGGTGTCCCCTTCTATAGTTTAAGTGGCGCGGAATTTGTTGAGATGTTTGTAGGTGTGGGAGCGTCCCGTGTTAGGGATCTTTTCGAGCAAGGGAAGAAGAATACACCTTGTATCGTTTTTATCGATGAACTGGATGCCGTTGGACGCCAGCGGGGTGCCGGCCTGGGTGGAGGCCATGATGAGCGTGAGCAAACATTGAATCAATTACTGGTCGAAATGGATGGGTTTGATTCCGAGCAAATGGTGATTGTTCTGGCAGCTACAAACAGACCGGACGTACTCGATCCGGCGCTATTACGCCCCGGACGTTTTGATCGCCAGATTGTTGTAGATATTCCAGATATAAAAGGCCGTTTAGGAATATTAAAAGTCCATACTAAAAAAATTGTTCTAAATAAACGCAAAATAAATTTGGATGAATTAGCCCGCGGTACTCCCGGTTTAGTGGGTGCTGATTTGGCAAACTTGGTAAATGAAGCAGCGTTATTGGCAGCTCGAAAGCGTAAGAAATCAGTGGACATGGAAGATTTTGAAGATGCGAAAGACAAAGTTATGATGGGCATCCAGCGTAAGAGTGTTATCCTGTCCGATGAAGAGAAAAAAGTGACAGCATACCACGAATCCGGGCATACACTCGTGGCAACCATGACGCCTGGTGCCGACCCGATTCATAAAGTTACTATTATTCCCCGGGGACAAGCCCTGGGTTTAACCGCACAAATTCCCATTGATGAAAAACACAACTATTCACGGGAATATATTGAAGGTCGAATGGCGATTCTTTTGGGTGGGCGCGCTGCAGAGCAACTTATATTTAATGAATTAACAACCGGTGCTGGGGATGACATTGAAAAAGCCACTGTTATTGCTAGAAAAATGGTATGCGAATGGGGTATGAGCGATGTTTTAGGTCCCATGACATTTGGAAAGAAAAATGAAGAAGTTTTTCTCGGTCGTGAGATCCAGAGCCACCGTGACTTCAGCGAATCTACCGCACGAATGATTGATGAAGAAGTGGTGCGTATCATTCGCAAAGCACAGCGAGCAGCTGTTAGTCTTTTAGAGGAAAATGTTGCAATACTACATACAATGGCTGACGGACTCTTGAAATATGAAACTCTGGATAGTAAAGACATCACTCGAATTATGGATGGAAAGAAACTGACTCGTTCCAAGAATGGCCGCCCCAAGAAGAGTCGTCCTAAAAAACGTAAAAAGGTTCAGGTAAAAAAATCTGTTTCTGCAGAGAAACCTGAAAAAAATAAAAAAGAAACACCGTCAAAACCAGACGAAGGATAAGTCAAATTATTTATTCCCAAATGACCCCACTGTGACAGGGTGAATAAAGGGTTTTTAAACTTATGTCACTACCATCTAATTGGAAAAATATACACACCTCCAATACATCAACGTTGATTATGGGAATCTTGAATGTAACTACGGATTCATTCAGCGACGGTGGACAATTCATCGATAGAGATATTGCAGTTAACCATGCCCTTGAAATGGAAAAATCCGGTGCTGACATTATTGACATTGGTGGAGAATCCACACGACCTGGAGCAGAGCCGGTTACAATGGAAGAAGAATTGGATCGAGTCATTTCAATCATTGAAGGAATAAGGTCTAATTCCAATGTGTGCATTTCTATAGATACGTATAAAGCGGATGTAGCTGATAAGGCCTTATCTGCGGGAGCGGACATGGTTAATGATATCAGCGGATTGCAGTTCGATGAGAGAATGGTAAATGTAGTTAGAGCTGCGAATGTCCCGGTAATTATAATGCATATCAAAGGGACGCCGAGAAATATGCAGCAGGATCCACACTATGAAAATCTAATGGAAGAAATAGTTGCATATTTTCAGGAACGTGTGAAGTTTTGCCATGAACATGGCATCAAAAATGAAAATATCATCCTCGATCCAGGCATTGGCTTCGGAAAACGATTACAGGACAATTTTGAATTGCTGCGGGAATTAAAACAAATTTCGGATCTTGGCTTTCCAGTCTTATCCGGTCCATCCCGAAAATCCTTTATCGGACTTACACTTGATCTTCCGGTAGATGAAAGGGTGGAAGGAACGGCTGCCGCAGTGACTGCTTCCATCTTAAACGATGCTAATATCGTTCGGGTTCATGACGTTAAGGAAATGAAACGCGTGGCAATAATTACGGATACGATTAGGGGCCTCGCTTAATGGATCTATTCAAAATCGGTTTTCTTACAGTATCCCTTATTGATGTCATTGACCTGATTTTGGTTAGTTGGTTATTTTTTAAAATTTATCAGTATTTTAAGGAAACCCGGGCCGGGCAGATGCTTGTGGGGCTTATCATTTTGCTCATTGCGTCATTTTTATTTAATGCTATCGGTTTCAGCGCATCATCATGGTTGGTCAACCAATTCCAGACAGTGTGGGTCGTGGCGTTTGTAATCCTGTTCCAACCGGAATTGCGCCGTTTACTCATTTATGTAGGGCAGACACGTTTTTTCCAAACCATCTTTCGCATGGGCACATCCAAATCCATCGAAGAAATGGTGAAAGGCATCAACCAATTGGTTGAAAAAAAATGGGGTGCGCTTATCATCATTCAGCGTGAAACGGGCATGCGTGTTTATAAAGAAGCGGGAACACAACTCAAGGCAGAAGTATCGGCGCCGTTGCTGGTATCCATTTTTAATCCCAAGTCACCTCTCCACGACGGTGCCGTTATAATCCAAAATGAAATTATCGAAGCGGCTGCCTGTATTTTACCCTTGACTGAAAGCAGTACGGTGGAACCGGCTATGGGAACGCGCCATCGTGCAGCGCTGGGGATCACGGAAGAAACGGATGCCATCGCCATTGTCATTTCGGAAGAAACTCAACAAATTTCTGTGGCGGAGAACGGTCGTTTTGTGAATATCGGTATGGATGAGATGGAACTGCGGCGCTTTTTGAATGAAGAATTGTTCATTTCTTCCGGCGACTAATTTATGACAGCCATCACCGGCCAAACATGGCTGTATGCCCTGGGCAGTGTGTTGCTGGTCAGCCTCGTATCCCTAGCCGGAGTAGCGACTCTCTCACTTTCACGAAACTTACTCAACCGCATTTTACTCTTTTTAGTGAGCTTTGCTGTAGGAAGTCTTCTGGGTGGTGCATTTATCCATTTACTTCCGGAAGCGTTCGCTTCCGATCTAAACCCCATTGCCGTTTCCGGTTCGGTGTTAGGGGGGATTATTCTCTTTTTTATTTTGGAAAAATTCTTTCGGTGGCGTCATTGCCATCACGAAACGACTGAAGATCACGTGCATCCTGTGGTACCCATGAATATTTTCGGCGATGCCATGCACAATTTTATTGATGGTATTTTGATTGGCGTCTCCTATGCTGTGAGTATTCCGTTGGGGATGGCTACGACTGTTGCTGTTTTGCTCCATGAAATTCCTCAAGAGATCGGTGATTTCGGTATTTTGATCCACGGTGGTCTCACCGTAAAAAAAGCGCTTTTGTTCAATTTTACTTCGGCCCTTACGTCTGTTATAGGTGTCATATTAGCATTGGTGCTTGGAACATCTTTGGAAGGTATTGTGCTTTATTTCCTGCCTATGACAGCCGGGGGATTTATTTATATCGCCGGTTCAGATCTTATTCCAGAATTGCATCATAATACAGATGTGAAAGTGTCGATTATACAATTGCTGGCATTGCTGGGCGGGATTGCAATCATGTTTGGACTTGCGGCTGCATTTTAAACAAATAAAGATATTAAATTAAATCATGGAATTAACAGATTTAAAAGACCGCTACGCTTCAGCAAAAGCCAAACATCACGAACTACGGAGGCATCTTTGACCTGGAATCCAGGGAAAAAGAAGTAGAAAAACTCCGTCAAAAATCCGGAGCCCCGGATTTTTGGAATGACAATAAAACTGCACAAGTTATCCTTAAAAAAATATCCCTTATAGAAAAAGAACTTACCCTGTGGTCAGATCTTGAAAAGCGCCATGGAGACGTGGAAGTTTTATTGGAATTCGCCGAAAGCGGCGATGCAGAACTGGAGGAAGTAAACGATGAACTAAAGTCCTACACCAAAATCATCGAAGATGTAGAATTGCAGATGATTCTCGGTGATGAACAGGACACCCAAGACGCCATTGTAACTATCCATCCGGGAGCAGGCGGTACCGAAAGTCAGGATTGGGCGGAAATGCTGTATCGCATGTATACGCGCTGGATTGAGCAAAAAGGCTTTAAGAAAGAAATCATGGATTATCAACCAGGTGATGAAGCAGGATTGAAAGATGTCACCATGGAAGTTAAAGGTGATTTTGCTTATGGGTTATTGAAAGCAGAAGCAGGTGTTCATCGATTAGTACGCATTTCACCTTTTGATTCAAACAGCCGTCGTCACACATCATTTGTATCCGTGTTTGTATATCCGTCCAGTGATGATGAGATTGAAATCGAAATTGATCAAAATGATATACGCATTGATACATATCGTGCCAGCGGCGCCGGTGGGCAGCATGTAAATAAAACCGATTCCGCCATTCGAATTACACATATTCCTTCAGGCATTGTTGTCCAGTGCCAAAATGAACGTTCCCAACACAAAAATAAAGCATCGGCAATGAAAGTGTTAAAAGCGCGTCTCTATCAGTTGGAAGTGGAAAAGCAAAAAGAAGACAATCAGGAATTAGAAGATAGTAAAATGGATATCGGATGGGGAAGCCAGATCCGGTCTTATGTATTCCATCCCTACAATATGGTGAAAGATCACCGCACAAAAGAAGAAACAGGAAATATTTCGGCTGTCATGGACGGCGCCCTAGATAATTTCATCCGAGCTTTTTTGATGAGTAAGTTGAAGTAATTTATTAAAAATACTTAAAATATAAAAAACCCCTCTTTTCGAGGGGTTTTTTTTGGAAAATCTAAAAGGTTGAAATTATTCCACAAGATTCCCATCCGCATCGAGTAGAATGGGGTCACCGAAACCTAAGGATTTCAGTCCATCAAGTTGCGTAGCTGCATCTCCCACAACCAAATAAATCATTTCATCCGGGCGAATTAGTTTTTTCGCCAATGCGTTATGGATTTCAACTGTCATATTACGAACGATTTTTTCCTGATCTTTGATATAATCATACGGCAAATCGTATGTTGCGATCTTATCAATCATGCCCCGTAAAGCGCCTAACGTTTCAAATTTCCGCGCGTTGGATTTGAGCAATACATTTTTGGTGAAGCCTAGGTCTTCTTCCGAAATCGGTTCATGATATGCTGACATAAGTTCTTTAAAAATATTAACTGACTCTTCTGTTGTATTCGATCGCACTCCGGAAGAAGCTGTAAATTTCCCCGGAAATTTAGAACCACTGAATCCGGTTCGTGCTCCGTACGTGTAGCCCTTTTCCTCGCGAAGGACTAAATTCACATCACCGCTGAAATTTCCGCCAAGTTTCATGTTCATTACCGTTGCAGGAAAGTAGTCGGGATCGGTTCGGGCTAATCCCAAATAACCTATACGGATTTCAGACTGCTTGGCATTAGGAACGTCTACGAAATATACTTTTGCATTTTTATCAGGTACAGGCATTTCATATTCACTAAACGTCACATCTTTTACATTCCATCTGTCCACCAATCCTTCAAAGGCTCGTACAGCTACATTGCGATTTAAATCACCTACAATACTCATTGAAACTAAATCAGCTGAAAAGTTGGTTGTATAGTAGTTTTTTAAATCATCCAGTTCGATAGATTCCACTGATTCTACTGTGCCGGAAGTTGAATTTGCAAGAATATGATCGCCATAAATCAATTTATTATAGACGTTTGATGCGATAGCCGAAGGCACAGCTGCCCGGCGTTTTATGGATTCAGCTGTTTCTCTTTTGATGCGATCAAATTCTGTTTCATCCCAGCGTGGTTCAAATAGAATTTCTTCAACTAATGCAAGTGTCGCATCAAAATTCCGTTTTAATGTTGTGACTTCAACTCCAATTGATTGTTTGCCCGTATACATGCGAATGGAAGATCCAAGAGCATCAATAGTTTCTTCAAGTTCAATAGGAGTTTTATTGGCAGTCCCCTCCATCATCATACCCGAAATCAAGTTTGCGACACCAACCTTATTGGGATCATCCAACAGCATTCCTCCCTCAATCTGTATACCAAAATTGATTAAGGGTAGTTCACTGTGTTTTGAGCCATAGAGAGAGATACCTTTTTTATAATTATGTCTCCAGATCGTGGGTAGGTTCAGGCGGGGTTGAGGTCCCGTAGTCGGTTCAATAGATCTATCGAAAGTGGACGGTATTTTAGCCACTTCCATATCTCCAGTTCCCGCTTCTTTCTCTACATTTTCAACGATTACTTCCTCTTCAATTGGAAAGAGAACAGATCCATCCGCTACCAGATCGACACTGCCTTTGGGAACGAAATTGGTCATAACATAATGTTGACCTTTTACATATGTTTCATATACGCGATTAATATCATCCATATTAACATCGAGGACTTTTTGCAGTTCATCAGCAATTGCGTCCGGAGAACCATAAAACTCATTGTAGTATGCCAGTTGAAACCCTTTTCCCAAAACAGAGGAAATTCCCTGATAGAAACCGGTTTCATATTTGGCTTTTAGCCGTTCTAAATCTTCTGCTGTAAAGCCGTCACTTTCAAAGCGGGCAAATGCTTCATGAACTGCCGCTTCTATATCTGTCAGGTTCGTAGTTGGAAATGCATTAACAACAACATTGAATGTTCCAGCAATTTCCTGTGTACTGCTGTAGGAATAAAGATTGGGGGCCAGTTTCTTTTCTTCCACAATGACTTTATACAGCGGTGCTTTTTTCCCATCACTTAACAGTTGACTCAGTAATTCAAGGGCAGATGCATCAGCATGCTTATGATCCACAGTCGGGAACACCATAGTTAAGCGTGGTGAACTGGCGAAATTATCTTCGTGGTAGACTTTTCTGGTTTCATCAAGTTGTACCGGAATAGGTTCCGGATCACCATTATCAGGACTGGATTTGATTTCTTCGAAATATTTTTCAACCAATTTTTTCACGTTCCTTTTATTGATATCCCCAGCGATCACCATGGTGGCATTATTGGGGCCGTACCATTTTTCATAAAAATCACGTACATCTTTTAATGTTGCGTTTTGCAGGTCTTCTAATTCTCCGATGGTTGTCCAATTGTAGGGATGGTCTTCAGGGTATAAGTTTTTAATAATCACATAATTGTTGTGTCCATAAGGGCGATTATCCACCCGTTGGCGTTTTTCATTTTGAACAACTTCCTGTTGGTTCTCAAAAGCAGGTTGTGTCACGGTAGAAAGGAGCCAGCCCATACGGTCAGATTCCATCCACAAAACGGTTTCTAATGCATTTTTAGGGACAACCTCATAATAAACTGTACCATCTTTATTAGTGCCGCCATTTAACGTTCCGCCCACATTTTGTATTTTTTTGAAAAATTGGTCTTGGCCAACGTGTTGGGATTCTTGGAAGAGCATGTGTTCAAACAAGTGAGCGAAGCCTGTTCTTCCCGGCGTTTCGCGATTCGAACCTACATGATATTGAATTGCAACTCCAATAATTGGATCTGATTTATCCTCGTGGAGGATGACCGTTAATCCATTATCAAGAGTATATTTTTCATAATCGATAGTGAAGGGTGTAGCGGCATTTAAAAACCAACCAAAAATAATAATGGTTGATAAAATTCTGTTGAAAACTGGTTGAGTATACATTGAATTCTCCTGTTACTAAATTGATTTAAATCGTCACAACAAACAAAAAATCTTGCTGTACTTAATATGGATAAAAATTACGCTAAAAGATTGTCCTAAACATATGAATATTAAAACTCACACCAGTGAACTTTAATCATAATTGGAATTAAAGTAAGAATTAAAAAGAATCATTTAGGCACTCCAATCTATATATTTAAATTCACAACCTTCAAATTATAAAAATGATATGTCAGACGACCATAAAAGCTTAAACGAAATTATACGTTTCCGTAAGGAAAAATTGGATACTCTTCGCGAAGGAGGTGTAAACCCATATCCTCACAATTATAATCCTACCCACACGAGCACTGACGTTCTTAATAATTACGATGCATTAGAAGAAAAGGATGTTACCGTAGCTGGTCGAATCATGGCTTTGCGCAAGATGGGCAAAGCGTCCTTTTTTCATATTCAGGATATGGGTGGCCGTATTCAGGTGTATATCAAGCGAGATGAAGTGGGTGAGGATTCTTATGCCAATTTTAAGAAAATGGATATTGGGGATATTGTTGGTGTAATGGGATTTCCTTTTACTACCAAAATGGGTGAAAAATCCATTCATGCCAAGGAATTTACTGTTTTAGCAAAAAGCATTCGTCCTCTACCGGTTGTGAAGGAAAAAGATGGTGAAACATTTGATGCTTTTGAGGATAAGGAGTTGCGTTATCGCAATCGTCATTTGGACCTCATTGTCAATCCAGAAGTAAAAGATGTATTTGTTAAACGAGCAAAAATTATTTCTACTATCCGCCAATATTTGGATAATCTTGCATTTTTAGAAGTGGAAACACCCGTTCTTCAACCTTTGTACGGCGGAGCAAATGCACGTCCGTTTACAACTCATCACAATGCGTTGGATCAGAAACTATACTTGCGAATAGCGGATGAATTATACTTAAAACGATTGATCGTTGGCGGAATTGACCGCGTTTATGAAATATCGAAGGATTTCCGTAATGAAGGCATGGACAAGAATCATAATCCTGAATTCACTATGTTAGAATTTTATTGGGCCTTTGCTGATTATGAAGACAATATGGAATTAGTTGAAGATATGATCCGTAAAACGGCCGTAGCTGTAGATGCCACAAATGTCACTTGGCATGGAAATGAAATTGATCTGTCTAAACCATTTACACGTAAACCGATTTTGGATTTATTGAAAGAAGCCACCGGTCAGGACTTGAGTTCTGCATCTGATGATGCCATGAAAAAGATCTGCAAAGTTCATAATATTGATGTGGAAGACAATGCCAATTATGGCCAAATGCTGGATGAGTTACTTGATGCACTAGTGATTCCAGATTTGGTTCAACCGACGTTTGTTATTGATTATCCTAAAGCAATCTCACCTCTGGCAAAAGCACATCGCAATGGTGATCCCAATTTGGTTGAGCGCTATGAATTATTTATCGGAGGCGCAGAATTTGCCAATTCATTTACAGAATTAAATGATCCCATCGATCAGCGGGAACGGCTTGAAGCTCAAGCTCAATTGCGGGAGCAAGGTGATGAAGAAGCGCAACCGGTGGATGAGAATTTCATCCAAGCCATGGAATGCGGTATGCCGCCTACAGGCGGTGTTGGCTTGGGAATTGATCGCCTCACCATGCTTTTGACCGAACAAAATACCATTAAAGATGTGATTCTGTTCCCCGCCATGCGGACTGTCGATGAATGAAGACAGCTTTCCGTATTGCTTTTCGTCATTTAGGATTTAAACACCAGGGCAGTTTTACGTCCTTTGCCAGTATCGCAGCTATGGTTGGGCTGGGATTGGGTGTATGCGCACTTGTTTTAACCTCATCCGTTTTGAATGGGTTTGAAGAAACCATTTCCAGTAAGATCGCTGGTTTTGATGGCCATATTCGCATTCAGCATTTTTTGTTTAAACCGGTCACTCCTTATAAAACCAGGCTCGATAGTATTCTGACTGCAAGCAATGTCTCCTTTTCGACTGTAGCCTATATTCAGGAAGCGGCCATGGTTCGTAAAGGACGATCAGCAGAAGGAATTTTGATTGTAGGTCATGGCGATGACGCATTACCGAAGAGTATTAATCAAATGATGCGGAAAGGATCTGCTTCCCTACAAAAAGGCAATATTATAATTGGTAACGATCTTGCCGCAGCTCTTAAAGTGAAAGTAGGTGATAAACTCGTTTTAGTGGACATGAAATCCATGGTATCAATTTCATCCGGACAACGAATGAAACAAGTGACAGTAAGTGGAATTTATAAATCCGGATTACAGGAATATGATAAATCAGTCGTTTATATGACACTCGCAGACGCTCAAACACTATTTCAATATGATGAAAAAGTGTCAGGATATACCATCAATATAAAAGATGGGAAACGAGCGAGGGTTTTAGCTTCACGTATAGAAGAAACGCTGGGATATCCTAATTATGCGATTACATGGAAAGAGAAACATCGGACGCTGTTTAACTGGCTGAACCTACAAAAATGGCCCATTTTAATCATATTCGGAATGATCGCATTGGTGGGTATAGTTAATATTATTTCAGCTCTTACCATGATTGTTTTGGAGAAAATACGATCCATCGGAACACTCATATCCATGGGTATGAATAAAAAAACAATTCGCAGAATTTTTCTTATCAAAGGCATATATATTGGTGTAATGGGTTCATTAGCCGGTTTAGGAGTAGCACTAATTTTAGCTGGTATCCAAATTTGGTTCAAACCCTTGTCCATCGCTGAAGACATTTATTTCATGAGTCACGTTCCTGTCTTATTCGACTGGACCATTATAGGACTCATTGTACTGTGCAGTTTTATCAGCTCCATTTTAGCAGCGCTGTGGCCAACGCATCGAGCATCGTCTGTTGAACCTGCTGTTGCATTGAGGTACGAATGAAATTTGCTTTTACCATTGCGCGCCGATTTATGCTGGGTGGTAAAGGAGCAGGGCCAAGTCAATTGACAGGCTGGATATCTATTATAGGATTGGCTACAGGTACATTTGCTCTAATTGTTATACTCGCCATACTGAACGGATTTGAAGAACGGGTCACAAACAGGGTGGTTGGTTTTGAAGGAGATTTGCGAATTACAGCTGTAGATGATGAAGTAAATTTGACAAAAGTCCTCGATGCGGTTATTCGGGATCAATATGTCGTTGATGCTCTGAATTACCAGGAACGCAAAGGGCTGATTTCATCATCGAGCCAGGATCAGCGTTTGGTAACATTTAAGGCTATTCCCATTGACCGATTTAAGGAATTTTACGATATTAGAATTGATGAATCTAAAGAAAAACCGGATGATCGATCTGTCTATGTAGGGCAAGTATTAGCCCGAAGATTGAATGTTGATGTAGGTGATGAAATCAATCTCATGAGCCCTATAGATCATAGCGGCAATGTAGGTTTGCCAAGAAGATTCTCCGGTACTGTTGCTGGTATATTTCATGCTGAAGTTTTGGATGTGGACGACAGGGTGATTTTTCTTCCGTTACAATTAGGTGAAAGATTATTTACACGAAAAAAAGGGTTAGATGGTATCGATGTGAGACTACAGGATTCAGAAAAAGCAGACGAATTGAAACGGTACTTTCGACGCATTTTACCGGGAGGAATTTCTATCAAAAGCTGGGCTGATCTGAATTCAAGTTTGTTCAATGCCATGCGCATGGAACGGTTAGGCACGATGGCAGTCTTGAGTCTGATTGTCTTGGTGGCCTGTTTTAATTTAATGTCTACTCTTGTGTTGGTAACTTATCAAAAGATCAGGGAAATTGGCATTTTGCGTACACTCGGAACGACAGCTCGCAGAATTCAAAGTATTATTTTAATTCAAGGCATCATGATCGGCGGCATTGGCGCCGTAGTAGGAATAGCAGCCAGTTTATTATTAGTGGCCGTCCAAAATCAATTTGGTTTATTTCCATTACCAGAAGAAATCTATTTTATTGATAAATTACCCATGGTTTTCAAAGCAGTTGATTTAATGGCAGTAATCTGTATTTCATTTGTGTTTATCCTTATTTCGTCTGCAGTGGCTTCAAGTCGTACTCTTAAAATCAACCCAAAAGAAGCTGTATATTTAGAAAAATGATCTTAATCGCACATAACATCAACAAATCCTATTATAATGGCGAAAAGGAATTACGAGTTCTAAAAAATATAAATTTAGAACTGCAAAAGGGTGAAATTATCACCATCATGGGCCAATCTGGCGCAGGAAAAACAACATTACTGAATATTTTGGGAACACTTGATTCTCCCGATAACGGCTCCGTATCCATTTGTGGTCAGGAAATCAGCGGACAAACAGAAGATGAGCTTTCGGAATTACGAAATAAGCATCTTGGGTTTGTATTTCAATTCCATCATTTACTTCCTGAATTCACCGCAATGGAAAATGTGTTAATGCCTGCATTGATTTCCGGAAATGAAAATGATGCTAAAGAACGAGCGGTTGAATTATTTGACTATGTGGGAATGAATGAACGCAAAACTCATTATCCGGCTCAATTATCCGGCGGTGAACGACTTCGAGTGGCTGTATTGAGAGCGTTGATTTTAAATCCGGATGTTGTTTTAGCAGATGAACCCACCGGAAATTTAGATGTCAATAACGCTGATCGCTTATTAACCTTGTTCCGGAAAATCAATAATGATTATAATCAGGCGTTTGTCATTACGACACATAACCCCAGTGTTGCCGAAATAGGAAATCGACGATTTATTTTAGAAAATGAAACATTAAATCCTGTAGATAGTATTTGAATGTGAAACAGTACTGCTTAATTTAGGATACCCATGAAAGAGAATTTTTCAAAGAGAGTCCAATTGATTATGAAACATGCCAAGGAGGAAGCCGTACGCCTTGGACATAGTTATGTGGGATCAGAGCATTTATTGCTGGGTTTAATTCGCCTCGAAGCTGGATTGGGTGTGAAGATACTTGATATTTATGATATTGATCTCGCTGATTTGCGGGCCATGATAGAGGATATGATTAAATCATCAGGCGGAACAATGACGCTTGGACATCTGCCACTCACTCGCAGAGCTGAACGCATTTTACGTAATGCTTACAATGAAGCAGCTGCCTTGGGAGCTTCCGTCGCCGATGACGAACATTTATTGTTGGCGATGCTAAAAGAAACCGAAGGCATCGCTTTTGAAGTCTTGAATTCCTATAACCTAGATTATGACGGTGTGTTAGAATTGCTGCATGATGATGCTTCTGATGATAATGATGAAGACGATGACGAATCATTACCTATAATTAAAAAAGAGAAAAGCACTAAAAAATCTAAAACACCTGCTTTAGATCACTTTTCTCGTGATATTACGTCTTTGGCAAGAAAAGGGGAATTAGATCCAGTCATCGGCCGAATGGGTGAGATTGAACGTGTTGCGCAAATTTTAACACGGCGTAAAAAGAATAATCCTGTTTTGATTGGAGAGCCGGGAGTTGGTAAAACAGCTATCATCGAAGGATTGGCAATTCGTATCAATGAGAAATCTGTTCCCAGGTTATTGCACAATAAACGCATTTTATCTCTTGATCTTGCATCTATCGTGGCAGGTACAAAATATCGAGGTCAATTTGAAGAGAGGATGAAGACCATTATGGTCGAATTGGAAAATACGGATAACCTCATTTTATTTATTGACGAGTTACATACATTAGTGGGAGCTGGCGGTGCTTCGGGATCGCTGGATGCGTCTAATATGTTTAAACCTGCTTTAGCTCGTGGAGATATTCATTGTATTGGTGCAACAACGTTGGATGAGTTTAGGAAGCATATAGAAAAAGATGGCGCTTTGGAGCGCCGCTTCCAGAAAATAATGGTAAATCCCCCAAGTCAGGATGAGACGATTGAAATTTTAAATGGGCTTAAAGAAGCATACGAAGGTCATCACAATGTTCGTTACGATAAAAGTGCAATAGATGCTTGTGTATATTTGTCAGACCGATACATTACAGATAAATATTTACCGGATAAGGCAATTGATATTATGGATGAAGCTGGTTCCAGGGCTCATTTGCATAATGTGAGCGTTCCTCAAGAAATTTTAGAAATGGAAAAAGAAATTGATGAGGTCAGAACAAGAAAAGAAGAAGTTGTGGCAGCCCAAAAATTTGAGAAAGCAGCAAAATATCGCGACACTGAACAGAAACTGATTACAAAATTATCAAAAGCTCAACAGGAATGGCAAGAACATGAACATTCCAAACCTGAATTAATTTCCGAAGATACCATAGCGGATGTTGTTGCTCTTGTTTCAGGAATCCCTGTGAACAAAGTTGCAGAATCTGAAACGAATAAACTTCTCAAAATGGAAGATACACTGAAAAAGAATATTATTGGTCAGGAGCAAGCCATTAATAGTATTGCCAAGTCTATTCAACGTGCCCGAGCTGGATTAAAAAATCCAAATCGTCCCATAGGTGTTTTCCTATTTTTAGGACCAACGGGTGTTGGTAAAACAGAGTTAGCAAAAGTATTGGCGAATTATCTATTTAGCAATACAGGATCGCTTATTAAAATTGATATGTCCGAATTTGGAGAACGATTTTCTGTCTCACGCCTGATTGGAGCACCTCCGGGATATGTAGGGTATGAAGAGGGGGGAGAGTTGACTGAAAAAGTAAGACGCAATCCTTATTCAGTTATACTTTTTGACGAGATGGAAAAAGCTCATCCGGATGTATTCAATCTTTTATTACAATTATACGATGAAGGTGTATTAACAGACAGTTTGAGCCGTAAAGTTGATTTCAAAAACACGATTATTATAATGACATCCAATTTAGGTACAAAAGAAATCTTAAAAGGTAGTTCGCTGGGGTTTGTTAAACAGTCAACTGAAAAATCTTATGAAACTATGCGGGATAAACTTTTGGAAAAAGTTAAAACAACTTTCAGTCCTGAATTTTTAAACAGGCTGGATGAAACGATTGTATTTCATACATTGGCTGAAGAACATGTTTTAAATATTATCGATTTACAATTAGAAGATCTGCGGAGTAATCTGAAGCGCAAAGGAATGAAAGTCAAATTAATGAAATCAGCTGTAAAATTACTTCTAAAAAAAGGATATAACCCTGAATACGGTGCCCGCCATTTACGCAGGCAAATTCAGAATAGCCTGGAAGATCCCATCGCTGAAATGCTCTTGGAAGATAAATTTGTTAAAGGTGACACTATAAAAGTGAATGCAAAGAAAGGTGATTTCTTTTATATAAAAGCACCTGTTAAAAAAACGAAATCCAAAAAATCTACATCCTCCGTCGATTCTACCGAAGAAATCTAATTTTCCCTAAATTCTGCCATATAGGGCGACAATAAGCCGTTTATTTGCCATATAGGTAAATAAACTATATTGGTATAATAATTGTTATTAAATCAGTTGAATTCATATTTTTTTTGAAAAACTCATAAAAAAGGAAATTAAACATGGGTAAAATTATCGGAATTGACTTAGGAACAACAAATTCCTGTGTAGCCGTACTTGAAGGTGGAGAACCTTCAGTAATCAATAATCCGGAAGGTGGAAGAACAACACCTTCTGTCGTTGCATTTACAAAAAATGACGAACGATTAGTTGGTCAACCGGCAAAACGGCAGGCTGTTACTAATCCACAAAAAACAATCTTTTCAATCAAACGATTCATGGGCAGAATGTATGATGAAGTGGGCACGGAGCTAGAAGAAGTTCCCTACCAGGTTGAAAAGAAAAAAGGGGGAAACCTGGCTGTAAAGGTAGATGATAAAGAATACACTCCGCCGGAAATCAGTGCTATGATTTTGCAAAAACTCAAACAAATGGCAGAAGAACATTTGGGAACAACAGTTACAGACGCTGTGATTACGGTACCAGCTTATTTTAATGACTCCCAGCGTCAGGCAACCAAAGATGCAGGAAAGATTGCCGGTTTAAATGTACGACGGATAATTAACGAACCTACGGCTGCATCACTTGCTTATGGTATGGATAAAAAGAAAGATGAAAAAATTGCTGTCTTTGACTTAGGCGGTGGTACGTTTGATATTTCAATCCTAGAACTGGGTGATGGTGTTTTTGAAGTAAAATCAACCAACGGTGATACACACTTGGGTGGTGATGATTTTGATCAAAAAGTTATTAATTGGATTGCAGATGAATTCAATAAAAGTGATGGTATTGATTTGCGTAAAGACCCCATGGCCTTACAACGGTTGAGGGAAGCAGCTGAAAATGCAAAAAAGGAATTATCCAGTTCAAAACAAACAGAAATCAACTTGCCATTTGTAACAGCTGATGCGTCTGGTCCGAAACATTTGAACCTGACATTAACGCGCGCAAAGTTTGAAGAATTGGTTGCTGATCTTGTTGAGAGAATAATTAAACCTTGTAAAAAAGCGATAAAAGATGCAGGATTATCCGCATCAGAAATCGATGAAGTCATCCTCGTAGGCGGATCAACGCGTATGCCGAAAATCCAGGAAAAGGTGAAGGAAATTTTCGGTAAGGAACCCAACAAAAGTGTAAATCCAGATGAAGTGGTCGCTCTTGGAGCAGCTATACAAGGTGGTGTTTTAGCAGGTGATGTTGATGATATCCTCTTATTGGATGTAACTCCCCTTTCATTGGGTATTGAAACATTGGGCAGCGTATCCACGAAACTCATCGAACGGAATACGACAATTCCAACTCGCAAATCGCAAGTTTTTAGCACGGCTGCAGATAATCAAACCACTGTTGAAATTCATGTTTTACAAGGCGAACGTGAAATGGCGATTGATAACAAAACCATTGGCCGATTTCATTTAGATGGGATTCCACCTGCACCCAGAGGTGTACCGCAGGTTGAAGTCACGTTCGACATTGATGCAAATGGAATTTTGAATGTAAGTGCAAAAGATAAGGCTTCGGGTAAAGAACAAAGTATTCGTATTGAAGCATCAAGTGGATTGAGTGAAACTGAAATAGACAAGATGGTTAATGATGCTAAGAAGCATGAATCAGAAGACAAAGATAAGCGTGAAATGGTAGACTTAAATAATCAAGCTGAGCAACTTGTTTATCAAACAGAAAAGAATATTGATGAGTTTGGTGAAAAATTATCGGATGATGAGAAAAAGACTCTTTCCGATGCAGTTGAAAAATTGAAAACCGCAAATTCAGGATCAAATAAAGATGATGTTCAATCAGCTATGGATTCATTAAATGCTGAATGGAATAAATTAGCTTCTAAAATGTATGATGATAGTAAAGAGGCTGAAAAAGGTGAAGCACCTCCTCCGAATGAAGATGAAAAAAAGAAAGACGTCGCAGACGAAATTGAAGATGCAGACTTTGAAGTTGTAGACTAAAAGTCATCTGAAAATAGCATAAAAAAAAGCGTTCCTTTGTGAACGCTTTTTTTGTAATTGGAACCCTATACACGTATATTCGTAATGATGAGTATCCAAATCAAGCGAACATGACACGTATACAAACTATACTTATAGGAATATTTATCCTCATAGTTGTTGCTGTAAATATTTATTTACAGTCATCATCATGGCGATTACCAATTGAAAATTACATCAACTCTAAATTAGAGGAAAATTCTGATTGGCAAATAAAAATTCCCAACCTAGAAGGTAATCTGCTTGGTACTGTTCAGGGAAAAGGGATGAAATTTCGTCATGGTAATGGATCTCAAATCATTTTTGGTGATTTTTCAATCAAAGTTAATTATTTACAAAGTTTCTTTTCCACACCAACATTATCGTTATTGCGTGTCGAGAATATATTATTTTCTCCAATAATCAATACTGATTCAATTTCAACTGATACTGCTGACAGTTTAGATTTAGATTTTCCTTCTAAATTTAACTTTATTATTCAAGATTTCAGCTTGGGAGGTGTTGTTGAAATTCCTGTAAATAATGTAATTAAAACGATGAAATTAAAATTGAATAGCCGTCTTGATGTTACACCTGAAAAGAAGGAATTTTATATTGATGAATTTTCTGCTGCATTTAATGATACATCAGGATATGTTTTATTAAGAAACACACCATTGATAATAAATGAAACCAGTGCTCATTTTTCACCTGCAAGTGGTGTGGTAAATGGATTGCCTTTTGATGGTGAAATACATTACGATTGGACTTTGTTACCAGATCTATCTGGTAATATCCATATTGAACGCTATGAATTTCCCGAACATATTTTTGAAAACTTGCCGTTAAAACCAAAATTTTCTTCATTGGAGACATTCATCCATTTTGAGTCTGATTTGGATCGTTTTTTCGGTGATGTAACTATTAAGAATCCCCTAGGATTATTTATGAAAGGCGAACTTTCTTTAACACGTCATGAAAATCATATTTCTCTAAACCGATTAGGTCTGGATAGCGAAAATACAAATCTATCACTAACAGGAATTTATGAAAATAATGGTCGGATTAGTGGTAATATACTGTTAACACATTTTGACTTGAGTAAATGGATTACAGAACAGCAGCAAACGAATGTAAATGGCACTATTATGTTGGAAGGGACAATTCAAAAAAATAATTTCAATGATATTTCGGTAACAATGGAAGTGAATGAATCTGAATTATATGGAGATCGAGATATATCCATTTCAGGTACTTTTTCTTACAATGATCAAATTTTCTCAATTGATTCGCCATTATCAATTGCAGTCGGGCCAAGTTCTATTACACTTAAAGGATACACAAATCTGCGTGATAAATTATTGGATATGGATTTGAGACTCAATGATGCCAGTATTTTTCTGGTAAATAATTTTTGGAGTGATTCATTAAACAGTGGATCTGCCACAGGTGACTTACGAGTATCAGGTAGCATTGAAAATCCATCGATACGTGCTGAATTGGAATGTAGAAATTTGGGATATCATGAAACATTTCTGGATCAATTAACAATGAATGCCCATTGGGCTCCACACCAAAACGGCGGTGATGGATTTTTTCGGGGAAAAATTGGTCGAGGTTCTTGGAGGAAATATGCTTTTGATAATGGTTTAGTGGATATTGCTTTCTCCAAGGACGGTATTGATATCCAGAGTGCAGAATTCAAACAAGCTGATAATTTTATTCAAATTTCAGGATTGATGTCGACAGATAGTATTTTAACATTAGATCACATCCAACTGGCGTATGATACCCATTATTGTATTAATGCCAAACCTTTCTCCATGAAATTAGAACCTGATAAAATTGAGATACACCCTTTTGAAATTCATATAGATGACGGAATTGTTTCAGGAAAAATGATCATTAAAGATGAAATTAGAGGCGATTTTCATTTATCAAATATTGATGCAGATATTATGAAACTATTTACAGATGATGTCCGCTATCATGTTTCAGGAACTAGTTTTGGAGATATATCCATTTCTGATCGAGATGATTATCCAGAAATTAAAATGAACTTAACATTGAAAAATGGAGTTGCTGCCAGACAGACCTTTTCAGAAATGAAATTAAATGGATCATTACATCAATATCTTCTAAATGTGGAAGAAGTCTCTTTGGTGGCAGATGATCGAAAACGAATTTCTGTTTCAGGATTTGTACCCCTTGGTAAAATAGAAGGAGGCGATCGTGAATTTGATTTTTATATCATTTTCGATGAATTAGACGTATCACTTTTAACACAATTCAGTCAATCTTCAACGTTTATGGACGGTAAAATAACAGGCAGTTATCATTTAGGCGGGAGTACGAAAAAAACACTTTACAATTTCGACCTTGAAATTAATGATGCTGTTTGGGACAGGTTGGCATTGGGTACAGTAACGACAGAGGGTTTGTTTGATGGTGATCGATTATACTTCAATAAATATACTTCCATTTATAATGGATCAGAGCTTTCCGGTGCAGCATTTTTACCTATTAATTATAATATAGCTTCTGATAATTACGGAGAATATTTCAAGGATGATTCTATTTGGGCTTATGTAACTGGTCATACAAAAAACTTAGAATTTTTGACTGCTTATATTTCAAACATAGACTCCATCAATGGAGATTTTGATTTAGAATTAGAAGTAAATGGACCTCGTGAAAATTTAATCCGAAAAGGTTATATAACTAGTCAAGATGCCACAATTTATTCTTTACAACTTGATGACCCAATTTATAATGTTGATGGTCATGCAGATTTAAATCAAAATATATTCAGATGGAAATCATTGAATGGCAGTATGGCAAAAAATCCAAATGATCAAAATGATCACAACATATTTGTTTCCGGATCAATGGACATGACTCATTTTTTCAAACCAATTTACAATATGAATGTATTGGGAAATGAAATTTACTTTAAAACCTTATTGGGAGATATTGAGGGTATTGTAAATATAGACCTTGCATTAACCGGTCAAAATACGATTGAAATTGCCGGTGTAATTGAGCCTGTTGATGCAGTCATGTATCAGGAGTTTGTTTCAGATTCAGATGTGGAATCTGTGGGGGAAGAAGGGAGTACAATTATTAATTATAAATTGAATTTCCCTATTACTGGAGATTTTGCTCTTAGAAATTCACAAATTGATGCTCATTTATCCGGTGAATTAAGTATGACAAAATTTGGAAACGATCCTTCAGATTTTGGTGGTGAATTATATATCAGGAATGGAACGTTTTATTATTATGGTGATGTTTTTAATATTTCTGAAGGATATATGGTTCTGGATAAAAAAGGATTCAATCCTTATTTGGATATATCTGCTCAAACAAAAATAAACCAGGAGCAAATTTATATTCAATTGGTTGGAAGATTAGATAATCCGCAATTAGTACTTGAATCATCAAGCGGTTTTTCTGATAGTGATATTATTGAACTTCTTACTATTGGAAATCGATTTGAAGACCAGGAAATTTCTGCAATGGGATTTGGAAATCGTGCTCAAAATATTCTTGGTACAATTCTAGAACGAGAGTTAGAAAAAAATATTTTACATATTTCTGGACTAGACAAAGTCGGTTTGATTGATAATATTGACATTTCAGGAACAGCTGGTTTCATTAGTCCAAATAATGAACAGGATTTCACCATTAGCGCTGAACGACAAATTTCTGATAAACTTTTATTAAATTATTCCTACCATCGATCTTTCTCATTCTCAAATCCAACCATGAAAAAAGTCGGTGTAGAACTCCGTTTAAATCGTTATGTTTCTCTAGTAGGAAATGTTGACGAGACCGGTAATATGCACGTAAAATACCGCCTGCGTTACTCGTACTAAACACGCACAAACATATGCAAACTTTCAGATACTTGGGAATAAGTGTCCTCTTTTTGGGGATAATGCACTCACAAAACGATGAATCACTATTTGTGAATGAAGTTTACTTTTTGGGAAATAAGACCATCTCCGAAAGGCAGCTTAAAAAAAATATAAATTTGAAAAGTACATTTCTTTTTACAAAAACTAAGTTCGATCGACGTATTTTGAAATTGGATGCAATCACAATAAAAAATCGCTATAAAACGGAAGGTTTTTTGAATGCAACAGTCCGCGATTCCTTTTTGATCCAAAACAATACAGTGGATATTTATTTTATTGTAAATGAGGGTCAGAGAATATATATAAATAATATTGATATCGAGGGTAATAAGCATATTTCCAGAAAAAAGATTCAAAAATCCTTAGCTCTCAAAAAAAATATACCCTTTAATCCTGTTTCTTTAAATACTAACTTGGCGGCTGTTGAGGAAAAGTATCACCATATAGGAAAATTATTTTCCAAAATTGATGTTGAAACAGATTTACGCGATTCAGCAGATATTAAAATTGTGATTACCGAAGGTCCTGATGTATTTATAAATAAAACATATATTGAAGGACTGGATTCGTCTAAACACTATATTGTTAATAGAGAATTACATTTTGACAAAGGGGATAAGTATGACATTGAAGATGTGTTATTATCCCAACGGAGATTATTGGAAACGAGTCAATTTTCAAGTGCAAATATCTATCCTGTTAAGTACATCAACAGTGATACACTGGTAAATATGGTCGTAGAATTACGCAATTTCCCCAAGCGTGAAATCAGCTCTGAAGGTGGCTTTGTACCCATAGAATTTGGTGGTTTAAACTTATCCGGGCCGGGTGCATTCCTGCAATGGAAAAACAGAAGTCTTTTTGGATCAACGACTCGTCTATCTGCAAAGACATCATTGGATATTCCTACTGAAGAGGGGCTGCGTTATCCTCGATTAAAAATCGATTCTAATTTGGAAAATCAATGGTTGATGAATTTACATTTTCCCACGAAAGTGCAATCATTATATGAATTGTATAAAAAATATGGTTCTTATGATAATCCGTTTATTCAGCGTTATGGATTCAACTGGTCTTCAATTAATCAAATTACAGAAACATCGTTTATCGAGTTTGGCATGCATTGGGAAAAGTTCAGCCAACAGGAGGGTAGTGTGTCGAATGTGGAACAGCGCATGATTTCCCTCAAGACAAAATTGGATTTTTCAAATCATCCTTTAACTCCAACCAATGGTGTAATTTTCACGGGGGATATTTACAGTGTAGGTGGTTTATTGGGCGGTACACGGGAATATCAAAAGATAGATACTGGCATGAAGACCTATATCCCCTTAAGAAGCAAAATTGTTTTTGCGGCAAGAGTACAATACGGAATCATCTTCAATTGGAAAGAAGAGTATGATATTTATGAAGAAGTCCTTTTTGAAAAATTCTATTTGGGTGGTGCAAAATCATTGCGTGGATGGAATGCATTGCAATTTCCGGAAGAAAGAAATAAAGATATTCATTTGAATGGTAATGAAATTCGCTTTTTAACGAGTTATGAATTACGTTTCCCAATTTTGGATCCTTTGGGAGCAGAAATTTTTATAGATGGTGGACAATTATGGGATAGTAATTCAACTATTAGTTTAAGTGAATTAAGTTGGGATGCAGGTGTAGGAATAACGTATATGTCTCCACTTGGGCCTATAAGGTTTGATTATGCTTTTCAATTGGACAATCCAAAAATTAGGATAAAGCAATGGGGCGTTTTATATGCTTTTTAAGGAACTTGAAATAAATTGAGATGTATAACGGATTTAATATGGAATCAATAACATTGATGTTTGAACTCCATTGTGTAAATTTGGCGTCCAAAAATTGAGGTAAACAAGAAATATGAAACATATTATCATTTGGTTTTCTATAATCAGTTTAATAATAGTCGGTTGTGAAGGAACGAAGACAGCCGAGGAATATTTTAATGCAGCTGAAGTAGAAAGAAATGCAAAGAATATAAAGGTATCCCTGGAAAACCTTGAAAAATTGATTGAGCATTATCCGGATAATGCATTAGCAGCCCAGGCACAATATCTCATGGGGGATATTTATATGAATGATCTTCGTGATTTTGATAATGCCATTTCTTCCTATACAAAAGTGGTGGAAAACTTTTCCGGTTCCTCACATGAAGCACAAGCTCAATTTATGGTTGGTTATGTGCAGGCAAATATTTTAAGTGATTATGAATCAGCCAAAGCTACGTATAAGTTATTTCTCGAAAAATTTCCCGATCATGAGTTAGCACCATCCGTGCAATTTGAAATTAGTAATCTGGGAAAGAATATCAATGATATTCCCGTTTTAAAACATATTGCATCCTAGATATCCACAACCCAAATGAGTGAATTTAGTTTAACCGAAATCAACGAACGTATAGCTCGAGAATCCACATTTGTTGATGATTTAAAAAAAGCTCTCGGGCAAGTCATAGTTGGTCAGGATGATTTAATCAATCGCATCTTAATTGGACTTTTGGCAAATGGGCATATTTTATTAGAAGGTGTTCCCGGTCTTGCTAAAACTTTGACTGTAAAAACCTTAGCGCAATTGATTAACACACAATTTCAGCGCATCCAATTTACACCGGACATGCTCCCAGCAGATTTAATAGGCACACTAATTTATAACCAAAAAAACGGATCATTTGAAACGAGAAAAGGGCCCATTTTTGCAAATGTTATTCTAGCAGATGAAATCAATCGTTCGCCGGCAAAAGTTCAAAGCGCCTTGCTTGAAGCGATGCAGGAACGGCAAGTAACCATAGGTGATGAAACATTTAAACTTGAAGCACCTTTTCTTGTTATGGCGACACAAAACCCCATTGAACAGGAAGGAACCTATCCATTGCCCGAAGCGCAAGTGGATCGGTTCATGCTGAAATTATGTGTGGAATATCCCAGTAAGGATGAAGAGCGTGCTATACTGAAGCGAATGGCTACGACTCAAATTTCTGATAGTGTTACAGCTGTTATAGATGCTGAACAAATCTTAAATGCACAAAATGTGATTAATGATATTTATGTGGATGAAAAAGTTGAAGATTATGTTCTAGACTTGGTTTTCGCTACACGTAATCCCGGTAAATATAACTTAGGTGACATGGAAAATTTAATTGAATATGGCGCATCACCACGGGCAACAATCAACCTGATTTTAGCTGCAAAAGCCCGAGCATTCCTTCAGCATCGTGGATATGTTACACCGGAAGACGTACGTTTCGTCGGAAGGGATGTATTACGCCATCGTGTAATATTGACGTATGAAGCGGAAGCGGAAGAGCTAACGTCAGAAGACGTACTGCAACGCTTATTTGACAGCGTCGAAATTCCCTAATTAAGGAAAAAAGAAGAAGTAAAAATGTTACATAATCAGCATTTAATTTTTCCTTCTCCTTACTTATTCTTAATTCCTTTTTCCTTCATCAAATGATTCCAAAAGAAATACTCAAGAAAGTCCGGCAGATTGAAATCCGGACCAAAGGTCTGGTCAATGATCTTTTTGGAGGTGAATATCATTCTGTATTTAAGGGCCGGGGTATGACTTTTTCTGAAGTGCGTGAATACCAGCCCGGTGATGACATACGATTGATAGACTGGAATGTGACAGCTCGCTCCGGTTCACCATTTGTAAAAATTTTTGAGGAAGAACGGGAATTAACTGTTTACCTTTTAGTAGATGTGAGCCGTTCGGGCCATTTTGGTTCCATCACCCAGTTCAAAAGTGAAATTGCTGCAGAAATTGCAGCTGTGCTCGGTTTTTCTGCTATTAAGAATAATGATAAAGTTGGACTGATTTTATTCAGCGATGAGGTGGAGCAGTATATTGCACCAAAGAAAGGCCGCTCCCATGTACTTCGGGTTGTACGAGAATTATTGTACCACAAGCCACATGAAAAAGGCACGTCTATAAGAACAGCATTAGAATTTCTTTTAAATGTAGCCAAACGACGAAGTGTTGTATTCTTGCTTACAGATTTTTTGGATGAAAAATATTGGTCCAGTTTAAAAATGGCCAATCGCAAGCATGATTTAATCGGTTTAAAAATGAGTGATCCGTTTGAATCTTCCATTCCTGATATTGGATTGGTTAAAGTCCATGACCCGGAAACGGATGAGACAAGTTGGATTGATACTGGATCTACTGTGGATCGAACGCAGTATGAAGCAGCAATAATAGAGCAAAATGAAAAGTTTGCCAAAGAATGTGACCGCATTGGATTCGATATAATTCCCATTTCAACAGATAAGGATTTTGTGGAACCGCTGATGAATTATTTTAAAAAGCGTGAAAAGCGAATATAAAATGAAAAAATTTATACCAATTGTTATCCTTTTAATTTTTAGCTGTACAACGAAAGATGTTCAACAAAATCTTTCCATTAGTTCAGAAATAGATACATCGATAGTCACTATAGGTGATGTGATTCTATATTCGATTATTCTTGAAGGTATTGGTAATAAATTTGCTTTGATTGAACCATTTGAAACACCGGAAGCCATGGAATTAAGAAGATTGGATGTTTCCCAGATTAAAAATGGATATTTAAACGAATTACAATTTGTTTTTTGGGATACAGGTCGTTTTACGATTCCTGCGATTGAGGTTGCTATCTTAAACCCAGATAGCACACTAAAAATGAAAATGCGAACTGATCTCCAAAACATTATCGTTGTTTCATCGACAGATCCAACTATGGCCGGAGCTATGAAACCGGTCAAAGATCCATTGCCTGTTTCACGTCCATTAGAATGGAAAATAATATTACTTATTTCCACGTTATTTTTGACATTGGCAATCATGGTCTGGTTAAGTATAAAGTACAGAAAAGAAAAATTAATTGGTCCGCCAAAAAATATTAAACCCCAACCGGATGAAATTGCCATAGAAAAACTGAATGCTTTACGAATGAATTCAAAAGAAAATCTCGATCTCAAGGAATTCTATGTGCAAATATCTTACATTTTAAGAGAATATGTTGAACATAGTTTATTTTTAAAAACGTTGGAAATGACAACGGAGGATATAAAATTATTGGATAATATTTTGCCATTTTCTGACGAAGAAATGAAAGCCTGGCTTACATTGCTGGAGCGATCAGATTTGATTAAATACGCAAAAATGATGCCGGAAAACAATATATATACTCAAGATTTAACCACTGCTGAAGATTTCATACAATCAACAATTCCTTATTGGAAACTGGTTGAAGCCTCAAGTGCATAATATCTTTATGCTCGTTTGAGAATACTTCTTCTAATCTGTAAATTATAAGCTCTATTTCAAAGGAATCGAATGGCAACAACAGCAAATATTAAAAATGGTGCGGTGATTCTGCACAAGAATAAACGGATGAAGGTCATAGAATTTTTGCATGTGAAACCTGGGAAAGGACCTGCGTTTGTCCGGACGAAATTAAAAGATATTAAAACTGGTAAAATAATTGATGAAACATTCAATTCTGGGGCGAAATTGCAATTTATCAAGGTTGAAGCAAAAAAAATGCAATACTTGTACGAAGATGGAAATCAGTCTATTTTCATGGATAACCAGACCTATGATCAAATTAATGTTAACGATGAAATTGTCGGTTCGCAAAAAGGATTTCTTAAATCGGGTTTAAATGTTGATTTATTGTTTGATGGACAAGAAGCTCTCGACGTGCGTTTACCGGCGCATGTTAATTTGGAAGTCACTCATACAGAACCTGGTATGAGAGGAAATACAGCAACCGGTGCGACGAAACCCGCTACGCTTGAGACGGGCATTGACGTTCAAGTTCCCTTATTCATAGAGGTGGGCGACGTTTTACGCTTGGATACACGAACCGGTGAATATATTGAAAGAGCAAAAAAATAATAACCATTAGGGGAAATTATGTGGCAGGATAAACTGAAGGAAATCATATACATATTAGAACACAGTGACGTGAATGAAATTGACGTTACATTTCTAGGAAAGCGATACCATGTTGTGAAATCTTCTCCTGTATCTACAGATTCACCTGATCAAAAAACACACTCTGCTCCAGCGGCTGTTTCTGCACCTGAATCAGCACCGACTCATACAGAAACATCAAATGAGGAAGATTCAATTATCGGGAATGAAGTTCTTTCGCCCATGCCCGGTACATTCTATAATTCAGGCAGTTCCGAAGATAACGCATTTGTAAATAAAGGCGATAAAGTGAATAAAGGTGACACATTATGCATTATCGAAGCCATGAAAATCATGAATGAAATTGAGGCTGAAGAGAGTGGAGTTGTGAGCAAAATTCTTGTAGAAAACGGAGATCCTGTGGAATATAACCAGCCTTTATTTATTATTGATCCCAGCGGATAAAACGTGTTTAAAAAAATCCTGATTGCCAATCGCGGTGAGATTGCTCTACGCATCATCCGAGCCTGCCATGAATTGGGTATTAAGACAGTGGCTGTTTATTCCACGGCAGATGAATATTCCCTCCATGTAAAATTTGCAGATGAAGCTGTGTGTATCGGCCCACCTGCCAGTACCGAAAGCTATCTGAATATTCCACGCATTCTTGCGGCGGCCGAAATTACCAACGCGGATGCAATTCATCCCGGTTACGGATTTTTAGCCGAAAATGCAGATTTCTCCAGGATCTGCGAAGAAAATGAATTTACCTTTATTGGACCATCCCGGGAAATCATTGAAGCCATGGGTGATAAAGCCAATGCTAAAGCAACAATGAAAGTTGCCGGTGTTCCCGTCATTCCCGGAAGTGATGGCGTAATGAGCGGTGTGGATGAAGCAAAAAAATTAGCGGCAGAGATGGGCTATCCGGTCATGCTGAAAGCATCTGCAGGCGGTGGTGGTAAAGGAATGCGTTTGGCTCGTGAAGAAGCCGAACTGGAAAAAATGTATACGACAGCCAGTAATGAAGCAAAAAAAGCCTTCAATAATGGCGATATGTATTTGGAAAAATTTGTGGAAAATCCACGGCATATTGAAGTGCAGATCTTGGCAGATGAATACGGAAATTGTATTCATCTTGGTGAACGGGAATGCTCCATCCAGCGACGACATCAAAAACTGGTGGAAGAATCACCCTCCTCGGTAGTAACGGAAGAGGTTCGTCAAAAAATGGGAGAATTGGCTGTTCGGGGAGCAAAAGCTGTAAATTATGTAGGTGTGGGGACTATTGAATTCTTATTGGATAAGAACAATGATTTTTATTTTATGGAAATGAATACACGAATTCAGGTTGAACATACCATTACCGAAATGGTGACTGGTATTGATTTAATAAAGCAACAAATCCGAATGCATGGCGGAAAAGAATATCCAAAAAATTATCAAAATTTCAAAATGCGGGGACATTCCATTGAGTGTCGAATAAATGCTGAAGATCCGTCTAATAATTTTATGCCCTTTCCCGGAAAAATAACCAGTTTACATTTTCCGGGAGGAAAGGGTGTGCGTGTAGATTCTCATGCCTATGCCGGATATGAAATTCCCTCACATTATGATTCAATGATTGGTAAATTAATTGTGTTCGCCAGCACACGAGAAAGAGCAATCATTCGAATGCAGCGTGCTTTGGAAGAAACCATTATTGAAGGTCCAAAAACGACAATTCCATTTCATCAAGCCATCATGAAAGATAAAACATTTCAAGCCGGTGATTTTGACACCAGTTTTTTAGAAACATTTGAGTATAATCCTGAACAGTTAGATTAATAGTAAAGTAAATGAATATACCATCAAATTTAAAATATACATCTGACCATGAATGGACAAACATTAAAAACGGTGTAGCCACGATAGGAATCACGGATTTTGCCCAGGGAGAATTGGGTGATATTGTTTTTGTTGAATTTCCGGAATTGGGTGACAGTTTTGATATAGGCGATCCTTTTGGTACAATTGAAGCAGTAAAAACGGTCGCTGATCTGTTTATGCCGGTGAGTGGTGAGATTGCAGCAATCAATGAAGAATTGGATGACGATCCGTCGAAAGTGAATTCTGATCCTTACGGCGATGGCTGGCTGGTGAAAATAAAAATGTCCAAACCGGATGAAGAAGGAGACCTTATGTTGTTCACGTCTTATGAGGAAATTATAGGTTAATTATGGACTCTGTATTCCAACATCTTCTTGATATAAAAGCAGAAAAAGGCGCAGGGTATATTGTCCTCATCGATCCCGATAAGAAAAATGATGAGTCCTTGATCAATCAAGTTGAAACTGCGAATAAATCAGGTGTAGATGCCTTATTTGTGGGCGGAAGTCTTATGATGGACAGTCACCATCACGATCGCGTTAAGCAGATCAAAAAGCATTCTGATATTCCGGTCATCTTTTTTCCCGGAGGAGTGAATCAAATGAATAGCCATTATGATGCCATGTTATTCATGTCTCTTCTTTCCGGGCGAAATCCTCAATATCTTATCGGAGAGCAGGTTGTGGCGGCTCCCATCGTCAAAGATATGGGTATGGAAGTTATTCCAACCGCTTATTTGCTGTTTGATGGAGGTGCCCATTCTACTGTGGAAGTGATTAGCGGTACAAGGCCGTTGCCTATGAACCGTCCGGATATTGCAATCGCCCATGCTCTGGCCGCTGAATTTATGGGGAAAAAATTAATTTATTTGGAAGCAGGTAGCGGAGCGACTAAAGCAATTTTCACAGATGTAATACGAAGTATTTCTTCTGAAACAAATGTACCATTGATTGTCGGTGGTGGAATTAAGACACCTGAAGCTGCTAACAAACGTGTGGAAGCAGGTGCCTCTTATATTGTGACGGGTACTGTTTTGGAAGAAAATGGTGATAGTGGTTTGATGAGAGCGTTTGCAGATGCAGTTCATGGAGGAAAAAGATGATTGATCGTCAAGAAATTATTAATCAACTCCGAGAAAGTTCGGATGTGAAAAACACCATGATTATTGCCTGCGCAGAAGATATTGAAAAAGCAGCAGTTATGATGGTCGCTGTAGCTCAAAATGGAAAAATGATCTTATGGTGCGGAAACGGCGGCAGCGCTGCAGATGCACAGCATATGGCGGCAGAACTCATGGGCGGATTGCGTAGTCATGACCGTCCAGCGGTTAAATCTATCGCTCTCACTACAGATACGTCTTTTATTACAGCTTGGACCAATGATACCGATTATGAATCTATATTTTCACGCCAGATTGAAGGACTAGGCAATGAAGGTGATGTGTTGATTGCCATATCTACCAGCGGTAATTCGAAAAATGTGGTTAAAGCTGTGGAAGCGTGTAGAGAAAAAGGTATTTCGGTCATTGTGTTAACCGGCAAAACAGGAGGCGTTTTAAAGGAGTTGGGTGACGTGACCATTTCTGTTCCCAGTGATGATACCCAACGCATTCAGGAAGGGCATTTGCTGGCAGAACACATTCTTTGTGAAATGGTCGAAAAATCAGTCATAGGTTAATAGATGGAAGCTCACCTCCACGATTATATCACCATGCTCCGGGTGGAACGCAATCTTGCACTGAATACGATTGATGCTTACAGGCGTGATTTAAAAAATTATGTTTCGTATTTAGAAACAAAAGGTTTGAATAGCGTAAAGGGTATTAAACAAAAACATATTCGCGGATTTATACGCGCATTGGCAGATATACATTTGTCAGCGTCCAGTATTAACCGAGCATTATCATCCATTCGATCTTACCATACCTATTTGAATGATGAACATTGGGTGGAAAATAATCCATCGCAACTTATGGAAGCGCCTAAACTTCCTCGAAAACTGCCGGACGTGTTAACCGTGCAGGAAGTGGATGATATTTTGGATGCCGTTAATGAATCCGCTGCGTTGGCATTGCGTGATTTGGCATTACTTGAAATATTGTATTCTGCCGGTTTACGAGTTTCAGAAGCATGTAATCTCAATTTAACCGGGATGCTGTTGGACAATGAAATGATCCGTGTGTCCGGAAAAGGGAATAAGGAACGACTTGTGCCTATGGGCCCCCGTGCATTGGATAGATTAAACGATTATATAAAATTTGAGCGACCTGCGCTTTCTCGCAAACAAAAAACAGACGGTATTGTTTTCTTAAGTCGCAATGGTAGACCTCTTACACGCATGTCCGTTTACAATATTTTGAAAAAATGGAGCCAAGCTGCTGGAATTACAAAAAAGGTCAGCCCCCACACAATGCGTCATTCGTTTGCTACACATTTGCTGGAAGGCGGAGCAGATCTCCGGGCGGTGCAGGAAATGCTGGGCCACGCGGATATTTCCTCCACACAGATTTATACCCATTTAGACAAAGAACATTTAAAGGAGGTTCACCGAACTTTTCATCCGAGGTGGTAGATTATGCTATTCAGAGTCCCAATTGAAGTATTAGTCCTTTTATTACCCGTGCTGTTGTTCGCCTTGGTTTTTCACGAATTTTCCCATGCATGGGTTGCCAATAAGCTGGGTGATCCCACAGCGCGATATTCCGGAAGGCTCACGCTCAATCCCATGGCTCACCTCGATCCATTTGGTTCGTTGATGATTTTATTTGTGGGTTTTGGCTGGGCTAAACCAGTGCCGGTAGATACCCGCTATCTTTCCAATCCCCGGGTAGATATGATGAAGATCGCCTTTGCGGGACCGGCGGCGAATTTACTTCTGGCATTTGTCGGCGGTACCTTAATCAGAACGGGAATTTTTGGCGGTTCTTCCATTACCATGATGCTTATATTATTTACACAAATTAATATAATGCTTGCTGTGTTTAACATGATTCCCATTCCACCGCTGGACGGTTCACAAATTTTCTCAGGTCTCATGATGCGTAAAAATCCTGTATTAGTGCATAAACTGCAAATGTATGGCCCGCAGATTTTATTGGGACTAATCATGATTGGATATTTCACTAACTTATCACCGATTTGGATGGTTATGAGCCCTTTTGTTAGCTTCTTTTTATTCCTTTTTGCAGGGTTATGATTAAAGACGATGACAATCAATATTTTAGAAAAATTATTGATCGAAAACGTCCAGCACGTTCTCTTCTCAGGACGATTGCCTTATTAGGTGTCATCTTATGGTTGATGTTTTATTTAATGAAAATTGCAAGTGTAGGTTAATCGGATGAAGCAGCTTGTGGAATGTGTACCGAATTTTTCTGAAGGGCGTGATTTGGTTAAAATCAAACAGATTACTGATGCCATTGAAGCAGTCGATGGAATTACACTTTTGGATTCAGATCCGGGAAAAGATACAAATCGAACGGTTGTTACATTCGTCGGATCAGTTGCCAGTGTAGAAGAAGCGGCCTTTCAAGGTATTGCCAAAGCAGCTGAAGTGATTGACATGGGCAGTCATTCCGGTGCTCATGCCCGCTTGGGTGCAACGGATGTATGTCCGTTTATTCCTGTCAGCGGTGTAACAGTTAAAGACTGTGTTGACTTATCTCATCGTGTGGCTAAACGAGTTGGAGACGAACTGAAAATCCCGGTTTATCTCTATGAAGATTCAGCTCAAAAAGACGATCGCAAGAGTTTACCGGTTGTTCGCGCCGGTGAATATGAAGGATTAGCTAAAAAGCTGAAAGACCCCAATTGGAAACCGGATTACGGTCCGGCAAAATTCAATGCAAAAAGCGGTGCGACAGTCATGGGTTCACGAGAGTTTTTAATCGCTTATAATATTAATTTGAATACCAAAGATCAGCGGTTGGCCTCGGACATCGCTTTTGAACTCCGTGAAAAGGGCCGGAGCAAACGAATTCCAAATCCTGATTCTCCCAATTTATTGGATGGAGAAATTGTACGGGATGAACAGGGTAAAGCTGTTAAAATTCCCGGGTTGTTTAAAGATGTAAAGGGCGTTGGCTGGTATATAGAAGAATTCAAGCGCGCGCAGATTTCCATCAATTTCAATAATTATAAAATATCCACAATTCATGACGTATTTGATAAAGCATGTGAGTTAGCTGTGGAACGTGGAATTCGCGTAACCGGAAGTGAATTGGTGGGGCTTATCTCTAAGGAAGCATTATTGATGGCCGGGCGTCATTATCTAAAGAAGCAGCGCCGCACCACCGCCGTAC
>Ga0187833_10000184_pt1 | contig 70649 bp, 63 predicted proteins | sample ETNtaG_37_FD_167968 | JGI IMG/M metagenome (GOLD analysis project Ga0187833, IMG submission 167968) | Marine microbial and viral communities from oxygen minimum zone, Eastern Pacific Ocean - ETNP2014_SV_400_PacBio MetaG (Illumina Assembly) | ecosystem: Environmental > Aquatic > Marine > Hypoxic... | reverse complement strand
TGTGGCGGTCGCCATTGACGGCGTGGTCGCCAACACAGGCAGGATAATCCACAACGCCTACCTGGACATGGCCCAGATAGAGGTATTGAAAGGACCACAGGCCCTCTACTTCGGTAAAAGTGCGACCGCGGGCGTGTTATCAATTACCACCAATGATCCTGGTGACGAATTGGAAGTTATTGCCTCAGCCGGTTATGAAACCGAGACGGACGCGACCTATGCCGAATTCATTATCTCAGCGCCACTTGGCGATACCTTTGGCTATCGCTTAGCTGTGGGTTGGATGGATACAGATGAACTCTTCAGGAATAACTCGCCCTGGGCGGTCAATCAGGACCTAACTGAGGAGTCTACGAACCACCGTCTGACCCTCTTGTGGGATCCAACTGACAACCTGCAGATGCGGTTCAAGTTGAACGACTCCAATTACAAGAACGATGGCCCTGGTTCCATCACCGAGAGGCACTGCGTGGATGGGACTGCCCAGTACAATAAAGGCGGAGTCGTCGGACCAAGCCCAAGCTTCTATGAAGATTGCGAGATTAATGGGACGACAGCTCGTTCGGATCCTTGGCCCAATAGCTACGTGGGCGATATAAAAGGCAAAGACGGTGGTGATGGACCCGGGGTACCTTACCTCGACCAGGACCTGCTACTGACATCCCTTGAGATCGATTGGCAGTTTAGCGACACCCTCGAGCTGACCTGGGTTACCGGATGGATGGACCAGGAAACTAACGACATTGGCCAGTACTGCTACTGTGCATCCGGCGTGCCCGGTACAACGGCAAAACCAACTGAAGCTCTCGGTTTCTTTGCTTCCTGGTCGCAGAATATCTACGAGGGATTCACCCAGGAACTGCGTTTAGCCAGCGACTTCGATGGTTCATTTAACTTCATGGCAGGCTTCTTCTACGAGGACGCCCACCAGGAGTTCAACACGGACCAGTACGCAGTGAACCTCACCCGCTTGTTGGGCCCGGACCCCGTTACCGGCATCGGCTCAGACTGGCGCAAAGACCACACGCTGGACACGGAAACCTATTCGTTTTTCCTCGCTGGTTACTGGGAGCTCAGTGACTCCATCGAAGTCACAGCGGGCGCCCGCTACACGGACGTGGAAAGAGACGGCTATATCGACATAGTAACGATGCATGCCATGGGTGTTGCGATATTGGGCTTTCTGCCCGCAGGCAGCCAGATTTCAGGCCTCCACTTCGAGGACGATAATATATCGCCTGAACTTGCTGTTACCTGGCACGCCACTGATCAGTACACCTTCTACGCCGCCTACAAGGCTGGGTACAAGCCAGGCGGCGTTGACAACAGCGTACTACCAAGTGCGTCGCTTGATCCAAACGCCACCAGCTACGACTTCATTATCTACGAGTCCGAAGAGGCAGACGGCGGAGAAGTAGGCATGAAGTCGGTACTGCTTGACGGCAGCATGCGCCTCAACGCGACCATCTATCACTATGTCTATGAAAACCTTCAGGTACAGCAGTTCGACTCCCAAGCCATCCAGTTTAATACGGAAAATGCCGGTGAAATGACCACCAAAGGTTTCGAATTCGACGTCTTGTGGAACACACAGGTAGAAGGTCTGTCACTGCGTGCGGCCTGGGCCTTTACTGATACAGAGTATACAAAGTCCTTTTTTATTGGCGATAACGACGTTAACGGTCTAGGTCGTGAGTGGACTCCTGATGTTGCCGGGAATCTGGGTCTGACTTGGGATGTCCCTCTAAACAATGACTGGACACTGAGTTTCAGCGCTGACTTACGCTACAGTGACGACTACGTTACTAATTACCCGGAATGTGATTCAGGTGATCCCGCGACGGGGGCTGTTGGCTGTAAGGATGTATCCACCATCTGGACCCCGGGCTTCGCCTGGAAACAGGACAGCTTCTGGCTGTATGACGCATCAGTGCGGCTGGCCTCAGAGCACGTTGAACTATCCCTGTCCGGTGTGAATCTGGCCGACGAGCGGTTCATATTCCACGAACGCTCCATACCAGGCAACATACCTGACATGAGCGGCGCAGGAACGGCCCTTCAGGACAATGCCCGCTACGTTAACCAGGGTCGTAAGGTTACCCTTAGGGCAACGTTTAGGCTCTAGGTCTGCTCTGTCCCTCAAGCTCTTGAAGAGGGATAATGAAGTAAATAAAAAAGCCACCCAAGGGTGGCTTTTTTTATACTGTCCTGAATCTTCAGGCTGTCGGTGATTTATTATTGAGGCTGTTCAGCAGATCGATATTAGCCGATTGCAAATCATCATCGAGACTTTTAAGGGCTTCCTTGTCCTTCTCAAACCCTTCCCGTATGGATTCCATACGCAACTGTTCACGAATCTCATCGGTACCGATTTCATTTTCAATGTCTGCTTTCAGCTCGGCAAACCTACGCCTTAGCTGGGCATACCAGCGGCCCGCCTCGCGCAACTGCCGTGGCAGGTTCTCAGGCCCCGCTACTAGCAGTGCAACGGTGGCAATAAGCAGCAGTTCGGTAAACCCTATATCGAGCATTATGGTTTCTATTATCAGTGAGCAGCCTGATGGCCCTCATGATCCTTGTTGTAGATACCTTTGGGTAGAATCGGTGCCCGCTCGGGTCTTAACTGAGCATACCCGCTGTTCCTCGCTCCCTGCTGAACATCATGCGGATTATGGCACTCGGTGCAGACCCACCAGCGTTTCTTGCCCGTTGATGCCCATTCGCCGATGCGCTTGCCGTGAATACCATCGCGCCAGTCCCGATAGATAGGCCCATGACACTTGCCGCAAAGCTTCTGTGGTTCATCAAAACTGACCTCATTACCGAAATTATCCACCAGCTTATTACGCGTATCACTATGGTGACAGTCAAGGCACCAGATGCCACCTCTGCCATGCTGGAGATCACTTGCGTCCGGTACGACATCCCCGTGCATAACCAGTTTACGGGGATTCGGATCATCATTCTTAACCGGGAAGGTGCCGTTATGACAGGCAACGCCACAAACCGGCAGAAAACCCAGTTGCGGCGCCCTTGGTTTGACAACCGCCTCACCTTTTGAATAATCCGCTTCAATCTTCATCTCACCCATTGGTTCAGTGCCATCAAAGGGATCACCCCACCAGAGCACCCCACCCGCCCTGGGCGAACACTTGACGTTGGGCAGTCCTTCAGCGATTTCCGTCTTCTTGACCTCAGAGCTGCCCTCGCGGCTCTCAAAACAGACAGTTTCCTCTTCGGCGAAGGCAAGGGGCGAACTCGCCGCCAGCACCCCAAATAGCACCAGTTGATTCATCTTCATGAAAGCCATGTCTCGAAACCTATCTAAATGTCCAGTTCGATTATTCATTTGCCTGTTTCACCTCACCAAGGAGAATGCCGATCGCACCCTTCAGTAGAATCGTGAGTATCAGAAAGCCAATCGCCCAATTCCCCAGGCAATTGCTTATCTCGATAAGGGTGGGCGAATACTCGGTAAATTCACCAATAGGCGTCGGGATAGAGCCTGGAATAAGCAGCCCCATTCCCTTCTCAACCCAGATACCCGCAAACAACACTGCACAAATGAAGGGCAGCACCGTGTAGTTCTTGCGAACCTTGGGAATCAGCAGCAGCACCCAGCCAACAATCAGAGCAATGAGCGACACCCAGAACCAGATTACCAGGTTGTTCAGACCATGCTTACCAAACATCAGGTATTGCAACCCACCTGAATGTTCAGTCGGGTGATAGAGTTCCGTTACCACTTCTGACATTGTCAGGAAGAGTGCAATGGTAAGGCAGGCCACAACAATCGTAGAAAGCATGTCGATGGCCTTGTCTTCAATCCACAATGCCGTTTTATTGCGAATAATGAGAAAGATGATGATGATGAGTGCAGGGCCTGCGGCGAAGGCAGTCGAGATGAAGCGAATAGGCATCATACCGTGATGCCACATGGGTCTTGCCGGCATGGTATTGATCAGGAACGCGGTGATCGTATGAATACTGATCGCCCAGACAATTGATACAAAAATGAGCGGCAGGTACCAACTGTTGTTAAGTGGTCTGCCTGTATACTTTTGATAGAGGAAATAGAATCCACCGACAAAGTTCAGCAGCAGATAGATGGTCAAAACCAGGGTATCCCAGGTCAACATTGAATTTGGCCAGTTGAAGATGCCGATGACCGGTACCATGTGCCAAAGCCTCTCCGGCCTCCCCATATGGGACATGACAAACAAAAGGCACATCACCACTGCGGCGATCGCAAGCATTTCCCCCAGCACCGTGACCTTATGTAGTGGCTCATACTTATAGACATAGGCAGGGAAAACGACCGTAACGGCCCCTGCGGCAACACCCACCAGAAAGACAAAATTTGCCAGGTAAAGACCCCAGCTCACCTGGTCAGTAAGCCCGGTCACAATCATTCCCTGCGTAAATTGCTGGTAATTGCCGTATGCCCAGGGGATGAGGAAGAGTGCGAGAAAGCCCATCCATAAATAGAACTGCTTGCCGCCTTTAGCTACATAGGTGACATAATCGATGGTGAATTTGATTAGTGTTGTCATGGCCTTTCCCCCTAATCCGTGAAGTAGAAAAATTTAGGATAGGTGTTTACTTCAGCCTTGAGCCGGAACACTCTCTTTCTATCGAGTACTCTTCTTACTTCACTATCGGGATCCAGCAGGTTGCCAAACTTCCGCGCTCCTACCGGACAGACTTCAACACAGGCCGGATAACGGCCATGGCGAATCCGTTGGATACAGAAGGTGCATTTTTCAACCACACCCTTCATTCTCGGTCGATTGCCCAGGTAGTGGGTCTTGGGATTCATCTCTTCTTTGGGTAATTTTGGCTCGCCCCAGTTAAATCTCCGTGCCCAGTAGGGGCAGGCGCCGATACACATTCGACAGCCGATGCACCAGTTATAATCAACGACGACAGGGCCATCAGGTTCGCGATAAGTCGTTCTTACCGGGCAGACCTTCACGCAGGGAGGCTTTTCACACTGCATGCAGGCGATTGGCATATAGTGGGAATCTGCCTCAGGTACCTTTTCGGGTTCATAGTAGTGCTCACCTTCAAGAACCACACCTGCCGCGCTGTAGGCATTGCCACCAACCTGAATGCCATAGTCACCGGGATACCCATCATTGAGTTTTTCCTGGGTGAACTCACCCTTCTCCATCTTGAGTACTCGAATCCACTCGATCTCCTGCTCATCACCGCGGGTCTGATTGTTCTCCTGAACGCAGGCCTTAACACAGCGGCGGCAGCCGATACATTTTTGAATATTGAGGGCATAGCCAAACAGGACACCCTCCTGGGCATCCGTGCCATCTACCGTGACGTTCTTGCCATATTCTTTGGAATAACGTTGCTCCAGACGCGAAATGGACTCCTGCTTCTCCTCATCGGTCATCAGCCGATAGGCGCCTTGAAAGTGTTCCGCCCAGCTTGTGTTTGCCTTGGCATCATCACTACCAGTGACCAGCGCAGCAGTGCCTACCAGTGAGGCAGCGCTTAACCCGGCGCCCTTCTTTAAGAATCCACGACGTGACTCCGAGGCAGGGGCTTGATCTTCAGTTCCGACGGGGTTCCACTGCTGTATGGGGTTTCCAGCCGATGCTGGATCACCAGTAATATCAACAACAGGTATCTTTTCTTCTGGCACGACATTCCTCCACAAACTGTATATATCTCAAAGGATTTAGCTATTCGCCACTTTCGAAGGCCGACCAGCAATAGGGTCAGCGATCAGGGTAAGCTGGAAAATAACAGATTCGAGATTAAATTCTTTGACCTAGATTAAGTAATGTTGCGTTTTTAATCGTTTTGTTAATATCGTACTATTGCAACATGCAACTTTTGGCATAATTTATTTGAGAACTCACCAAACGAATCCAATGAACCCGAAAACAAAAATCTATTTCGGTCCACCTATCCACGTGTTGACGGAAGGTCAGAACAATACGCTGGAAATCAGCGGGAAGCTGAATCGGACGGCTGAACGATATATGGAAATTATGAAGGATCATGGTTTGGAGTTGGCCGAATCTGAAAGAGCATGCTTGACACAAATCTGTGATTTCGGTTTCATGGCGCCCTATGAGATTCGCGAACTGCCAATCGACGTCAGAATGACGAAGTTTGAGGCAGAGGGTCTGGATAAAGAATGCCTTGCTCAAAAATTGGAAGCAGCCTCCATCGCGGATTTAATTTCAGTTGTTGAAGACCTAGGATTCTAATGACACCAAATTCAGAAATAGCGTTCACCAAGAACGAATCAGATCGTGCCGATTCTTTCTCAGAAATCTGGGATGTTGAGCTAAACAAAGTCTTCGCCGACGTGGCTGATTATTATGATCGTGCCAATACTGTTGCGAGTCTGGGTATGCTGGGTATCTGGCTAAAGAAATTTGTCGCAACCATCGATGTCCAGCCAGGGAACAAGGTTCTAGACGTCTGCGCAGGGACCAATGTAATGGGCATCACCATGCTGAAGAAGGAGCCCAACCTTGATGTCCAGGCAATGGATAGAAGTCCCGATATGCAGCGAGTCGGCGCGGAACGGGCCACTAAACGTGGATTCACCATCAAATCCGACATTGGTGATGTGCACCAGTTACCCTATCCTGATGATCACTTTGATGTGGTAACCCTGCAGTATGCCTCCCGCCACCTCCGTATTCTGCAGGTGTGTAAGGAGATTCACCGGGTGCTCAAACCCGGGGGTCATTTTTATCACTGCGATATGTTGCGTCCCCAGAACCCTATCGTCGAGAAGGCTTATTATGCCTACCTCTATTTCTGCCTGAGATTCACTTCCTGGTTGTTCAGCTCCAACAAAGCAGCGCTCAATTGCCAGGATTATTTCATCGAGGCACTCAAGGTGTTTTATTCCGCGGAAGAACTGTCAGACCTGATGCGCACCGCGGGATTTACCACCGTCGAACACAAGCGTGTCGTGGGCGGAATGGCTGCCTTTCATAAGGCCGCCAAAGCAAAGTAGCAGAGTATTGATGGGCTGTATATTTGCAGTCTGTCCGGACGGCTACAGACTCACCCCATGGCGGGCGGATAAATCACTGAGCAGGCCAGAAAAACTGGACCTTAGCTGCGGTTTATCATGCCAGTTTTCCATGAACCTGTGGAGATCACGGCTAAAAGCGCGCTCAAAGCTCTGTTGATTTTTGTGTTCTTTCATTCCATCCAGGTCAATCATCACCGGACCCTTGCCAGTCATCACAAAGTTAGTTGCTTTCAGATCACCGTGAGAAATCTGCACATCGGACAACTCCTGAAGGATTCTGGCTATGGCTTCTAATTCACCCTGGAGATCAGGGCTCAGGCTCATGGATGCATCGGGTCCCTCGATGAACTCAGATATCAGGTAGGCCGATGATCGTAAAGGTCCGATCCGGTTTTCAATCATCGCAACCGGTTTCAGTGCTGGGATTCCAAGGAATTCCAATCGATGCGCATTCTTCCATGATTGCCAGGCACGACTTTTGCGGAAGATTTTCATTAGTCCATGCCAGGGATTCTTAATGTTATATCGCTTTACCACCAGAGAACGGTCAGATAGTCGCACCAGCGCGACGGTTGCTGAATTGCCGTCCTTGAGCAGCTCGCCTGCCTCGATAAACCTGTCAGGTGTCGTCATCAGCTCTGCCAACTCGGCGCTATAGGCCTGTCTCTCGCAAACCTCATATCTGGTGAACCTTGTTCGACAATGGAACCGAGTGCAATCTCGGAAGGTCTTGTTAATATAGTCAAGCTTCCGAGATTCCCTTAGTCTCTGTACTTCATTTTCGAATTGCCCCAGTCGCCCTTCAATAATTCGCCAACCGCGATATTCCATATACCGACTGAATACATCGTCTATCAGTACGTCAAAGCGCGGGTAAAGCTGTGCAAAGAAAAGCGCAAGATTGCTCAGACCCTGTTTTTCTGGCAATGGTGCCTCGCCTCTTTGCTCTACCGCCCCACCATCAATAGTGTTGATTTCCCCTTCACTGAGAAGAAAGTTGTCAAGGTGAATATCATGTTGAACGACGCCATGATCATGCAGTTTTGCGAGGATTTTTGTGACTTGAATAAGGATGTCAGTCTGGCTCGCCGGTTCATGAGACAAGGTCCATTGCTGCTCAATATTGACAACATCCGGCAGATAGCGGAATGCCAACAGGCGTCCATTGTCGAATTCACCCTCCCACAACAGTTCCGGTGTCCTGACACCCGCACGTGCGATCGCAAGCACTCCAGTCCGTTCCCGTAAGGCATACTTGGCAGCGGACTTGCCGAGGAAGGTTTTCACCAGAATCTGTTCGCCTTCATATTCCGCCAGGGCCACTATTCTTCTTCTGGGTAAAAGGCGAAGCACCTTCAAATAGGACAGCTCGACTTTATCGGCACCAGGCTTGCGAACGACAAGCCGAAACGGCGTTCGCACATCGCGCTCGGCGTTGATAAGGTTCCTTGCGTCAAACGTATTCATGACTATCCCTGATACCCTCAAAATACCTGGTCATGGATTGGCTCTCTCGATCATCGTCTACCTTCAAAAAAAGATAGAATTCGCCCAATTTTCTTCTTATGTGCAGAATCCAGCCTGTTCAGACCGGCATAGCGTAAATAGAATTTCAGCCGCTGGGTTCTGGTAAGTGCGCCTTCAGCAATCATATCCAGGCAGGCCAGGTCTTTGATTACTCCTCTTCTTCGCAGCGGTGCCAACTGCCATCCTCTTAGTTGCCTTCCTGCCGGGCAGTCAATTATATATACCTCGGTATCATCCTCACAACTTGCAAGGATATTGCGCCACTTTAGATCAGTATGGACAAACCCATGCTCATGCATGATACCAACATGGGTCGACAACCGATCAATTAGATTTTCAACCCAGGCCCTGCGCTTGAAGCAGGAGTTTTCCTGCTTGAGCAGTTTTAGAAGATCAGTAGCTCCGGCAACGCCTTCGGTTACGATTATCCCTTGCCGGGCACCCACCAGGCGCGTTTCTTCCCCATAGGCCACCAGTCTGGCCGTTGGTATACCGAAATGTTCGAATAGCTGCGCGTTCTCCCACTCCGCCCGCACGCGGCTGCGTCCGATGAAGTGCCGAAGGAATCTGCCACGGCTTTCATACCGCTTGATGTAGTAGTGCCTGGATTCGACACTAAGTATCATCAGGTTGCTCATCCAGTTGCCATCCAGCACTGTTCCCGCCTGGTTCCAAGTCTTTGAAAATGAAGAGAAAGCCTGTGATTCTGCATCGGACACACCACACAACTTCCAGCTGACCTTAGTTTCCATTCGACCTGCCTGGCGTAGCTCTTTGATATTGCAGATTCGAGATCCAGTCTGGTAATTCAGTTTTGTCCTGTAGATACAGTCGTTTTGCTCGCTCTATTACAGCAGACCAGAAATCCTCTTCTTTTTGTAAAATCTCACGTAAGGGGAGTCCGGAGTAGATTTTCATGAAACGAAACAGATCGCGTTTTGTAAGCTCAAGATGGAACGATGAGAACAACAGCGCACCAATATCCTTTACTCGCCAGCGAAGCGGTGTCTCACTTCTGATTTGTGCTCGATGAAGATCAATAAGATAGACAATGGGTACTTCCTGTTTACTCGATGCAATATCCAGCAGGAAGTGGCAAATATAATAGTCCCTGTGGTTGACCCCGTTGTCATGCAACAGTTTCGATACAACTGCCAGCTTCTCCAGCAACTTCCGTTTTAGCGTAATGGACATCTTTCTGCTACAGAAATCTTCGAGACTTACGGTATTTTCGAGTTCGCGAGTCACGACGCATGACTTGATTTTCGCGGGGTTCCACCCTTCACTAACATAGGCAACCGGGGTCATGGTATTGACTCCCAGTTCCTTCAGCCTGCGCAGTGCTTGCCACTCATTTGAAGCACCGAGTACCGGTACTCTGAATTGCACCAGGTTCTTTAGTATTTCACCCCATCCGACACCAAAATGAGACTTGACGAAATATCCCTTTCCCTTCCACTCGAAGCGAAGCGTTTTCCTGTTGTCGATTTCCCTGTATATCTCGCCTTCAAGTTCGGACAGCGAACGAAAAAGATCAGTGGAATCAACACACCCTGTGAGATCGTCAGCAAGATGTTGCATGGATAGGACCCTTGAGGAGATTAAGGTTCATCTGTCTGAGCTGATTCTAATTAATGTAGGAAGTGATAAAGTCTGCCGCTCTCTCTGGCATGCTGTAGATGTCAGCTACCTTTGAGTAGGCAAGTCCATTTTGTTTCCACGATGGCCTCTCACCCGAGGTCATCATATCGAGAAGCAATTCATTGAAATCACCTTGCTGGAAAGGAGAACAGACCAGTTTCCCGGCCTTGGCATCAGTGACATGGTGTGCATAACCACAAACATCGGTCGCGAGCACCGGCAATCCGGCCACGATGGCCTCGAGTATTACAGTACCGGTATTTTCCATATAGGCTGGATGCACCAGTAAATCAGCCCCCAGGAGGAATCTTGGTATGTCAGTACGGCCTTTCAATATCGTTACCTGACTTTCCAGATGAAGGCGGGCCGCCATCCGCCGGAAGGACCCCGGTGCATCCTGACCTATGGCAATCAACCTGGTCCTGCGCCTTATCGAATCGGGTAAATCACGCATACCTAGTAGAATCCGATCCAATCCTTTTGTAATAAAACCGGAGCCGACCATCAGCAGAAGTTTTTCTTCCTCTCCCATCGAGAATTCCTCACGAAGTCCGACACGAATTTCTTCGCTGCCATCAGGCGCCATCCTGTCCCTGCCTATACCTGGCGGTAGCAGGTGAAAGCGCGACAGGGGAGTATTGTAGTGTCTAAGAAAAATTGGCTTTTGAACTTCAGATATCATCAGGATCTTGGTTTCAGCTGTAGGTTCAAATACGGCTTTTTCTGAACGAGAGAAATGCCTGTAGCGGGGAATAGATCGGTACAACCTTCCCCGCTGGGTCTGTGCTTTCTCTTCGTAACAGGAGTCTGCTGCATAATATACATCCAAGCCAGGCATCTTGTTAAAACCGATAACACCATCCGCGGGGTCACAGATGAGGTGACGCCCCACCCAATGAGAAAATCTCCTGTATCTCGAATGATTAGTTATGGCGGTAACAGGCACAATGATGACCTCGAACCCTGGGGGAATTTCTCCCTGCCAAAGCAAGGTGTAGACTCTTATTTGATAGCCCCGCTTCTGGCACTCCTCGGCTATGCGTATAAAGTCCCTCTGCAGACCGCCAAAAGGGAAGTACTTAAAAAGGCAAAAGGCAAGAATCAGCGGCTTTGACTTCTCAAGCTTTCGCTTGGCAGTAACGTTCTCTATGATTTCAGTTGCTTTCTTGTGTAATGAATAGATATTGGCAGTATTCGCAAATTGTTTGGCATTTAGCCTCCACTCATCACGCCTGTCGCATTCAATCATTTCCAGCAGTTTTTCATTGAGTGCAACCTGCTTGAACGGGCTCTCAATCAGGCAACCAACGTTAGCCTCGGTCACATAGTGTCCCCAACCACAAATATCCGTTGCCAAAACGGGAAGCCCGGCAACGATTGCCTCGAGCAGGATAATCCCCGCATTCTCATCAAGTGCAGGATGTAACAAAACGTCACTGGCCAACAAAAATTCTGGCACATCATCGCGACCCGATAAAATTGTTACTTGTTTTCGAAGCCCCAACGCGAGAACCACCCTCTGAAATGGGGCTGGATTGTCCTCGCCTATTACAAATAGCTTTGTTCTTTCCCGAATACCTTTTGGCAGTGACCTTAGCGCATACAGCCCCCTATTGAGTCCCTTCTTAATAAATCCCGATCCAACCATCAACAATACAATTTCATCGTCTGCCAGACCCAGTTCCCGGCGCTTTCTGGCCCTTATTTCTTCCCCGTTATTAGGTGCGATTCGATCTCTGGATATGCCTGGTGGCAAAAAGTGCAGTCGATCTGATGGAGTCTGGTAGTGCTTTTCGAAGAAGGGCTTCTGAGTCTCAGAGATCATCAATACTTCGGTATCGCAGTTTTCTGCAAATACCGCCTTCTCGAATTTTGCGAAATGGCGATAACGGGGTAGCAGACGATACAGCCAACTCCGCTGGGTTTGCGCCTTCTCTTCATAACAGGAGTCAGCAGCGTAGTAGATATCAAGATCCGGCATCTTATTAATACCAACAACGCAATCCACGGGATTACCACGAAGCGCATCCTGAATCCAGTATGAGAATCTCTCATAAAGTGTATGGTTAGTCAGAGCATCGACCGGCACGATGACCACATCGAACCCCTCTGGAATATCACCACGCCACACCAGCGTGTATACCCGGATCTGATGACCCCGCCTTTGACACTCTAGAGCTATGCGAATGAAATCTCTTTGTAAACCACCATACGGAAAGTACTTATAAAGGCAAAACGCCAGTTTTACTCCGGTGGATGGTTCACTTTGAGGATCTGTGACTGTAACGCTTGCCAAACAGCCTCCGGGGTTATGTGCTCAATACATGGAGGATAGATTTTACTCGAATTGGCCTCAACCGGATACCGGCATATTCTTTTTCTGCAAGGAATGCATGGTAAGTGATCGCTAACTAACACTGTCTGCAGGTCTCCGTGAATACCCGTCAGTGTCGGATCAGTAGCGCCGTAGATAGCAACCAGTGGTAGACCCAACGCACTGGCAACATGACCAAGGCCTGTATCAACGGAGACTGCCGCGGAGCAGGTACCCATAATCGAGATGAGTTCGGAAAGGGGTATCGAAGACAATCTTGTCGCTCCAGTGTTTGCAGCGATCGCCTCTGCACGTCTCGACTCTCCCTCGTTACCCGACGGAATCAGCACCTCATAGCCCTCTTCGATAGCCATACGGCACAGGGAACACCAGTTTGCGACCGGCCACAATTTCGAATCCCAGCTTGTGCCATGCAGAAGTATGATGGTCCTTGATCCCTGTGAGTCGACGGTCGCAGGTTGCAAACCATAATCCACCAGCCCACCAGATTCATAGCCAAGGAGCCGGGCAAATAGCTGACGCTGACGTTCAACAGCGTGTAGATTTTTCTTAACGGTTATCGTCCTGCGATAAGTTAAGCTGGCAAGAGATTCACGAGCGGATTGCCAACTGAATCCTGATACAGACCCTTTCGCTAACATACCAACAATGGCGCTCTTTATCAGCCCTTGCCCGTCAATGATCAAATCGTAATGATTCGCCTTGAGGATTCGACAAAATTCCGCAATTTCGCCGCTTCGCAAAGAAGCAAGCCAGTTCTTTCTCCACCGGCGAATTGCAATGGGAATCACCTCATCCACCTGCGGATGCGTCTCTGGAATACATTTGAAGCCTTCCTCGACCACCCAGTGGAACTTAAGGTTCGGGAGCTCTCGCCTTGCCTCCACGACAGCAGGCAGCGCATGAACCACATCTCCCATGGAAGACATTTTAACGACAAGGACCTTCACAAAATGTTGTCCAGCACCTTATCAACCACACGATGCAGCCGTTGGGGCTGCAACCTGGTCAGGCATTCCTTGTGATCAAGAGGGCATGTTCTTTCAAAGCAAGGACTGCAGGACAACTCTCTGCTGAATATTTCCACCTTCTGCGTCAGTGGCGGTGTAAAGACTGGAGATGTAGAGCCATATAACACGACGGTTTCACAACCCATCGCCGATGCAATGTGCATAAGTCCTGAATCGTTGCTGACTACCAGCCTGGAAATAGCCATCAGGTCGACAACATCGACCAACGTCGTCTTTCCAGCTAGATTGTGGCAATACTCGGTCTTTTCAATGCCATCACAGATCCTTTCCGCTGCCACATCATCCCTCGGTGATCCGAATATCCATACCTGTAAACCATTTTCTATACCGTAGTTGGCCAAACTGGCGTAATGTTCTTCGGGCCATTTCTTGGCGTCACCGAATTCTGCCCCAGGACATATACCCATCACCGGTCGTTCCTGGTCCAGGTCAAGTCTCTTAAGACATTCTTCCTGGTTTCTAGGATCAAGCTTGAGTTCAGGGTAGGCAATATTCGCCGGATCTTGCTCATCTCCCAGGGCGACGAAGCGATCAATCATCCGGGGTAAGCGCTGTTCATCCAGTGAACGAATATCATTTAGCAGGAAGTAGCGCATTTCACCCAGGAATCCGGTTCGCTTTCCAATCCCGGCAAAAAATGGCACAAGTGCGGATTTGGCTGAGTTAGGTAGAACAATAGCCTGCTCGTAATCATCAAGTGACCTGGCAAATCGCCGACGATACAAGGGTCTCAACTCACCATGGGACATTTCAAAAAGAATACTCCGGCTAACTTCCGGCATCCTTTTGGTCACGGCTAATGCCGCCGCGGGAGCCATCACGTCAATCGTGACGCCAGGTCTGGTTGAAAGGAGCGACTTAAAAAGTGTCTGCGCCATTACCATGTCGCCGACCCATGAGGGACCCACGACAAGAACTCGATCCATCATTCTCTCAACTGCTTACCAGGGTCGACCATTCGGGATGTTCAGATCTCCTACCCATCACCTGGTCAAAATACATGGTCTGAAGTTTTTCAGTAATGGGGCCACGACCACCAGCTCCGATCAAACGGCCATCGAGCTCCCTAATCGGCAATACCTCCGCTGCTGTTCCAGTAAAGAATGCTTCGTCGGCGATGTATACTTCATCCCTTGTGATACGCCTTTCTCTGATTTCAAGATTCAGCTCGGCAGCTAACGAAAACACGGTATCCCGGGTAATTCCCTCCAGGCAGGAAGTAAGTTCCGGGGTTACAAGTTTCCCATCTTGCACAAGAAAAATATTTTCACCACTGCCCTCGGCGACATAACCCTCGTTGTCCAACAACATGGCCTCCTCACAACCACTGTCCAGCGCTTCCCTTAGCGCCAGCATGGAATTTATGTAGTTGCCGTTGGCCTTCGCTTTACACATGGTTATGTTGACATGATGCCTGGTAAATGAAGACGTTCTTACCTTTATGCCGTCCACTCTTGCCTCGGGAGTCATATAGTTTGGCCATTCCCAGGCAGCGATGATGCAGTGAGACTTCAACCCTTCTGCTCTCAAACCCAAAGCCTCAGATCCATAAAAACACATAGGTCTAAGATAGGCCTCCTTGAGACCATTTTCCCTGACAACCTGAATCTGTGCCTGGATTAACTCTTCACGGCTGTATGGAATAGAAAAATCGAGAATATGTGCTGAGCGGAACAACCTTTTGGTATGCTCTTCCAGACGAAATATAACTGGTCCTTTTTCTGTGGCGTAGGCTCGCACACCTTCAAATACACCGAGTCCATAGTGCAGTGTATGCGTTAAAACATGTACCTTTGCCTCGCGCCAGGGTACAAGTTCTCCATCAAACCAGATCACCCCGTCTCTGTCGGCTAAAGAATCTGTCATCTATCTTTCCTGTCTCATTTGCTATCTTATTGTTGGTTATTGGCAGGCTGATTAGTCATATATTTGCGCCAAGTGGAAACCACTGCCTGCCGATGTTCCTGCAGCAGTTGATACGAAGCCAGTTCCCCGCCCAACCACTGGTAATGAACTACGGACCGAAATGCAAGATACGCCTGCTGCAACATCCTGACTTCATCTGAACTGAACAGGCCCTGAGCTCCCAGTTCATCCAGTACCCGCATTTTGTCTGTCCACCGGGCAAGCCCGGCATGTTCAGGCGTCCATGCGAGAACCGCGTATTGGACCATAAATTCAATATCAACAATAGCCCCGATATCATGTTTCAGATCGAACTCCGGGAGCAGCATACTTGTATCTTCTTTGATCTCGGAGGAACTATCGCTGGAAATATGATGACGCATCTTCTCCCTCATACTGATTACATCATTCCTCAACTTCTCAAGATCCCTGGGAAGCGCGAGCACACGAGCACGAACTTCTGAAAATTTTTCTCCAAGGGCGTGATCTCCAGCGACGAATCTCGCTCGAACGAGCGCCTGATGCTCCCAGGTCCAGGCATCGTTTCTGAGATATCTGTCAAATGCTTGAATAGTGGTGACAATAGACCCCTTTTTACCAGAAGGCCTCAAACGCATATCTACCTCGTAAAGTGCTCCAAAACGCGTAAACGTCGTAACGAGATGAATGATCCTTTGCGCCAGACGAGAAACAAAAACGTTATTGTTGATGGGCTTGTCTCCATCCGTATTACCATGAATATCGCCATCGAAAAGAAAAACCAGGTCAAGGTCAGAGCCATAAGCCAGCTCAATTCCCCCCAACTTACCGTAAGCGATGATCGCAAATTGTCCCACTTCACTGCCTGGGTCCTTGCCAAGTGGTTGCCCATGCTTTTCAACCAGTTGATGCAATGCCAGATCCAGGCATTTCTGCAGCACCAGCTCTGCAATTACCGTCAGGGCATCGGAAGCTTTCATCACTGGTAGCAGGTCCAGCAGTTCATAGACTGCTACCCGGAGAACTGCGGCATTCTTAAACTGGCGCAGGGTATCCATCTGCGATTCCAGATCATGCTCGTCTAGGGCCATCATCATGCTATCCAGTTGCCCGGCCATTTCATGCCTCGTAACGGATACCTCATCACTAGCTCTGCCCGACAATTCATATAGAAGAATAGGATGCTCGGTAAGTTGTTCAGCGACCCATGAACTCATTGCACACAGATCAACTGTCCTTCTCAATGCGTCCGCATTTTCCAGCAAGAACGCGAGATATGTGCTGCGGCGCAAAATGGCGTCAATGATCGGCAACAGCCTTATAAGTGTGATGTCTGCATCCTGCTGCCTTGCGGTAAGCGCAAGTAGAGCGGGTATCAGCTTTCTCACCCTTTCCTGTCCAATCTGCTGAAGGTCATTAACTCTCTCTACTAAGCCCATCAGGAGTCTGCCGGCAGTTTCCGGTGAAGCAAACCCCGCCTGAGACAGTAATTCCTGCGCCTGGGAGGATTCAGGCTCAGCCCAGATGGTAACCCACAAGAGGTTACCTTCGATGAGATTGGCAGTTTCAACCTGGTTGTCACGCATCAAGGATGAAAAGCACTGCTTAACTGCCTGACGATGAGCCTCAAGCGCTTGTTTATATTCCTGCCAGCTTGTGAATCCCATCACCTCAGCAAGGCGTACCTGGGATACTTCGGAAGTGGGTAACATCTGAGTTTGCTTATCGTCTTCACCCTGAATCGCGTGCTCGGAATTGCGCAGGAAGACGTATGCTGACTCCAGCGATCCAACATCGTCTTTAGGCAAATACTCATCTTCCCCCATGACCTTCATCACCGATCGCAACCTGCGTTCCTGCAATCGCGAATTGTTTCCACCAAAAATCAACTGATGAGTCTGTGCAATAAACTCAATTTCCCTAATTCCCCCGGCACCGAGCTTAATATCCTGACCCAGCTCTTTGAGCTCAACTTGCCTGTCAATTAGCCGCTTCATCTCCCGCAGGGATTCAATCGCCCCAAAATCGAGATGTTTTCTGTAAACAAAGGGCTTCAGCCAATCCAGAAAACTCTCACCAAGTGAAAGGTCTCCAGCTACTGCCCTTGCCTTAATGAATGCATACCTTTCCCAGTCCCGACCTTGTTCCAGAAAGTACTTCTCCAGCGCTGTTCTGTGCATAATCAGTGCACTGCTTTCACCATAGGGTCTTAGTCTCACATCCACACGGAATACAAACCCATCCTCTGTAGTAGCACTAAGGGAGGCTATCAACTGACGGGAGACACGAAGGAAAAATTCCTGGTTGCTGATTTCTTTTCCAGATTCAGAAAGTGCAGATCCCTGCCTGTCGTACAAAAAGATCAGATCAACATCAGAAGAGAGATTGAGCTCCTTTGCGCCAAGCTTGCCCAACGCAAGTACACACATTTCCTGTACAGCTCCATCAGCAGATTCCGGCGCACCGAACTTTTGGCAAGCTTTCTGATAGTGATACTCAAGGCACAACGAAATACATACGTCAGCCAGCTCTGACAAATCATCAGTGGTTTCATGAAGATCTGCACAACGTGAAAAATCTCTATAAATGATCCGCGTCATTTCCCGGCGCCGAACTCGCCGCAAGGCAGAATCAAATTCCTTAACTTCCAGAGGCTGTTTGAGGAGGTTTCGTACCCTGGTATTCAGTACACCCTTTTCATAGGGCCGGATGAGGTCCCCGGACTCGGCCAGGTCGCCAATGATATCACTATGGCGCGACACCGAATGACAAACGTAATCACTTAGCCTGCATACCCTAATAAACTGTTGAATGACCGCACTTGACGAGTTGGCCAGCAGGCTCGAGACCTGTGTTTCAAATTCCTTGCTCATACGCGTGATTCGCCTACATTACTCCACGCCAGAAAATGGCGCCACGCGCAACACCTCAGCAATGGTGGTATCTCCCACTCCAACCTTCTGTGCCCCACTAAGGCGCAGAGTTTTCATACCCTCCTTCATGGCTGAAATCCGGAGCTTACCAACGTTTACGTCAGCTTGAACATGGACCTTGATCTTGTCCGTCAGGGGCAAAAGCTCGTAGATACCCTCCCTGCCCATGTAGCCGGTATCGCGACACTCAAGGCACCCTATCGGTTGATTCATCAACGCAGGTAGTTTTACTTTCCAGGGTGCGGTCAGGACCTTCCATCCATCTGGGTCCATTTCACCCGGTGCCTTGCAGTGGGGACACAAGGTTCGTATCAGGCGTTGAGCCATAATACCAAGCACCGTGGCCTTGATCAGATACGGTGCCACCCCAAGTTCCAACAACCTCGTTACTGCCGATGGGGCATCATTGGTATGCAGGGTTGAGATTACCAGGTGGCCCGTTAAAGCTGCCTGGATTGCCATCTCCGCTGTTTCAAGATCTCTAATCTCACCAATCATGATAATATCCGGATCCTGCCGCAGCAGTGCACGAATCCCATCGGCAAAATTGAGGTCAATATTGGATTGAACCTGCATCTGGTTGAAGGAGGGCTCCACCATCTCTATAGGATCTTCGATGGTGCAGACATTAACGTCGCTGGTTGCCAGTTGTTTCAAGCTGGTATACAGGGTCGTGGTCTTGCCTGAGCCAGTGGGACCTGTAACCAGAACGATACCGTTTGGATTTTTCACCATCCCTTCCCAACGATCGTAATCTTCATTCTCGAGTCCCAATTCTGCAAAGGTCTTTAGCAAGATATCGGGATCAAAGATTCGCATGACCATCTTTTCGCCATGGGCTGTTGGCAAAGTCGACAGCCTTAATTCCACCTCGTGAGCGTCCTGGGTCTTTGTTTTCAGCCGACCATCCTGAGGGCGTCTTTTTTCTGCTACATCCATTCGCCCCAGTGTCTTGAGGCGACTCGTAACCGCAGTCATGACGGGAGGTGGCAGCTCATAAACCATATGCAAGACTCCATCAATCCTGAAACGAACCCTTCCCTTGTCACGTCGCGGTTCTAGATGAATATCACTTGCTCTCTGGTTAAACGCATACCCCAGTAACCAGTCAACGATATTGACTATGTGGGCATCATTGGCCTCCAGGGAATCCAACTGGCCAAGTTCAAGCATCTGCTCGAGGTTGGTCAGTGAACTAACATTGATACCCTGGGCGCTGGCCTGATTTACAGACCTGGCCATCGTATAAAACTCGTTGGTGTACTGGCGGATATTTGCTGGATTCGCAATCATGCGGGTGATCACCTTGCCCGGTTGAGATTGCTCTATAGTGGCTTCCCAAGCCGATACATAAGGTTCCGCACTGACGATCACAACTTCATCATCAAGTACATCAATTGCCAGGATCTGGTGGCGTCTGGCAAATTCGGCCGACATGACCTTTGTTACGACCTGAGAATCTATCTTGAGGGGATCAATCCGCTTGTACGGCTGATCGGCTTTTTCACACAACCATAGGGTCAGCGCTTCCAGATCAAGAACCTTCCCTTCATGCTTCTGATCACTGGCCGGTTCCTGGGCAACCAGTTCCAGTGGATGCCAGTTAAGCTGATCCTTTGATCGGGTCTTCATGCTGAGTCGATCAGCGTCACTAACTGACAATCGGCCATCAGCAACCAGGTCGTTCAGTAAGGAGCGAAGATTTAACGAAATGTCTGGTTTTCTGGCGTTAACTTCCTGAAGAGCCACTGCACCCTATTCCATTCATATGAATTTCGTCACACAAGCTTACACCTTTTCTCGAGCCTTTTCCCTGCAGGGTGCAGGACGCTGCAGCTGGAAAATTGCTACACTGGATCGTCTCAATCAGCACAATTAAGAAGGAAATTCATGCCGCAGAGCCCAGGATTGGCGGAAATGATCGGGCAACTCATTTCCACACCTTCCATCAGCAGTACGCTTACGCAATTTGACCAGGGCAACCTTGCGGTCGTGGATATCCTTGCGAACTGGCTGCAACCACTCGGTTTTGAAATCACAATCAAACCGATCGAGGGAAAACCTAATAAGGCCAACCTGATAGCAAAAAGAGGAACTGGTAACAATGCCCTGGTGCTATCGGGTCACACTGATACTGTCCCCCTGGATGAATACCTGTGGCACACCAACCCCTTTTCTATCACGGAAAAGGATGATCGCTGGTACGGCCTTGGCACCTGTGACATGAAGAGTTTCTTTGCACTCGTCATTGAGGCAATGCGCCCCTTGCTTGACAGAGACTTCAAGCATCCGCTGATTTTGCTCGCTACTGCTGATGAAGAATCCACCATGAGCGGCGCCCGAAATCTAACGGCCGATGACCTTGCCAGTGCCAAATTTGCTTTGATAGGAGAGCCTACTGGCCTCAAACCTGTTAAGCAGCATAAAGGTATCATGATGCTTCGAGCATTGATCACAGGGACATCAGGACATTCGTCAAACCCTGAACTAGGCCGCAATGCACTTGATGGTACTGCCATGCTCATTGAAGAGATAGTGCAGTTCAGGAATGAAATCAGGTCCGAATATATCAACGATGACTTTGACGTACCCTCGCCTACCCTCAACCTGGGCTGTATACACGGCGGGGACAATCCAAACCGAATCTGCGATCACGTCGAACTCGCATTTGATGTTCGCGTTCTTCCAGGCATGAGCAATGATGAGATCCGACACTCTCTGGCAAAACGCCTGCAAACCAGGCTGCAGCAGGCCGAACTCAAGTGTGATCTCGATCTGATGCACCCCGCCGTAGCGCCCTTCGAGAATACAGAAAAGGGGCTTCTCTCCCTGCTGGAACAGATTTCCAGAAGTTCGGCAAAATCCGTTGGCTTTGCCACTGAAGCACCTTTCCTGAAAACCCTGGGCCTGGACACTGTTATCCTGGGTCCTGGCTCTATTGATCAGGCGCATCAACCAAATGAGTTCATTCCCCTAAACCACATTGATCCCAGTATTGATATAATCCGACGCCTCATTGCCCAGCTTTGCTGTTAGCCAGCCCCATGAGTGACAACAAAAAACATATTAAGTGGTTTAGGGATTCATCTCCCTACATAAATGCCCACAGGCATAAGACTTTTGTCTTGTATCTTGGTGGCGATGCTTTGGAGTCGGCGAACCTACCCAATATCATCGCTGATATTGCCCTGCTAAACAGCCTTGGAGTAAGGCTCGTGCTGGTGCATGGCGCAGCGCAACAAATCGATCAACAACTCCAGAACCAGTCAAAATCATGGGAGATACTCGACAATAAACGCGTCACGCCTCCTGAGCTACTGAGGGAAATTGTCCAGATAATTGGTGGTATAAGAGCCAACATTGAGGCACGTCTGAGCATGGGGCTGGTAAATTCTCCAATGCATGGGTCAGGCATAACGGTAGTATCCGGGAATTTTGTAAAGGCGAAACCCGTTGGAATTGTCGACGGTATTGACTTTCAAAACACGGGAGCAACAAGAAGAATTGATGCAGATGGGATATGCCAACAATTGGACAATGGTGCCATTGTTCTTGTCTCTCCACTGGGTTATTCACCTTCCGGCGAGACTTTCAATCTTGACTCCATTTCCCTCGCAGCTGACGTCGCCATCGCACTAAATGCGGTGAAACTTATATACTTCAGCAGCGAACCCGGCATCAGGGACAGTGACGGGAAAATTCGCAGTGAGCTGCAGGCCGATATTACCTCCCCCATAAGCATGAGCCCCGCTGAGGATTATCTGTTCTACCTAACTAGTCAGGCTTGTCGCAAAGGAGTAGATCGTTGCCATATAGTCAGCTACGTTAAGGATGGGGCATTGCTTGAAGAACTATTTACCCGCGATGGATCTGGCACACAGATTACCCGCGTCAGCTACGAGCAGATACGCAAGGCGGTACCCGAAGACGTGCCGGGAATCATACATCTCATTGAGCCCCTCGAGCAGGAAGGAATCCTAGTAAAACGCTCCAGGGAGCTGATTGAGTCAGAGATTGAGCAGTTCACCATCATAGAGCGCGACGGCCTGATTATATGCTGCGGTGCACTGTATCCCTTTGCCGCAAAAGGTGAACTGGCGTGTCTTGTGACTCACCCTGACTACAGGGAGGGTGACAGGGGTGAATCGCTATTGTCATCTATCGAGGAGCGAGCAAAATTGCAGGGACTAACCAGCCTCTTTGTACTAACCACTCAATCGGCACACTGGTTTGTCGAGCACGGTTTTGTAGAAGGAAACGTCTCGGCGTTACCCGATGGCAGAAAATCCTTTTACAACTACCAGCGAAACTCCAAATTCTTTGAAAAACCTCTCTAAATGATGCTCAGTCATACCGATTAAACATCATTGATTCTGCCCGGGCTCTACTTCGCGATCAACAAATCTTCGCAGGCTGACTGGACACAAGCTAGCTGGTTCCGGTCCGTAAATAGAGAAATTTGGCCAGATATCACAACACTACAATAACGTTAGATATATAAATCAATCACTTAGGAAGAACTGGGTCGTCTAGGATAGCCAACTCGATCTTAGTATTTCTACGAAAGACGTCGGATTTTCGGGAGTAATAACCAGGGTCCGGTCCGGAAAACGCAGGATAACGCAGTTTTTCCTGTCCGTCGCATACGCCTCATAGACACCCAGCTTTCTGCTCCTGCACCGCTTCCCAGTGAATGCAAACAGACCACCGTTACTCATGACATAAGTCCCCACCATGGCAGTCGGGTCCTCCTCGATAGATTGCAGGCTTTCCAGAGCAAACACTGTCTCAGCACCAAACCGCTCAACCACCAGTTGGTCACCGCTGATGACATAGCGACGTATAAACTGGCTAAGGAATGCCCAGCTCAGCAAACCCAGGGTGATAGCCCAACCCAGCAAAGCCAGAATCAACATCTGATTACCACCGGCAGCAAGAAGGATCAGGGGAAATCCAATGAATAGCACAACTGTTGAGGCACTGATCCAACCGAGCGTTGCACCCCACGTCGCCCTGAACTGCGAGGAGCAGTCTCCTTCAACTTTAGTGCGCTTAGAATCAGGTACCATCGACCTTCACATCTATCATGAATTGATTAACCATCCCTTTTCCACCCTACTATCAATTTGATTAAGCAATCACTCACACATCTCCGGAGCCCCTTTCGCGACAACGTCATTTACTGCTAAGACCTGGCTATTGTTGATGCCCTGCTCAATCCAGGTTCTACCCTCTGTATTCGGGTTCAACGGCAAGGGAGAATCGACCACCTTGACCCATTTGCTTTCCTTGGTGGACTACTTTTTATACTCCTCTCACCTACCACTTCACCCTTGTATCGGTGTGAATTTCATCGATTACCTGGGGCTTGTACTCTGAATCCAGGCTAGCAATGGCAACATAGACCGTATCTGGTTCATCAACACTACTGGCCCACTCGAGATTGGAACCGCACTCTCGACAGAATCTGCGGGTCGCTGATTCGGAAGACTGGTAGCTGGACAAGTCATCCGGCTCACAGAAATATTCCAGGTCCGCCCTCGGAACGCCTGCATAAGTTGAAAACAGAGCACCATGTTGCTTTTGGCACATTGTACAGTGGCAGTGCGTTACCCCCGAAAGTTCACGCTTTATCTCGTACCTTACTGATCCACACAGACAACTTCCTCGATACATGGTTATTTTTCCTCAATCGGCTAAACCTGGTATTCCTGCACGACCCTAACCAGTGCCTTCACATTCTCCACCGGAGTTTCAGGAATAATACCGTGACCCAGATTAAAGATATGCCCGGGTCTTCCGTTCACTTCCTGGAGCAGTTCGGTGGCTCTTTGTTCAACATATTGCTTCTCCCCACACAGGATTATGGGATCCAGATTCCCCTGCACCGACATGGCACCAATCTTGTCCCAGCTTTCAACCAGGGGAGCGCGCCAATCAAGGGCCATGACATCACAACCCGCGTCAGCCATCAGGGATAGCAGGGCAGGATTGCCGGTACCAAAATGAATGATGGGTACCCGACCGGATATACTCTCGATAAGCCGGCGACTATGCGGCAAGACAAAATCACGATAATCCTGTGGCGAAAGACACCCGACCCAACTGTCAAAAATCTGCACGGCCTGGACGCCTGAATCGATCTGGTAATTCAGGTAGTCAACGGTAATAGTGGTTATTTTGGTCAGCAGTTCATTCCACGCCGATTCATCGCCGTACATCAGGCGTTTAACAAAAATGTAATTTCGGGAACCCTTACCCTCGATGGCATAGGAAGCCAATGTGAAAGGTGCCCCACCAAAACCTATCAGCGGTATATCCGCTGGGAGTTCCTGGCGAATCAACTGAATGGCCTCAGCAATGTAGGGCATAGCTTCGGCAGAATTCTCAACCCGGATGGCATCTATATCTGCATTGGAACGAACGGGATTGTCAATGTTGGGGCCAACACCGGGTAAATAGTCCAGAACCAGACCCATCGGCTCCAGAATCGGCAGAAGGTCGGCGAACAGGATTGCCGCATCAACCCCAAGAATTCGCTGGGCATCACAAGTTACTTGAGCAGCCAGATGTGGGGTCTTAAAAAAATCGAGGCTTTTGGTACTACCCTTGACCTGGTGATACTCCTCCATATATCTACCCGCCTGGCGATTGAGCCAGATAGGCGTATGGTCCGTCTTTTCACCTCTACACGCCTTGAGGAAGGGTGAGTCATACAAGGCCTGGTCCATAATTTTCCAAATTCATCAACAAGGCGGCAGATTATACCTGTGGATCTCAAACAGTGCTCAATAACCTGAACCTGGGCGCATCAAAGGAAGTTTCACTGTTACGCATACCTTTGACAGATACGATCGATATGGCTCCAGCTATCCCCTTGACACGAACAGGTGACATCATCTCGCCCGTCACCTCCCCCTTGACCAGTTCCCAGGTGACCCGGGAGACCAGGATCGCATCTCGTTCCGCAATACTCTCGAGCCGGCTGGCGATGTTTACCACACCACCAATAGCGGTGTAGTCCATTCTTTGCCTGGAGCCAAAATTTCCTACTGCACAGTAACCGGTATGGATGCCGATGCGAATATGTAATCCTGCCGATATTCCCTCTCGATCCCATTTATTCCTCAGTTCCTCGAGCTTGGCACACATACCGACCGCCATTCGTACACAGGCTACCGCATCCTGCGCGTAACCCCTCGAGTCCGGTGCGCCAAAGAAAACCATGACTCCATCACCCATAAATTTGTCTACCGTGCCCCCGTGTTCAATTGCAATCTCTGCCATTTCATTGAGATATTCATTCAAGATAGGTGTCATGGTTTCCTCCGGCAGGCCATCCATCAGTTTGGTGAACCCTTCGATATCAGAGAAGAACACGGTAAGCTTTTTCCGTGTGGTCGGCATGTTACCAACTGTTTCGAGAGATGCTGCCAACTGTGGAGAGACATACGGACGTAGTCGATTGTAGATTCCCTGCAGCAGTATTCTGTCCTGATCAATTTCTCGCCGCCGATTCTCAAGATCGGAAGTGTTTAGAAATCCAAGGCTCGCCACCAACCCCCCGTAACCGACTATTAGAATCGAGGAAAAAATGTTCGTTAGCAGCCACCCCTGTGTAGAAATGTTGGGATCCAGAATGAGGTAAGACAAACCACACGATACCAACAGAATGCCAATGTTGATCATCAGCATTCGGGGCTTTGCCACCATCAAGGTACCCATAACTAGAGCCGCAATGATGGCAACACTCACAAGCAGGTTAAATTCGGCTACGATGATCATGATACCCACCAGGGCTCCGTCGGGCAGTAACCCATAGCGAGCGCCGACCGCATCGTTCTTAACATGGCCACAGATAAAGCGGTGCACGTACGGATAAGCAAGCAGGAAGACCAGAAAAAGAGCGTAGGAGACGGTCGCCTCTGTATACAACAGGCGGCTGGCGAAAATCAGGACCGAAATACAGTAGGCAAAAACCCTAGCCTTATGGATAGTCTGAATAAAGTGATGTAATGTTTCCCGCAGCGCCATATCAATATCATGACGACATTGATCTCGCATGAAACAGGATCAGTCCTAAAACTATGTGGGACTATTATCTGCCGCGTTGTTAGTTTTTTCTGTAGGTGTCAGCCACTGGGCACAAGCTCCATTTCCCACGCAGGGTCAACATCCGCTTCATAGTCAGCACCATCGAAGCCAAAACCATACAGTTCCATGAAGGCCTGACAATATCCCTCAAAATCAGCCAGATCACTCTGGGTTGTGGAGTTCACATCAGACCACTTATCATTGATATAGGCCTGTATGTCATCTGCAAGTTCGAGATCATCCATGCGAATTCGCCCCTCATCATCCGTCCCGGGATTACCTGGCGAAAAGAGCCTGGTGGCAAACAGCCTTGTAGTCTGTTCGATACACCCCTCATGAGTACCAGCCTGTTTCATCGCCTTGAACAATAGGGAAATGTAAACCGGCATACCAGGGATGGCTGACGCGGCCTGCGTAAGCACACCTTTCATGACGACTACCTGTGCCCTGCCGTTTACCCCGGACATAGGCTCTTTAAGCGCCATCGCTGCCCGATCCAAATCTTCCTTTGCCTTGCCAATAGTACCGTGGTTGTAAATAGGCCAGGTTACCTTACTTCCGAGATAGGTATAGTTCGTGGTAATGCAACCATCTGCCAATACGCCTGCCTCCAACATCGCAGCAATCCACCCCTCCCAGTCCTCGCCACCCATGACCTTAACCGTATCCGCCACTTCCTCTGGGTTCGCCGGCTCCAGGCTAACGGCTCGAAGCTCACCTGAATTGATATTGATGGTCATGCCGTCATAAGGTTCACCAATTGGCTTTAAGGTCCCTCTTACGACAGATCCATCGGACAATTGCCGTGCGGGTGCTGCAAGGGAGTAAACCACCAAATCCACCTGGCCAAGATCTTCCTTGATCAGGGCAATCGTTGCCCGCTTAACCTCTTCTGAATAGGCATCCCCATTGATGTTCTTAGCATACAGGCCTTCTTCCGTGGCCAGCTCGGCAAAAGCAGCCGACTTATACCAGCCAGGGGAAGCAGTGTGTGTTTTTTTCGCAGGACGTTCGAAAAAGACCCCAATAGTCGCAGCATTGCTCCCAAAGGCAGCACTGATTCTTGATGCCAAACCATATCCACCGGATGCGCCGATGATCAGGACCCGCGCCGGTCCGTTACTGATTTGCCCCTGTGACACGACATAATCGACCTGGCGCTGAACATCCATCGCACAACCCGAGGGATGTGAGGTAGCACACATGAAACCTTTGATTCTTGGTTTGATTATCATTGATGCTCCAATCGTTCCAATCGAATTGGGTGATGATACCTCACCTATATGGAATTCCGCCGGTAACTGACTACCAGAAATGCAATACCGAACAACACCATCGGCGCCGAAAGCAGTTGACCCTGAGTCAGCCAGCTAAATGCTACGAACCCAATGTGGCCATCTGGTTCCCGGAACAATTCCGAAATAAATCTGAGTGACCCGTATCCCAGGAGAAACATTCCTGAAACAGCCATTACCGGCCTCGGCTTTGCTGAAAATAGCCACAAAATTCCCAGCAAGACTGGACCTTCCAGTATCGCCTGATAAAGGCTCGAGGGATGCCTGCCAGCCACCTCGCCCGGGTATATAAGAGCCCAGGGCACCTCCGTCACTCTCCCGGGCAGTTCGCCATTGATGAAATTGCCGATTCGCCCGCAACCCAATCCCAGTGGAATGCTGGGTGCAATAAAGTCGGTCACGGTAAAAAATCCACGGTGAAACCTTCTCCCATAAACCCACAGTGAAACAAATACCCCAATCATGCCCCCGTGAAATGACATGCCTCCCTGCCAGACCTTGAATATGACCAGTGGATCTGTCGCGAGCTGTTCATACCCGTAGAACACCATGTAGCCAATCCTGCCCCCGAGGATAATCCCCAGAACCGCATAAAAAACTATGTCGGATATTGCTTCACCTGACCAGCCAAGGTTCTGCGTTCGGCTTCTCTTGCCAAGGACCCACCAGGCCAGCGAAATACCAACGAGGTAACTGATGGCATACCAGTGAATACTCACAGGTCCAAGGCTGATGGCTACTGGGTCAAACTCTGGATAGTGCCACATGATCGGTCTCTACTCATCGAAACACCTATTATCCAGTAACTCGCTGCTCTGATAAACTCCAGCTCTCTCTCATTTGTTTCGTTTTATGTGCCTGATTCTTTTCGCTGTGCAACCCAACGACAGGCTACGGCTGGTGATAGCCGCAAATCGTGACGAACTCTATGGCCGACCATCAAACAGCGCCGAATACTGGCAAGATTCCCCCGCGGTATTAGGTGGCCGTGACCTGCAGATGGGCGGCACCTGGCTCGGTATCAGCAAGCAGGGCAGGTTTGCCGCTGTAACCAATTTCAGGGAGACACCAGCAGACCCGCTTCCACCACGCTCACGGGGAGAGCTATGCAGCAAGTTTCTAACCACCAGCCTCTCGGCCAGAGACTACCTGAAAGGAATCCAGTCACTGAAGCACGAATATCGCGGGTTCAACCTGATTCTGCATGACGGGTCAGACATGTACTATTACAGCAACCGCGCTGATAGCATCAGGATACTTGAGCCGGGCTTCTACGGATTGAGCAACCAGCTCCTGGATTGTGACTGGCCGAAAGTTAAAAAGGGTCGGCTCAAGATGGCGCACATCGTTCAGAGTCACTCACAAACTAACTTACTTCACCGGGAACTGTTCGATCTTTTGTTCGACAAGGGAGATGGTGAACCTTTCTCCAACAGCTTTATTGCAGCCGATGAGTACGGGACCTGTGCCGCAACCGTACTCAGCATTACAAGTGAGGGTGAAACAAGTTTCCAGGAGCAGGGATTTTCAAGTAATGGCAAACGGGAACAACTTAGGAGCTACTCCCTCCTACTTCCGTCTTGAACGCACAATCTGCCCAAGGCCTGCCTTTATCATCTGATCATCCACATACTCTTTGATCTGGAAAGCATCATCCATTTTCAAAGCCATGTTGAGGATCTTCTTGGCCTTGCTCAGTTCAATAGTTGTCAGCGCCTTCTTCACCATCAACAGATTGGTTGAATTCATTGAAAGTACATCATAGCCCATCGCCATGAGCAGCAATGCACCAGAAGGGTTGCCTGCCATCTCACCGCAGATACCAACACCCTTTTTCTCGCTATGGGCACAATCCACTACCTGTTTGAGAGCCTGTAGTATTGATGGGTGAAATTCCTGGTAAAGTTCCGACACCCTGGAGTTATTTCGATCCACAGCCAGCATATACTGGACCAGGTCGTTGCTGCCCACTGACAGGAAGTCTACCCGCTTGGCTATATCCCGGGCTTGAAACACAGCTGCAGGCACTTCTATCATGACTCCCACATCCGGTTTTTTGACTCTCGTGCCTTCTTCAATAACTTCCTGGTAGCACTTGTCTATCAGTCTGATGGCCTCGTCAACCTCTGCGATACTGCTCACCATCGGCAGCATTATTCTTAAATGCGCATCGATTCCTTCATTCGCCCTGATCATTGCCCTGATCTGGGCAATGAAAATCTCAGGATGATCTAACGTAACCCTGATTCCTCTCCATCCTAGAAACGGGTTCTCCTCCTCAATGGGGAAATAAGGCAAAGCTTTATCACCACCAATATCCAGAGTTCGCATCGTGACCATTTTTGGGGAAAATGCCTTCAGGTGTTCCCTGTAGATGATCCGTTGCTCTTCTTCCGTCGGGAACGCATCATTCATCATGAAGTGTACTTCGGTCCTATATAGACCAACGCCTTCAGCACCTCGATCAAGTGACCTGGCAACGTCTGTCATCAAACCGGTGTTTACCCAGAGCCTGGTTCTGTGACCATCCGGTGTAACGCACCTCTTGTCTTTTAGTTCCTCAAGCCCCTCCACGAGCATTGCCTCTTCCCGGGCGACCTTTCTGTAGTAGCTAAGTTGCGCTTTACTGGGATGAGTGATCAGGGATCCCTGAAATCCATCGATGATTATGGGTTTGCCATCAATCAACTGCACCGGCAAGTTTTCAACTCCCATGATCGTCGGTACACTCATGGCTTCAGCCAAAATGGCAACATGGGAACTCCCTGAACCCTTGACGGATACAAAACCCGCCAACCTGTCCCTGGGAACCACAGCCAGGTCAGCCGGCGCCAGTTCTTCACTGACCAGTATGGTGTCTTTCGGAAATTTTACCTTGCGGGTATCACTGCTCTGCAGTCGCGCCAACACCCTCGTGCCAAGATCACGAATATCTGCTCCACGCTCGCGAAGATAGTCGTCTTCCATCGCATCAAACATTGCGACATGTTCCAGCACGACGGCACTCAGCGCGCTTTGTGCCCACTCTCCTTTTTCTATTCGTGCAACCACCTCCCCACTAATTGCGCTGTCATCCAGCATACGCAGGTAGGCTTCAAACAGGCCAAGTTCCTCCGGTCTCAGACGATCAGACAATTTGCCAGAGGTGGTCCTGATTTCGTCCCGTGTAACCTCCACGGCATCTTCAAACAGGCGAATTTCCTTGCGGATGCTTTTTGCCTTCCTGACTGGAACATTATCAAGGCGTGCCTTTGGAAATATGACAGCTACGGTCCCAATGGCAACTCCAGTCGCACCCGACATGCCCTCAAAGCTACTCGAGGGTATGTTCTCCGATTCAGCCAGCAGCAGGGATCCAGTCGCCCGGGCATGTGCAATAACACCGGCCAACTGAGCAGAAAGTGTTATTAGGAAGGCCTCCTCGCTATCATCAAACCTGCGCGCTTTCTTCTGCTGCACAACCAGAACACCAAGTACTTTCCGATAATGGATAATCGGTACACCCAGAAATGAGTGGTACTTCTCCTCACCGATTTCGGCTACATACCTATTTCTAGGGTGCTTCTGGGCATCTTTCAAATTCACTGGTTCTGCCCGCTCACCTACGTAGCCAACCAGCCCTTCATCCAGATCCAGGGTCACCTTGCCAACCACATCGGGATTCAGACCCCTGGTGGCCATAAATACATACTTGTTGCGATCATCATCCAGCAGATAAACACTGCATACTTCAGTGCCCATGACTGATTGAACCCGATCCACGATAATGTCGAGTGCCCGGGAGAGATCCCTGGCGGAGTTGACTTCCTGTATTACCTGGCGAAGAACTTCAAGCATGGATACGTTGCTGGGCTCCTAGTAGTCGAGGCACTTTGAAATACACGGCGCCAGTTCCTTCATGGCTTTCCGGTAGACTTCCTGCTTAAAAGAAACTACCTGTCCCAATGGGTACCAGTAACTGACCCAGCGCCAATGGTCGAATTCCGGTGTAGCTGAATGAGAGAAGGATACAGCAGAATCATCTGCTAACATCTTTAATAAATACCATTTCTGTTTCTGGCCCACAAATTCAGGTGAATTCTGCCTCAGCAATCTCTTGGGCAACTTATACCGCAGCCAGCCACGAGTCGATTCAACTATCTCAACATCTTCCGGATCCAACCCCGTCTCTTCCTTCAACTCTCGAAACAGGGCTTCTTCAATTGATTCATTCGAGTGAATCCCGCCCTGGGGAAATTGCCATGCGTCTTGACCTGCGCGCCGAGCCCACAAGACGCTGCCCTTATCATTGGCTACTATAATGCCGACATTAGCCCGATATCCATCTCCATCAATCACACTGAATTTCCCTTTTAGAACAGTTGGATTCGTTTCATCTAGTTTCATTGTCCCTGAAACTTCTTACTTGAGCAATCTGGGCTCCATCACGCGGTTAGCAGAAGGCTCTTTCTCAAATTCACGGTTTCACCAGGATGGAAGCAAAGCTACACTAGGTATCTTTATCTGTAGGCAAGCCCGTGGCACTCGCGATATTTGACCTTGATGAAACCCTGATTTCCGCCGATAGTGATCATGAATGGGGGAAATTCCTTGTCCGCAAGGGCCTGGTTGATGCGGAAGTGCACAATCGCCTGAACGATCAATTCTATGCTCAATACAAGCAAGGCAACCTGGATATCAACGCCTATCTTGAGTTCGCCTGTTCATTCTTACCCAGACTATCCGTTGCGGAGCTGCATTCATACCGACGGGAGTTTATGGTAGATGTGATTGCCCCTTTGATTCTACCCCTTGGTCGACAGCTGATTGCCGACCACAGGGAGGCCGGAGACTTTCCACTCGTTGTCACATCTACCATAGAATTTATTACCGCACCCATTGTGCAGTCACTGGGTATAAGTACTCTGATCGCCCCGGGTCTGGAAATGAGGAATAATCGGTATACGGGAAATATTGTAGGCACTCCCAGTTTTGCCCAGGGCAAAGTAACCCGTCTGAATCAATGGCTTGAAGGTCGGAGCAAGGACTTAAGCGGAAGTTTTTTCTATACCGACTCACACAATGATCTACCTTTGCTGAAGTTGGTTGATCACCCGGTTGCAGTTGACCCTGATGACACCTTGCGAGCCGAGGCTAAAAAGAGACAATGGCAGATACTTTCCCTCCGAGATTAGGGACACCAATGATGCGGATTGCGCTCTTGCTGCTGTTCATCTTGATCGCAGGGTGCGATGAGCAAACCACTCCGCGCTCAACCGGGACTCGCTCCCTTGATTCAATCAGTCTGGTTCTCGTTGGACGAATAGTGGATCGATTTCAGAAGGTCAATAGAGACCACTCAAAAAACACGATCATCGCCAGCGACGCTTTGCTTGTTTCCGTTGAGAACTTTCTCGCTGATCCAGGCGAACAGCAGCTGCAGTTGATAAAGGATAATTGGTATCAGGCCCACAATACTTTTCTGGCAGCCAATTTCTCCCTGTTCACAGATCAGGACAAAAATGTATTTTTAATCGATGCCTGGCCCATACAGGGTGGATTTCTGGATTCCTTACCTGAATACCCACACAGCGGCATAATCAGTGACGTGGCGCTCACAATTACAGAAACCTCTATTCGAAATCAGCATGGAATTACCGACGCACAGGAAGTGAGCCTTGGTTTTCACGCACTGGAGTTTCTGATTTTCAGTAGGACTCCGGACGATTTCACAATATCTGATGATGAAGTAAAGGTAAGAAGAAGGCAGGCTCTCGCCCTCATTGCTCAGCTGCTTAACCAGGATATCAACTCGATGTTAGTGAATGCTGATCGGGTCCAGAGCGGCATCCACGCTACCCTGAACAAGGGCAACATGTATGGAGTACTCAAGCAACTGTTACATAGGTCGCACAAGAAGGTGCAGTTTCTCTTTAGTGAGGCCAACAGTATCAGCAACGAAAATACCGGCCATTCTCGTTTCAGCAAGTCATCATGGAGCAACCTTGGCACCCAGGTCGAAGTGCTGAGTGAGCTGACAAACGAGAATACTGCGATGAATCGGGTTTTTACGCTGCTCGATCAGAAAACCTCTGCAGACTACCGGCAGACACTGGTTCAGGCTACAGATACGCTTTCAAAAAGAAAGCGGAACGAAGAAAACCTCGCCCGCGTTACTCTGCTACTCGCCGCACTCGGACACCAACTTGGAGACCTCAATATCGTCCTGGAGAATTCCACACCTTGATGCACAACATCATAGGGTCTGTGCCAGATCAAGGTCCCTCGCTGCCTTTACGTCATCCAGCCTTTTAACGGGCATGTTGTAGGGCGCTCCGGTAACCTTTTCAGGGCAATCGCTTGCTTCTTTCAAGATACAGCTTAAAGCCTCAACAAAGCCGTCAATATCTTCCCGGCTCTCTGTCTCCGTTGGTTCAATCAGCAGGCATTCCGGTACAAGCAAAGGAAAGTATATTGTTGGCGCATGGTAACCATAATCCAATAGCCGTTTGGCGAAATCCATTGCGTTAACACCAAGCTGATTTGCCTCCCTGGACAAGGTGACAGTGAATTCATGAGTAGCCCTTCTTTTCGGGTAAGCTAATTTGAATCCCGCTTGCTCCAGTCGATGTGCCAGATAGTTCGCGTTCAAAGTTGCATATTCGCCAACCCTGTGCATTCCCTTCTTGCCTAACAATCTTGCGTAGGCATAAGCTCTTAACAGGATGCCCGCATTCCCCATGAAGGCTGAAAGCCTACCAATTGTTTCCGGGTGCTCTTTCTCGTCACTCCAGTAGTAAAACTCTTTGCCCTGGCGCTCTGTTCTGCCAACAATTGGAGTCGGAATAAATGGAGCCAGTCTTGATCCCACACCAACGGGTCCCGAACCCGGACCACCTCCGCCATGCGGTGTGGCAAAAGTTTTGTGCAGGTTCATATGGAGAACATCAAACCCCATGTCCCCTGGCCTAACCTTTCCCAATATCGCGTTCAGGTTGGCACCATCGTAGTACAACAGGCCTCCAGCCTCGTGAACAACGGCAGAGATTTCCTTTATCTGACGCTCAAATACGCCGCAGGTTGAAGGGTTTGTCATCATTAGACCGGCAGTTTGTGGTCCAACCACCTTTTTCAATTCACCGAGATCCACGTCACCCTCAGCATTAACAGCAATTTCACGAACTCTATAGCCACACATGACTGCAGTCGCAGGATTGGTCCCGTGCGCAGCAGAAGGAATGAGCATCTCTGTTCGCCCGGTGTCATCGTTCTTGTCATGGTATGCACGAATCATCGCGACACCCGCCAACTCACCCTGGGCACCTGCCATGGGTGTTAATGAGACAAGCTCCATGCCCGTCACATCCTTCAGGCACTCCTGCAGCTCAAACAAGCATGCAAGGAAGCCCTGGCTCTGTGCCTCCGGCGCATAGGGATGCCTGTTCAGGAAGCCAGGAATAGTTGCCGCCTTGTGTGCCCCCCTCGGGTTGTACTTCATGGTGCAGGAACCGAGTGGGTAGAATTCACCATCAACTGAGAAATTTTTCTTTGACAGGTTAGTGAAGTGCCTCACAACCTGCAGTTCAGAAACTTCCGGCAATCGAGCGGGAGCCTTTCGCAAATGGCGCTCGGGGATATTGATTTCAGTATCCATTCGCTGGTACTGCGCTTTCGCACTTCTGCCTTGCCCACCAAAATCAAAGATCAACATTGATTCACACCTCCAATACCGATTGTAGGCTCGCAATAAAATTATCGATATCAGCTGGGGTTTTCGTTTCCGTAACATTGACCAGCAAACAGTCTTTAAGCCGCTCGTCAAATCTGCCCAGATCATAGCCCCCGAGAATGCCTTGTTCAGCCATACCTTCTAGGACCTGCCCTGCCGGGGCTGGCAGCTTCAGCACCCCCTCGTGGAACCGCGCGCCCGGGAATCGTGACTCTACACCGGGCAGAAGGCACGCCTTTTGGAACAAGACCCCCAGGCCATGGTGGCTTTGTTTGGCAACTTCCCGAAGCCCTTCGTCTCCCATTAGGCTCATATAGATTGTAGCCGCGGTGACCAACAATCCCTGGTTGGTACAAATATTTGAGGTCGCCTTTGCGCGACGAATGTGCTGCTCCCTTGCCTGCAGGGTCAGGGTGAATCCTTCCTTGCCATCAAGGTCAACAGTTCTGCCGATAATTCTGCCGGGCATTTGCCTGACGATCGCTTGCCTGCAACACATGATGCCGAGGTAAGGACCACCAGATGACAAGGGTATGCCAAGTGGCTGACCTTCGCCCACCACAATATCTGCACCCTCGCTACCCCATTCACCTGGCGGATTCAGCAAACCCAGGGACAGGGGATTGACCACACCAATCACAAGGACACCTTCCTTATGTGCCCAGTCTACCAGGTGATCCACGTCTTCCAGGCCACCAAAGAAATTTGGATTGGACAGGACTAGAGCCGCGTAATCTTCACCCTCAGGTAGCCTTGCTGTATCGATATTCCCGGTTCCCGGGTCCCATTCAAGGGTATCTATACGGATCTGCTGGTTGCGTACTATGGACCTGCAGGTTGCAAGATAGGCAGGATGTACGTTGCCCGCACAAAGGATCTTCTTCGATTTCGATTTTCGATTTGCCCTGACCGCCATCAGCATCGCTTCTGCCAAGGCGGTGGCACCATCGTATACTGACGCATTGGCTACATCCATGGCAGTCAAGCGGGAAATCATCGTCTGGTATTCGTAGATCAGTTGCAGCAGCCCCTGGCTTGCCTCCGCCTGGTAGGGAGTATAGGCCGTAAGAAATTCACCACGACTTGTCAGTTCCCAAACTGCACTTGGAATATGGTGTTCATAAGCACCCGCCCCCAGGAACGACAAAGCGACTTCATCTCGTCGTGCGCGTTCATTCATAAGCCGAAGCAGTTCCATTTCGGAAATACCTTCGGGGATTTGCGAGAGTTCACCTGCCCTCAAATCCATTGGAATTTCATCGAACAGTTCCTCGATAGAGTTCACTCCAATGGACTCGAGCATGAACTTCTCATCTTCAGGGGTGTGCGGCACAAAGGGCATTGGGTCAGGTTCCTATCGGGTCAAGGCAAATTAGTCATTGGATTAGTGATCATCCTCTTCGCAGAGTTGCCGATATTCTCCTGTATTCATCAATGAATTCAGCTCGGCGCTGTTCCCAGGCTTTAGCCTGAACAACCATCCAGTATCGTAAGGTGCATCATTGACAATCTCGGGATTATCTTCCAGCTCACTGTTTGTTTCTATCACGGTTCCTGATATTGGACTGTAGTAGTCAGACGCTGCCTTTACGGATTCAATAACCCCTGCCTCACCTTCAGCTTTCAGGCTTGTATTAGTCTCCGGTAGTTCAACATAAACTACATCCCCCAATGCTTCCTGTGCATAATCGGAAATGCCTATCGTCACACTGCCATCACTCTCGAGCCGCGCCCACTCATGTGTTTTTGCAAATCTCAATTCTTCCGGAAATTCTGCCATCTTTTCGTCCTTCCTCTAACGATATTATTGTGTTTTGTATACCTGCCGGCCATTGCGAACGAAGGGGAGTGTTACCTCTTGCACCACCAACTGTTTACCCCTGATCGCCACCGTTAGTTCGCCCTGGGTCTCTGATACACGTGCCAATGCGATGGAATGCTGCAAAGTCGGCGAGAAGGCACCACTAGTTGTCTCTCCAACCTTCTGCCCATCGCAGTACACTGGATAATGTGCCCTGAGTACGCCTCTTGAGGTCATTATCAGCCCCACTAGTCGCTCATCAATTCCACTTTGCAACTGCTCCTGTAAAGCAGCCTTGCCAATAAACTCATGATCATTCATAACCACCGTTGTTTCCATATTTGAACTCAGGGGAGTGACAGATTCATCCATATCACTACCATAAAGATTCATACCAGCCTCCAGACGCAGCGTATCCCTTGCCCCGAGTCCGATAGGTTGTACTCCCTTTTCGCTCAAGTCACCCCACAGTTTCACGGCATCATCAGCAGGCAAGACGATTTCAACTCCTTTCTCACCCGTATAACCAGTCCTGGCAAGGAACCATCTACCGCAATACTGGCCCTGGAAGACCTTTAGGTTCTCCATAGTTGCTCTGACGTCATCTCCCACTACATCCTCAACCACCGGAATCGAATTTGGACCCTGAACTGCGATAATCGCGAATTCCGTTCTTTCGCATACTGAACAATCAAACGGTTCAGCCTGTTTCGATATCCAATTCAAATCCTTTTCTCTGGTGCCACAATTGACCACCATCAGATAGTCATCACCATTGCCATAGACAATCAAGTCGTCCAGGATACAGCCGTCTTCATTCAACATGGCGCTGTACAGTGCCCTTCCGTTCCCGGTGAGCTTCCTGACATCATTAGCAAGAAGCTTGACCAGCATCGCCCTGCTGCCAATACCTTTTATGTCCACTAGCGTCATATGTGAGACGTCAAACATACCAACGTCCTGGCGAACTTTCATATGCTCACCTATTTGTGACCCATAATGTAAAGGCATGTCCCAACCGCCAAAATCAACGATTTTGGCGCCAGCTTCCAGGTGTTGTTTATAAAGGGGGGTTGTGGAACCCATTCGTGCACTCGTCCATTTTCGGCAAGCGCATTATTGTAGTCTTTTTGGAATTCACCGTGTATCAAATCCTAGTCACGATGCAGGCGAGTTTTATTCAAGCGAGTCTTGAGAGTCGATTTGCTGTATTGACAGCGCCATCACGGATTCGATTTCATTGATGGTCTTTGGGGTTGTTGCCGTAATAACCTCATTCCCGGTCTTTGTTACCAGAACATTGTCTTCGATTCGAACGCCAATACCTCTATATCGGGCAGGTGCATCGTCGCAATCTTCAGCAATATATAGCCCCGGTTCAATCGTGGTAATCATGCCTTCCTCAAATACTCGCCATTCACCACCCACCTTATATTCTCCTACATCATGGACATCCAGACCCAGCCAATGCCCCGTTTTGTGCATGCAGTATTTTTTGTAGGTGCCAGTCTCCAGCGCTTCATCAACCTCCCCCTGCAGCAAACCCAGCCTGATGAGCCCTTCCGTAAGCACCACCAGCGCTGCCTCATGAGGCTGATTCCAGTTATTCCCGGGCTGTACCTGATCAATCGCTGCCTGTTGTGCCGCGAGGACCAGTGAATAAAGCTCAGCCTGGGCTTTGCTGAATTTTCCGCTTACTGGAAAGGTACGCGTTACATCGGCAGCATAGGATTCATACTCGCAACCGGCATCAACCAATACCAGGTCACCTTTTCGTAGAACATTGTCATTCTGAATATAGTGCAGCACACATGCATTGCTACCACCCCCAACTATGGTTGGGTAAGCCGGTGTTCTAGCACCATTGCTCATAAAACTGTATTCGAGCTCTGCTTCCAGTTGATATTCATACATACCAGGCTCGGTGAGCATCATTATTCTGCGATGCGCATCCCCGGTAATCGCCGCCGCCTGACGCATCACCGCTATTTCCTGCTTCCTCTTGAATAAGCGTAATTCATGAAGATACTGACCAAGCTGAACAAACTCACCTGGCGGTTGAGTTCCGGACCTACCGTTTGCTGCAATACTGTTGACCCAGCCAATCACCTGCTGGTCGAATTCCCCGTGTGCACCCATCGCATAATATAATTTGTCCTTGCCTTCTATCAGACCTGGGACAATATCGTCTATATCAGTAATGGGAAACGCATCGTCAATGCCATACAGTTGCATAGCTCGCTCCGGGCCTGTCACCTTGCCGTGCCATCTCTCAAGATTTTCTTCTCTTTCACGACAAAAAAGAATTGCCTCTCCATGCTCCCTGCCGGGTATCAGGACAAATACAGAGTTGTGTTCATCAAAGCCAGTGAGATAGTGAAAATCACTGTCCTGTCGAAATCTGTATTCAACATCCCCGTTACGGGTTAACAACCGGGCGCTCGGCAATATGGCGATACTGTTTGGATCCATCAATGCCATCAATTCGCGGCGCCGTTGTGCAAAATCCTGCAGGCTGATACTTGGTTTTTTCCGTGCTTTCATATCAGTGCAGGGGGCTTTCTCGTTGTGGTGATCCGGATCCAGCGCACTCGGTAAATATCAGCAAAACGGAGATCCGCACATATTCGAGGATTTCCATTAGATCCACTTCATTCTCTTCACCATCAGTAACCTCGTCCGATATTCCGGCGATCCTGGCAAAATCCGTAAGGATTTCAGTGGCATCCTCTCCTAAATTGTCCATATTGTGCCGCCCCACAGAGCCAAAACCACTCAGGAAGCCTGAACACCACTTCGATAACGCGAGGCTTCGTTGAGCGATCGGGGCGCCATCATCCGGCAGGAGTACCCGGAATTCAAAATCAGAAAATTCTTCCAGCGACTCCAGTGTTTCAACATGCAGCTTTTCCAGAATGTCGATCTGATCAAATTCAAGCCTGGCTTCAATCCAATTCTGATACAACTCGTAGCGGGTATTGACGTTAGAACTGGAATCGGCACACAGATGCCCGGTCAACAACCCGTGAAATTCAGGCGCTCCAACCTCTACGTTATTAATAGAAAGGAATTCGCTGATGGCACTGGCATCAAAACTAGTCATTTTGGAGGTATTCTTGATAGAGAAATTCGCATCATACTCCAGAAATCTTGACTTTTTCTTCACAAATCTCATCTCAGGAGGATCGATTCAGCGTTTCTGAACACTCATGATATGGCCGTGGAGAACGCTGAGAAATCCAATCATCGAACTCTGATTGACTGGCTGGGAATACTGGCTTTATAGTTAGCCTACTTGAGCATACAAATCAGGGCAAAAACACTTGGAAATTAAAGACCTAGAAATCAAGATAGATGAACTGATTCATGCATGTGACGAGCTTGAGCGAAAGCAGGCTGGAATGTTCTCCGATCAGGCAAAATGGATTACAGAAAGAAACCGGCTGCTTGAAAAAAATGAGCTGGCAAAAAGTAAGATTGAGGCGATGATCATGCGCCTTAAATCACTGGAGCAGGACTAACCATGAGCGATGCACAAACCGTAACCGTTTCTATCATGGACAAGGACTACCAGATCAACTGCGGGCCAGATGAAATCGATGCACTTCGCGAATCCGCCCAGGTCCTCGATGGAAAAATGCGTGAAATAAAATCTTCCTCTAATGTTTTTGGCCTTGACCGCCTTGCAGTGATGGCAGCACTGAATCTGGCCCATGATCTATTGTCACAAACTCAGAAGACCGCTGATGTGGTAACCGACCAGCGAGATCAAATCCAACTGCTCAATGGCAAATTGGACCAGGCACTGACGCGGATGAAATCTGCTTCAGTGTAGGAAATCCAGGCCTGCCCTATAACCAATTTCCACTATTTCCGGACTGGAACAAGCTAGGATATAATAGGTTAAGTTCCCTGGGTTGTTTGCCAGTCGATATGTCCTCGACCCTTTATGCGATAACCAGGAGGTCTTTTATATAGGTTAGTGTGCATGTCCGCGCAAGCGGGAAGCCTTACACCTGATAGAGACCACCGCCTTGAACCGCTGGGTTCAAGGGCCTATCCGGCAGCGGCAATTTGGGGGGCTGTTATTGTCCCAACCTAATGTAGGGTTCCATGCCATCTCTCCGGCAACAACTTCGCAGGAAACGCCGCTCCCTGAGCCAGCAGGAGCAAGTTTTGGCATCCGCAGCCTTAACCCGCAGACTGGTAGCTGATCTATCAATAATCACCGCCAAAACAATTGCTCTTTATCTGCCGGATGATGGTGAAATTGATCCGACACCGTTTATGTTCTGGTGTTATTCCGTTGGCAAACAGATTTATCTTCCACTACTGCCCGAAGGCGTCATGCCCAACACCAGTTCGCTCTTTTTTCAGGCCTACATTCCCGGAATCACAAAACTCCGTATGAATAGATTTGGAATGCCTGAACCCACGTTTAATAAACGCCACTGCATAAGAGCATCAATGCTGAACCTGGTTCTCTTGCCCCTGGTGGGGTTCGACAGGAATAGAAATCGAATCGGGCGCGGTAAAGGCTACTATGACAAAACTTTCTCGGCGGGAGCCAACAGCTTCCATACACCTAAACTGGTCGGGGTGGCCCATTCAGTCCAGGAAACTAGGATTCAACCAAACCCGTGGGATGTCCAACTTGATGCTGTCTTTACGGAGAAAGAGAAAATCTCGATCCTGTAAAACGAGCTCTCTGTCAGCAAACCAGTATTTATTTTATGATCCCGAAATGAAAAGGAGAAAAGTGAATTGACCATCCAAACGGTAGTAAGGATGGGGCACCCTACCTTACGACAGGTCGCAAAGCCCTACCCTGTGGATGAAATAGACAGCCCGGCGTTCCGAACCTTGATTCAGAATATGCGGGAAACTCTCCATGCCTACGGTGGCATAGGCCTGGCAGCGCCTCAAATAGGTGTTTCCTACCAACTGGTAGTGATCGAAATAGAAAATACAACCACCCGCTACGGTGAACTTGATCAAATCCCATTTTCGGTCTTTGTAAATCCGACTATTTCAGTTGTGGGTGAAGCAACTGCCGGGTACTGGGAAGGCTGTCTATCACTTCCAGGGCTCATGGGTTACGTCGAAAGACCCCAGCTTATCCTGGTCAACTGTCTGGACGAAGCAGGTAACTCAAGCTCCGTGGAGTACGACGGATTTCTCGCAACCGTATTCCAACACGAATTTGATCACCTCATGGGGAAACTCTATGTAGACCGCATGAAGGATCTGGATCGATTCTCATTCGATGAGGAATACATGGAATACCATACCAATTAATACCCGGACCTATCCTGGATGGTTGTACGGGCAGGATCTAAGCGCGATCAAACAGAACAGTATAAACTTGTTTTTGCAGCAACTATTTGGCCGTCAATATGAATCAGGATCAGCTTAAAGCCCAGGTTGGACAGCACGCGGTTGACTATATCGACAAGCTCCTGGATCCAGACTCGATAATCGGTGTGGGAACAGGTTCAACTGCAAATTGTTTTATTGATTCGCTAGCAGGAATAAAACACAAGTTTGATGGTACTGTCGCCAGCTCAAACGCATCGGCGGAACGCTTAGTGAGCCATGGTATACCAGTATATGAGCTAAATGATGTGAATGAGCTCCTGGTGTATGTTGATGGCGCCGACGAAACTAATGCCGACCTTGAACTGATCAAAGGTGGCGGCGGCGCCCACACCCGCGAAAAGATTGTTGCATCTGTCGCCAGGCAGTTTGTCTGCATTGTTGACTCAAGTAAGCTCGTAGATACGCTGGGTACTTTTCCTCTACCCTTGGAGGTCATCCCAATGGCCCGCTCCGCAGTGGCTCGGGCAATGGTCAGTCTCGGTGGGAAACCTGTCTACCGTGAAAACTTTCTAACTGACAATGGCAACCAGATTCTTGATGTGTACGATCTGTCGATAGATGAACCCCGCGGACTGGAAGAACGGATAAATAATATTACCGGTGTTGTGAGCAACGGCCTGTTCGCCATTAAACCAGCGGATGTTCTCCTGGTTGGCCATGCCAATGGAGTTGACGAAAAAGTGGCAGCCCGGTCCTGACAGGAGATAAACCCTGGGATCTTTTCGTTAAGGTTACCTAGGTCGGATCCAGGGCTCCGGATAGATACTCGTCAGACATAGCTTCAAGTGAAATCGGCTTAATACGCGAGGCATTCCCTGTTGTTCCAAAGGCTTCATATCGACTGACCACGATTCCCTTCATCGCCTTGAGTGATTCAGTGAAATACTTCCTTGGATCAAAATCGGCAGGATTGTTCGCCAGGTATCTGCGAATCGAGCCCGTAGACGCCAGTCGCAGATCCGTATCGATATTGACCTTGCGTACGCCATGTTTAATACCTTCCTGGATTTCCTCAACCGGGACACCATAGGTTTCGGGTATTTCACCACCATTTTCATTGATGACCTTAAGCCAGTCCTGGGGGACGCTTGAAGAACCATGCATTACCAGGTGTGTATTGGGGAGCCTCTTATGTATTTGCTTAACCCTGTCAATGGCCAGGATATCGCCGGTTGGTGGCCTTGAAAACTTGTAGGCCCCGTGACTGGTACCAATGGCAATAGCCAAAGCATCACAGCCGGTTTGTTGAACGAAATCTGCAGCCTGATCCGGGTCCGTCAGCAACTGGTCTGTGGACAGGGTTCCAGCGGCACCAACACCGTCCTCCTCTCCGGCTTCTCCCGTTTCCAGGGATCCAAGACAACCAAGTTCTCCTTCGACGGTCACACCACAGGCGTGTGCCATATCAACGGTTCGCCTAGTTACTTCGACATTATATTCATAGCTGGCAGGGGACTTTTGATCCTCCAACAGCGAGCCATCCATCATTACCGAAGAAAACCCCAACTGGATCGAGCGCTGGCAAACCGCGGGCGATGCCCCATGATCCTGATGCATAACAACCGGGATCTCAGGGAATTCTTCTATCGCAGCCAGTATCAGGTGGCGCAGGAAATTTGGCCCTGCATATTTTCGGGCGCCAGCTGAAGCCTGCACTATGACAGGGCTATCTGTTTCCCGGGCACCTTCCATAATGGCCCGCATTTGCTCAAGATTATTGACGTTAAAAGCAGGAACGCCATAGCCGTATTCCGCCGCGTGATCCAACAATTGCCTCATGCTTACCAATGCCATATTTATCTCCTATTTCAGTTATATTTTTCCACGCGCTTTGAGTACTTCTATCGCTGGTAGTTGTTTCCCTTCGACAAATTCCAGGAAGGCTCCACCACCCGTCGAGATGTAAGAAACCTTATCGCGAATACCAAATTGATCGATTGCGGCCAACGTATCGCCACCCCCTGCCACGGAGAATTCGCTATTCGCCGCAATGCTATGTGCGAGTTCCCTTGTGCCCTCAGCAAACGCTGGAATCTCAAAGGCACCTACCGGTCCATTCCAGAGGATGGTCGCTGCACCAGCAATGATTTCACCCATCACTGCCGCGGTTTCCGGACCAATATCAAGCACCATATCATCCCCGCCAATATCGGCTACATCCTTGACAACCGCATCGCTGGTTTCCGACATTTCTGGCGCAACGACCACATCGATGGGAACAGGAATATTGGCGCGAGCCAGCAGATTTGCCGCTGTCTTGACCAGCTCTGGTTCAAACAGGGACTTACCCACGTCAATACCCGATGCTGCAAGGAAGGTATTCGCAATGGCACCTCCCACAATAAGGCAGTCCACTTTCTCTGCCAGGACTTCCAGAACTTCAAGTTTAGTCGATACTTTGCTGCCACCAACTATAGCCACTATGGGATGCTGGGGATCGGCAAGAACCCGGCCAAGAGCGGCGAGTTCAGCAGACAATAAGAATCCAGAACAGGCAGTGGGTGCAAATCGTGCAACCCCCTCGGTTGACGCCTGCGCCCGGTGGGCAGTTGCAAACGCATCCATGACAAACACATCACAAAGGGCTGCCAGCCGCTTCGCCAACTCAGGATCATTTGCTTTCTCACCCTGGTTAACCCTGACATTTTCAAATAGCACGAGATCTTCATCCTGCCAGTCAAAGCCATCAAGATAATCGTCTACCAGGCGGACTTTAAGGTTAGTTAGTTCTTCTATTCTCCTGGCGACCGGTGCAAGACTCATTTCCGGCTGGGCACTAATTGGAACCCCCTCCTCCGGGCGACCAAGGTGAGACATGACCATTAACCTCGCCCCAGCATCGCATGCATATTCGATGGTCGGCAGTGCGGCGATGATTCTCGCGTCACTGGTTACCTTGCCACCTGAAATAGGTACATTCAGGTCCTCCCGGATCAGAACCCTTTTCCCATCAATATCAAGATCCTTGAATTCAATCACTGCGCTTTACCTACAGCAGCCTGTTTACTGCAGCAACTACTGCTTCGGGTGTTATGCCAAAATGCCCCATGACTGCAGCCCCTGGACCGGACTCACCAAAGGTACTCAGCCCAACCACTTCGCCATCAAGCCCCACCCATTTACGCCAATAATCCACGTGACCTGCTTCAACGGCAACCCTGGCACGAACGACGTCCGGTAAAACTTTAAGCCTGTAGTCTTCTTCCTGAGATTCAAATACATCGACCGATGGCATCGAAACAACCCGCACAGCCTTGCCGGCTCTTGAAAGATTTTGGGCTGCCTGCATTGCAATATCCACTTCTGAACCGGTGGCCATGATGATCGCCTTAGGTTCATCGTTAGGCTCGTACAGGATGTAGGCACCACGTTCAATATCAGCGAGACGCCCATCCCGTTCCTGGTGCGGGATCCCCTGCCTCGAAAACACGAGCGCTGTTGGTCCTGAACGCCTTTCAATAGCGGCCTTCCATGCAGCCACGGTCTCGACGGCATCACATGGCCTCCACACTGACATGTTTGGAGTTGAACGAAGATTGGTAAGTTGCTCCACCGGCTGATGGGTTGGACCGTCTTCCCCCTGAGCGATCGAGTCATGTGTATATACAAGGATGTTCCGAATTCCCATCAGGGCTGACATCCTGACGGCATTCCGTGCATATTCCATGAATATCAGAAAGGTGCCACTAAAAGGTATCAGTCCCCCGTGCAGGCTTATGCCATTACAGATAGCGGTCATGCCAAATTCCCGCACACCATAATAAATATAGTTTCCCTCAGTTGCTTGTGCGGTCACCGCCGCCGCCTCAGGCCAATGGGTAAGATTAGAACCAGACAGGTCCGCTGAGCCACCAATCAGTTCAGGGAGAAGGTTTGCCAGCTCACGAATTACTTCAGCAGACGCACTTCTGGATGCGATACTTTTGCCCGCCTCATCAGTCTTTAGCAACAGCGCCTGCATTTGATCCGAGAAGTCAGTGGGAAGGTCTCCCCGCATCTGGCGTTCAAATTCGAGGGCGAGTTGTGGAAACTGCCCCGAATATTCCTTGAATTGTTGTTGCCAGATATTCTCGCTTTCTGCCCCCCTGGCCCCGCAGTTCCAATCCTCATAAATCTCATCAGGTATCTTGAACGGGTCAGATTCCCAGCCAAGCGCTTTTCGTGTTTCCGCAATTTCGTCCTCACCCAGCGGTGAACCATGACTTGCTGCTGTTCCAGCCTTGTTCGGTGAGCCATATCCAATCTGGGTCTTGCAGCAAATAATGCTCGGTTTATCCCTGGCATCTTTGGCAGATCTAATGGCTGAATCAACAGCTTTAGCATCATGGCCATCAACATCGTCTATCACGTGCCAGCCATACGCTTCAAATCGCCTTGCAGTGTCGTCCGTGAACCAGCCACTTACCTTGCCATCGATTGATATGCCATTGTCATCATAAATGCAGATTAGTTTTCCTAACCCCAGGGTACCTGCAAGTGAAGACACCTCATGGGAAATACCTTCCATCAGGCAGCCATCTCCCGCAAACACGTAGGTATGGTGATCAACTATCGCGTGTAACTTACCCTCCTCATCAGTCTGATTGAACCGGGCCGCCAGGATTTTCTCAGCGATAGCCATCCCCACCGCATTGGCCAGTCCCTGTCCCAGGGGGCCTGTTGTCGTTTCTACACCGGGGGTATAACCGTACTCCGGGTGTCCTGGCGTCTTGGAGCCAAGCTGCCTGAAGTTCTCCAGCTCTTGTATCGAAAGGTCATAGCCCGTGAGATGCAATAGCGAGTAGAGCAACATGGAACCATGACCATTTGAAAGAACAAACCTGTCTCGGTTGCGCCATTCGGGGTTTGCCGGGTTATGCCTGAGGATTGTGGTCCACAAGACTTCAGCTATATCCGCCATGCCCATCGGTGCGCCTGGATGACCGGAGTTAGCCCTCTGGATCGCATCCATAGTCAACGCACGAATGGCATTTGCCCTGATCTTACTTGAAGAGCGACCCGCAGGCAGTTGTGAACTCATACATCCTCACTCAGTTTGAAATTGCAGCGCTATTCTCTCCCAGTGCCCTGCAATCATCAATGAGAAGCGAGCCCCAATATCATGGGCCAAGTCACTGGGCAATCACTGTGGATGTCGGTAGAATGGCCCGCTCTTTCAAATCAAGCGAAATTAGTATGGCATCAAAATCAACTTTCACCTCCGAATCCGTCTCCGAGGGTCATCCAGACAAGATGGCAGACCAGATTTCAGATGCCATTCTGGACGCAATCATTGCCGAAGATGCTAACGCCAGGGTCGCCTGCGAAACCATGGTCAAAACAGGCATGGTAGTAGTGGCAGGTGAAATTACGACCGATGCCTGGATTGACCTAGAGGAGCGCTGCCGAGAAGTGATTCTCGACATAGGTTACAACAGTTCCGACGTGGGCTTTGACGGAGCATCCTGTGCAATCATCAATGCTATTGGCAAGCAGTCTCCTGATATTGCCATGGGCGTGAATGAGGCAAAAGACCACGAACAGGGAGCTGGAGATCAGGGTCTCATGTTCGGCTACGCTACCAATGAAACCGATGTGCTGATGCCAGCGCCGATCACCTACTCGCACCTGTTGGTCAAGAAACAGGCTGAGGTCAGGAAAAGTGGAAAGCTACCTTTTCTGCGCCCTGATGCTAAGAGCCAGATCTCTTTCACCTATGATGAAGAGGGCACCCCCATCGGTATCGATACAGTTGTGTTTTCTACCCAGCATGATCCCGATATCTCCCAGGATGACCTCCACACAGCGGTGCTGGAAAATATCATACAGCCGGTCTTACCAGCTAACTGGCTAAATGCCGATACCAGGTATTTCATCAATCCAACCGGGAACTTTGTCATTGGCGGTCCCGTTGGTGATTGCGGATTAACCGGGCGGAAGATCATCGTGGATACGTACGGTGGCATGGCCCGGCACGGAGGTGGAGCCTTTTCCGGTAAAGACCCTTCCAAGGTAGACAGGAGTGCAGCATATGCCGTTCGCTATGTAGCTAAAAATATCGTCGCAGCGGGACTGGCGAGTAAATGTGAGATACAGGTTTCCTACGCCATTGGTATTGCGGAACCAACCTCCATCAGCATTGACACATTCGGCACGGGCAAAATACCAGAAGCTGAGATCGAAAAAGTGGTTCGCGAAAATTTTGATCTTCGACCCAAGGGATTGATCGCCATGCTCGACCTTAAGAGACCGATATATAAACAGACCGCGGCATACGGTCATTTCGGCAGACACGAGGAAGATTTTACCTGGGAAAAAACTGATAAGGCAGACATTTTGGCGAAGGCACTCTAGGGAGATTATCTGTTCCAATGAATGGCAAATCGCCAATTGAGAAGCGATTCAGTTTCGAATTTTCTGCACCGAAAAGTGAGGATGCGATTCAGCAACTCAAAAAGGTGCATAAACGACTGAGTGAATGTAATCCGCATTTCTTCTCCGTCACATATGGTGCAGGTGGCTCAACCAAGGATGGGACCAGACAGGCCGTAATGGATATCAAGCACACCGGCAGTGAGGTTGCGCCACACCTGTCTTTCGGCGGCGATTCTCCAGAGAAAGTTGAGCAGCTCTTACTGGAGTACAAAAACGCCGGAGTAAATCGTATCGTGGCCCTTCGTGGTGATGCCCCCTCGGGTATGGGCTCTTCAGGCAATCTGATTCACGCCGATAAACTGGTGACTTTTATCCGCGAAAAGACCGGCGACCATTTTCACGTCGATGTTGCTGCATACCCTGAGACTCACCCGGAATCCATTAATGTCGAGTCTGATCTCAAATATTTCAAACAGAAGTTGGATGCTGGAGCAAATAGCGCCATTACCCAGTATTTCTATAACGCGGATGCCTACTTTCGCTTTGTGGATTCCTGCAAGAAATTGCAAATTGATGTGCCTATCGTTCCCGGCATCATGCCAATAACCAACTACAAAGGGCTGGTCCGCTTTTCAAACAATTGCGGTGCTGAAATCCCACGGTGGATAGTCCAGCACCTTCAGACATACGAAAACGACCCGGAGAGCCTGAAATCGTTCGCTGATGAAGTGGTGACCGATCTTTGCCAGAGGCTGCTCGAGGGAGGAGCTCCAGGGATTCACTTTTATACCTTGAACAAATCACTGCCCACAATTCGAATCTGGCGTAATCTCGGCCTCTAGCTAGTTCTCGCCCGTTTTCTAGCATCGAGGGGGATAATTCCTTACTAAGTGAATGTTTTGTATGCCTAACGTTATTGTAGTGTCGTGATATATGGCAAAATTTACCTATTTATGGACAGGAACTAGCCAGTTCTTATCCGGATTTGGATACCGAGCGGACTAGTTCCTTTGTAAGTGCATATTTTGTATACCTAACGTTTTTTACGTGTTGTGATATTGGAGTAAATATGTCTATTTACGGACAGGAACTAGCCAGTTCTTATCCGGATTTGGATACCGAGCGGACTAGTTCCTTTGTAAGTGCATGTTTTGTATACCTAACGTTTTTTACGTGTTGTGATATTGGAGTAAATATGTCTATTTACGGACAGGAACTAGCTAGGTGACAGCTCACACACCCAGGCTCTTTACCAACCATCGCCTGGATATCGGTCACAAGGTGACCTTGTCCGACAAGACTGCAAATCATATACAGCATGTCCTTCGCTCGAAACCAGGAGATCACCTCATTCTCTTCAATGGCGAGGGAGGGGAATATGTTTCAAATATCGTTACCAGCAGCCGCAACAAAATTGAAGTTGAAGTTGTTCGATTCGACCCGGTAAGCCGTGAATCGAAGCTCAATATTCTGCTCGGAATTGGAATTCTCAAGCGCGAGGCGATGAAAACCGCATTACAAAAGGCGACAGAACTTGGTGCAACGGCTATTGTTCCAGTAGAAACCAGAAATACCAGTGTCACCCGGGCTCAGTTCGACAAGCGCCGGGAGACCTGGCTGCAGGTGATCCAGTCCGCTGGCGAACAAAGCGGTCGAACCCTGTTGCCAACACTGTATGAGGCACATAAGTTCGATCAATGGATCAAACTGGCGAAAGGCGATTTGAAATTATTGACTTCACCTGGCGCCGACGGAGGACTCAACCTTATCGATCAGGTACCTCAGTCAGTCTGCCTAATGATAGGCCCGGAAGGTGGCATCACATTGGACGAAGAGCAGATAGCCCTGGATGCGGGATTTGTTCTTGTATCATTGGGGAACAGAATTCTTCGTGCTGAAACCGTACCAACTGCTCTACTGTCACTCCTGCAATATCGTTGGGGCGACTTCCAGGGGGAACAGAGCGTTTACTGACCACCTGCGCAATTTTAAGGCGGACCGGAACTAGCTCAGCAGTATATTTCGCAGTGCTGCCTCAACATTGTCAAGATCCGGAATAGAGATTATGTCATCCTCAAAACGAACCCTAGCAATTTCAGTTTTCTCCGGCTCCTCTCCCGTTTCAAATAGCATCTCGGCCGACAGTTCAACTAGCCTCGGTGCCGCTTGAGCAACCATGGCGTGATACGGTAAAGCATTCTGGTCATTCAACCCTCGAATTACGACAAGACCTGCGGATGACACACTTGCTAACGAAAAGCTGGCACGCTGCACCGTTAACATCTCAAAGGATGAGACGGGTACCTGGACACCACGCCAACTAAGTAGTCCAAGAAACCAGTCAGGTGTATCTTCCAGCCTCTGAAGGGGTTCGTAGGGAATAATCTCTGCTACGGTCGATTGAGGTAGCAGGATTCCCTTTTTCTGCATCGAAACAACATAGGTTGGCAATGTTGTCATGAAGCAGCTTTGCCCGATGATTGTTCGGCGATAACTTCCTCAATGGTACTAAGTAGATTAGCCTCCTGGAAAGGCTTGCCGAGATATCTGTTTACACCAAGATCAAGGGCTTCCTGCTTGTGTTTTTCACCAGTCCGAGAAGTGATCATGATGATGGGCAAATTCTTTAACCTCTCATCACGACGGACTGTTCTCAGCACTTCGAACCCATCCATTTTTGGCATTTCAATATCAAGTAGAACCACATCCGGATAGATCTCCTGAAGCTGGTTAACCGCATCGACTCCATCCTTTGCCGTTGCAACCTCCCATCCCTGACGTTCCATCAGGCGTGACGTTACCTTACGAACCGTAACCGAGTCATCGACTATCATTATCGTTCGGATCTTGTGTTTAGGTTCCGGCACTTCTTCAGGTTCTATTAGTGTCACGCCTACATCTTTTTGCAGTTCATGGGTGCGCACCAGTGCCATGACGTCAAGAATAATCACGACACTGCCATCACCAAGAATAGTCGCTCCTGCGATCCCACCCACCTCATTGAACTGAGGACCCAGAGTTTTTACCACTACTTCGCGGGAGCCAATTACCTTGTCTATCTGTAACGCCACCGCATGGTCGCCACTCCTCGCCAGGATTACCGGTAACGGAGCTACCATTCCAGTGAGGTCGGGTACATCAGATCTACTTAACATTCTCCCCAGGTAATTGAGACGATAAGGCTGCCCGGCATATTCAAACATGGGAGCTTCGGGCTGGTAGTAGGCTTCTAGTTCATAGGGGCTTACCCGTACAATCCCTTCGATGCTGTTTAATGGAACAGCATAAGTCTCTTCTTTCACCACTACCATCAAAGCTCTATTTATGGAAACCGTAAACGGAATGCCAATAGTAAATTCAGTGCCAACACCCACCGTTGAATTAATAGAAATGGTTCCACCAAGTGCCTTGATTTCACTAACGACCACATCCATACCAACACCACGACCGGATATTTGGGTTACTTTTTGCGCTGTACTGAATCCAGCATCCAGTATGAACTGCATGACGTCATGGTCTGACAGATCAGATTCTTCGGTGATGAGTCCCTTGTCGATAGCCTTGCCGCGGACGGCTTCGACATTAATGCCACCACCATCATCGCTAATCTTGAGAATTACATAACCACCTTCTCTTGATAACCTCAGGCTGATTCGACCCTGTTCCGGTTTTCCCGCTTCCTGACGCCTTTCGGCCGACTCAATACCATGGTCAACAGCATTTCGAAGCATATGTTCCAGCGGTGCTACTATTCTTTCGAGAACACTTCTATCCAACTCCCCTTCAATATTAAATGCATCAAAGCGGACGGATTTATTGATCTCACCACTAACCTGCCTAACAATTCTTCTCAACCGCGGTATTAGCCTTGCAAAAGGTACCATGCGAGTCCGTGTAAGACCTTCCTGAAGTTCGCTGCCAATGCGGGATTGCTGATGAAGGAGCGCCTCTGCATCCCGACTGCGGTTGACTAATGTTTCCTTCAAGTCCAGCATGTCTGAGGAACTCTCATTTAGCGTTCTGGAGATTTCCTGGAGCATTGTGTAACGATCCATCTCTAGTTCATCGAAGGAGGATTCATTCTTGACAGAGTGTGATCTGATCAATGTTTCTCGTGATTCTGCTTCGATCTCAAGCCTTCGCACCTGATCCCGGATACGTCCGATAACTGTTTCCATCTCCTGTATTGCTTCACCAAAGTCAGAAATCTGCTGCTCGACCCGGCCTCGAGTGATATTTGATTCTCCTGAAAGACTGATCAGTTCTTCCAATAGATCTGCCGACACTCGCACCATCTCCTGAGATTGTGAAGCCGGTCCCCCCTTGGCAGCATCATCCTTCTCTTCGGCTGGTTTTGCTTCTTCACTGGGAGTTCCAGCATCACTCATTGCAGGGGCTGAATCACCGGCAACATCTTTGGTCAGTGAAGTAAGTTCTTCCTCTGATGCTTTGCCACTTCCCAACTTGACATAGATCCCCACCCGGCGAGTTATTTCATCCTGGCGCTGATTCAGGAGTGCAAAAAATTGCTGATTCAGATCCACCGGATTCTGCTGGATTCCTATCAGAAAAGATTCAAAGTTATGTGTAAATTCACCCAGACTATTCATACCCGCCATCCGGGCACCACCTTTCAGTGTATGCAAATGTCGCAGCAGCATGTCCAGGTGCTCAGTACTACCAGTATCTTCGCTCCAGTTTTGAATGCTCGCGTCAATTCCCTCTAACAGCTCATCGGTCTCTTCAAGGAAAATTGGCAAAACATCTTCGTCAATTTCATCAGCGGGTAGATCAACCTCCTCCATCTGAGGTGCAACACTGGTTTCTTTGGGGATCTCTACCGCTTCTTCCAGTATTTCAGTTCCTGCTCCAGGTTCTGGCGCTTTGCCAACATCGCGATCGAAGCGTAATGATTGCAATTCACCTTCACTTGCCTCACCAGTTGCAGCCCTATTGTAGATTTCAACTCTTCGTGTGATCTCATCCTGCCGCTGGTTCAGCAAAGCAAAAAATGCATCGTCAAATGCCAATGGGTTCTGCTGCACGCCTATCAGGAAGGTTTCGAAATTGTGGGTGTATTCACCAAGGCTATTCAAACCAGCCATTCGTGAACCGCCCTTTAGCGTATGCAGATGCCTTAGCAGGTTATCAAGGCACTCCGTAGCTGATGTATCTTCGCTCCAATCGAGGATACTCTGGTCTATTCCCTCTAATAGCTCCTCAGCCTCCTCGAGAAAGATGGGCAATATATCTTCATCAATATCATCTTCAGGCAGCGTTTGCTCCTGAGAATCTTCAGTCGTATCCAGCACCTCTTCGACAGGTGCATCTTCAGTTTCTTCATCGACATCTGCTGCTACTGCTTCCTCTACTACTGCCACTGGCTCAATCTCTACCGAATTCAGCAGGGCTAAAACATCCCCGGCACCTAAAACATCCTGACTGGCTGCAATCTGATCAAACATGATGACCAGGCTTTCGTGTCCAAATTCTAATGCGCTGGCAACTGTCTCATCAGGCACAGACTTAATCTGACCATATATTCGTAGGAGGCTCGTTACCAGTTCATTGAGTTCTGATTGACCCAACTTGTCTGCCTGCTGCTGTGCATCCGTTAGCTCCGCCATAACAGCATCAACATGTGCATTCTGCCAATCGCTGGAAACGACTCCTTCATTGGCAAGTAGCTTTATATGCTCAAAGGAAAATGCAACAGCCTTGCCCGGGGAGGTAACCTGTAAGGCTTGGCTTTCCGCTATTTGCGCATCCATCCCTTCGATGCCGTCACGAAATTCTGCCAAATTCCCTATTATCGCCTTAATAAGCTCTGTTCCATTGTTAATGGTATTGACGAAACCCGCATCAGGTGTAGCTCCTTGAGCCAGGTACTGATTGGCCAAAAGCTCCAGGGGCGCTGCAATAGCAGAAATGCTCGGGATCTCCGCCATCGCTGCACTGCCTTTCAACGTATGGAACGCTGCAACGAGGTCACCACTGACCGTATCATGTGAATCAAGGAATTGTTGCACTACCTCAATACGCTCGTTAGCCTCGATAGTGAATATTTCCTCTAACTCAAGGTCATCATCTTCCAGCAACTCAGCTGCAGTGGAGACGGGGGAGGCTTCATCTGCCGCCTGATCATCCTCCAGCGCAATATCTTCCTGATCACCCCCGGCCTCACCAACCTGAAGCTCAGCCAAGTCAAAATCATCCTCCGCCGCGGACTGGGCAGTTTCCTCGAGCCCTGTTTCCTCGTCCTGATATTCTTCCAAAGGCTCTTCCGTAGTGAGGATTTCCACTTCATCCTCACCGGCATCGTCATCTTCAGCGATCAATGCCTCTGGCTCAGCGACTTCTTCTGCGGGTACCTCTTCGATCTCGAGTTCTTCTTCTACCACTTCCGGTAGCACTTCTTCTACGTCGGCGTCTTCGGGCGCCACCTCTTCGATCTCGACTTCTTCCTCTACCACTTCTGGAATTGCATCCTCAGCCACTTCGTCCACGACTGCTTCCACAACGACTTCCTGCTCTATCTCAACTTCTTTCCCTGCGGTAATCGCCTCCGCTCTAGCGATCATTTCGTCAACTTGGTAGGCCTGCTGGTTCTGCCCCCTGAATTGCTCCAAACCTCCAGGGACACTTGCAACCACATCTAAAATCAGTGACCCCATGCTTGCACCCGGCTGGATGGTGTCGTCAATAACGCGATTCAACATATTCTCAATCGACCAGGCCAACTCTCCAAGTACAGTTGCACCAACCATCCGGCCACTGCCCTTTAGGGTGTGGAATGCTCTCCTCAGTTCAGTCTGGGCTTCTTCGTCACCATAATTCGCCTGCCACTGAGGGAAATACTCAGTGATTGTCTCAAGAACTTCCTCAACCTCCTCGACGAATATTTCAAGAATTTCCTCGTCGATAAAGTCTTCTTCATCACTCGTCGCTGGAGCCTGTTCAGGCTCTTGTTCAGCGACAACTTCAGGTTCCGGTTCGGCGACCGCTTCGGATTCCGGCTCAGGGACCGCCTCGGATTCTGGCTCGGTGACAACTTCGAGTTCCGGCTCAGGGACTACTTCGGATTCTGGCTCAGCGACTACTTCGGTTTCTGCCTGACTTTCTTCCAGATCTTCCGTAATAGTTACATCATCCGTTTCTTCTTCAACAGCGGGAGTTTCCTCCCCCGCTTTGAACCCAAGTTTCTCAACTGCCGCTTCCGCTACTTCAATCATCTGAACGTAAGGGTCATGGGCACTTTCCAGCAACCGCTCAAGATAGTAGTCAATACTGGTAATTGCATCCGCCAGATCATCCATAGCAGACAATTCCGGCTGGACTCTGTCTTTTAGAAGGGATTCGTTAACGTAACGAGATGCCGCAGTCAGGACATCCCCTGATCGTTGCTGATTAACAATCATCAGACCACCTCTGAGGACCGACAAGTCATCAGGCAAACTTTCCAGCTTTGCATGATCAAAATCAGAAGATACAAAATCAATCAATGCATCCCGACACTTCGCAAGGCCAACTCGAGTCTCCCGGACAACTGCCGCCTGGGCCTCATCAAGATCACCGAAACTCGCGCTCGCCAGCTCGTCATCAGTCTCTCCCACAATTGACCCCAGCGCTGCCTCGATATTCAGCAGATCTTTGGCCATGTCGAGTAGCGTTTCCTCATCCGGGTTTTCACCACTTTCTTCCACGCCTCTGATGATTTCCAGCTGTCGGCTTACCGCTTGCTGATGTTCTGGCAGCCCGACAACGATCAGCGTGCTGGCAACCTGCTCAAGATTGGGCAATAGCTCAACCAGATCACTGACGCTTCGCTCACTGGACCGGACGTAGAGATCAAGCTTGTCAGTAATACCATTCAACTCTTCAATCAATATTCTGGAGACAGCAGCTAATGTCTCATCGTCAGGTCCTATGCTGACCTGTTCCGGCCCCGCGGCTTCAGTCGTCGTTGTAAAAATCTCTTTCGCCGCGATAATTTTTGGTGTGTCTTTCCTGGCGTTGTTGATTTCTTCAACAAGCCCAAGCACAAGCTCTTCTGACACTGGCTCAGACAAGGCCGCTACGCCGCCCTCCGATAGCTTCACGAGTTCCGCATCAATTGCTTTGAAGTGCTCGGCAACCGGCATTCCCAGCTTTACTGCACCCGTTGCCACACCTTCCACCAGTGCAATTCCCAGCTGGGAAAGATTCCCTATCGGTGATTCTCCGCAAATTTTGATGAGCATTGAGAAGACTTTGCCCATGAGCAAAAGGTTATCTCTTGCCTTGTTCTTCTTGATAAGCTCAGCGAGAGCCTGGTGATAGCGCTGCCTTAGTTTTGGGACATTTGCTTCACCTTTTGCCTCGACGAACGCATCTATCACATTCTGACCAGGCGCAGTAAGCACAGGTGAGAGGTCTACTCCGGATTCTCCGGCTTCTGCAGCTGATCCACCAATACGCTCCTCACCCCTGGCAATCCTGAGATTATTTACCAGGGGTAGGTAATTCTTTTCCGAATCATCCTGCTCACGCTGTATCAGATCGAGGTAGCCGGGCATCTGCAAAATAGTTTGCGTGAGTATTTCCTGCGCAGTAGATACGTCAGGAACACTGCTATTCATCAGCGACTGCGCCAGCTGCTCCATTTCGTCTGCAACCTGTGCCGGTCCACTCAACTCAACCATCTGAAGTGTGCCGTAAACCTGGTGCAAAGACGTAAGGCACGATCTCATACCGCCAGCATCGTCTGGAGACTCTGCGACTGCTTCCAGCGCATCTCGAGCTTGATCAAGGGTCTGTGAGATCTCACCCTTGATCCAATCCAGTGCTACATAGTCCTGGGATGTGCTCATACTAGTTCCATATCGAATTCCACCTCAATAAATCTCTACTCAGGTAACTTGAAGCTCGTAACCGAAGCGCGTAGTTCGTTCGTAGTTTCGGCGAGCCCTCCAACCGCGGTAGCTGTCGATTTTGCGCCATTACTGGTTTGTGAAGAGATTTCCTGAATACTCTTCAGGGTATTCGAAATCTTTCCTGCTGATGCGGCCTGTTGTCGGGCAGCATCGGAAATGTTCTCGATGATTTCAGCAAGGGACTTCGACACACTCTCAATTTCACCCAAAGCCACTCCGGCATCCTGCGCCAGACGGGTACCCTGTACGACTTCTGTCGTCGTCTGTTCCATTGAGCTAACAGCTTCATTGGTATCGCTTTGGATCGTCTTAACCAGTGCAGAAATCTGCTTGGCCGCAGCACCGGACCTCTCAGCAAGCCTTTGCACTTCATCCGCGACAACCGCAAAACCCTTGCCCGCATCACCAGCCATAGATGCCTGGATAGCCGCATTTAGAGAGAGGATGTTGGTCTGATCTGCTATGTCGTTGATCAGTGCAACGATGTCTCCAATCTCCTGTGAGCTTTCACCCAGCCGCTTGATTCGCTTAGCTGTTTCCTGAATCTGCCCTCGAATCGTGTCCATGCCATCAATCGTGTTCTGCACAACCGATGCACCCTTGTTGGCTATACCGACTGACCGGCCAGCAACAGTTGAAGATTCAGCCGCATTGCAGGACACCATATCAATTGATACAGCCATTTCATTCACAGCCTCTGACACATCCGAGATTTCATTTGATTGTCTCTGAGATGCCTGGGTCAACTCCTGAACAGATTTCTGGGTATGGTCCGCAACGTTGGACACGTTTACCGAGGTTTCATTGATCTTTGAAACCAGGGCGCGCATCTGGTCTATGGAAAAGTTAATCGAGTCTGCAATAGCCCCGGTAAAACTTTCGGTGACTGTTGCTTGTACCCTCAAATCGCCATCTGCCAGGTCTGCAAGTTCATCAAGTAACTGCAAAATTGCCGCCTGGTTCTCTTCGTTAGTTCGTTCGGTTTCGCCACTACTCTGACTTGCCTGCCGATAGATCATGAAACTGATCACCAGAAATACAAAAAGCGAACCTACAACAAACCCAAGGCCAAGCGCCGGTGATGCCAGCCCCTGTCCGCTTCCGCTCCTGTACGAGCTAATAAGTCCATCAGAAGCGCGCATTAAGTCTGAAGAGCCCTCATAGATGGCATCAGCCGCAGTATTGATTTCCACAACATCCTGGGATCTAGTCAAAATTTCGTTGACCCGCGCGGAAACAGACCTGAAGAGCTCTTCAATCTTGGTAAGGCTACTTTGTATCTCCGTGTCTGTTGCTGCTGTCAACAACAGGTCCTTGTCACCATTGGTTAATCCATTGAGAACACCCAAAAATGTATCACTATCGCGGTTGAGATTGCTGGAAAGGCTCTTTGTAGTGCCTCTTTCGAGCACCTTGTCAATACTGTGGGACATCCTTTCGATGAGCACAGATTGTCTTTGCGCCAGAGCCACCTCACTGGCTGGTGCAGGCAATCGCAGCATTGCCGCGACTACCTTATTATTTTCGGCCTGAATCGCCGACATGGTAATCGACAGGTCGGCTGAGATATCACGCAGGTACATCAGCGCCTCTTTATTAGCGAGGATCACGTCAACATTTGCCTTGATATCACCCCAAAGAGTTGCAATATCTCTCAGCTGACCTTGAGATGCTGCGTCTGAAGCCGGGAGATTCGCAACCGGATTCCCATTACGAAGAAAGCCAAGCTCACTATCAAACTGATTCTTACTTTCCGTTAAGGTTGGGTATATTGCCGCGTTACCCTGGGAGGCGCTCAGTGCATGCTTTGCAATTTCCTGGGAAAGAACCTTCAACTTGTTGGCATACCCAAGGTAACCACTCAGTTGCACCGAGTCCTGTCTGACGAAATAGTAGTTCCCAGCAAACCCTGCAATTAGAGCTAGCAGCACTACGACCATGATCGGGATTACAGGGTTTTTTAAAACGCTTCCAGCTCCACTAGATTTGTCAGCCATCAAGGATTCCTTTGCAATTTATCATTAGTTCTAAGACACCATCGCCAGTTTCTCAAGTTCAGGGTGCTCTGCCAGCGCAGTCAGACTGAGCACTGGCCAATGAATCCCCGCGACACAATAGCTACCACGAATGTAAGGTATAAACATTTCGTCTATATCATCAATGGCAGTCTCAAAAGTATCACTGGGGAAATGTTGCATACCCAGCGATTCGTCAATGATAAAGCCAAAATACTGATCCTCATCTTCCACCGCTATAACCCGCCGCTGATTCCTGGGAAAATCGGATACCTTGCCGAAGAATACTGCCAGATCAAGAACCGCCATCAATTTGCCTCGAACATTACCAATTCCAACGACGAAATCCTTTACGCCAGGTAATAGAGTTGCCTGAGGCACGCGCATGGTCTCTGCGACTTCGTTCAACGGGACCACAAACCGTTGTCCCAACAGATTGAAACCCAGTCCAGCCCAGTGCAGCTGAGTATTCTCTTTGGACGGTAACTCTTCTGCTATCTCCTGGCTTCGAACTGCCAGTGACAGAAGTGATGTGAATGGGGTCAAATCGCTCATCGAGTCTGAACCATTTTAGTGTTCACATTAGTGACCCCATCACTACAACGAGTTCCCTGGTGTCTACTGGTTTGGTGACGTAACCTTTAGCGCCTTGCCTCGCACCCCACACCTTATCCGTTTCCTGATCCTTGCTGCTCACGATGATAACTGGAATATGTTTTGTCGCTGCATCTCTAGAGATCTGCCTAGTTGCTTGGAAACCATTCATGCCAGGCATCACAATATCCATTAGCACGACGTCAGGTTGCTCCCTGGTTGCCATGGCAATACCGTCTTCACCATTTTCTGCCGTAATAACTTCGTGACCAACCCCTCCAGCATTTCCTTGAACTGGAAGATCTCGGTCGGTGAATCGTCTATCACCAGTACTTTTGACATTACATTTGTACTCCAAACATCAATCGACTTTCACGTGATTCCGAATAGTGCTAAGCAGTTCATCCTTGCTAAATGGTTTTGTTAAGTACTGGTCAGAACCGACAATACGCCCCTTGGCACGATCAAACAGGCCATCCTTACTGGAAAGCATAATGACCGGGGTACTCTTATAGGCAGAATTGTTCTTTATTAATGCGCATGTCTGGTACCCATCCAATCTTGGCATCATGATGTCAACAAAAATAATTGCTGGCTGCATATCAGCTATCTTGGCTAAAGCATCGAACCCGTCAGTCGCTGTAATCACTTCACAGCCAGCTTTGGATAGAAGGGTTTCGGCGGTTCTTCGAATGGTCTTACTATCATCAATGACCATTACCTTGACGCCTTCAAAATTGTCGTCCATACGTCTACCTTGAATTAACTAGCACTTGTCCAGATTTGGATATCAGGCCAACAAGTTTTTTTGGAAGAGATAGTTTCATCATCAAAGTGCTTTGTTTGTAATGCGACAACTGGCCAAACTCTCCTATATTCCAGGGAGAAACTAGCTATCTTCTCCATAAAACTCAACAAAATTGCATTGCTGCCCGTAAGTTGCACCGCTTTTTGTAACACAGTTGTTAAACTCAATCCATAAGTACCCGACAATTAAGGGAATTTCACCACAATCGAGCGGTTTCTGGTTTACAATGTGACCCAGCGACGGTGCTTCAGATGACTGACCATACAGCCTCCACAGCACTAGCAATTACAATTATACCTGTTAGTGAGGTCAATAGGATTTGGTAACTAAACTCGGGGTCGTTATGGACCCCATAGATAGTTTGAACCCCAAGAAAGACAGCACCGTGGCCATGATGCACGCTGCCCAGAGAAAGGGCTGGGAAATCTATCATATTGAGCAAAATGGCCTGTATATTCAGGAAGGTGAGGTCTACACCAATCGGCAGCAGGTCAGGGTATTTGACGATCTTGAGTGCTGGTACGAAATTGTCGATTCGCAACATAGGCCCGCGTCCGATCTCAGCGCCATTTTAATGCGCAAAGATCCTCCCTTCGATATGGAATATGTATACTCCACCTACCTGCTGGAAATGGCGGAACAGTCTGGGACCCCCGTACTCAACAGGCCTGGTAGTATTCGAGACTGCAACGAGAAGTTGTTCGCCCTACAATTTGCACAATGTTGCCCTCCACATGTCGTCAGTCGCGATCCAGTAGTTCTGCGTAAATTTCATGAAACTCATGGCGAAGTTATTTACAAGCCCCTCGATGGTATGGGCGGGGCTTCAATATTTCATGTAAAACCAGAAGACAGCAACCTCAGTGTCATCATCGAGACCCTGACTGACCTTGGCCAGCGGCAGATAATGGCACAGAAGTACATCCCCGAGATTAGGGACGGAGATACGCGCATCCTGCTCATCAACGGTGAGCCAGTTCAATTCGGCCTCTCCCGGGTTCCCGCATCAGGAGAATCCCGGGGCAATCTCGCGGCAGGAGGGGAAGGTATCGGCCGAAAGTTGAATGAGCGAGATCGCTGGATCTGCGGCCAGGTAGGACCTTCTCTCAAAAAGAGAGGGCTCTATTTTGTCGGAATTGACGTGATCGGCGACTATCTGACTGAAATCAATGTGACCTGCCCTACCTGCATTCGAGAGCTAGACAAGGCTTTTGATCTGGATATCGCAGGGAGTTATATGGATTTCATTGAACGAGAGATTTTTTGACTGCACTAGCGCCAGTAATCACGCCACGTGACAGGCTGAGCTTCACCACCTTCCTTGCTATCATGATCCATGCTGCAATCATACTGGGTGTTACGTTTACTTATGTCACCAATAAAAGGTCCGCCAGGACAATGGAAGTGACCCTGGCCCAGCATCGCAGCAAAAATCAGCCCGACAAGGCCGATTTCCTTGCACAATTCAATCAAACCGGCAGCGGAACCCTGGAAGAAAAGGCGCTCACTACCTCACCGACCAAGGCAGAATTCCACGATACGATTATCCGAGAGACCTCGCCACAGGAGCGGCAGAGGACAGCGCCTCAAACTGACAAGCAACAGAAATCAGTTGTTACTACAAGCGGAAAGAATGATCGAGCAGCGGCGTCTGACACTCGTCAAAAGTCTCCTAATCCAAGCGATGCGGTCGACCCCAACAAGAAAACACTTTTGGAACGAAGCCTTGAAATTGCAAGCCTTGAAGTCAGGCTGGACAGACAGAGGCAAATATACGCCAAGAGACCAAGAATCAAGCGTCTCACCAGCCTGTCTACGTCCTCCAGTGCTGATGCGTTCTATCTCAATTCCTGGAGACGTAAGATTGAAGGTATCGGCAACCTGAACTATCCGAATGAGGCACGACGCAGGAAGCTATATGGAAGCCTTCGACTCATGGTGGCAGTTTTACCTGACGGTTCCTTAAACGAAGTGGCTCTGCTTGAAACCTCCGGCCATCAGGTCCTGGATGATGCTGCAATTCGTATTGTCCGCCTCGCCGCCCCTTTTGCTCCATTTCCGGATGAGCTACGCCAATCCACAGATGTACTCGAAATCATTCGAACCTGGCAATTCCGCAAAAATAGCTCCCTACGGAGTTACTAGGGTGGCCGATCAGAACCTTAAAGGTGAATTCCTTGTCTCGATGCCTGCACTGAAGGGCGATTACTTCCAGGCCAGCGTGACCTTCCTGATCGACCACAATACTGATGGCGCTTTCGGTCTGGTCATCAATAATCCAACCGATATGCAGTTACAGGACATCTTCCCGGAACTCGAGGGGACGACACAGCAGGTGGATCTGCTGGAAGGCGGACCCGTCGAACAGGATCGGATCTTTTTCCTGCACACATCCGATAAACATTACGAACACTCACTTGTAGTCAACCCGGAAACGACCCTGTCAACTTCACCAGAGTTGATTTCTGATCTGGCAACACAGGACTCGCCTGAGCATCTGCTTGCCATTATCGGCTACGCAGGCTGGGGAGCGGGGCAGCTGGAGGCGGAATTGCTGGCAGATGCCTGGTTGATTACACCATTCGACAGAAATATTCTCTTTTCCCGTGACCACGAAACAAAACCCCAGGCGGCAGCAAGTAAAATGGGAATCGACCTGAATCTGATTGGTCCAACTTCTGGACATGGCTGATCTAACCGATCAACTTGTAATGGCCTTTGATTTCGGAAGGAACAAGATCGGCATCGCCGTCGGACAGACTGTTACAAAAACAGCAACGCCGATCGCTATCATCAGAGCGCGTGACGGCATACCCGACTGGCTTGAAATTGAAAAGTTAGTTAAGGAATGGCAGCCGGGGCTGTTTGTGGTTGGTTTACCCATCAATATGGACGACTCCCCCAGTGAAATGTCACGCCTCGCTGAAAAGTTTGGTCGAAGGCTCAGGGGTAGATTTAACATCCCCTACGAAATGATGGATGAGCGCCTAACATCATATGAGGCGAGATCCAACGAATCTTCAGATAAGCCCATTGATGATGTTGCCGCACAACTTATTCTTGAATCCTATTTTCAAGACCGTGGCTTTACGCCGAAGCGTCCTACGCGGCCCGGTCGGACCAAGTGAAACACGGTTTATAAGGTCAGGTCGTCGTCGCCGGATTCAAGCGACAGGCCCTGGGCGGCTGGACTCAAGCCAGATCTCTCTCCACCAGACAATTTGATCATTAGACGCAAATCATTGGCAGAATCTGCTGCCGCCAGTGCTGAGTCGTAACCGATCTCACCACCCGAATAGAGCTCAAACAAGGCCTGATCGAATGTCTGCATGCCCTGTTCTGTGGATTTGGACATCACTTCTTTCAGCGCATGAACATCACCCTTCTTAATCAGGTCCGATACCAGCGGTGTGTTAATTAGAATTTCGATGGCCGCACGACGACCCTTTCCATCGGTGGTAGGCACTAATTGCTGCGCTATCATTCCTCGCAAGTTCAAAGAAAGATCCATCCAAACCTGGTCATGCCGATCTGCCGGAAAAAAGTTAATGATCCTGTCCAGGGCCTGATTGGCATTATTGGCATGCAACGTGGCAAGACACAGATGTCCCGTTTCTGCGAAAACCACAGCATGGTCCATGGTTTCACGTGATCGAATCTCTCCAATCATAATAACATCCGGCGCCTGGCGTAGTGTATTCTTGAGCGCTATTTCAAAGCTGGGCGTATCTACGCCAACCTCTCGCTGGGTCACCATGCAGCCCCTGTGTTCATGAATAAACTCAATGGGGTCTTCGATGGTAATGATGTGCCCTTTGCTCTTCTCATTGCGATGGCCAATCATTGAAGCCAGCGATGTAGATTTACCGGTACCGGTGGCGCCAACAAAAATGATCAGCCCTCGTTTGCTCATCGCCAGTGTCTTGACCATTTCTGGCAGCATCAGCTCATCAAAGGAAGGTATATGAGTCTCGATTCGCCTCAGCACCATGCCAGCAAAATTTCGCTGATAAAAGGCACTGACTCTGAACCGCCCGGCTGTTGGGGATTGGATGGCAAAGTTACACTCATGCTCCACCTCAAACTCCTGGATCTGTTCCGCGTTCATGGTGGAGTGAACCATTTCCCTGGCCTGATCGGGCGTCAAGGCAGTTTTTGACATGGGCATCATGCGTCCGCTGACCTTGATGGAGGGCGGCATCCCCGCTGTAATAAACAGGTCGGAAGCCTGCTGCTCCAAAACCACGGCGAGCATTTTGTCGAAATCAATCATGAGGTGTTCCCTACCGAATACTGCTACCTGAAGTCATCTGGCATCTTCGCTTTTTCAGCTGCGTTCTCCTTGGTGATGATATTGGCTTCCAGCAACGTCCTAAGGCACTGGTCCAGCGTCTGCATGCCAAGGTTACCGCCGGTCTGGATAGCGGAGTACATCTGGGCGACCTTATCTTCCCTGATCAAATTCCTTATAGCGGGGGTACACAGCATGATTTCATGTGCGGCAACTCGACCACCACCGACCTTCTTTAGCAGATTTTGCGAAATTACTGCGGCCAGCGACTCAGAGAGCATGGACCTGACCATGGCTTTTTCAGATGCCGGGAACACGTCGACGACCCTGTCTATTGTTTTAGCAGCGGATGATGTATGAAGTGTGCCAAATACCATGTGCCCCGTTTCAGCGGCTTCCAGGGCAAGACGAATCGTCTCCAGGTCCCGCATCTCACCCACGAGTATGATATCCGGATCCTCACGAAGTGCAGACCGAAGCGCCTCATTAAAACCAAGGGTATCCCGGTGAACTTCCCTTTGGTTAACCAGACACTTCTTGCTTTCATGAACAAACTCGATTGGATCTTCAACCGTCAGGATATGCTGGTATCGATTGTCGTTGATATAATCCATCATGGCCGCAAGCGTTGTGCTCTTACCAGACCCAGTGGGTCCAGTCACGGTAACCATGCCACGAGGGATCTCTGAGATACTTCTGAATATCTCCCCCATCCCCAGATCCTCCATGGACAATACCCTCGAAGGTATTGTTCTGAAGACGCCACCAGCCCCCCTGTTCTGATTGAAGGCGTTGACACGGAATCTGGCTACACCAGGTATTTCAAACGAGAAGTCACATTCAAAGAATTCCTCATAATCTTTACGTTGCTTATCATTCATGATCTCATAAATGAGTGAGTGGACTTCCTTGTGATCAAGCGCCGGCAAATTAATGCGCCTGATATCACCGTCTACCCGAATCATCGGCGGCAGTCCCGCCGACAAATGAAGGTCAGATGCACCTTGTTTTTCGCTAAACGCCAAAAGTTCCGTAATATCCATTGTTCATTGCCTGTTCAATCAGCCACTTTTTTGATACAAACCCGCATCACCTACGCAATGCAAGGCAGAATCTGTGAGGTCATAGCTAGCCTTATCCATAGTTTCCGGACATGAGTTAGCCAGTTCTTATCCACATTCACCTGGTTCCAGACAGGAACTAGCTAATAGTAGTATTGAATACAGGAATAAACCACACTTTCATTTCCATGGGTAGCATTAAAGACAATCTCGGCAAGCTTCAAAAGCGCATCAATGATGCCTGTCTTGTGGCTTCCCGGAAACCGAGTTCGGTGAAACTTCTGGCGGTCAGCAAAACGAAGCCATCGGGCATGGTGCAGGAGGCAATCGAAGCAGGGCAATCCGATTTCGGCGAAAATTATCTCCAGGATGCAATGGCCAAAATTTCAGAGGTTCCAGAGGCAACCTGGCACTACATCGGTGCCATCCAATCAAACAAGACCCGCGATATTGCCGCGAATTTTGACTGGGTACATACCCTGGCGAGTGAGAAGATAGCACGAAGACTTCATAGTCAAAGGGGAGAATCAGCGCCGCCACTTAACGTCCTGCTACAGGTAAACCTGAACAATGAACCAGGCAAGAGCGGGGTAGATGAACACGTCCTGCCATCCTTGATAGAATCTACCTTGCAGTTTGATCATCTAATCCTGCGCGGACTAATGGCCATTCCACAAAAATCTGATGATGTCATCCTCCAGCGCGATAATTTCCAAAAGCTGGCAGAGCTTCAAGTAACGATTCAACAACAGTATCGTTTAGCCGATTTTTGTGAACTTTCGATGGGCATGAGCGCCGATCTTGAAGCTGCTATTTCTGCTGGTGCCACATGGATAAGAATCGGAACCGCGATCTTCGGTGAACGAGTCTGATGTATAGATGTAGCACCAGACGACTAGGAACGAGGGAACCACTATGACGAAACTGGCCTTTATGGGTGCAGGAAACATGGCTCACGCCATCATTGGCGGACTAATGGAAGATGGGTTTGATGCGGGAGATATCTGTGCAGCCGACCCCATGGAAAGTCAGCTGGCTGATTTGAAAGCAAGAGGGGTAGATACGACCACCAGCAATCTTGACGGGGCCGCAAATGCCGATGTCGTCATCATAAGCGTAAAACCTAATGTCGTGGAATCCCTGGCCCGAATGCTTGCACCTGCAATCAGCGATAAGCTTGTCATCAGTATAGCGGCCGGTGTCACTACTAACTCGCTCTCTACATGGCTGCAAAACTCTACCGTGATTCGCTGCATGCCTAATACACCATCGATGGTAAGAAAGGGAATGACCGGCCTTTTCGCACCTGCATCCGTCAGCAGGGAACAACAACAAACAGCGGATTCCATACTCTCCGCAATCGGCAAGACCTTCTGGTTTGACGACGAAAAAAGCCTGGATGCTGTTACAGCGGTTTCAGGCAGTGGGCCCGCCTACTTCTTCTACATCATTGAAATCCTGCAGTTGGCCGCCGAAGCGCAGGGGTTGTCAGCAGAAGCGAGCAAACAACTGGTTTTAAACACCGCCCTGGGCGCTGCTGAAATGGCCTTGCAGGCCAGCGATTCAGTCAGTGAGTTGAGACACAAGGTGACCTCACCGGGCGGTACGACAGCCGCGGCTCTAGCCATCCTTGAAGAAAGGGGTGTAGAAACAATATTTGCCGACGCTGTTTCAGCAGCAAGGAAAAGGTCAGAAGAACTTTCAAAATTCTAACCGTGAATCAACACAAGCCTACCCGGGTTCTATCGAGAATTGACTCGGTTATAATCAGCCGTTGCAATACGGGAAGCAATCCAGAAACTGGAGCCAGGACCATAGTATGAGTGAAAATCTATCGAACGCCGGAGTCTATCTAATCCAGACCTTCTTTGGCATCTACTTCATTCTGATCATGGTGCGTTTCTTAATGCAGGTATCGAGGGTGGATTATTACAATCCCCTTTGCCAGGGAATCGTCAGGATTACCGACCCCGCAATCAAACCGCTGCGAAAAGTGCTGCCCACAATACGTGGAGTTGATTTTGCAACCCTCGCGGTTGCGTTTATCGTACAATTTATTGCTGTAGTGCTGGTCATGTTGATCGTGGGCGGATACCCGTTCCTACCCGTATACGTAGCCTGGGTCACCCTTGGTATGTTTTCGATCATTTTTGACATCTACTTCTTTGCACTCTTGATCATGGTGATCACCAGTTGGATCGCGCCCTATTCAAATCACCCGGCTCTAAGCCTGATTACCCAATTGACTGAACCCCTTTGCAAACCTGCCAGAAGATTGCTTCCACCCATGGGGGGTATCGACTTTTCTATCATCCTGGTCTTTGTATTCATTTCGCTTATCGACAATTTTCTGGTTATTCAACCTCTTGCCAGGATGTTGGGTATACCGGGAGGTCTTATCCTGGGTTTATGAGGCACGAAAGCAAATGCGTATTGTTCTTGCCAGTAACAACCAACACAAATTGCAGGAATTGGTTTCTGTGTTACCTGCCTCCCTCGATCTCGTATTCCAGGGTGAATTGGGTGTAGAGGGGGCAGCAGAAACCGGCTCAACTTTTATTGAGAATGCCATCCTAAAGGCCAGACATGCAGCAATGTCGTGCGACTTGCCCGCCATCGCTGATGATTCAGGTCTCGAAGTGGACTTCCTGAAGGGATCACCTGGTATTTACTCCTCCAGATTCGCAGGAGAGGGCGCAACCGATGAAGAAAACAATGAAAAGTTGCTTGCCGCTCTTGAGCAGACACCGGCAGAGGAGCGTAACGCGAGATTCCAATGCGTCATCGTTTTCATGAAACATGAACATGACCCAACCCCCCTGGTTGCGCAGGGTACATGGGAAGGCAGAATTCTGACCCATCCCAGGGGAAAGTCCGGGTTTGGTTACGACCCACTGTTTTACATTCCATCTCTTGAAAAGTCAGCGGCACAGCTCTCCGAAGCAGAAAAAAACCAAATTAGTCACCGTGGAATAGCACTGTCCCGGTTGCAGAAACTCCTCAATCTTGACCAGTGAGAAGCTACCACTTGGACTCTACATTCACTTTCCCTGGTGCGTTAAAAAGTGTCCCTATTGCGATTTCAACTCCTTTGAGTCCGAGCTTGATCAGTTTGAGCAGATATACATCGCGGCCTTAAAGGCTGATCTTCGAAAGGAACATGAAGCGCTGGCGGGGCCGACAAAACTTCAATCCATCTTCATGGGAGGCGGCACACCAAGCCTGTTTTCCCCAAGCGCCATAGGTGTGGTGCTAGATATGGTCAGCGAGCTGTTCACCATCGATGCAAGCGCAGAAATAACATTGGAAGCCAACCCTGGTACGACTGACCAGGCAAGTTACAAGGGCTACTACGGGGCCGGAGTCAACCGCATAAGCATAGGCGTTCAGAGTTTCCACGACAGTTTGCTGCAACAGTTGGGCAGAATTCATTCCGCTAATGACGCACTCGAGGCATTTGCTGCCGCACGCAATGCCGGTTTTTCCAATATCAATATTGATCTTATGCACGGTTTGCCCGGGCAAACCTTATCCACCGCTATGAAGGATCTCGAGATCGCGATTTCCCTACAAAGTGAACACCTGTCCTGGTATCAACTTACCATTGAACCCAATACTTACTTTTACAAATTCCCGCCAAAGCTACCAGATGAGGATCAACTCTGGCTGCTTTATGAGCATGGTCTCACCATGCTTAAACAGGGAGGTTTTGATCACTATGAAATTTCTGCTTTCAGCAAGCCTTCGTATCAGTGCCAACACAATAAAAACTATTGGCAGTTTGGAGACTATCTGGGAATTGGTGCCGGTGCTCATGGCAAGATTTCTGAAAATACCGGCGAGACGGGTGCCGAGACTATCATTACACGCACAACGAAGACCCGTTCACCCGCCGATTACATGCTGGATTCAAACCGTCAACAGACGTCAATTTCCCGAGAATCGCTACTCCTGGAGTTCATGATGAA
>Ga0187833_10000183_pt1 | contig 71136 bp, 65 predicted proteins | sample ETNtaG_37_FD_167968 | JGI IMG/M metagenome (GOLD analysis project Ga0187833, IMG submission 167968) | Marine microbial and viral communities from oxygen minimum zone, Eastern Pacific Ocean - ETNP2014_SV_400_PacBio MetaG (Illumina Assembly) | ecosystem: Environmental > Aquatic > Marine > Hypoxic... | reverse complement strand
TACTAAGGAGTATAATTCATCGTCTGGGAGATACTGATACGCATGTATTTGAACTAAAGTTGGCCGCTTAGCCTTTTTAATAATAAAAGATAGCATATTCCAATAATATTTTCTAAACTGCTCCTTTTTCCAATTTTTCCAATTCACACTATACTCCTTGCCAGTTTGCATTGGAAAGATCTTCCCTTGCATTTTAGGTTCTCCCTCAATATAACCAAAATCAGAAAGATTGTAAATGTCTTCTAGAACTTTTGGTCTTTGAAGTGTCGCAGACATGAATAGGAATTTATTTGCACTTCTTTTCATCAAACCTCTAAGAACAACTGACGGATCGGAAATGAAGAATGTCATTCCTTTGTTTTCTTTAAAAAAATAAGCATCCTCTTTATAATGAAGCAGTGTTTCCAGTTTCATAATCAATCTATCCGAGTACTCAATATTCAGCAGGTAAAGGAACTTCAAAAAAATTTCAATAAACAATTCACCAGTCCCTAAAAACTCCCTGGGCTTGATGTTTTGATTCTCAATAATCATTTCTTCGAATTCTCGCTTAAATTTATTATAGATTTCTTCTAATTCTCGAGCCTCATAATGCATAGCATTTTTTTTCAGTTCTTTTTTTATTATTTGAAATTCATTGTTTAGTCTATCCATGGTTCCGGTCGTAATTTTAGTTCTAGTATTCAATCCATCAAGGAATAAATCTCCTTCATCAAAGACTTCTACATCCATTGCAGGTTTCCTACCAAATGATGTATCCACTAACCATTTTGCATTATTGTAAATAATTACATCAGCATTAGCATATTCAATATTTTGAGCATAATACCCGCAGGGATGATTCCTAAGGTATATGAAATGTTTACCAGTTACAGATGGATATTCAATAAGATTACAGTTAGTAGTTTCAATCAAAGGCTTAATCTTAACAGGATATATAGGTGACCAATGAATGCATTCTCTTGCCACCTTCCACCTGGGAAGATCTCTATCTATCGGCATAGTGCAAACTAGAGATTTGTTACTGCATCGATAACCTTTTTCTTTATACTTCTCACAAATGAAATTATGTCTACCCTTGAGGACTCTGATTCTTAGTGGATTTTTTCCAAGATTGATATTGAGCCGCCCTTCATAATCTAGTTTATATTGATCTTGAAGAATTTTAACTGGAACGTTTATTATTCCCCTACCCATTGCTCCACATACTGTGGAAGCGATAATAGACTTGCCACTGCCAACACTCCCCTTTAAAAAAACTAAATTGTTATCCTCAAATGAATCAAGTATTTCATCTATTACCACTTCTTGATTCTTTCCATTACTGAATTTCCATGGATTTAGTTTCTCGCCATTATTATTTCTTAATCCCCAAACCAATTTTAATCCTCTGTAGTAGAAATACGGTTGTATGTTAAAGAATATATCTAAAATAACTGATTAAATTGAAGGTAATTTATTGAAAGAATATTTGAAAACTAAATTAATAAAAATGTGGTTAACACTTCAGTTCCTTTAGCTTGTCCTCACCAACACATTTATCGGCAAACTCGCACCAATTGATGCAGAGGGATCCTCTATCTTTCGTTACGATGGTTCCACAATCCTCACAATTAGTCTGAGCTTCATCGGTCCATATCTCTACTTCAGATTTGCACTTGGAGCATATTACGTATTCTGGTTTTGGTCGTTTTATTTCAGTACTCCCTGGGCAATTGTACCGTATTTCTTCAATATCTTTCATTAATGAACAGATATTTTATTAACATCTTTAAAGTTCAACCGAACATGTTCGGGAAAAATATAATTATCTATATACCTTAAGATTGCTTATAGCAAAAAGTTAAAAAAAGTAATTGGAGAGCTGATGTTGTATATAACCTTTAATCCATTTAGATTTAAACGATTATTTATTCAAAATAGAAGGTAGAAGGGGGTAAGATTTTGAGCGCAATAAAATGCAGCAAATGTGAAAAAGATGACAATGATGAAAGATTGCTAAAGTTCATACATAAAGGGAACGAAGATTATGTGTGCCTTCATTGCCTACCATATTTCATCCATGGATAAATCCAAATGGACTTTCAATTAATAGTACTCTGGGTGCATATCTTGGCAGCTTGTACTTGGATAGGTGGGATGATATCTATGACTTTGGTAATCGTTCCAGTGAATCGAAGTATCCAAGACTTTGTCCTTCGAAATAAAATTATAAAAAATGTTGCTTTTAGATTTAAGTATCTAGGATGGGGGAGTATTATCATTTTAATATTGACCGGAATTTTTAATTCCCTCCACACTATTAATTCATTAAATGATTTTATCCAGACTAGCTATGGAAAGACTCTTTTATTGAAAACCATATTTGTTTTGGTAATGATATTGCTGAGTGTAATTCATGATTTTTACTTAGGACCAAAAATAATTCAAATCGAAAATGAAAAAAATAGGAAGGATTTAACCTCCATGTTAACCATATTATCAAAGAGTAATTTACTCATTGGTTTGCTCATTCTATTGTTAGCTGTGACTCTAAGATACGGGGGTGTGATGTAATAAATTTAATTTATTAATAGATAAGCTCCAACAAAATATGGCGTTTAGTAATTAAATCTTACTTTTTTTTTTAAAGAAAACAAAGGGAGGTTCAAGGGCGGGGTGCGATCGTCGCTAGCACTGTAAATTGTTTTTCTGCTTTCATACCATGAGGCTCTTCTTTATCGCAGAATACTATAGTTCCACGTTTGCCTTTAATTTCTTTTTTCCCAGCTTTAATTAGTCCTTCACCATTTAAAACTTGCATCACAACTTTAGAGGAACTAACATGGACAGGTATTTCCTGATTTACATTCAAGCAAAACAATACGACTCGAACATATTTTGAATCATGAAGGATTTTGATAACTGGATATTCTTCCAAATATTCTTCAACATCGGCTAGATTTAATGTTTCCATTCTTTTTTCTAATTTTTTTTAGTGCATTAAACGATAATAGGTTTACCCCGAACATGTTCGGGAATATTTTTTTTTTAAATTAAAGGAGCGTATATCAAATTAAAAATCTGATATTAAATGCTCAAAATAAGAATCCGATTACTACCATCGGAAACGTACATTAGAGCGCACATTTCGAGTGCCGCCTAGAAGACCATCAATGTGCTTAAGGTTTACTTCTATACTTGTCTTCTCAAAGAATTTTTCCCATCCAATACGGTTTATCCATTCCCTAATACGCTCATCTTTTTGTGCATCATTCTTCCAGACGTCCACAATCCGTCGGATAACTTCAACAGTTTCTTCCCAACCCGGGGGATTGTTAGGTAAATAATGCACAGCTACTTTTGCCCATGCTGGTCCATCTCCTGTATTACCTGCTTTACCCCCAACAACAATAGCCAATCCAGCTGTTTCAGGTACCATAGTTATAGCTTCGCAGGTCATCATACAATAACCACAATAAATACAACGGTCCGGATTAATTAGGATGGTTTCCTTACCTTTAGGTCTAATTGCACCTACAGGACATACTCTTATAGTTGTTGATATCTCACAGGCTTTAACTGCCTCATCCTTTACTCTTGGAGCTTCCCTATAAACACCTACTGCGCCTATGTCTGCAGTGCTCCCTTCTCCACATTGATTTAAACATCCTGCAACTGATATCTTGAGCTTTGCTGGGAAAGGCTCCTTCTCACTTATAAATTCATCATAAAAATTATCAGAAATAGCTTTAGCTACGCTTGGCGAATCTGTTGCTGCTAGCTGGCAGTGTAACCAACCTGTACAGCAGGTTGTTTGATGAAATCGCCTCCCTGTACCACCTACTGGTAATCCAATATTTCCTAATTTTGAAATTAAACTGTCTATTTTATCCTCTTTTACTCCAACAAACTCTACGTGATTCCTTGTGGTAACTCTAAAATAACCATCAGCATATTCATCTGCCAAATCGCAAATCTTATTGAGAGTATCAGTGCTCACCCTACCATTAGTAGGCATACCAATTCTAATTGTAATACACTCTTCTCCAGTTTCACTTATATGTTTTAGAATCCCGGCTTTGCCGAATTCATGACTAACCCATTTCCCATAATTACGTTTTATAATAGGGGGAAGGACTTCTTCTGGTTTAGGGATGCCTATTCCTGGAAATTTAACCAACTCCTAATTCATCCTTTTTCCAATGATGAAATAAGTTTTCTCGAGGTTTGATAAAGTTTTGAGGAGTTGCATTAACACCTACAAGTTCCATAAATTTATCAAAGCCTATTCTATAAAGGAATTCGCCCATTCTCTCTTTTGGTTGAGAATTCTCATCATACACGTCAACGATTTTATGAATAAGTTTAATTATCTCCTTAAATTCTGGAGGATTTGCTACTATAAACGGAACTAAAACTTTAGCAAGAGTAGGTCCATATTTGCTTCTATATTTTCCTCCAACAAGTACAGAAGCCCCCCTTTCATCCCCAGGTCTAATCGCTGAACACTTGTTAATACAGTACATGCAGTGTATACAAACATTATTATTTATTTTCAGTTTTTGTCCATCCCATTTCATTGCTGATGTTGGACAACGTGAGCAAATATAATTTATATCTCCTTCATTTTTTACCCATTTTATAAGCTTTTCTTGATCAATTTTTGGAGCATCTTTAAAGGTTCCAATTATGTGTATTTCTGCTTTATGAGCCCCATAAACACAATCGTTAGGACATCCAGCAGTTTTCGTTTTTATCTTATGAGGAAATCTAGGATACTGCATATCATCAAGGAAGTGATTGGTGAATGCCTGGCGGAAAGCAATTGTGTCAAATACTCCGACATCACATCGAGCTGGACCGATACAGCCTTTAACAGTTCTAAGAGTAACATCAGACGAACCAACATCCATACCGATATTTTCTAATTCCTTTACCATTTCCCCTATTTTGTTATGAGGGACCTCAATTAGTTCAATATCGCTAGTAGTAGCAGATAGATGTAGTAAGCTACGGCTGTATTTATCTACTATCTTAATTAATTTTCGAAAGAGATCTGTGTTGAAGAATAAACCAGGAGGTGGAAAAACTCTTACAACACTAGATTCTTCTAGAATATCAGGTCGTTTTGAAGCCCGTGCAATCACACCACTAGGAACTCCAGGTACAGCTACATAGCCCCCTCCTCGCCACTGGCTTTCCTTGTTTTTCAATGCCTCTTCATACATTAAAAGAGTGTAATTCGACTTTTTTAATTCAGAAGCATGACTGGGCCATGGTCCTTTACATAGTTCATCTATCAAAGGTGTTTTTAATCCCATTCGAGTCCTCAATTTTTATTTGTGATGTAATAAATCAGAAAATTCTAATTTCCAATGAAATGAGTTTTAATAATAATATAGAATTAGAGTATCAATACTCTTTATATATATTTATCTTACCGAAAATTTTATTTATAATTATAAACGGAATAAAATCAAATTACTTTTGAATCTTTAATTTGAAAACTCCGCTATTATCAATTGTTTCCAAAATCGTATATCCTTTCTTTTTACAGATTAAAGCTATTGTATCATTTGAAGAGGGATTATCATGAACAATTTCAAGAATATTCCCGGGTTGTAATTCTTTTAGAGATTTAATCACGTAAAGTTGAGGATGGGGGCATACATACCCTTTAACATCGAGGACATAAAATCCATCTCTCTTCTGTATCATTTTTGACACATGTTCACCCGCAATTTTTTTTTATTGGATTTATTAATCGTTGTGAATATCCTTAATATTTTGAATATAATCTCTTAATAATTTTTAAATTATACTAATCTATATATTTATCTAGAAAATATATTTTTAAGTATCCCTGCTGGAGTAGGTACCAATCTAGGTCTTCTATCTCTTACAACTTCAACACTCCCGCCGCCGTGGCGAGATTTTTTAACTCTAATATCTACAAATATTGGCTGTTCCACCACGTCACCAACTATTAATCCAACTCCAGGTTGTAGTTGCATAATCTCTTCTTCTAGATCAGATGTAAAGCCCTCGATGCTCTGACCAATGGCCCTTAGATCATTAGGATTGGTAACTTTAAGAATAATCTGAGTATTGCATTGACTCAATACGCTTTTATCTACTCTAGCTGGACGTTGTGAAACAACACAAAGTCCCATGCCAAATTTTCTTCCTTCACTAGCTATTGTGCGAGTTATTCCAAGTGCAGAGCTCTTCCCAAATCCTCTTTCTGGAGCAAAATTGTGAGCTTCTTCAAGGAGAAAAAATAATGGAGGTACTTTTCCACGCTTTCTATCTTGGAAAATTTCATTAGAAATACGAGTAACAATAATCTCCTGAATATCTGGTGTAACGCCACGGAGATTAATGATGGAAACCATACCTTTTTTTACAATATCAGAAGGACTGATTGGATTACCTTCGAAAATTTTACTTTCTTTTAGCATCTCAAGATTTGTAATGAGATTCCACTTAGCCTTGCTTTTATGTTCCTGAATAATTTCTATAAGATCCTTTATACCAAATCGGCCATGCTTTTTTGCTTCTGTAATAGTTTCAAAAAGTATGCCTTTTTGGGTATCTGTTACTTTGGTAGGTAGCATCTCAAGAAAATTCGCAATGGTGAGCCGAGATATATCCAATGAAAGCTTCCGGTCTGCTTGGGGATTTAAGGTTTTATCTGGAGTATATTCAACAATTTTTTCATAACCCTTTGGAGATATCCCATATTTTCTCATAAGCCCCATCTCTTTAGGGTTAGTATTTGGATTTTTTAATGCAGAGTATTCTCCATGGGGATCTATTATTACAACAGGTACTTTCTTTTCAATAAGCTCTTCAATAAGGACTCCTACTGTATATGACTTTCCTGCACCAGTTTTGGCTAGAACACAAGCATGTTTCTGAACGAGCTTATTGATATTTAAATAAACGGGTACTTCTTCCTGATGCCCATCAAGTAGCCCCAGATATATTCCGGATTTTATCCCAAGGTTAAGGTTTCGTCTAATTATACTACTATTTGCCTCGACTACTTTTTCTCCTGGACGAAATGGGATTCGAGGGTTTCTAAGAAATCCTTTATTATCCTGGTAGCCTATTACTTTTGCTTGAGCTATTACCCTATCAGTGTTTTCACTGTTGATAGTCTTGTTATTTGTTATGGCATTGAGAGAATAATGTTCATTATATCGTCTTATTGATGCTACTTGGGCGAGAACCCATCCATAATTCTCATGATTAACTTTAATGTACCCCCCTTTTTGAAGTTTTGATTGTTTACTAACTAAAAAATTAAACTCTCTATACCCTACCTCCCCATAAATCATCCCAACAATTCGAGCCATTTTTAAACAAATATAGGAACCGATGCATAATAAATCTTACGTAGATTGAATAAATTTAAAGTGATAAGATTTTCCCAGGATTAAGAATATGATTTGGATCTAACGAGTTCTTTAGAATTTTCATCAATTCAATCCCTTTATTTCCAACTTCCTTTTCTAAGTATTTCATTTTTGTAGCACCAATACCATGCTCGCCTGAGAGGGTTCCTCCAAGGGTTAGAGAAACCTCAAATATTTCCTCTGTAGCCTTCTCAACCTTATCCATATCATCTTTATTTTGTGTGTCAACCAAAAAAGTAGGGTGAAGATTCCCATCCCCTATGTGTCCGAAAACACCTATGGTCAGACCATATTTCTTAGATATCTTATTTATTTCCGATACCATCTTATGAACCTCACTCCGAGGAACAGTAGCATCTTCTAGAAATGTTGTTGGGCGAGAATTAGGTTTAATGTTAATAAGTGCGGGAAGTGCAGCTCTTCGTCCCTCCCAAATCTTCTTCCTTTCATCTGGATCTTCCGCGTATTTTACCACCGCCCCGCCTTTTTTACATAAAGATATTATTTTCTCAGCTTCATCTTCAGCGGCTTTTCTGTTTCCATCAGTTTCAATCAATAGAACTGATTCAGCATCCTTTGGTAATCCAGTAAATTTGTAGTTCTCAACTGCTTTAATAGTAATACGGTCCATATATTCCATGGTGGATGGAATTAGCCCGCTACTAATAATATTCGATACTACTTTTGCTGAAGCCCCAGTATTATTAAATGATGCTAGAATTGTGTAGCAAGTCTCTGGTAATGGTAACAATCGAAGACATGCAGTAGTAATTATCCCTAGAGTTCCCTCAGAACCTATTAGTAAGTCCTTTAAACTATAACCAGTTACACATTTTACAGTTCTAGAACCGGTGTTTAAAATCTCTCCTGTGGGTAAAACCACTTCAAGGCTTAAGACATAATTGCGAGTTACACCATATTTGATTGCATGAGGCCCCCCGGCATTAGTGGCGATATTTCCCCCTATCGTTGATACTTTATAGCTTCCTGGATCAGGAGGATAAAATAAACCTTTAGCTTTTGCAGCTTTATACAAATCCATAGTTATAACTCCTGGCTCCACAGTTGCTGTAAGATTTTTCTCGTCTATTTCAATTCTTTTCATTCTCCTTGTGCTAAGCACTATACCTCCTTTAATTGGCACAGCCCCTGCGCTTAAACCCGTGCTTGAACCTCGTGGAGTTATCGGGATTCTTTCCCTGTTTGCAATTTTCACGATATTTGCTACATCAATAGTTGAAGCTGGTTCTACAACAGCTTGCGGAAGCGACTCTAACAGTTGAGCATCATAGGAATAAAGGACCATATCCTCTTTAGATGTGAGAACATATTCTTCTCCAATACACGATATTAATTCGTTGATAATCCTACCTTCCATTTTATCCCTCTAATTCGTCTACCATCGATAAAAGTTCAACTGTGTGAAGCACTTTTTTGTTTAACCCTTTCCTGCTTAATCCAGCTTTGATAAAATATTTACATCCTGGGCAAGGTGTAACTACAATATCTACTCCACTTTCATTTATGCCATCAATTCGTGAATCATTAATCTTTTCTGCAAGGTCAGGATGCTCGTAACTGAAAGTACCACCGAATCCACAGCACCTGTCCTCAATTTCTACATATTCCCCTTCTCCTACAAATTCCAAAATACCCTCCAGGTCATGCTTTTTACCTAACCCATTTTTTAAATGGCATGGTTGATGATAGGCAATTTTATTTTCAATACCTTTAACCTTTTTGTTACAATGTTTCAAAAAAAAATCGGTTATCTCAAAAGTTGATGAAGCAAGTTTAGAAGCTTTTTTTCGTAACTTTCCCTTAAATAAATCAGGATATTCTTTCCAGGCTAGTGCACATGTTGGACAAGCAGTTACAATAATCTCATTACCTGTAAAATTTTTCAAGTTTTCTTTTGCATTGACGGTAGCTGATTTAATGTCACCTGAAAATTTAGCAGGTATCCCACAGCATTTTTCATCATTAATAATTACATTAAAACCATTATTTTTAAGAATATCTACAGAGATCTTTCCAACCTCGGGATAATAATAATTGATCATACAACCACCAAAAAAAACTACTTTTTGATTAGAATTTCTGAGATTAACTTTTTTAGAAATTATTCTCTTCAATGACTTCTTAGGACTAGTTAGATTTTGAGGGAATATCCCAAATTTGTTTGCACATCTTATCCCCAAAGGAATAAGTTTAGGATGTTCTAGAAGTCGAAAAAAAATCTTTTTATAAAGAGGAAGACCTAGTTTATTCACCAATTCCACTCTAGCTGCAATTATTAATTTGTCAATAGAGACTCCCGATGGACAAATTGAAGAACAAGCTTTACAAAGGTGACACGTTGATAGTCTCTCAACAATATTTTTTGATGGCTTCAATTCTCCATCTAATAAAGCCTTAATTAGACGCACCTTTCCCCTTGCCGATTCACTTTCTCTTCCAGTTACAGAGAAACTTGGACAAACTACTTGGCACTCTCCACACTTCATGCAGTGTTTCAATGCCTCTTTTGCATTTTTAATTTGCATACCCGATCCTGCTTTATCTTATTGGCTATCAGATAGAAAATTAACTTTAAGAATAAACTAAAAAATTTTGCAATCGATAATCTTCACAAAAGGAGTATTATGACAAAGAATGATTTTATAACAGCTAAGTATTACCTTGAAACTGAGAGAGATTTACATGATGCAGCAGATTCTTTAGCAGGAGAACAAAGTACAGGTACTTGGCTCCGGGTTGACAGAGAAACCAAAGAATTGATGAAAAATCATCGAGCTAAAGTTGGAAAAATAAAAGAGAGTTACAGGGGCGGAATGAATAAAGGAGTAATCAACATATCATTTCCACATATTAATTTTGGTCCGGTTATTCCAATGCTTCTCACTTCCGTTGCGGGTAACCTTTTTGAGATGGGGGACTTCAAAAACGTGAAACTCCTTGACCTCGAGTTCCCTAAAAATTATATTAAATCGTTCAAGGGCCCTAAATTTGGAATTAAAGGAACAATGAAAGCGGCTAAAGTAAAAAATAGACCCATGATTGGGTGTATAGTTAAGCCATGTGTTGGTTTGGATCCTAAGGGGTTTGCGGATGCATGCTACGATGTGGCGAAGGGCGGAATTGATTTCATAAAAGATGATGAATTGATTGCAAATCCAGAATATTCAAAGATAAAAAATAGAGTTCCGGTTGTCATGGATGCATTAGATAAAGCAGATGATGATAAAGATGAGACCACACTGTATGCCGTTAATGTAACTGATGAAATTGATAAAATACTAGAAAATGCAGACACTGCACTCGAAAATGGGGCTAATTGCTTAATGCTCAATTTTATAACTGCTGGATTTTCAGCCTTAAGGGTATTGTGTGAAGACCCAAGTATTCGAGTTCCAATACACTGCCACCGTGATATGTTTGCAGCTTTCACACGGAGCGACTTCCATGGTATCCACACGGTAGTAGTTTCCAAATTAGCTCGGTTATGTGGTGGGGATCAAGTTCATGCGGGAGCGATTTATGGTAAATTATACGAGGATATCGAGTCAGTGATGCAATCAGTTGACGCATTAACTGAAGAATGGTTTAATATAATCCCCACTCTCCCAGTTTCCTCAGGTGGGCAACACCCAGCTAAGATTCCAGAAAATTATCGTTTACTAAAAAACGATGCATTAATATTGGCCGGTGGAGGAATTTTTGGTCATAAAAATGGAGCAGCAGCTGGTGCTAGAGCCATGCGTATAGCATTGGATGCGACAATTGAGGGAATCTCACTTGAGGATTGTGCAAAAGAGCATGAAGATTTAAAAATTGCTCTTGAACAATGGAATGTAAATAAGAAATGATTTCTGGGATCTGTGTTGTCTGCGGAAAAGTCGATTTTGTGAAAAATTGTAAACTTTGTGGCAATATTATCTGTACCTCCCACTTTGATTCAGAAAAAGGTATTTGTGTAGAATGCGCAAGAAGTAAATACGCTTAGGAATCGTTCTTACACCTTTTTCTTTTATTAAAGGGGTATACTAGGACTAGGATTTTTTAATTTTATATAATCAAAAAAAAGTATCATTTAAAAATTATTATTGACCAATTAGAATTTTCTTTGCACCATCCCTTTCTTCAGGGTCCCCAACTAAAGTAACTTTATCTCCTAATAATAGAAGAGTTCCGGGTCTTGGATTATTTATAATCTCATTGGCTCTTTCTATACCAATGATTGTTGTTCCTGTACGAGTTCGTAGCTTTGTATCTGCGATACTTTTTCCAATAACCGGGGATTTTTCATTTATTTCTATCTGATCCATTATTTTATTCTTCATAATCCCTTCAAAAATAGACATCATCATTCTCCTGTTGGAATCTTGATTTTCAGTATTTTTAGTACCTGGTAGCATAATTTTCCTGATCATTCCCTCCATTTCAACTTGGAATCGACTGATAGTATGCCAGAAAAGATACACCCCAAAAGCTATGATTAGAAATAGAAATGCAATAATCACGTAATTATACCCTGAAATTCCCAGCATTATTATTGGAAATACGTTGATCACAATTATCAGACCTATAATTATGAAGCTAACAGTCTGGATTGTACTCCTGGCCTGCGGTAAACCGAAAATGGAGAATTTTTCTCCTAATATTTTAAGAAATAGATCAATTAATCCTTGAATCCTCCTAAGAATTAAGTACATTGAAGGTAAAGACACAATCATTGCTACAATGGTTGAAGTAGTATTTATATCGATGAACTTTATTGGTAATTCAGGTACATAGTTGGCAACACTAAATGTAAGGATCCAAACAGTTAATATTACTAAAATATTAACAACAATGTCAATGAACTTGTCTTTGAAATCTTTTGCTACACTTGTGTTGAATTGTAGCTGCCTACTGGCCAATATAACCCAAGAAGCTAGATATTTTATAAAGTTCTTTATATCCCGAGGAATCGTACGGTCAATTGTCTTTGTGAGGGTAGGGATTGACTTAAAAAGGAAGGGAGTAGCTGCTATGGATAATATAGTAGTTGCAATTGTAATCTGATAGAGAGCTGGATTTATTAAACCAGTGTCAAAACCTTGTTTAGCCATAATTAGTGAAAATTCCCCTAGAGGTATTAATCCTACACCAACATACATGGAAATTCTACCACCATAGCCACTGAGGTATGTGGCCAAACCACAACTAAGGATTCTACCAAATACAATGATGAAAAATAAAAATAAGGCTATAAGAAAATTATCTCTTAATATTACTAAATCCAATAGCATGCCTATACTTACAAAGAAAATGGTGGTGAACATATCTCGTATAGGTCGGATCATTCCCCTGATTTCGTAACAATTTTGTGCTTCTGCTAGAATTACACCAGCCATAAAAGCTCCTAATGCTAGACTAAACCCTCTGTTGTTTGAGAATATCGCTAAAGAAAAACAGAACCCTAATGAGGTCAATAAGAGAATCTCATTAGATCCAATTCTTAATTTTATCCAGCTAATTATTTTAGGCATAAATCGTATGCCGATTGGTAATGTGATTAAGAAAAAAAGAAAAATGTTGAAAATCGTTAGAATAACATTTTCTAAGCTAAATGTAGCTAGAGTTGCAACACTACCATAGAAAGTTAGGAGTATGATGGCTGCAATATCTTGGACTATGAGAATTCCAATTATTATAGGAGCATATTCTGTGTTCAAACTTTTCATATCCTTAAGAAACTTAGCGATTATTGCAGTACTACTTATAGCTAGAATGCCACCCAAAAAAAGGGAATCAGTTGAGGACCAACCAAGGATTTTTCCAATTGTATTTCCAATTCCCAACATAAACAATACTTCTAAACCACCCGCAAACACAGCAACAGCTCCTACAGGCTTAAGTCTTTTAAGATTAAACTCTAAACCAATTGAAAACATTAAAAGAATTATCCCTAAGTCGGCGAACAGGTTTATTATCTCTAAATTTGAAATAATTTTAAGAGCACTAGGCCCGATTAGAGCTCCTACAAGTAGATAACTGAGTATTACGGGTTGATTTTTTCTAGCAAAAAAAGCTGCAGCTATGAAAGCAAGGATAAGCACAATTGCTAAATCCTGAATTACAGTTACTCCGAGAGACATTAAATAGCCTTAATTTGCCCTTTTTATAAATTTTCTCCTTTTTTTTAAATAAAATTGAAAAAAAGAAATAATAGGATCTTTAGAAATTAATTCAGGAAAAAACTATTACTAACCAGATCTTTTTTTCTTTGATTTACAGTTTATATCAATGCAACTTAAGATGGGGGTTTTCTTAAATTTGATGCTCACCATCGGTAAATTGCATTGATTACATTTTGAGTTCGTAGTTTTGACTAATTTATTTTGTGGTAAAGGATAAGACGTTGAGCACTTGGGATAGTTATTACATCCAACAAATATCTTGCCGGTTTTTCTAGATTTTATAATCTTTAACGAATTTTTACACGTTGGGCACGGTCCAACAAGATATTTTTTCATATCTTTATCAACTAAAGCTTTAGACAATTTTACTCCAATATGGATCTCTTTTCCTCTAAAATCATCTAGAATCTTCTTTAATTCTTCTCGTGCTTCTGAAAGGACATCATTTTTTGTGTCCATTCCCTTTCGAATTCTTTCTACTTTATCCTCAAATAGTCTTGTAAGTTTTTCACTTATAATAGCAGGAGCGTTCTCTTCCAAAGTTCTTACAACTCCTACACCTAGCTCCGTTACTTGAATTGGCACCTCTTTTATATACTCGCGCCGGTAGAGTGTTTCAATGATATCAGCTCTCGTAGCCTTAGTCCCAAGTCCATGTTTCTCTAGCTCTCTAACAAGGGATGAGGGGTTGTATCTTGGTGGGGGTTTGGTTTCTTTTTCAACTGAGTAAATTCTTTCAACATTAAGATTATCACCATTTGCTAAATATGGGAGAGGCTGTTCTTTAAACTTTATAAAGGGATATAATGTTGCCCAGCCATTTTCTATAGTAGTAACTCCGGAGAAATTATAGGAATTATTCTTGATTTTGATTTTCCCCTTTAACTCTTCTCTAATCATCGGAATTCCAAAAGTTGCAATAAACCTATGCACAATAAGTTTGTACAATTTCTGTTGTTGGATATCAAGTTTCTTTGGAATTCTTCCAGTTGGGAAAATAGCAGGGTGGGCAGGATCAATTTTCTTACCTTCTATTGGCCGAAGATTTTGTTTATCTAGGATTTTCTCTATGTATGATTTAAAATCAATTGACTCTTTAAGAGCGCTTAAAATTTTTCTATAACCAATTGCGGGAGGAAGTTTTTCCGAAGAGGTTCTTGGGTAAGATATGTATCCTCCTTCATATAACTTTTGAGCCATTTGTTGAGTTGACTTTGGGGAAAATTTAAAACACCTATAAGCCTCTGATTGTAATGCACCAAGATTAAATGGAAATGGAGGCCATTTCTTAACCTTTTTCTTATCAATTTTAGTTATAGTACCATGACTATTTTTTGACCTTTCAATAATCTGATCAACTAATTCCTTTTCAAATACTCTCCCAGAATCATGGATAACCGTTATTTTGCCATCCTCATGCAATAAATCTGCAAATATTTCCCAATATTTTCTAGCTGTAAACTCCGAAATTTTCTTTTCCCTATCTACAAGCAGAGATAAAGCGGGTGTTTGAACTCTACCCGCGCTTATGGTAACGTTTCTGTGACCTGCACTTTTCAAGGCTTTAGTTAAAGCTCTAGAAGTATTGATTCCCCAATACCAGTCCATCATATGTCTAGCTTCTCCAGCATCCACTAATTTCCAATCAATTTCTTCAGGATTTTCAAAAGCGTGTAATAGGTCTTTTTTTGTAAGGGTAGAAAACTTCATTCTACGAATTTTTTTCCCTTTTGATGAGCATGCAAATCTTAGTGCATTATATCCTAAAAGCTCACCTTCAATATCGTAATCTGTAGCTAAATAAAACTCATCTACATTTTTTGCCAAAGAAATTAATGTTCGGATATATTTTTTTATGTAAGATTTAGACTTATCTATTTCGTAAATTGGCCTCCAACCAATCTCAAACAAGGGATAATCCCATTTATTTCCTTTCTGAGAGAGTGAATATAAGTGACCTGCAGCAGAAGCTACAATAAATTCTTCATCTCCATTTTGTTTTTCGTAATAAGTAACTCCATTTCCCCTCTTACTAGAATATTTTTTAAATAGTGCATTAGCTATACGTTGACTAACCTTAGGTTTTTCGGTGATAATTAATGTTTTCATTTCTCCATTCAATATTTTTAGAAGGTTATTAAATTATCGATAAATCGTTTATTTTTGATAGAGGCGATATTTTTCCCTAAACCTTATAATATCTTCCACATGATTTCCTGCCAAAGAAGATTACTTTTTTTTTTAATTTCCAAAATTAAAATGTTTATCCCAAATTTCGTTTGCTTCAGAGATTTAGATTATCTAAATATCCCCCCCATGGGAAATACTTTTTACAACTTTTGGTAGTGCATAAGATGTTGTCAAAGTCTAACCAAGGGTTATAATTTTCGGTTTTTTTTATGGTGGATACTAGTATCAAGTACCGTTAATCAGGAATTCATCAGTTCGTCTGCTTTTCAGAAGGGAACATTGAGTTTTCCGACTATTATTTCAGTAAATTTTAATCTGAGTCCCGGCGGCCGGATTTGAACCAGCGACTAAGCGGTCTACAGCCGCCCACTCTGGCCAGACTGAGTTACGCCGGGTATCGCCTAAACATTCCGAATTTTAATACACTAAACGGCAAAGCGTTTAAAGACAATATTTTAGATAAACGAAACTGTCTTTTTTATTATTATCGGTTGATTTGATACATTTGTAATTATATGGGTGAAAAAATCAATGATTAACAACCTTTTGAGTATGAAAAGAAACATATCTTAAAAAAAACTATGTTTGATGTAAAAAAAATTGAAACTCAAAAAAATTTATTAGGAGACCAAAGAAATTGAAACAGGTCAAAGGAATTAACCTTCATAGGAATATGAAGGTAGAAGAACTTTTTGAGGAATACAAAAAGGCAGGAGCACAAGGAACCATTGGACTATCTGAAGCGCAGACAATAATGCAAGAGATGCTCCAAAAAGATGTCACCATATTTCTTGGTATGGCCGGTCCACTTACCGCATCGGGATTTAGACCAATAATTAGGGATATGGTAAAAAAGAAGATGGTAAGCGCTGTTGTAACTTCAGGGGCAAACATTGTCCATGATATGATTGAAGCCTTTGGTGGACATCATTACTGTGGGAAATATGATAAAGTCGATAGGGATTTGAGAAAAAAGAATTTTGGAAGATTAGGTAATGTTCTAGTAGATTTTAAAGACTTTGAAATTTTTGAAAAGAAGTGTCAAGAAATATTCTCAAACATAAGTGAAGAAAAGAGAGAGAACCTCTCAATCAGAGAGCTTCTTTGGGAAATAGGGTCTAATTTAGACGATAAGGACTCGTTCCTGACTGCAGCATATGAAGAAGATATTCCAATTTTTTCTCCTGCGTTAGTTGATTCTATGTTAGGACTTCAACTTTTCTTCTTCTCTCAAGAAAACACAATAGTTCTTAACGCTGTTAAAGATATGAAAGAACTTGCAGACATGGTTTTCAAAGCTCATCAAACTGGTGCTATCCTTTTAGGGGGTGGAGTATCTAAACATTACATTCTTGGAGCTAATACACTTAGAGGGGGTATCGATTATGGTATCCAGATTACTTTAGACAGAGAAGAAGGTGGAAGTCAGAGCGGAGCAAAATTAGAAGAGGGAATATCCTGGGGAAAGGTTGGGACAAAAAGTAGGATTATATCCCTTGTAGGCGATATAACTATCATATTTCCGCTACTATTGGCAGGATTAAAAGAAGATTAAAATGAGATTAAAGAAAAAATCACGATTAATTCTAGCTATGGATCTAAAAGACGAAAAAAGGTCTCTTGAAGTATGTAATAATGTAAAAGATTACATTGATGCAATTAAGGTCGGTTACCCTCTAATATTGTCAAACGGACTTGATATTTTGACAAAAATAAAAAAATTCGGGAAACCAATTATCGCTGACTTCAAAGTAGCTGATATACCATGGACAAGTGAAAAAATATGTAAATTAGCAACAACTAACGGTGCTGATTATGTTATAATACAGGGTTTTCTCGGTGAAGATGTTATTAAAACATGCTCAAAAGTCGCTAAGATATTTGTTGTCGCAGAGATGACGCATCCTGGAGCGAAGGATTTTATGCAGAGGAATTCTTTGGAAATATCTGGTATTGCTAAGAAATATGCTTACGGGATTGTTGCACCCGCAACGCGACCTGAGAGTATAAAAAAAATAAGAAAAATAGTAGGCGACATGATCATTATTTCTCCAGGAATTAAAGTCCAAGGAGGGAAGGTTGGAAGTGCATTAAAGGCTGGAGCGGATTTTGAGATAATTGGAAGAGGGATTTATGATGACAAAAATCCACAAAGTGCTGCAAAGATTTTTTATAACAAAATTGAAGATAATTTCAAACGTTAATAAATAGTTATTTACTGCCAATGATGATTGATGGGCGACCTGATAAGTGATGAACCCTATGAGCGCTGAGGCAAATTTTTCATAACCATCATCGAATTTATATAGTCTTAAGATAATTTGTTCTTAATAATATCTAAGTATTACTGGGGTAATACATTTGCCTAAAATTAGCGTTGATATACCAAAGGAATTATTTGACGATATGCTAGAACATGTAGGACGGGATAAGAAATTTGTAAATCAAAGTGACGCTGTTCGAACTGCTATTCGGAAGATGCTCGACCAAATGGATGAAATTGATCGAAGACATGGCAGATCAAAAGAAACACGTGGAGGCAATTGATTTGAGAGATGTTCAAAATGATGAGGCACAGCATAGAATTAGACTCTCAAAAGTAGGGATTATCAACTTAGAGTATCCTGTTACTATAAAGCGTTCAGAAAGAGAAACTGACGCTATTTTGAAGGCTAAAATGTCTGTAGATTTACCAGAGAAACAAAAGGGAGCTCACATGTCACGTTTTGTGGAAAAGTTTGAAGATAACTTCAGATTGCCTCAGGAAACGATGAGCGTGGAAAATCTTGCAAAAGAGCTAGCCATGCAACAATTAAAGCTTCATGAATATGCAAAGAATGCATTAGTTGAACTAAAGACAAAGAGGGATTATAAGAAAAAAGTGTACGAACTTTCGGGAATATATGATACTAGGACTTCCCTGATGATGGTTGGGGTTAAAGTTGTTGGAGCAATTGCTTGTCCATGCAGTATTGAAATAACAAAGGGGCTAAGTCACAATCAACGAGCAACAATCAGCTTAGAACTTGGCGGAAGTAATATAGAGATTAATGCAGAAGAACTTGTTGAAATATGTGAGAAATCATTTTCTGCACCTGTTAAATTAACTCTAAAACGCCCTGGAGAGAGAGACTTAGTTGAAAGAATGCATGACAATCCTATGTTTGTTGAGGATGTTGTAAGGAAGTGTGTCCACAATCTTAAATCTAAATTCAAAGGAAAATACTGCAGAGTGAAATGTGTAAGTCAAGAATCTATACATCCATTCGATGTTTTTGCAGAGTGGAGCGGAAAGTTATGAAGTGTGTAATCTTGATGTCAGGAGGACTTGATTCTACAACACTTCTTCATTGGGTGATAAAAAAAGAATACAAGCCATTTGTATTAAGTTTTAATTATGGACAAAGACATAAAAAGGAACTAAAATTTGCACAAAACACGTGTAAGAAATTAAAAGTGAACCATAAAATTTTAGATTTGGAGAACATCCGGAGTCTTCTCTTAGGTAGCGCTTTAACCTCTGAAGATGTAGAAGTTCCTGAATCACATTATAGTCATGCGAGTCAGAAAAAAACAGTAGTTCCAAATCGAAATGCTATTATGATAAATATTGCTATTGGATACGCTATAAGTAAGAGAATTATCAAGATTTTTTATGCCGCTCATTACAATGACCGAGCAATTTATCCTGATTGCAGATGGGAATATATCCAGAGTCAGAATACAACCTCAAATCTTGCAAATGATGAACAAATAGAGATAATTGCACCATTCGTAGAGAAAACTAAGGAAGAGATAGTACGTTTAGGAGTAGAGTTGGGAGTTTCATTTGAAAATACATGGTCTTGCTATAAAGGTGGTAATCAGTCCTGTGGAATCTGTGGGACTTGTAGAGAAAGAATTGAGGCATTTAAATTAAGTAAGATAAAGGATCCTTTGAAATATTCAATAGAGGTGGAATGGTAATGGCAGCAAAAATTCAAGAGATATTCTGCTCAATACAAGGTGAAGGACCTTATGTTGGTGTAAGACAAGCATTCATTAGATTTCAAGGATGCAACTTGAGTTGTGATTATTGTGACACCCCTCAAGTGAAGGGGATTATCCAAAAATGTAATGTTGAAATATCTCCAGGCAAAAAGGAATTCTTACAATTGAAAAATCCAATAGGTAATGAAAAAGTGTCAAATATTATAAAAAATTTCGGTAAAATCCACTCTGTAGCTCTTACGGGAGGAGAACCATTATTACAAGCAGAATTTATTAGGGATTTAAAAGTGAAAGTACCTCTATTTTTAGAGACTAACATGACATTACCGAATAATGCTGAAAAAGTTAAGGATAATATAAGGTACGTTGCAGGGGATTTTAAGCTTCGGGACGCATTTATTGATACTGACAACTATGAAAAACTTAAACAGGCAACAATAAAGAGTTATCGGATTTTAAGAAACAAAAAAGATAGAGACTGTTTCTGTAAGGTTGTGATTAAGAGTGATGATAATATCAAAGAAATAATTGAAGATATTAAACTGGTTAAGAAATATATCTCTTGCTTGATTTTGCAACCATTATCACCTTTAAATGGTCCTTTAGAAAAACCTTTTATGAATTGTATTTTAGATTTACAAGAGAGCATAACTGAGATTATTAATGATGTGCGTATAATACCTCAAACTCATAAGATAGTGGGAGTACTTTAATGAAAGTTGGTGTCATAGAATATATCGATAGTGCTCATTATCTAGTTGGGCATGAAAAATGCAGTAAATTGCATGGCCACACGTATAAGGTAGAGGTAACAGTTGAAGGAGAAAATAATGATGGAATGGTAATTGACTTCTATGAATTGAAAAGAATTCTTAAAAATGTCCTTAAAATGTATGACCACCAACCTCTAAATGAGATTATCGAATTTCCATCGTGTGAGAATTTGTGTGAAGATATATACACAAAACTCGAGGATGAGCTAAAATTACCATTCAACATTCGTGTTTGGGAAGGCCGAGATAAATGGTCAGAAAAATAGTTTGGTATATTACTAAATTTTTTATTAAAGTATAATTAAATTTAAAGTTATAATAATAAATTGAACTATTTACTATTCTACTACTTTATTGTGTCAGAACATATTGATATGCTTCTTTAAGTGTTGAACCAACTTTTTTTAAGCTGTAAGTATCCGCCAAACGATATGCGTTTCTTACAAGTTTGTTTCTTAGTTGTTTATTATCTATCAATTCACTTAATTGTTGAGTGAATCCATCTTCATCTCTAGCTTTCAAACAATTTTCGTTATGGACAAGCCAACCTTCAAATGCAGGAATATCCCGGAGTAACATAGGTTTTTTTGCAGCAATCGCTTCTAAAACAGCAAAAGGTTGATGTTCACAAGTTGTTGGGAAGAAGAAGATATCGCCTGAAGAATATGCAGTTATATTATCAACATAACCTGGAAATATCACATTATTAGGAGAATTTTGAACTAATTTTTTCATACCCATAGAACCCATTTTTTGATAAATTGTTCCAAACCAAATAAATGTGTTAGGAAATTTCTTCGCTACATTAACAAAAGTAGGAACACCCTTTCTTGCAAAAACATGTCCAAGGGAGAATGGAACAATACCGTCTAAAGAATATTTTTCTCTGGATAGTCCTCTTTTCTGTCCAATGTTCTTAAACCTCTCCACATCGATTCCGTTACTAATTACCTTAAGTTCAGAAGTTACTCCCCTTTCAATTAGTACGTGGCGTGTATATTCAGCTGTACAAATCACTAGATCTGCATGATTATAAAAGTATTTTAAATATTTTGACAAAGGATACGCAAGTGTGTTACTGAACCAAAAGCTATTTTTAAAATCCTCCACCGTAGTATGGGCATGCATTATGACTTTCTTGCCCTTCGCTTTCATTTTCTTGGCGAAGTATAGAGATTTAGGACCTATAGTATTTATATGAATTAAATCAAAATGAGCACTAGTATCTGTTGTCCATTCAACCTCATTTAAATTGAGTGCAATACGTTGGTGTTCAACCGCCGTTCCAATCCCACTTTTTTTAAGATAATTTTCAAGTTCCTGGTACAAACAGATTTTCATTATTCTTGCAGTTATAAAAGGTAAGTATTTTAATCTTTTCGAATAAATTTGTGTATGAGAAATATATATAACTGCATTGATGATAGAAAATAAGAAATACATGAGAACTCTAACAATTATTATTGATACGTATTTTCCTATGAAGGACGGGGTCCTTACATATGTAAGAAGTATTTTACCATTACTTAGCGAACATTATAATATAACTCTAATAGTGCCTAAGTTACCAAACTTGAAAAAAGAATCTTTCAAAGATGTTGAAACAATCTTTGCTCCAACTTTTCCTATAGAACTTGGTGGCTATCGCTTGGCTTTTCCTAATTTAAGTTCAGTTAATGCAATCAGAAATTCTGATGTAGTTTTGGTTAATGATCTAGCTCCTCTTGGTGCTATATCCCTATTTATTACACGCTTCCTAAAAAAATCAACAATCTTTTTTTGCCATCATGATGAGAATATTCTTTTAATGGAAGCATTTAAACTAAGACAAATTCGCTTGTTACCACATAATTTAATTTTAAAAGTTATTGACAAAATAGTTGCAATGTTTTATAATCGTACTGACTTAATCCTATTTGCAACTCAAAGGTATGACGCAAAGCTAAAAAGACTTAATGTGGAGGATAAAAAGAAAAAATTTATTCCATTTTCAGTTGATTCTAAGATGTTTTCATCAGGAAATAGACAAACAATTAGACAAGAATATGGAATTCCAGAAGATGCTAAGATTATCCTTTACCTTGGACGGATGTCATATGAGAAAAATGTTGAAACAATTATTCAGTCTATGCCTGAAATATTATCTAAAAACAAGGATACATGGTTTATCTTTGTAGGTGGGGGTCCCAGAATTAATAATTATAAGGCACTATCTAAGAGCCTATGTAAGGATCGTTATAAATTTATAGGTGAAGTAGAATGGGAGGATGTCCCTGATATTTTATCTATGGCAGATATTTTTGTTCATCCATCAATTCATGAGTCTCAAAGTTTTTCTGTAATGGAAGCGATGGCTGCAGGACTTCCGGTAATAGTGCCAGCTGAAAACGGTACGGCCTTTACATATTTAGAGGATGAGAAAAATTGTCTGTTTTTATCTAATCCGCAGGATGTAAATGAATTAGTGGATAAAATAAACATTCTTATAAAAAATAAGAAAATAAGGAAGATTCTAGGAGCCAATGCTAGAAAAAAGCTAAGTGAATTTACTTGGGGTGCGCATTTTAAAAAATTGCAGTCTGAAATTGATTTATTAATAGAATTTGGAGCTCCGATAAAGGGGAATAGGAGCAGACGTGCAAAAGCGAGAAGGTATGCAGTTCTAGGAAGTGTGGTCCTATTCATATACGTTTTGGCAAAGGGTTTTAGAAATGTTTTTTAGGAAAAAAATTTTTTATAATTAAACTTTTAATCTAAAAGATTCTGTATCTTTTGTTTCGAAGTAGAAAATACATAGAAAATGCAATAATACAGACACTTAATATCCCGACTAATGGCCTAATATAATCATAGTAGAACATTATACTGCCTGTACCCAGAATTGTTATCAAAATTGCATTGCACATCGGACATCCAAAAGCAAACAATCCAGTTATTCCCCCGCCCATTGCTACAACATCTTCTTTTTTTCCTAATTTAGATTTCCCATATAAATTCATTGTTAAATATCCTCCTAACATTATTGATGTGGAGATTAAGAAGACATAATCTAATTTTGAAGTCTGTATCATTCTCTTATAGAATATTGTAGGAATTATATCTGTTGTAATGCCCAATAGGAGGAAAAAAAGGAGGCTTATAACAATAAATATCAGTATAAATTTTAATCTTTTTATCATTTTAAATATAAAATAGAGACTTTATAAATTTAAAGTTTTAATATATTCGGCTACTGCGACTCCATCTTCAACCGCAGTAAAAATTAAATTCGGATGCTTTATCTCTTCATTTTTGATACGACCTTTTGTACGCTTTATGTAAGATGGGCTTATTGCTCCACCAATGGCATAGACTCCTTTTATGCTTGTTTGATAATTATTGTCTAACACTATGAGCTCTGTTCTCTTAGTTTTCCCTGGGTGTTTCATGAGTTCTAAGCCTAAACGTTCGAATATTGGAGTAGGCCCACAGTAACCAATACATGAAATGACGTTTTTCATTGGAAAACTCATTCCTTGATATAATTTGATTTCTCCGTTAATATAATACTCTGCAGTTCGGATTATCAATCTTCTAATACCCGTTTCGTCGACCTCAGCGACTCTTGGTTTAGCTTTCCCAAATATCTGAATATTTCCCCCCAAGAGCAACTCTTCTCCAAGATCTCTTGCTACACCTCTTTCAACTTTGAACTTCCCCCTCCGATGAGCCCAATATATCGTGGTGTCATCACCTTGTTCTCTTTTAAACCTTGAAAGAGTGATAACAACATCTGCTCCAGTGTTCCCGCCCCCTATTACTAATACATTATTCCCAGAATAGTTCTCAGGATTATGAAGCGTTCTTGCTAACAATCTAGCTTCCCCATACACTTCAAGGTCCCTTGGAATGTTACTACCGATTGCTAGAATAAGATTTTTTCCTTTATATCTCCCGCTACATGTTTCTACTTCAATAAGTTCTCCTTTCTTAAATTTCAAGAATTCTTCATTTTTCTTTACGGTAACTCCACCAATTTTTTTTATTCCAGATTTTACCCTTTTAACATATTCTTCTATAGTTACATTTTTATCCGGAGGTTTCAAAGAGGGAATTGGACGATTAGGATTTCTGCCTTTTGGGATTGTTGGGTAAATTTTTTTTCCAGCAGGATAAAATTCTATTATGCCAGATAAAGTTTCCAAACCTTTTTCAATTATAAGGTAGGTTAAACCAATCTCCTTTGCTTTAATTGCTGCAGCAAGTCCTGCAGGTCCTGCTCCAATGATAATTAAATCATATACTTTTCCCATTTTTTTTCTTCATCAAATTATTCTAAATATGACAATCAATTTAAAATTTAATTGAAATCTAGATTATGATATCATTTGTTTTAAAGTATCTATTTTTATTACTTTTAAAGTGTATCCTAGTAAAGATATTAATTTAATCAATTTATTCGAGAATTTTTGAATAAATCTTTTTTTTTAAATAAATCCAATTTATTTTTCAAATTTATTAAAATAGTAATAGTCCCTACTTCAATCTAGATTATTAAAATTTTGATTTCGTTGTTTTAAACTTCTTTAATCTTAGAGAATTGCTTATCACCGTTATAGAACTAAAAGTCATAGCTAACGCTGCGAGCATTGGATTTAATAATATCCCGAAGAGTGGATAAGCTATCCCAGCAGCGATGGGTATCAATGTTATGTTATAAAAGAAGGCTAAAAAAAGGTTCTGTTTTATGGTGAGCATAGTACGTTTACTTAGTTCGATGGAAGTTAAAATTCCATAAATGTCACTATTCATTAGAACTACATCACTAGTTTCCTTAGCTATATCTGCTCCAGTTCCCATAGAGATGCCAATATCTGCTTGAGCAAGTGCAGGAGCATCGTTTATTCCGTCACCAACCATCGCAACAATCTTGCCCTTTCTTTGGAGTTTTTTTATTTCAATCGCTTTATCCTTGGGTAAGACTTCGGATAAAACGCGGTTAATTTTTATCTGATTTGCTATAGTATTGGCTGTTTTTTCATTGTCTCCAGTAATCATTATAACTTCTAATCCTAACTTCTTTAATTCTTCAACTACTTCCTTAGAATTATTTTTTAATGTATCAGCCACAGCTATTATCCCTGCTAGTTTACCATTTACTGCAATTAACATAGATGTTTTTCCTTGACATTCAAGGTCGTTCATAATTTTTTCCATAGACCCAACCTTAATCTTGAAATCCGAAAACATTATTCTTGTTCCGATTAGAACCTCCTTACCCCCTACTTTTGACTCAATACCACGGCCAGGAATCGCGCGAAATTTTTCAACTGGAATCAAATCTAATTTATTTTTTAAGGATCTTTCAATAATTGCTTTTCCAATTGGATGTTCTGATGCAAATTCAGAACTGGCTGCTAATTGTAGAATTTCTTTTTCATCCCAATTTTTTTCTGGGATCACGTTGGTCAATGTTGGTTCTCCCTTGGTTAAAGTCCCTGTTTTATCAAGTATTAATGTGTTTATTTTATGCAATAGTTCCAGACTTTCACCACCTCTGATAAGAATCCCATTTTGTGCACCTTTGCCCGTTCCCACTACAACTGCGGTCGGTGTTGCAAGCCCTAAAGCACAAGGGCAGGCAATGATAAGTACTGCTATAAATGTATTCATAGCGAATACTAAAGGAGTTACTTGAAGATATTTATTAAGCATACTTCCAGAAAGAACATTATAACCGTTATAATACCAAAAGACCGCCGCTATAGTTGCAATAACTATTACTGCTGGAACAAAAATGCTGGCTATTTTATCAGCAAGCCTTTGAATAGGTGCTTTTGATCCTTGAGCTTCTTCAACAAGGTTTATGATTTTTGCTAAAATTGTATTCTTACCTACTTTTTCTGCCGTTAATTTAAAAAAGCCAGTTTTGTTTATTGTAGCACCTATTACATGGTCCCCTTCTTGCTTTTCTATAGGATTGCTCTCTCCAGTTATCATAGCTTCATCAATAATCGAGTATCCTTCAACAATTTTTCCATCAACGGGAATCGTTTCCCCCGGTCTTACAACCACTATGTCTCCGGGCATAACATTTTCAATTGATAGTTCTAGTTCCTGGTTATTCCTGAGTATCCGTGCAGTTTTTGGTTGTAAATCAATTAAACATCTTATCGTATCTAGAGTTTCTTTTTTAGCTTTAAATTCAAGATATTTACCTAAAATCATTAAGGTGATTATCACAGCGGCAGTGTCATAATATACTTCTAAAGGGATTCCCCTAGACAGAAAAAAGTAGGGGAATAAAGTACCTGCGAGGCTATAAATGAATGCAGATGTTGTACCTAATACAATTAATGTATTCATATCAACATTGAAGTTACGTAAGGCAGAAAAAAACCCATGGTAAAAGCGAGCTCCAACCCAAAATTGTACAGGAATTGTAAGAGAAAGAAGAAAATATGGATTAGATAAAAAAGTTGGAACACTTGGTAACCAATTTGAAAAACTCCCTAATAAGATTAATGCACTTAGACCTGCGCTAATAGTTAATTTTACCTTTAAATCCTTAAACTCCCTTAGTTTGGATTCTTTCGCATCTTTATCCAAACCATCAGTAATCGGCAAAGGTTCATAGCCAGTTTTTTTTATGGCTTTTTCTATTTCATTAATTGAAATTAAATTTGGAGAAAATTTAACAGTAACTTTTTCTGTTGCTAGATTAGCATTTACTTCTGATATCCCTTCAATCTTTATTAAGGACTTCTCAATAGCATTTACACAGCTCGCACAGGTCATACCTTTAACAAGTAGATTTTTCTTTTTAACTCGCATACTGTAAACCATTAAGTTTTATCATAACCATTAGTTTAGGAAAATCTTCAAAGATTTTTTCTCTTGAATAAGATGAATAAAAAAAATATGTATCTTCCCATTAAATAAACTTATTTACAATTATGGCAATATTAAACTTATGAAAATTGTGTGTTTCTCGGATCTACATGGACAACTTGATGCTTTGAAACGGATAGAAAAAGACGCTAAATTGGCAGATATTCTTATTTCAGCAGGTGATCTTACAAACTTTGGCAAGAGAAAATCTGCTATGCAAATCTTACAAAAGTTGATTAATATTAATGAGAATGTTATTTCAATACCCGGTAATTGTGATACCCTCGAGGTTAACGACGTTCTCACTGAGAATGGAACAAGTATCCATGGTAAGGGAAAAACTATTGATAACATCGGTTTTTTCGGTGTTGGAGGGTCTAATATAACCCCTTTTAACACTCCTCAGGAATATACTGAAAATCATTTGGTTGATTTGCTTGAAAGTGGATACAACGATGTAAAGAATAATGATAAAAAAGTAATGGTCTGCCATCCTCCTCCGTATGATACTAAAATCGATCTTACTAATTCAGGAATACACGTTGGAAGTAAAGGTGTTAGAGAATTCCTTATGAGTCATCCAGTTTCTCTTGTAATATGTGGCCACGTACATGAAGCAAGAGGTCATGATATTTTCGAAAAATCGACAATCGTTAATCCTGGACCAGCTAATGCGGGGTATTCCAAGATAAATTTAGACGATAAGATAAAAATTAAGTTTATCGATTATTAGAGAACTTATTTTCAATTAATAGTTCTATATAGGATTTTCTAATTTGATTTTCCACATTTAAAAGTTTTAATAAATCTAGAACTTCAATAGGATCATATTTTCCCCCTTTTTTTTCGATTTCAACGAAATCTCCTAACTCTTCAACTTTGTCCAACATTACATTAAAACCATTAAGATGGTAATACTGACGTCTCTTCTTTACAACTCCTATATCCTTAAATCCTACAGATTTAAGAATTTCTATCGCTATATCGAAGTCTCGAATAATTATCTCTTTCTCTACACGAGTCTTAGTTTTAGTGTCAATTTTTGGGCCTTTATATGTTAAGTAACAGTTTTTATTTGTTCTACGTATTCTAAAGGCTTCATCTGTGGATGAAAAATCTTTGCAAGGATGATCGAAATAAATATCTTCTTGAGATTCTACTCCTAGATATTTAGCACCAAGTTGGTCAAGCCTTATTTTAACCTCTTTATGAATAGCACGTGCTTTAACTTCTATTTCAAGCATCTGTAAAAGATATAACCCCTGAATTATATAATCCTAAGTATGTTCTCGGAATTCCTTTTAAAGAGGTATGAATCTCTCTTTCCTAATGAGATTCCTTATTTAGACAGATCTATTCCTACCTCAATCAGAGTTAATACACTTAGGTGTGATAAAGGTGATTTAGTAGACAAGCTTGCGAAAAAAAGAGTCGTTCTCGAGAAAATACCCTGGACAATCAATGGATTTACAGTTAAGAAATCTCCTTTCTCAATTGGATCTACCACTGAATATCTGCTAGGCTATTATTTTATACAGGATCCTACCTCGATGTATGCTTGTGAAGTATTAAAACCAAGTAGGGGTGAAATAGTCTTGGATATGGCTGCTGCACCAGGTGGAAAAACAACATATTTATCTCAAATTATGAGAAATACCGGTGTTGTTATAGCTATAGAGTTAAATAGGAATCGAATGAAATCTTTTCGTTCAAATATTAGTAGATTAGGCATATCCAATGTTATTGGGATAAGGATGAATGCACTTGATACATCTGACCTTGGGATTAAGTTTGATAGTGTTCTCATAGATGCCCCGTGTACAGGAACTGGAACATCATTTAAAAATCCAGAAGCTAAAATGAAGGGAATTGGGGATGTTGAAAATTGTACAGTTAAACAACGAAATTTTTTAGAAGTTGGTGCTCGTGTTCTAAAAAAAGGTGGATCGATGGTTTACTGTACTTGTAGCCTCCTCCCCGAAGAAAACGAACTTATGGTCCAATATGCATTAAATGAACTGGGTCTTGAGATGGATGCCATTCCTTATGGAGATCCAGCCATCACTTCTGTTTATGGCAAAACATTAAGCCCTGAAATTAATAAAGCTCGAAGATTTTATCCTAGAATGCACAATACACAAGGATTTTTTATTGCGAAAATGATAAAAGTAAGATAAGTACATTAACAGTCTGTTTAAATATCCCATTGATTTAGTCCATATAATAGATTGGTGAATTCTAGCATGTTACCTGAAGATAGGGGGGTTATCGGTGAAAAAGCAGCTATTGTAGGGGTAGTAGGGAATCTCTTTTTATCAATCCTTAAATTTACTGTTGGAGTGACCTCTGGTAGCATGGCAGTCATTGCGGATGCTCTTCATTCATTCTCCGATATTCTTGTTTCTGCAGGTACATGGTTAGGTATAAGAATTGCGTCAAAACCTAATGATGAATCACATCCTTATGGTCATGGCGATGTTGAACCTTTGGTTGGATTATTTATTTCTATCATTCTAGCAATTATGGGGTTTGAGTTTGCTAAGCACTCATATAATCTCCTAACCTCTCCTACCAGCATACCAGGATATAGTGCTGTTTACGTGACGATTTTTGCAATTGTCTTTAAAGAGGCAATGAGTAGATATACCTTTAAGATTGCAGATAAAATAAATAGCCCAACATTAAAAGCAGATGCTTATCATCATCGGGGTGACGTTTACACTTCAATAGCTGTTGTTATAGGAGTTATGGGTTCTATCCTGGGGTATCCCCTGTTAGATCCATTGGTTGGAATCGTCGTATCTCTAATAATTATTAAAATTGGTTATGATGTTGGGAAACAGAATATATTTCAACTTTTAGGTACCGTCCCATCCCCTGAGATGAAGGAAAGAATAATAGATTTTATTTCCTCCTTAAGTGATGTTAAGTTAATACATCGAATTCGTATCCATGGGATTGGAGCATATTATGCAGTTAACCTCCATGTGTGCGTTGATGAAAATCTTCCATTGAAACATGCCCATCGAATATCGCATAAAGTGGAGAAAATGATTTTAGATGAATTCTCAGATATATCAACAGTTCTTATCCATATAGAACCCTACGATGTTCACCATCAACAACACCATTCTAATGCAAAACAACGCTTACGTGCATATCTTAGTCTTTTTAGGTAATAGGATTTGATTAAAGTTATCCCATATAAGTTAGTCTTTCTTTCTCGGTAGACTCAAATCTTTTAAGAAAATCATCATAAGAATTCATAACTTCTTTACTTAAGCTTGGTCTGATTTTATCAATAGCCATCTTGAAATGTTTAGAAGTGATTTTTTCATCTTCTAATTCAATATTTTTCCTTAGGGCTTCTCTTATTGTCGACATTGCTGCTTCTCTACAGATACCCTCTATATCTGCACCTGCATACCCCTCAGTTTTCTTAGTAAGTCTCTTAAGATCTACATCTTTATCCACGGGCATTTCATTTGTATGAATCTTAAATATTTCTAATCGTGCATCATAATCTGGAGCTGGTACTAACAAAACTTTATCAAATCGACCTGGACGCATTAAAGCCGTGTCAATTAAGTCAGGACGATTTGTTGCCGCTATGATTATAACGTTATGAAGCTCTTCTAAACCATCCAGTTCTGTGAGAAGCTGATTTAACACGCGCTCCCCTACTCGCTCGCCAACTTCCATCCCACGCATAGATGTTATAGCATCAACTTCATCAAAAAATATTATTGTTGGTGCGGATTGCTTTGCTTTTTTAAATATTTGGCGTATCCCCTTTTCACTTTCCCCAACCCATTTACTAAGTATCTCTGGCCCTTTAACACTTATGAAATTTGCTTCGCTTTCATTGGCAATCGCTTTTGCTAAAAGAGTTTTACCACATCCTGGTGGACCAAATATTAGAACTCCTTTTGGAGGTTTAATTCCCATTTTTTCAAAGTTTTGAGGGAATTTAATTGGCCATTCTACAGTTTCTTTTAGTTCCTGCTTTACTTTTTCTAATCCACCTACATCAGACCACTTAACATTTGGTATCTCTACAAACACTTCTCGAAGGGCTGAAGGGTCTATATTTTTATAAGACTCAGTGAAATCTTCCTTTTTTACTTGTAAATTCTCTAAAACTTCAGGGGGAATAGTCTCTTCTTCAAGATTTATTTCTGGAAGGAGACGTCTCAACGAATTCATAGCCGCTTCTTTACACAGGGCTTCAAGGTCAGCTCCAACGAATCCATGTGTGATATTAGCTAAACTATCTAGGTTTACGACATCCTCTTTTTTTGCTCTTTTATCGATTATACTTTTTTCAGTTACTATTGGCATTCCTCGTGTGTGGATTTGAAGTATTTCTTTCCTTCCATTTCTGTCAGGTACCCCTATTACAATTTCACGATCAAATCTCCCTGGGCGACGAAGAGCTGGATCGAGAGCTTCAGGGAGATTTGTTGCACCTATTACTACAAGTTTTCCTCGTGATTTTAATCCATCCATGAGAGCTAGAAGTTGTGCTACAACACGTCTTTCAACCTCTCCTGTCACTTCTTCTCTCTTAGGTGCAATTGCATCTAGTTCATCGATGAAGATTATACTTGGAGCATTATCTTCAGCATCCTTAAACATACGCCTAATATTCTCTTCGCTCTCACCATAAAATTTACTCATGATCTCTGGCCCATTTAATGATATAAAATAAGCGTTAGTTTCATTTGCAACTGCTTTGGCTATCAAAGTTTTCCCTGTTCCTGGAGGGCCGTGAAGGAGAACACCTTTTGGTGCTTCTATTCCTAGACGTTCGAAGAGCTCTGGATGTTTCATTGGGAGTTCTATCATCTCACGAACCTTTTGAACTTCATCACGCAAACCCCCGATATCTTCATAAGCTATAGCCGGTATTCCAACGTTCTTTAACTTGCTTTGCCCTTCTTCAACTATTACATCGGTATAATCCGATATTTTAGTTATTCCATCCGGAATTGTTTGGTTAACCAGAAAAGGGAGAGTTGTTCCTAAAACTCCTACCACTACCTTATCCCCTTTTGTAACTGGTCTTCCAAGTAGACGCCTTTTAATAAACGCTCCAAAACCCACTGAGAATCGAATATCCTGCTGAGGAGAAAAAATTATTTTTTTAGTATCTTGGGGAACTGCTTTCGTTACAATTATTTTTTCTCCTAGGGACAGCTCAGTGTTTTGACGGAGGATTCCATCCATTCTTATTATTTTCAATCCCTCATCCTCTTCATATGCCCTCCATACTATTGCACCCGTTTTCTTCTTTCCTTCTAGCTTAACAATATCCCCTGTGGTTATCCCTAGTGAATCTCTAGTTACTGTGTCCACTCTAACTATCCCTCTTCCAACATCATTTTGGATAGCCTCTGCAACCTTTAATTCAACTTCCATTATATCTGAATTCCTTCCGTTTATATAAATAAATTATGGAGTCGGTTAAATAAGCTATTATTTCCCAATATTCTTCGGTGTTTTCTTTATACGATTGTCTTAATCCTGAGAGGTTATATCTTCGTCGATGTTCTGGGCAGCTGATGTGTACTCTGCAAGCTCTCTTTTAGATAAGGGTCTTATCTTATCAAAAGCATTTTCAAAATGCTTAGTTTTTATCTTTAGATTTTTTTTCAATGCGCTTTTGTTGTTTTTTCCATTAACTTTTAGATATTCTCGTATCGCTAACATAACAGCTGCATTACAAATTGCAGCGATATCCGCTCCTGTGTATCCTCCTGTTTTTTCTGATAGAGTTTCTAAAGAAACGTCTGCCGACAGAGGTTTTTTTATAGTATGGATCTTAAATATCGCATTTCTAGCTATCAAATCAGGAATTGGAACTTCAAGAAGTCTGTCGAACCTACCAGGTCTGAGCAGTGCATCATCTAGCATATCAGGCCTATTTGTTGCTGCTATCACTACTATACCATGAAGCTCTTCTAAACCATCTAGCTCTGTTAATAGTTGACTAATAACACGTTCTGTTACATGGGAATCAGAACCTGTACCCCTCTTTGGAGCTATCGCATCGATTTCATCAAAAAATATTATACATGGGGATGCTTGACGTGCCTTCCTGAAAGTTTCCCTTACTGCTTTCTCACTTTCTCCAACCCACTTACTAAGGAATTCAGGTCCTTTAACACTTATGAAATTTGCTTCGCTTTTATTTGCAACAGCTTTAGTAAGCATAGTTTTCCCAGTTCCAGGTGGACCATAAAGCAATATTCCCTTTGGAGGTTGGGCATCCATTTGGGTAAATAATTCTGGATATTTCAAAGGCCATTCAATCACTTCGCGGAGTTCCTCTTTTAATTTATCAAGTCCTCCAATGTCTTTCCACTCTACATCTGGTATTTCCACTAAAACTTCTCGCATTGCCGATGGTTCTATCTCCATGAAAGCTTGCATAAAATCGTTATAATTTACTTCTATTTTATCAAGAATTTCGGATGGAATATTGATTTCTTCGAGATCTATCTCCGGTAGGACCCGTCTTAATGCACGCATTGCCGCTTCTTTAGCTAGACTTTCGATATCAGCACCGACAAATCCATGTGTTTTATCGGGAAAATCTTTTAAAATTTTTTCCTTTGATTTACCTTCTGGAAGTGGCATTCCTCGTGTGTGGATTTGAAGTATTTCTCTTCTTCCCGTTTTGTCAGGTACACCAATCTCTATCTCTCTATCAAATCTACCTGGGCGACGAAGAGCTGGATCAATTGCGTTTACTCTATTTGTTGCCCCTATTACTACAACTTGACCTCGTGATTTTAATCCATCCATCATTGATAGAAGTTGTGCTACAACACGTCTTTCAACCTCTCCTGTCACTTCTTCTCTCTTAGGTGCGATACTATCTAGTTCATCGATGAAGATTATACTTGGAGCATTATCTTCAGCATCATTGAATATTTCTCTTAATCGTTCTTCGCTCTCACCATAAAATTTACTCATAATTTCAGGCCCTGATATACTCGAAAAATTTGCGTCTGTTTCATTTGCAACTGCTTTGGCCAAAAGAGTCTTTCCTGTTCCTGGAGGGCCGTGAAGGAGAACACCTTTTGGTGCTTCTATTCCTAGACGTTCGAAGAGCTCTGGATGTTTCATTGGGAGTTCTATCATCTCACGAACCTTTTGAACTTCATCACGCAAACCCCCAATATCTTCATAAGCTATTCTAAGGATCTTTGTTTCTGAAAGATTCTTAATTGGTTTTTCACTCAACTCTATATTGGTGGATAAGTTAATAATCACTGAACTTTTAGATGGGTGCATTGCTACAATTACCATACCAATTTTTTTACCCATTAAGTTTATATCAATTATATCACCCTTTGTGACAACACGATTTTCCAATAATAATTTTATATATGACTCTCCATCGATTATTCTTAAGGGCTCTGTGGGTGCAAGTTTTACTTTTATTGCTGGTTTAGCTTCAATTTTTTTTACTTTAACTTTATCATCAATACCTATACCTGCGTTTCTTCGTGTAGCACCATCTAGTCGGATTATCTTTAATACTTCATCCTCTGGATATCCTGGCCAGGATATTACTGCCGTCTTCTTCTTTCCCGTGATCTCAATAACGTCCCCTGATGTTAGTCCTAAATCCTTGATTACTTGAGGATCTATTCTACCTATACCTCTTCCAACATCTGCTGCTCTTGCTTCACCAACTTTTAAATCAGCACTTTCCATTTTTCATACCTTTATATACTCTGCAAGTACATCCTTTAATTTTTATTATTGATCCTATTTTATTAAAGTAACTTATTGTTATTATATTGTTAATGAATAAATAACTAGGTAAAAGAATTTAGTAACCATATGTTATTTTTTCCCTCGTTAAATAAACTATTTGTTATAATGAAACTTGATCAAATTTTAGATATGCTTGGAAACGATACCAGGCGGGAGATACTTCAACTTCTTTCTGAGGGTCCTTGTTATGTTAGCCAAGTTTCACAAGAATTAAATGTTGGACAGAAAGCCATAATTGAGCATTTAAAGCTTATGCATCATGCAGGAATACTTGAAACAAGAGATAAAAAAATAGAGAAGGGCAGACCTAGAAAGTACTATGGTATTTCTCAAGAGGTAATCCTGGAGGTAAAAATCGGGCATAGATTATTTGACATATCTGACATTTCTCCAGTTTTCGATAATGAACTCCTCAAAACATTTCCAAAATTGGAACATATTACTGCAAAGCTTGAGATGCTTTCTCACTTGACGGAGAAAGATAGGATGGTTGAACTAGAAAGTATATATAAACAATTAGAGGATGAGAGGGATGATTTAGATACCGCTAAAAGAATTGTTGAATATTTTTTGGGGCAAGTTAATAGAGAGATCCAAAGCCAGAAATTGGAAAAAGAGCTTAGTGACATAGGTTTTTAATGTATATTTCACCAAGAATTTATATTATTTTAATAAAATTTTAATTTAAGATGAGTTCTAATAATTTGAAGAATGAATTGCAAAATCTTAAGATTAAAATTAAAAGTTTGTCAAAATGTTCAGAAGAACCGCTAACTTTGGAGAAAACACTTTCAGATATTTATTTAATTGTCACTAATTGTCTAAATATTAATAAAAATGATATTGGTTTAGTAGCTTTACCACTTATTAGCTTTAGAGATTGTGTACAACTTGATTTAGATAATTCAAAAAAATTTGTTAAACAATTTGAAAAGAAACTAAAATTGGACGAAGAGTTCCAAATTCAAAGAGATAAATTTAGGGATCTTGAAATAAAAACTTCTGAAGTATGTGGTGAATATTTTGATAGGCAACAAGAATTTACGAGGACAAGTAGTAAAGAGATGGCGGAAATTGAATCTAAATTATCGAATCTTACAGAAGAGTTTTTTGATAAGGCCAATAATATATCTAAGGGTTATATTGTAAGCATTAAAGGGGAGGAATGCAATTTAAAAGATATTTTTCAGTTTATATTCGAAAAAAAAATAGAAACGGTTAAACTCAAAAAGAAGGTCCAAAAAAACTCCTTATTACGACAAGCAGATGAAAATGATGTGGGCAACATCAAAGAAGAGGTCTTCAAATATCTTATAGAAGAGACCTCAGGAAAAATCCAGCATATGTTAAAGAATAAAAAAGAATTCAAAGATAGGGATAAATATACTTCTTCAGATATTAAAGTTCTAGAATTAGCATGCAAAGAAGCTGAAAAACAAAGAGGAAAATGCGAAAAAAATATTGAAAAGTTAAGAGTTGAAATTTTGGGGATACAAACGAGCAAGGCCTTCAATTATTTAAGTAAGGCAAAGATAGAAGAGATCAAGGATGTTTATGATAGAAAGGTGCAAGAAATCGCTAAAAAAATAGTCCAATCATAAGACCTTTAAGATAGATTTTATTGTTTAAGTATAACAGATTCACACAGTTTATTTTATCGTATACTTTGAGTTCTAGCAAATTAAATTATTTTTATTTCTTCTCTTGCAAATTTATTTGTTTCTCTCTGGAACTTCCATGAAGATATAGATAATTTATCCGATATTGATACGATTACATATGAATGATCTTCCCAGGTTGCCCTATCAATATCGATACTAGAAGGTTTATCCGGCCCCGTTGGATGTGAGTGATAAAATCCAATAATATCGTTACTCTCCTTTTCTAAATCTTCTAAAGTTGTTAATAAATCTGAAGGCGCTATCACATAATTTGTTTCTGGAGATTCACTTGAATTTTTACATTCATAAATCTCTTCAACTTTACTGTTCTTTCCAACTAAAATCCCACAAGCCTCTTTTGGGGCATCTTTCAATGCATGATTCTTAATGTTATTGATAATTCTTCGTCTAATCTCTATCATTGTTGCAGGTTGTTGTCAAATCTCCCCTTCGTAAATAAATTCGGATGGTCCACTCATAAATACAGTTTCCAATTCCTCTCCAATCTTAGTAAACTCAACTAAAATCTTACCTCCTTCAGCTTCAATTTCGATAGGTTTATCAGCATCGGCAAGTCCAAGGAGTACTGCAGAAGAACCAGAGGCGCATATCCCAGTACCGCAGGCCAATGTTTCTCCTTCAACCCCACGCTCATATGTCCTAATCTTAAACCTGTTCTTCCCTAATTGCTGAAGAAAATTGACATTTGTACCCTTGGGGAAAATAGGATTATTCCGTATATCCTTCCCTAGTTCGTTGACTTTGAGTCTCACTAAATCATTAACTATTAAAACAGCATGAGGAACCCCTACCTCCAAGGAAAATATTTTCATAGGAATCCCTTTGACATGAAGAATTAAATTTTGATTTTTAATTAAAGGTTTGCCCATATCTACTTTCACATTTTTCACTTCACCGTTTTTTACAGTTAACCAAGTTCTTTTCACACCCGCTATGGTATCAATATTTAGCTCTTTTTTTTTGTTAATACCCCGTTCATAGATATGTTTAGCAAAGCATCTTATTGCATTACCACACATCTCCCCTTCACTACCATCAGGATTAAAAAATCGCATTTTAGCATCGTATTCCTCAGAATTTTCTAAAATCATAATACCGTCTGCTCCAATGCTAAAATGTCGTTTACAATATCTTTTCGCCAACTCTGCTTTCTGACTTTCTTCAATTTTGTCTTGGAGATTATTTATAAGAATTATATCGTTTCCAGCGCCTTGATACTTGTAAAACTTCATAATATGAGAAAAAGATTCGGTGATATTAATAACTTTGTACAATTCAGAGAAAAATTAATCTTCTAATTAAAATTAGTAATTATAATAATATGGGTTTATATTAATTTAATGAAGCAGTTTTTTTTATCATAATTCCTAAAATAATTTATGAATAGAAAATTAGTAACTATGTTGTTTAAGAACGTTAATTTATTCTCCTGAAAGTTTGGCTAGTATTTCTTTTGCTTTATCAACTCTTATTTTTTTATCAGCTACAAGTATTTTAGCTACTTTTTCTATCATCTCTCCTTTTGCACCTGCCATAAGTGCTATGTTCCTAGCGTGAAGGCTCATATGACCCCGTTGAATACCTTCTGTAGCTAATGCTTTAAGTGCTGCTAAGTTTTGAGCTAGCCCAACAGATGCAATTACTTGGGAAAGCTCTGAAGCTTTTTTAACTCCTAATATTTTAATACATACTTTGGCGGTTGGATGTATTGCCGTTGCACCTCCGATTAATCCTACAGCCATCGGAAGTTCGATCTCTCCGACTAAGTTACCTTCATTGTTTTTGTAGTAATGACTTAAAGATGTATACTTTCCATCAAGTGACGCATATGCATGAGCTCCAGCTTCTACGGCTCGAGTATCATTCCCTGTAGCAAGAGTGACAGCAGTTATTCCGTTCATTATTCCCTTGTTATGTGTTGCACATCGATATTTGTCAGCCACTGCAAATGCATAAGCTTTCAATATGGCATCTACTACTTTTTCACCTCCGATTAATTCTTTATTAAAAATTCCTTTAGCTCTTGTTAAACGGTGAACAGCAAGGTTCGAGATTATTCGAAGTAATACTTTCCCACCACTTAAAATTTCAATTCTAGAGGCAACTGCTTCTACCATAGTGTTAACAGCATTTGCACCCATCGCATCGCGACAATCAACGATAAGATGAACAACTAGCATTTTACCCTTTAGAGTGTCAATTTCTCTTACTTCAAGATCTTTACATCCTCCTCCAAATTTAACTAAAACAGGGTCTTGTTCATTAGCAAGTTTGAGAATCTCACTTTTATTTTTTAGAATTTTCTCCTTCGCTTCCGTAAATTCTTTCACGTCAGTCAGTTGAATCTGGCCAATCATTCTAGGTTCTGAAGATGAAGCAGTGAAACCCCCTTTTTCTCTAGCGATTTTGGCAACATTACTAGCAGCGGCAACAACACTAGATTCTTCAATTGCCATTGGAATTAGATAATCTTTTCCATTTATTTTAAAATTTGTAGTTATACCTAATGGTAAAGTAAATCCTCCAATAACGTTTTCGATCATTTGATCTGCTAATTCATTACTCAATCCTCCTGTATTTTTCAATGTGGCAATCTCGCTAGCAGTTAAATTAGCAAACTCCTCTACTATCCCTAGTCTTTCTTCAAGGCTTAATTTGTAGAAACCTGAGATTTTCGAAGTTTTCATTTTAGCCTCTTTGGAACTCGTTGTTTACAAATTAAATCTTGAAAATTCTCTCTTTCTCGAATGAGATCGTATTCTCCATTTTTTACAATTATCTCAGCAGGCCTCGGACGTGAGTTATATTGAGAACTCATTATTACACCATAAGCACCTACATCCATTAAAGCTATAATATCCCCCTCTTCTATTTTTGGTAATAGTCTATCTTTAGCAAATATATCTCCACTTTCACAAACATTACCTACAATATCTACTTTTTCATAGTTGGTTTTTCCTGCTTTATTTGCAATTATTACCTCATGATAGGCATTATAGAGTGTGGGTCTAATCAGTACGTGAAACCCAGCGTCTACTCCTATAAATTTCTTATACGGCGTTTTTTTTATAGTACTAACTTGAGCAAGTAAAATAGAAGTATCGCCTAATATATATCTTCCAGGTTCAAAGTATAAAATAGGTCTTTTTAGGTTATACTCTTCTATCTTGGTTTCAATAAGTGGTATTAATTTATTAGATAAATCCTGTGGTGTAATATAGGGCTCCTCCTTGTTATAACGGATTCCTATTCCCCCCCCTAAATCTATGAATTCAAGATTTAAATCCAATTTTTCTTTAAGAGCTCCCACGATATCTAAAAGCTTTGAAGTGGCCAGCTCAAAGGGAACTGAACTAGTTATCTGGGATCCAATGTGCATTTGGATACCACTGATTTTTAAATACTTACTTTTTTTTGCTCTTTTATAAGCTTCTAGAGCCTCTTTCGCGGGTATTCCAAATTTACTCTCCTTTAATCCTGTTGATAAATGTTGATGAGTTCGTGGAGAAATCGCGGGATTTACTCGAAAAGAAATTCTAGCTTCCTTTTTATTTGATTTACAAATTTTTTCTAATCGGTCTAATTCGTGAATAGCATCAAAATTAATAATAATCCCTTTTTCAACCGCAAGTTCCAACTCAGCATTGGTTTTATTGTTTCCTGTGAAAATAATTTGATCTGGATTGAGATTTATTTTAGTTGCAAGATAAACTTCACCGGCAGAAAGAACGTCTGCACCAGCACCTTCTTGTTTTAATATGTTGAGGACTGCTAAACTACTATTAGCTTTATATGCGTATTTTATTTCTACCTTTGGGTAATTTTTAAATGCATCTCTAAACTCCTTATACCGTTCTCTTATACGCATTTCATCAATGACGTATAAAGGCGTTCCAAATTTTTTTACTAATTCTACTGAATCAACACCCCCTATTGTTAAGTGATTTTTTTTGTTTATCCTTATATGAGATCTCATAAAATGCTCTCCAGCCTTTTAAGTGCATCATTTATTTTGGATATAGGTTGAGTCAGAGCAAATCTTACATAACCTTCGCCGTGTTCTCCAAATCCAATTCCCGGAGTACAGACTATTGCACCTTTATCAAGAAGCATGTTAGCAAACTTCATTGAATCATCATTAGGAACCTTCATCCATACATAGAATGTTGCTTTTGGTTTATTACAAATAAAACCCAGACGGTTCAATCCATTTACTAGAACATCAAGTCGGCTTCTATAAATTCTTAGGTTTTCTCTAATACAATCTTGAGATGACGTTAAAGCTGTTACTCCGGCTTCCTGAATTATCTGAGATACTCCTGAGTCTACATTTGTCTTAATTTTACCCAGAGATTGGATTAAGTCTTCATTTCCAAGGGCATATCCAATTCTCCAACCAGTCATATTGTATGTTTTCGATAAAGAATCAAAAACTATACCTACTTCTCTTCCTCCTTTTACTTCTAGAAGGGAAGTAATTTTAGTTTTATCTAGAACAATTTTTGAATATGCTTCATCACTACAAATCGCAAGGTCATTATCAAATGCAAAGTCTATTGCTTCCTTAAAGAAAGACTTTTTAGCAATGCTTGATGTTGGGTTGTTAGGATAATTTATCCACATTAATTTAGCTTTTTTTACTTTGTCACCGGGTATACCCTCCAAGTCGGGGAGGTATGAGTTCTCCTCTTTTAGTGGCATTGGAAATGGTTCACCCCCAGCGATGATTGTCCCAGTATAATACACCGGATAACATGGATCAGGATTTAATACAACATCACCTTTGTCAATTAGAGAAAAATTTACATTATGAATTCCCTCTTTCGACCCTATGAGTGTAATAATCTCTCTTTCCGGATCCAATTCAACTTTTCTATCTCTCTTATATCTCTCGGTTACTGCCTCTCTGAAACTTAACATTCCTTGATAGCTTGGGTACCTGTGATTTTCAGGATCCTTTGCAGCCTTACAACAGGCATCTATTATATGATCAGGTGTTGGTAAGTCAGGATCTCCAATTCCAAAATGTATTATATCCGCACCCTCTTCCCTTTTAGATTTAATTCTTTTGTCTAAATCTGCAAATAAATAAGGTGGAAGTTTTTTTACTCTTGATGACAGCTTCATGTTAATACCCAAGATATCTATTTTGTAATAACGTTAAAAATATTATGCAATAATTCTCGCATAATCCAAAACTATCTCACCACCATATCTCTCAATGAAGGCACCTCCACCTACGCATATCGGTCTTCACTCTGAATCTAGTGCCATGCTCGACCCGTAGATGGGGGGACGGCTACTTCACACCGCTTCCCTGATGCAAGTCTAAGGGTACAAAGATTCTTCAGACTGTTAGATGGACTTTAAGACGCAAGTGTTTCTTTAACTGAAATCTTTTCATTGTCATAGTAACTTATTTCAAATATTCTCCCATCTAGTCTGGTAGTCACTGGTAGTTCGCTGTCTTTAAAAGTTACATACACTAAGGGATCGGCTTGATTTGACGAACTTTGTAATCTTAATGTGGTAAATTCATCTGACTTTGTGTATCCCCAATATGAAACAGCCTGTACATATTCCCCTGCATAGGCATCATATTTCTTAATCTGTTGGGCTTCAGCTTTATCTAACTGGGATAGGTACATAGTTCCCGTGGCAATTATAACCAACACTAGGATACCAAAAACTTTAAAATTTCTCGTTATTGTCACCTCCTTTAACTTTTTACTATAATCTGCGTATTATTATAATATATAATCTCATATTCTAACTTATCTAGTTTGAATTTTACTGGTAGTTCGCTGTCTTTAAAAGTTACATAAATATAAGGATACGCTAGATTTGTTTGAAATGACGCATTTCCGGATCCCCCATATCCAACTTGATTTTGATGACTTCCTTGGAGTTTAACGGTGGTATATCCGCCAGATTTTGTGTATCCCCAATAGGATAAGCTCCCGATATATTCTCCTGAATATATAATCTTACTTCCACCGGGGAGTGATGAGGGAGGTTTTAATATGAAAGATTCAGATTCATTTATTAAATCATATAGATTTTCCCGATTCTCGTTTTGAGCTTCTCTAGTTCTGTTTCTATCAGAACCAGCAATTACAAAAACTGTTTGAGTTGGATATTTCACAATTACCATTTTTTTATTTCCAGATATGCGAAGATACTCTTGTTCTTGAATAGTAATATGTTGTTGGACAATAGAGCCTACATCTTCAAGTGCATCAGGCCCACCTAATATCACTATAAATTGGTTATTTTCATATCTGTTAAATGACGTTGCATCTACTTGTATTATTTTAATCCCTTTTTCTTTCAGAAAATCTACAAAGTCTTCCGCTAGTGCGTTATCAATTGAATTTGATAGAAGAATTATTTCAGAATTTTGTCCGTGCACATTGGTTGTAGCTGTTGCAAATATACAAAAAGCAAGAATAAAGATTTTTAATAAACTGTTCATCTTAATTAGGTCCCCATTGTAGTTCAATATTTACGTTGTTTTTACTTAAATTTTTCCAGATATTATTAATTTGATCTAAATCACTTAATGACGAAAGTTTTATATATAACTCAAGTAGACGGAATTTACAATTTAAGGGTATGGCGGCCATAGCGGAGGGGATACACCCGTTCCCGTCCGATCACGGAAGTAAAGTCCTCCAGCGATTCTGGCTGTACTGTGGTGCGAGAGCCTACGGGAATCCAGAGACGCTGCCAACCCACTTTATTACATTTTCAAATAAATCAAAAATAGTTTCAAGTGGGTGAGATAAAATAGGGCATATAGTAGATAATATAAGAAATAATCTTTTTGTCCCCCTATTTAGAAGCCCTGGTAGTGTAGAGGCCTATCATACGGGACTGTCAATTCAGCTGAAATGGAACTCCCGTGACTCGGGTTCAAATCCCGACCAGGGCGCTATATTCTGTTTCCTAATTTGTCGAAAATTTTTTGATTATCGAAATCAAAATCAATTTTTATTTGATTCAATTGCTGAAATAGAGGATGTACAACGTTGGGCCCGTAGCTCAGTCTGGCTAGAGCACTGGCCTTTTAACCCTTTTATTAGGGAGAGAAAGCCGGGAGTCGCGGGTTCAAATCCCGTCGGGCCCGTAGTATTGCATTTGCCATCTCATCCTTTTTCTATTTCTAATAATTATTTTCCAAAAGAGATCGTTTATAATTTTAAAATAGAATCAAAAAAAGACATTTTTATTAATGCGTGAGGTGTAGGATTATGATGCCAGAAATTTTAAAACATGAGTTAGTGCCCGAACACGAAGTCCTTACAGTGGAAGAAGCTGATTCCTTACTTAACGAATTCAATATTTCCAAAGGCCAACTTCCGAAAATTCTAATAACAGACCCAGTAGTTAAAAACATAAAAGCGGATATTGGGGATATAATCAAGATTACTAGGAATAGCCAGACAGCCGGTACGGCGGTTGTTTATAGAGTTGTTGTATCCTCCTAGGAGATGTTTTCAGGTGATAAATAATAAACTTATATTAAAATCATTTCTAAAAAAACGTGAATTAGTTAGGCAGCACATAGATTCCTTCAATGATTTTTTGGATAATAGACTTCAAGAAATTGTTAATGACACAAAGAATATTGAGACGGATGTTGGAGTCGAAGTACAGCTAGGTAAGATTACTGTAAAAAAAGCTAGAATTATTGAGGCCGATGGATCAAAGAATAGGGTTAATCCTATGGAAGCTAGGTTACGAAATCTAAGTTACTTCTCGCCAATTTGGTTAGAAATGACACCAGTGGTGGAGGGTAAGGAACCTAAAACTGTAGAGGTTAAAATAGGTATGATGCCCACTATGCTTAAGTCTAGCATTTGTAATCTATATAATAAGACTGAGGAGGACTTAATAAAAGCCAAAGAGGATCCTTTAGATCCGGGAGGATATTTTATAATTAACGGATCTGAACGAACTTTAGTCACAATTGAGGATTTAGCTCCTAACATGATTATGCTAGAGAGGAATCATAAATATAAGAAGGTAACTGAAGTTGCGAAAGTATTCTCAAAGAGAAGTGGGTTCCGAGCTTTAGTTACAGTTGAAAGAAATAAAGACGGTATTATTGGAGTATCATTCCCTGCAGTTCCAGGTCAAATTCCTTTAGTGATTCTTATGAGGGCACTTGGTCTCAATTCTGATCAAGAATTAGTTGAGACTATTTCAGATGATCCTGATATTATACAAATAATTTTAGAGAACTTAGAAGAATATTTAGATGTTAAGTCAACTGAAGATGCAACAGAAATAATTGGTAAAAAAGTCGCGACTGGTCAGACTCGAGAATATAGATTAAAGAGAGCTGAGCAGGTTATTGATCGCTATCTCCTACCTCATATCGGAGTTGAACCGGAAGATAGGTTAAGGAAATCTCATTACTTAGGGCGAATGGTTGTCCGTATAATTGAGCTGGCTTTGAAACGAAGAGAGCCAGATGATAAGGATCACTATGCTAATAAGCGTCTTCGACTTGCTGGAGATTTAATGGAAGATCTATTTCGAGTAGCATTTTATAATCTTACTAGAGATATTAAATATCAGCTTGAGCGGTCAGTTGTTAGGGGAAAGGAGCCCTCTGTTTTCACGGCTGTACGTTCTGATGTATTAACTGAAAGGATTAGACATGCTTTAGCTACAGGAAATTGGGTTGGGGGGAGATCAGGTGTTAGTCAATTACTTGATCGAACAAATTATATATCCGTGGTTAGTCATCTAAGGAGGGTAATTTCACCACTAAGTCGATCACAACCACATTTTGAGGCAAGGGATTTACATCCTACTCAATGGGGGAAAATTTGTCCAAGTGAAACTCCTGAAGGACCTAATTGTGGGTTGGTAAAGAATCTTGCACTTTCTAGTGAATTTTCAACTGGTGTAGATGATACTATCATTGAACCCTTGTTATACGAACTTGGTGTAAATCAAATTAAAAAATCGAGGATATTTTAATGGATGCAAATACATATATTAATGGAAAATTAATTGGTAAACATCCCAAACCAATTGACTTTGTTAAAAAGCTAAAGGGTCTTAGAAGAGTCGGTAAACTTTCCACTCAGTTAAACGTCTCATATTTCGAAGATACCAATGAGGTGTATATCCATACGGATTCTGGCAGAGCAAGGAGGCCATTGATAGTTATAGATAATGGAAAGCCCAGAATTACTGAAGAACAGATGGAACTTCTTAAATTGGAAAAGATTTCCTGGGATGATTTAATAGCCAAAGGCGTGGTAGAGTACCTAGATTCGGAAGAAGAGGAAAATTCATTAATTGCAATATCATCTGAAAATATCACAAAAGAGCATACTCACTTGGAGATTGATCCTCTATTGATGCTAGGTATTTGTACAGCGGTGTTACCCTATCCAGAACATAATTCTTCTCCAAGGAATACTATGGGAGCTGGAATGACTAAGCAATCTCTAGGTTTATATGCTACAAATTTCAGGTCTCGTACAGATACAAGGGGGCATTTATTACATTATCCACAGCTTTCACTTTTAGAAACTGAGATTATGAGTATGGTGGGATATGATGGGCGTGCCGCAGGACAAAACTACGTGGTTGCGGTCATTTCTTACCATGGGTATAATATGGAAGATGCCCTTGTAATGAATCAGTCATCAATCCATCGGGGTTTGGGTAGGTCCACATTTTTCAGAACATACGAAGCTGAGGAACGTCGATATCCTGGAGGTCAAGTCGATATTTTTGAGTTGCCGGAGGCAGATATTCGAGGATATAGGGATGAGAGTGACTATGCGTTTCTTGGTGAAGATGGTATTATTGCGTGCGAATCTGTAGTTGAATCAGGAAATGTTTTAATTGGAAAGACTTCTCCACCCCGATTTTTAGAAGAGATTAGTGAGTATGGTATGGGTAGAGAAAAGAGGAGAGAGACCTCGGTTACGGTCCGTCATGGTGAGAAAGGCCTAGTGGATCTTATACTTCTAACTGAAAGTGTTGGTGGAAATAAGCTTGTAAAGATAAGAGTAAGAGATCAAAGGTCCCCTGAGTTAGGAGATAAATTTGCATCACGACATGGACAGAAAGGGATTATCGGATTGATTGTACCTCAGGAAAATATGCCATTTACGGGTGAGGGGATAATACCTGATCTTATCATAAACCCACATGCTATACCTTCAAGAATGACTGTTGGACAAGTTTTGGAGATGATAGGAGGGAAGGTAGCTTCGATTGAAGGTCGTAGGGTTAATGGAACTGCTTTCTCAGGTGAAAGAGAAACTGAGTTAAGGGAAGCCTTGGTCAATGGTGGGTATAAATCCACCGGAAGAGAAGTTATGTACAGCGGTATCACAGGGGAGAAGATTGAAGCTGAGATATTTGTTGGAGTAGCTTATTACCAAAAACTCCATCATATGGTCGCAGGGAAAATCCATGCACGATCTAGAGGGCCCGTACAAGTTTTAACAAGGCAACCAACTGAAGGGAGGGGAAGAGAAGGTGGTTTAAGATTTGGAGAAATGGAGAGAGACTGTCTTATTGGTTATGGTGCAGCACTTCTCCTTAAAGAGCGATTATTAGATGAAAGCGATAGATATTCAATGCTTGTATGTGAAAAATGTGGTTCAATAGTTGTATATGACAAAATAAGGGATACAGGGTACTGTTCTATTTGCGGGCGTGATATTGATGCAGGTAGAGTGGAAGTTAGTTATGCTTTCAAACTTCTGTTAGATGAATTACGTTGCCTTGGAATTAGCCCGGAGTTACTCATTGGAGATAAGGCATAGGTGATAAAATGAAGATAACCCCCAAAGCAATTATCGGCGTAAAATTTGGCTTATTATCGCCAAATACAATTAGGAAAATTTCTGAAGTAAAAATAATAACTGCAGATACATACGATGAAGATGGGTACCCCATTGAGGGAGGACTAATGGATCCTAGATTAGGTGTAGTTGATCCTGGTCTAAAGTGTAAAACTTGTGGTGGGAGAGTAGGGGATTGTTCAGGCCATTTTGGTAGGATTGAACTGGCTCGTCCAGCAATGCATGTTGGTTATTCAAAACAAGTTAACAAAATAATTCGTTCGATATGTGGCAAATGTGGTCGTTTAGTATTATCAGAAAAAAAAATCGATGCGTTTAGATCGGATATGGCTCTTGCTAAATCTGTTGGAAAAAAAGAGACTCCAACAATTGAGAAACTTTTTAAATCTGCTCGAACAGCTAAAAATTGCGCTCATTGTAATGAACCCCATCTTCCTATTAAATTCGATAAACCTACTAGTTTCATTGAAGATAAAAATAGACTATCTGCAACAGATGTCAGAGAGAGACTAGAGAGCATATCTGAAGATGATTGTGAAGTAATGGGATTTGATACTGAAGTTTCCAGACCAGAATGGATGATTCTAACGGTTCTTCCCGTACCCCCTGTAACAGTTAGGCCATCAATAACTTTAGAGTCAGGGGAACGAAGTGAGGATGATCTTACTCATAAATTAGTTGATATTCTACGCATTAATCAGAGGCTGATGGAAAATGTAGAGGCAGGTGCACCACAGCTTATTATTGAAGATCTATGGGAACTGTTACAGTATCATATTACAACCTACTTTAATAATGAAGTTGCTGGAGTCCCTCCTGCTAGGCATCGATCTGGAAGACCTCTTAAGACCCTTACTCAAAGATTAAAAGGGAAAGATGGTCGTTTTAGAAGTAATCTGTCAGGTAAGAGAGTAAACTTTTCTGCAAGGACTGTTGTATCTCCCGATCCAAATATTAGTATAAATGAGGTCGGTATTCCCAAGATCATCGCTAAAGAGTTAACTGTTCCTGTAAAAGTCACAGATAAGAATATTGAACATCTCAAAGAAATCGTTATGCGTGGTCCAAAAAATTATCCAGGCGCTAATTATATTGAACGTAATGATGGGGGTCGTGTTCGACTAGGAAATATTAAGAATCTCAACGAAGCTTTAGAAAAAGTCGAAGTAGGGGGGAGGGTACATCGGCATTTAGTAGAGGGTGATGTTGTTATGTTTAATCGACAGCCATCCTTGCATAGAATGAGTATAATGGCGCATGAAGTTAGGATTATGCCGTATAAAACTTTTCGTCTTAATTTATGTGTTTGCCCACCTTATAATGCAGATTTTGATGGAGATGAGATGAATCTACATGCAATTCAAGGAGAAGAGGCAAGAGCCGAGGCTAGGGTACTAATGAGGGTACAGGAACAGATATTGTCACCTAGATTTGGAGGCCCAATTATTGGGGGCATTCATGACCATATTTCAGGAGCTTATTTACTCACTAGGAAGGAAACAAGATTCACTCCTATAGAAGCTGAACAGATTATCTATGAGTGCAACATTAATGAAGATCTTCCTTCTCCGATTAAAGAAAATAAAGAGGTATATTATACCGGTAAACAGCTTTTTAGTATGCTTTTCCCTGATGATTTAAATCTGAGTTATAAGGCAAAAATTTGCAAAGGTTGTGCAATTTGTACTGAGGAGAAGTGTGAATATGATGCTTTTGTGCTTGTAAAAGGAGGGCAACTTATTTGCGGAGTAATGGATGAAAAATCATTTGGAGCCTTTGCAGGGGAAATTCTTGATAAAATTGTTAAGGTTTATGGAACAAATATGGCTCGTAAATTTTTAGATAGTAGCACTCAGCTTGTTACTAAGGCAATAACTAAACTAGGATTTTCTACTGGTATTGATGATGAAGATTTACCAATAGAGGCTAGTGAGAGGATAGAAGAAATATTAAGTAATGCTGAGGTTGATGTCCAGAAGTTAATTAAAGCCCATGATGATGGCATTCTTGAACAATTACCTGGTAGAACATTAAAAGAAACTCTTGAGATGCGAATAATGCAAATATTAAGTGAGGCAAGAGATAAAACAGGTAATATAGCAAATCAATATCTTGAAGAAGAATCTAATGAAAGAGGGAGGGAGAATAGTGCAAGGATAATGGCAGTCAGCGGTGCTAGGGGAAGCTTGTTGAATCTTACCCAAATGGCTGCATGTGTTGGTCAACAGGCTGTTAGAGGAGAGCGTATAGTTCGTGGATATGCTGATAGAACCCTCCCACATTTTAAGAAGGGTGATAGGGGTGCAGAATCTAAAGGATTTGTTAAGTCTAGTTATAAAAAAGGGTTGGGACCCCTTGAGTATTTTTTCCATTCTATGGGTGGAAGAGAAGGCCTGGTTGATACAGCAGTGAGAACATCTCAAAGCGGATATATGCAGCGTAGATTAATTAATGCACTTCAAGATCTAAAGGTTGAGTATGATGGTACGGTTAGGGATACGAGGGGAGTAGTAATAGAATTTAAATATGGTGAAGATGGTGCTGATCCAACAAAGACTGATTGGGGAGAAGCTGTGAATGTAAAAAAAATCATATCTAGTATTGTCGGTCCTGCAAGTAAGAAAGGGAGTGAGAAAAGTGGCGAGTAAAGCATTAACGCGCAAAAGCATTGATAAAGAAGTACAGAGTGTGAAGGCAATGTTACCCCCTAGTATTTATCAATCCTTAAGAAATGAATTAGAGAATATAAGTGTAAATAAGGACCAACTAAAAAAGATACTTAAAGATGTTATTCGGAAATTTGATTACTCCCTTGTTGAGCCAGGTGAGGCTGTTGGAGTTATGGCTGCTCAAAGTATGGGTGAACCTTCAACTCAAATGACAATGAGAACTTTCCATTATGCGGGTGTAGCCGAGTTAAATGTTACTTTGGGTCTCCCAAGAATAATAGAATTAGTTGATGCTAGAAAGATTCCTTCTACACCAACAATGACAATTTACCTTGATAAGGATTATGCGGGTAATCGAAAAAAAGCTAAGAAGGTGGCGTCAGCGATTGAAAATGTTAAAGTTGGAGATTTAGTAGATAATATGGAGATAGACTTAGTAGACTCTATAGTTAGGTTAGTTCTAAATAAATATGAATTAAAAAAGTCTAAGGTATCTCCCGAAGTCATTGTTGAAAAATTAAATAAATCTAAGATTAAAGTTAAGGAATGGGATGCAAAATCTATTTCTATTGTTTCTAAGAAGTCTTCAATAAAAGACTTACGTAAGCTTAGTAACAAGGCAAAGGATGTTCATTTTAGAGGCATTAAAGGTATTATTAGAGTGGTAATGCGTAGGGAGGGAGAGGAATATATAGTTTATACTGAAGGTTCAAACCTTAAAGAAGTGCTTAAAATTAAAGGTGTTGATATTAGTAAAACTAAAACCAATCATGTGCTAGAGATAGAAAGTGTTTTGGGAATTGAAGCTGCTAGAAATGCAATAATCAATGAAACTTTAGATACCCTTGATGAGCAGGGACTCAGAGTTGACGTAAGGCATCTTATGTTAATTTCAGATATGATGACTGTTAACGGTACTGTAACATCAATTGGACGACATGGTGTCTCCGGACAAAAGGCTTCAGTCTTAGCTAGGGCTGCTTTCGAAATTACAGTGGATCATCTTTTAACTGCAGGTATTTGCGGGGACGTTGATGATCTGTCTGGAATTGTAGAAAACGTTATTGTTGGCAGACCAGTAAAGATAGGTACAGGAATGGTTGGATTGGTTATGAAGAAAGGAGAAGGTAAAAAAAAGGAGCGTTCTGAATGAATATTGAGAGAGCTATCAGAGCTGCTATAGATACAGGGAAAGTTGTCCTTGGGGAGAGACAAACACTCAAAACTTTACGTTCTGACAACTTTAAATTAGCTGTTGTTTCTTCTAATTGTAAACCAGATACTAAAAAAGAATTAATCCGATATACGGATATTAAGGAAATTTTTATTTATGAGTATCCTGGATCTAGCATAGAACTTGGTTCTATTTGTGGGAAACCTTTTATTGTATCAATGCTGGGAATTCATGAAGAAGGTGAGTCTAATATTCTAGATCTCTTAAGAGGGTAGTCTTATGAAGATAAAGCTTTCTTCTAGTGACATTGGTTATATATCACTTTTTGAGAAAATAACCGGGGCTGTGACTATTGATTGTATAGCGGATGCTTATAAAAATAAAATCTTTTTTGTTGTTAAAGCCGGTGATATGGGCTTGGCAATTGGCAAGAAAGGTAAACATATACAACAAGTAAGTAGATCATTGGGAAAAAAAATAGGCATTATTGAATATTCTAAAAATCCTAGAGAATTTATTAAGAACGTATTTCATCCTTTAAGGGTTACTGATGTTCATATCAATGAAGGTGGAGATAAAAAAGTGGCGAAAGTTGGGATAGATGAAAGAGATAAAATTTCCCTTTTTTCAAGAGGCAATCATAATCTTTCAATGGCAAAGCTTTTATCTATGCGATATCACAATATCAGCGAATTAACTATTGTATGAGGTTAGAATATGGCAAAAAAAGCAATGGGTGAATTCGCGGGTCGAAAGTTAAAAAATAACCGTAGACAATTTAGATGGAATAGCCCTAAGTATAGGAGTAGGGTTTTAAAGCTTAAAGAAAAATCAAACCCATTAGAAGGAGCTCCTATGGCAAGAGGCATTGTACTTGAGAAAGTTGGTATTGAAGCTAAGCAACCTAATTCAGCAATTAGAAAGTGTGTCAGAGTCCAACTTATTAAAAGTGGGCGACAAGTTACTGCATTTACTCCGGGGGATGGTGCTATTAACTTTATTGATGAGCATGATGAGGTAGTTATTGATGGTATAGGTGGGCGAAAAGGTGGAAGTATGGGAGATATACCTGGAGTCAGGTTTAAAGTTATAAAAGTGAATAATGTTTCTTTAGAAGAAATGGTAAGAGGAAGAAAGGAAAAGCCCATCAGGTGATTTTATGGTTAAAATTTTTGGAATATGGGGAACTGAAACGGTTAAAGTAAAGGATCCAGGTCTTAGAAATTATATAAATCTTAAACCGTATTATCTCCCTCATCAAGGTGGTAGGCATGTTAAACCTTTCGGTAAATCTGAAGTCTCTATTGTAGAAAGAATAGTTAATAAAATCACTGTGACTGGCCATGATGGAAAAAAGCACAGACGGCCTAGTGGTAGAAACACAGGGAAAAAACCAATGGCTTTTCGGATAATTCGAGAAGCTTTAGAAACTGTTGAAAAAAGGACCAAAAAAAATCCTATTCAAGTTGTAGTTGATGCACTTTCAAATGCTTCACCACGTGAAGAGACTACTAGAATAAAATATGGAGGTATCTCCTACTTTCAGAGTGTGGATGTTTCCCCTCAGCGTAGGCTTGATGTATCAATTAGATTAATTTGTGTGAGTGCTTCAAAAGCTGCATTTAAAAATAAGAAATCTATTGGTTTGTGTCTTGCTGAAGAGATTATTGCAGCTGCCAAATACGATATTAAATGCAATTCAATTTCTAAGAAAGAGGAGATAGAAAGAATTGCCAAGGCTGCACGCTAATTTTTTTTGAAAATAAAGGTGGATAATTATGGGACGACGAGAACAGATGGCAGAGGAGATAATAAAACTTATGGATAAGCCTAAAAGGATTCGAAACATGGGAATCGTGGCCCATATTGACCATGGAAAAACAACTCTTAGTGATAACATTTTAGCGGGTGCAGGAATGATATCCGAAGATCTTGCAGGCCAACAGCTTTACTTAGATTCAGATGAACTAGAACAGTCTAGGGGAATCACTATCGATGCTGCAAACGTTTCCATGGTTCATGAATATAAAAATGATCATTTTCTTATAAATATGATAGATACTCCAGGGCATGTGGATTTTGGAGGCGATGTCACAAGAGCAATGCGTGCTGTAGATGGTGTTATTGTTGTAGTGTGTGCAGTTGAAGGTATCATGCCTCAAACAGAAACTGTTCTTAGACAAGCATTGAAAGAGCATGTCAAACCTACATTATTCATTAATAAGGCTGACAGACTGATAAATGAACTTAAATTGACACCTGAAGCTATGCAGAAAAGATTTGTAAAAATCATTGCAAACTTTAATAAAATTATAAAGAATATGGCACCAAAAGAGTTTAAAGATAAATGGCAGGTCCGAGTCGAAGATGGAAGCGTAGCCTTTGGCTCAGCTTATAATCAATGGGCAATTAATGTTCCTCGAATGCAAGAAAGTGGAATAACATTCAAAGATATAATTGAATATAATGTTCAAGGAAGGCAGAAAGAACTATCAAATAAAGCCAAAGTTCACGAGGTTATTCTTGATATGGTAATCAGCCATCTCCCAACTCCAAATATGGCTCAGAAATACAGAATTCCGAACATTTGGCATGGAGATGCTAAAAGTAACCAATCATTAGCTATGGTTAATTGTGATCCCAAAGGTAAGTTAGCAATGATGGTTACAGATTTATCTATTGATCCTCAAGCAGGAGAGGTTGCTACAGGTAGAATATTTTCAGGTACTATTAAAAAAAGTAAAGAAGTCTATATGATGAATAGTAAATCAAAAACAAGAACTCAGCAAGTTGGAGTATATTTTGGCCCTGAACGGATGGCTACGGAATACGTTGTTTCAGGGAATATAGCGATGGTTACTGGATTGAAAAATGTTAGAGCCGGAGAAACTGTTACTGAAGTTGAGAACCCTATCGAGCCATTCGAAGAGATGTCGTATACCTCAGAACCGGTAGTTACTGTTGCAGTTGAGGCTAAAAATATGAGGGATTTACCCAAACTTATTGAAGTTCTTCATATAATAGCTAGAGAAGATCCCACGATTAGAGTTCAGATAGACGAGGAAACAGGTGAACATTTACTATCAGGTATGGGGGAGCTTCATTTGGATGTTATTGCTTATCGAATTCAAGAGAAAGGAGTCCCAATAGATGTTTCTCCTCCAATTGTAGTTTATCGAGAAACAGTTGGTGATACATCCCCAGAAATAGAAGGAAAGTCCCCTAATAAACACAATAAATTTTACTTTGTAGTCGAGCCTATAGATAAATCCGTTTTTGATTCATTGATTTCTGGAGATATAAATACTTCTAGGCTTAAAGGTAAGGAACTAGGCAAGGCATTTGCAGTAGCGGGCATGAATAAAAAAGATGCTCGGGGAATAGTTGAAGTATATGAGAATAATATTCTCACTAATGTTACAAAGGGTATCCAATATCTTAATGAAGTTATGGGGCTGATAAAAGAGGGATTTCATGAGGCCGTTGATAATGGCCCTTTAGCTAAAGAAAAGGTTTTTGGACTAAAAGTAAAGCTCACGGATTCAAAACTACACGAAGATGCAATACATCGTGGACCAGCTCAGGTTATTCCGGCTACTAGAGATGCCATTAGAGAGTCTATGATGCAGGCCAGGGCGCATATTTTGGAACCCAAACAAAAGGTTTTTATCCATGCACCTTTAGACTACATGGGTGCAGCCACTCGAGAAATTCAGAGTAGACGAGGCCAGATAATAGATATGCAACAAAAAGAAGATATGAATATAATTGAAGCGTCATGCCCTATAGCCGAAATGTTTGGATTTGCCGGTGATATTAGATCTGCAACTGAAGGGCGGGCTCTATGGACAACTGAATTTATTGGGTTCGAGAAACTACCAGAGGAACTTCAAGAAGGATTAATTAGAAACATTAAAAAGAGAAAAGGATTATTTACGAAGGTATAGGAGGTAATTAGATGGCAGCACAAAAACCACATTTGAATTTAGTATTCATTGGACATGTGGATCATGGAAAATCCACGACAGTTGGTAGATTACTATTTGAAAAAGGGGATATTGGTGAGCATATAATTAAACAATATAAAGAAGAGGCTGAGAAGATGGGTAAGCCCACTTTCGAGTTTGCCTGGGTTATGGATAGGCTTAAAGAAGAGCGTCAACGTGGCATAACTATTGACATTGCTCATAATAAAATGGAAACAGATAAATTTTACTTTACAATAATCGATGCTCCTGGGCATCGGGACTTTGTAAAAAACATGATTACAGGAGCCTCACAAGCTGATGCTGCAGTACTTGTTGTTGACGTAGCTCAGCGAGATGACAAGGGCGGGCTAATGCCACAGACTAAAGAACATATATTTCTTGCTCGTACTCTTGGAATTAATCAGATAATTGTAGGTATCAATAAAATGGATTCAGTAAAATTTGCGGAGAAGAAATATTCGGAAACGCAGTCTAGCCTTCAAAAACTATTCCAAATGGTCGGATACAAACCAGAACAAATTAATTATGTGGCAATGTCAGGATTAAAAGGAGATAATATAATTGCTAAAGGTAAAAATCTTGATTGGTTTGATGGACAAACATTGATAGGTGCTATTGATTCATTGAAGATACCTGAGAAACCCACTAAATTGCCCCTAAGGTTGCCAATACAAGATGTATATTCTATTACGGGGATAGGTACAGTTCCAGTTGGTAGGGTAGAAACTGGTGTAATGAAAGTAGGCGACGCCGTAACTTTTGAGCCAGCAGGCGCTAATGGTGAAGTAAAAACTATCGAGATGCATCATGAGGTCATACCAAAAGCTGAACCCGGAGATAATATAGGTTTTAATGTTCGGGGAGTTGGAAAGAAAGATATACGACGTGGAGATGTATGTGGGCATACTAAAAAACCACCAACTGTGGCAAAGAGTTTTTCCGCTCAGGTTGTTATACTTCAGCATCCAAGTGCAGTGACAGTGGGTTATACTCCCGTTTTTCACTCACATACAGCACAGATTGCTTGTAAAGTTACAGAACTTATAAGTAAACTCGATCCAAAAACAGGTAATGTACTTGAAAAAGATCCGAAATTTCTTAAATCAGGAGATGCCGGTGTTATTCGAATAGAACCTACTAGACCAATGGTTATTGAAAAAGTTAAAGATATCCCGCAGATGGGCAGATTTGCAATAAGGGATATGGGGACCACTATAGCCGCTGGTATGGTTGTCGATATAACTCCGTCAAAGTGAAATTGTATGCAAAAAGCAAGAATTAAATTAACTGCGTCAGACCATGAAAAATTAGAGGATGTATGTGGTTCTGTGAAAGAGATTGCTCAGAAAACTGGGGTAAACATGTCTGGGCCAATACCACTGCCAACTCGTAGGTTACGTGTGCCTGTCAGGAAATCACCTTCAGGTGATGGTACAGCTACTTGGGAAAGGTGGGAGATGCGAATCCATAAGCGCCTTATAGATATCGAGGCAGATGAACGTACTATGCGTCAGATAATGCGCGTTAAAGTTCCGGATGGTGTTAACATTGAAATTGAGTTACGGGCTTAACCCCTATTTATTCAAGCCGGGGTGGCCTAGCCTGGTAGGGCGCAGGCCTGGAAATTTTTAGGCGGATAAAAAAATAGATAGCCTGTTCTCCTTATGGAGTGCATGGGTTCAAATCCCATCCCCGGCGTTAGCGCTAATTTTTCGAGATTTAATATTTAACATCTACTTTATTTTCACAATTTTTAACTTATTTATAAAGCCAATATTAACAAAGCCTTTAAATAGTTAAAGTAATCTATGAAAAGTACTTTTATAACAACAAAAGTATTACTACAATTGTATATCAGCTAAATAGGGTATATAGGCTCTGGTGAATTAATGGCGAATAAGGATAAAAAAGAAGATGATTTCAAATATATCGTTAGAATGGCCAGTATCGACATTGATGGTAATAAAAAAATCCCTATAGGTATAAGTAAGGTACGTGGCATTGGTGCCAGAACAGGATTAATATTATGCAATCTTTTAAATCTCGATCCTGACAAAAAAGTAGGATATTTAACTGATGAAGAGGTAAAAATATTAAGTGAATCATTAGACAGTTTGGGTAAAAAAGATTTGCCTGCTTGGTTATTAAATCGAAGGAAAGATTATTCAACTGGAAAAGACCTTCATGTTACTGGATCGGATTTAGTAATTACTTTAAGAAATGATCTAAATAGACTTAGAAAGATTAGATCTTATAGAGGTATTAGGCATGAACAAGGTTTACCTGTTCGAGGCCAGAGGACACGTACATCCTTTAGAAAGGGTGCGTCAGTAGGTGTCACTCATAAAAAGATTATACAATCTCAAAAAGAAGCTAAGAAGTGATATGATGGGAACCCCTAGAAAGAGCAAGAAAAAATATAGGACTCCGAAGCATCCTTGGGCTGCAACCAAAATTCAAGAAGAGAAAAAAATTGTAAGGGATTATGGTTTAAAAAATAAAAGAGAGCTTTGGAGGGCAGCCACTATTTTAAGGAACTATCATAGGCAGGCTAGAAAATTATTAGTCTTGGGATCTGACTTTGCGGAAAACGCAGGGAAACAGATTTTCGAAAGTATGTTAAAGAATAGATTATTGAAAGAAGGTGGAAACTTAGATAATATATTGACTTTGAAAATTGAAAATATACTTGATAGGAGGTTGCAGACTATTGTTTATAAGAAAGGTTTTGCTAACACTTTAAAGCATTCTAGACAATTAATTGTTCATGGACATGTTACTGTAAATGGTGGAAAGGTAACTGCTCCAAGTTATATGGTTAAAGCTATAGAAGAGGATTCAATCAAAGTAATTTAGGGAGGCAGGTAATTTGACTAAAGGACCAGGCAGATGGGCATTAGCACACATTTATTCTTCTTTTAATAATACAATAATTACTATAACGGACTTAACAGGCGCAGAAACTATCTCCCGATGGTCTGGAGGTAGAACTGTAAAGTCAGATAGGGAAGAGAGTTCTCCATATGCGGCAATGCAGGCGGCAATGAGGGCCGCTGAAGAAGCTATGGATAAAGGTATTGTCGGAGTTCATATCCGAGTTAAAGCTCCGGGAGGAAGAGGTCCAAAATCCCCAGGTCAGGGAGCTCAGCCAGCAATTAGAGCATTGTCAAGAACAGGTCTTAAAATTGGCCGTATTCAAGATGTTACACCAATTCCACATGATGGTACTAAAGCTCCAGGTGGTAGAAGAGGCAGGAGGGTCTAATTTTGAATATTAAGATGGTTGAAAAAGACATTAATTCAATAGTGTTTATTCTTGATGATGTCAACGTAAGTTACGCAAATGCTCTTAGGCGAACAATTATTTCAGAGGTTCCAACATTGGCTATTGAAGAGGTTTCATTTAAGAAAAATAGTTCATCCTTTTTCGATGAGATTTTATCCCATCGGTTAGGGATGGTTCCAATAAAAACAGATTTGGAAATATTTAATTTTAGAGATGATTGTGGATGTAATGGTAAAGGGTGTCCAAGTTGTTCGTTAACTCTTTCAATTTCAAAGGTAGGGCCATGTATTGTATATTCTGATGATCTAATATCCGAAGATGCAAAACTTATACCAAAAAAAGGAATTCCAATACTTAAATTAGGTAAGGGGCAAGAAATTCAGCTTGAGGCAAATGCAGTCCTCGGTAAAGGAGTAAATCATGCAAAATGGCAACCAGGTATAGCGTCGTATAGGTATTATCCGCAAGTTAAAATCACTAAAGAATGCACCGTGTGTGAAGCATGTATAAAAACATGTCCAACTAATGTATTTAAGCTCTCCAGAGGGAAAATCGCAGTTAAAGAGTATGATTGTATTTTGTGTAACGCCTGTATAGATGTCTGTGAATATAAAGCAATAAAAGTCAAAGGTAATAATAATAAATTTATTTTTCGAGTTGAATCTACGGGCGCTCTCACACCAGAAGAAATGTTTAATAAGTCCTGCGATATTATTCAGACTAAGTCAAAGGTACTAGCTGAGTTATTGTAAATCTGCGGGGGTAGCCAAGTGGTCAAAGGCGCAAGGTTGAGGGCCTTGTCGATTAGTTCGTTCGAGGGTTCGAATCCCTTCTCCCGCATACTTTTTAATTTTATTAAAATAAATTAACTATAGTCATGTTTTCGTAGATTATATTAATTATCCAATAAAGATGTTCATCCCTTATTTTTCATATGATAAAATGCATGTTTAATTTATTTCGTTACAAAGTAGTAATTATATACTAATGAAGATTAATTACTGTCCAAGCTGTGGGAATAAGGCAAATCATCGTTCAGTTAAATGTGAATCATGCAATACTAATTTTAGTGAATTATTAGAATCTTCCGATCAAAGTAAAGTTAAAGGTGAAATTAGTAGGCTTATCGAAGATATATTTAATAATAAAGCCGATATTTTGAATGAAATAACTGAAACTATGGCAGATGGTAATGGCTCTCCAAAAGGCATGTTTTTCTCACTTGAACTGCGCGATGGTGAACCAATTATAAAAAGTGGGGATATTGAAGAGTTTAAGAGTAAAATGGCAGAGAATAATGTTCCTATACCCACTTTTATTAGAGATTTAATGGTGTCTGCTAATCTTCCTCTCGAATTTAAAGAAGCGGATACTGATGTTATATATAAACCGCATAAAAAGATTATTTGTGTAAAAATGCCTGGTGTTGTATCAATGAAGAATATTGAGATTAAGAAGCGGAACAAATATCTAGAGATTGTAGGAAAGACTCGATATACAGTCTATTTCTCGAAGGTATCTTCTGATAAAAATGACTTAATAGTTAGAACAAACATTGAAAAGTGTAATTTAAGAATTGAGTTAAAAAAGGTTTAGAGTTTATTTAACTATATCTAAATTATGTATATCATATGTCCCTGATATTCCATCCCACTTTATATTGGCTGAACCAATTTTCAATGGTTTCTTGAAAAGAGGCATATCCAATACGAATGTTTCATATTCTCCTCCCTCGCCATTTATATGAATCCCATATTTTCTCTTTAAATCTATTAAATCTGTAATACATTTTTCATCAATTATTTTTCCTAACCAATCGCTCCCTAATCCCTCTGCTGCTATAGATGTAATAACTATCTTAAATCCAGCATTCACCATATCTCTTAATAGACATTCAGGATTCTTATGCCAAATTGGAGAAAATGATATAAGTCCTAGTTCTTCACAAGTCATATCAATACGCTGTTTTTGATACTCTGAAGATATTGCGCCACTAACTACCCCGTCAATCTCATTTTTCAATGAATTTATCGCACTTTTTAAGTCCATAATTTCTGTTTGCTTATGTCCTTTTGTTTTCTTTGTTACTACTTGAATGTCCATATTGTTACACTGATCTTTTACAAAACGTACATTAGGATAATGAAACATATAACTTTCTGGATTTTCTGGATCTATGCTAATCATATATCTTATTTCAAACCCTTGAGATGCCAGTATATATGCTGAAAATAAGGAGTCTTTTCCTCCAGATGTTAAAACTGCTACTTTCATAATTCCTCGGATAGTTTATAGGCGGCTGTTGAAGCTTTTTCTAGCACTTCCTCTTCTCTTAATCTGGTTATAATGCGATTTTTCATTATTATTTCTCCATTCACTATTGTACCCCAAACATCGTTTCCATTGGCAGAATACACAATATTTGATAGAATGTTGTGAACCGGATATAAATGTGGTTTCTTTATGTCTAAGATTATTAAATCTGCGTTTTTATCCACTTCAATTGAACCTATACTTTTATGCATCCCTAAGGATCTTGCACCGTCGATAGTGGCCATGTCCAACGTTTTTTGCGCAGGTAAGATTCTTGCATCCCACCGATGCATTTTTTGCAGTAATGTCGCAACCTTCATGGTTTCAAAAATATCTAAATTATTATTTGATGCTGCACTGTCTGTACCAAGAGAAACAGTAACGTGGTTATTGAACATTTCTGGCAAGGGTGCCACAGCTCCTACTGCCAGTTTCATATTAGATACAGGGCAATGAGAGACTTTTGCACCACTATTTCCCATAAGTAATACTTCACCTTTTGTTGTCCATCCTGCATGAGCCACTAAAATCTCTTTTCCTAAAAACCCAATATCTTGTAAGTATTCAATAGGTCTTTTACCAGTTACTTTAATTGAATCGTAGACTTCTTTCCGAGTTTCTGAGGCATGTATATGGATCATACTTTTATTTTTTTTTGCGATTTCCTTCGCCTTTAACAAAGTTTCTTTGTTGCAAGTATAGGGAGAATGAGTTCCAATGGTTGGGGTAAAAAGCTCTGTTTTTTCTTTTAAAAGACTTTTAAACAGTTTAAATGCTTGATCAGCATTTTGAAATTCTGCAGTAGGATTATCAAGAACACCTTGGGAGAAGAAGGCTCTAATGCCTCCCTCTTCAACAGCGTTTTTAACACCTCTTCCAAAAAAGTACATGTCATTAAAAGTAGTAGTTCCAGATTTAATGAGCTCTAATACTCCTAGCAATGTTCCTTGATAAACATATTCTTCTGTAAGCTTTGATTCTAGAGGCCATATTTTATTTTGAAGCCAGTCTTGAAGAAGCATGTCGTCTGCAAACCCTCGGAAAAGGGTCATAGCTACATGAGTGTGGGAATTTATTAAGCCTGGAAGAATCGCTTTATCTGAGCAGTCAATTACGTCATCATTTTTTCCTAGATCAATTCCAATGTCTACGATTTTATTATCTTCTATACAAATATCTCCGTTATTCATAATATCTCGATTTGGATTTTGGGTTAAAATCCAGGAGCAATTTTTTAGAATCATTGTATATAGTTAGGACCTTGGATTTAAAATTCTTATGGGGGGTAGGGGAGAGAGAAAACATTTTATTTGCAAAATTTTAATTATTAAACAATGAATTTAAATAAATTTAAAAAGGAATTCCCTGTTTCTGAAAAGTTCCTGTATTTTGACCATGCTGCTGTTGGCCCTTTACCGTTGTGCTCCCTCCGTGCTGTCAATAATTTTAATGAGCAAAAACTATTTGGAAATCTTCATTGGCAAACCTGGGATGATGTACTAGGAGAAGTTAGAAACGTTATTGCAAAATTTATTTCTGGAAATGAAGGGGAGATAGCCCTTACTTGTAACACATCTGAAGGACTTGGAATTATTGCTAACGGTGTAAATTGGGAAAAGCAAGATAATATTGTAACTACGGACTTAGAATTTCCATCAAGTTTATTCACATCTCAGAATATTTCACAACGACACCATATTGATCTTCGAATAGTAAAGAATATTGATGGGGCTCTCCCTCTCGATGAATACATTAATGTAATTGATAAAAGAACAAAGTTGGTGGTACTTTCGCATGTCCAGTTCTCTAATGGATTCAAAACCGATTTGCGTAGTCTATCAGACATTGCACATGAAAATGGTGCAATGGTATTAGTAGATGGGATCCAATCAGTAGGTTCAATGCCATTTGACGTTAAAAAAGAAAGAATTGATTTTCTAACAACAGGTGGATATAAATGGCTTCTATCTCCGTTTAGTGTGGGATTCCTGTACATTAAAAAAGAGCGTTTAGACAAAATTATTCCTTCGGTCGTGGGATATAGATCTGATAAAGAAGTTTATAATCTCCTTTTCCGTCAACTTAATCTTTCAGATAATGCTCGCCGGTTTGAGCATGGGCATCGCAACTTTCCAGGATTTGCAGCTATGGTTGAATCATTAAAACTACTGCTGGAAGTTGGACTAAAAAATATAAAAAAACAAATATGGACTCTGAACGATCGTATAATCGAAGGTTCCGAAGAACTAGGAATTGATATAAATACTCCACTATCTCCCGAAAATCGAAGTGGCATTATCAACCTTAACATTAACCATCCTGAAAGAGTTGAGAAAGTGCTTCTAAAACAATCTATTGCGATTTCTGTAAGGAATGGAGTTAGGATAAGTCCTCATTTTTATAATACTCTATCAGAGGTGGAGAAATTACTTCTGCTCCTGGAGAAGTCTATATGAAAGTATTACTAATTCACCCCAAATTTTCTTATAGGGGTAAAGATTTATTTCCACTAGGATTGGGTTATCTTGCTGGAATAGCCGAAGGACACAATATTAGCGTCATAGATGAGAACATAACACCCTTTGATATTACAAAGATTAAGAATGATTTAGATATTATTGGTATTAGTTCAACTACTCCATCATTTTCTAGAGCTATGGAAATAGTTAAAGAGATTAAAGAATTTCGATGTGATCTCATTATTGTAATGGGCGGAACGCATGTTACATTTTCTCCTGAAGAAGCTCTAAAAGGAGGGGTGGACATAATTGTTACTGGCGAGGGAGAATATTCTTTTTTAGAGATTCTTGAAGGGAAGGAGATAGATAAAATAAAAGGTCTTGTTTATATGAATAAAAACAAGATAATTAAAACTTTGAATAGAGAATTAATACATGATCTTGATAGCGTACCTTTCCCTGCTTGGAATTACTTTCCCATTAATAAATATGGTATTATGTCTTTAATAACTAGTAGAGGCTGCCCATATTCTTGCGCCTATTGCTCTGCCGCTAAATTCTGGAAAAACCAAGTAAGGTATCGTTCACCTGAGAATGTCATTGATGAATTAAACCTCATTTCAGATTTAGGTTTTAAGCTTATCCGATTCATGGATAGCACCTTTACTTTGGAAAAGAAACATTGTTTAAAGATTTGTGAACTTATTAAGGAAGAGAGGTTGGATTTAAAATGGAGTTGCGAAACTAGAGCAGATGCAATAGATAAAGACATACTTAAGTCATTCGCAAAATCGGGGTGTAATCTAATATGCATCGGAATCGATACAGGATCTCAGCAAATACTAGACGGAATAAATCGAAGAATCCGTGCTTCTACTATTGCTAACGCTTTCGATAAAATTAGAAAATATGGAATATCAACTAGGGCTTATGTAACTTTTGGTTTTCCTGGCGAACAAGAAAAAAGCGTTGTAGAAACATTGAATTTTTTAAAGAAAGTTAATCCAGATCAAATCTTACTTTCTCTTGCCACTGCATATCCTGGAAATAAGTTTTGGGGGGAAAATTTCGTAGAGATTCATCCTGACTGGGTATCAAAATTTCAAGGTCACGGTCTTGGGGGGAAACTGTATTTGGCAAACAGCCTATCACGTAAAGATTATATTAAGCTTGCGGACTTTATGTGGAATGAAGTGAGAAGAATTTCTAAGGGAAAACCACAATTAATTAATTAATTTTTATAAATCAGATTTATTCCAATAACTAAATTACCTTTCTATTGGAATTTCTCTCATTAATAAGTTGAAGATTTAAATTATTTATTTACTTTATCCGCATTCCATTTTTAACTTTCCTATTAACTGTTAATATTGAGACTCCCTTTTCATCTTCGGCTGCTAAAATCATACCTTGAGACTCAATTCCAAATAGTTTAATAGGTTTAAGATTCGCTAGAAAAACAACTTTCTTTCCTATCATATCCTCAGGATTGTACCATTCTCTTAAACCTGCAACGGCCTGACGTTTCTCTCCGATATCAATCATTATTCTAATTAATTTGTTGGAACCCTCTACTTTCTTAGCATCAATTATTTCTCCAACTCGGAGGTTTAATGCTTTTAAATCAGTTTGGTCTATTTCCATAGAATTCTCTTTATAAGATTAGATATAAATATATTTTTTAATAAAATTTCCTTAAAATGACAATTAAGTTTTTCAATAAAGATATAATGAAATATCTTTTAATTGTATAAAATTTAAATTATTGAAAATTTCAAATATAGGATTGATTGCAAAAGATGGTATTTGTTAGCGTGTCTAAAGGATATAGTAGATTCATACATATTACAAACTTTAAGTATCCTTCTTCATCCGATTTTAATTACATAAAGGCATGATTACAATGAGAATACTGATTACCTGTGCCCTCCCTTATGTTAATAACGTGCCGCACATAGGTAATATTGCAGGTTCACATCTTCCTGCGGACATTTTTGCTCGTTATTGTAGACTTGTTGGGCACGATGTCGTATTTATAGGTGGAAGTGATGAACATGGCACTCCAACCGAGGTAGCTTCAGCTAAAATTAAGATTACGCCTAAAGAGCTCTGTGATAAATATTATAGTGTACATAAGAAGATTTATGAATGGTTAGACATAAGTTACGATAATTTTTCTAGAACTTCAAGAGATATCCATCATCGTACAACTAAAGCGGTTTTTCAAAAGATATATGAGAATGGATATGTAAGTGAAGGTAATTTAAAACTACCTTACTGTATCAACGATAACCGTTTCTTACCTGACAGATACATAGAGGGCATTTGTCCACAGTGTTCATACAAAGACGCTAGAGGAGATCAGTGTGAAAGATGTTCAACGCTTTTAAATCCCGATGAGTTGAAACAGCCTAGATGTGCAATCTGTGGGCACAAGCCCATCTTCAAAAATACGAAACACCTCTTCTTAAATTTAGATAAGTTGGAAGGAGAATTGAACGAATGGATAAGAGGAAATAATAGAATTTGGAGTAACCAGGTTATAAAACTTGCTTTAGGCTGGATTAATGAGGGGCTTAATCCTAGATGTATCACTAGAAATATCAAGTGGGGCGTAAAGGTTCCAATAGATGGTTATGAAGACAAAGTATTTTACGTATGGTTTGATGCTCCTATTGGTTATATATCAGCTACTAAAGAGTGGGCAAAAGAAAATAGCAATCCATCTGAATGGAAAAAATACTGGAAGAGTAAAGAATCTAGAATATTTCATTTTATTGGTAAAGATAATATCCCTTTTCATACAATCTTTTGGCCTGGCATGCTTATGGCTAATGGAGATTACTCATTACCATACCGGGTCGCAGGTTTGCAATACCTTAACTATGAGGGGGGAAAGATATCGAAGTCTAAAGAACGAGGTATTTTCTGTGAAAATTTTAACAAATGTGGATTGAGCAGCGATATATGGCGTTTTTATTTGGCTTTGCTTATCCCAGAGATTAATGACACAGAATGGAAGTGGGGGGAGTTTAAGGATAGAGTTAACAACGATTTAATAGCTAATCTTGGGAACTTTATTTTTCGGACATTAAGCTTTATTCAAAATAATTTCAAAGGTCAAGTACCAAAAGTGGATTTAGGTCAAGGGGATATTAAAGTATTAGATTCTGTTAAAGTGATAGTTGAGGATTATAGGATTTTAATGGAAGATATTAAACTTCGTGATGGTCTTAAAAAGATTCTAGAGCTCTCTGATATTGGAAATAAATATTTCCAACAGTCCGAACCCTGGAAGACTATAAAGTCAGATCCTATCAAGTCTGCTAACACTTTATACGTATGTGCAAATCTTTGTTATGATTTAGCAGTCATGATGAGTCCGTTTCTCCCTAAAAGCTCCAATGTCGTATCTAGGCAGTTAGGTGTTAAGCTTAATGGCTTTCATTCAATTGGGAATAAATCTATATCGTCAGGTCAAAAAATTACTAATGTAACCCCTATTTTCCCTAAGTTAATGGAAAATGATATTGATAACCTAAAGAAAATCACTACTAAACCAACGAAATTCAGGGAAATGTTTCAAGATGAAATTTCATATGAAAAATTCAAAAAGATAGATCTTAGGGTTGGAAAGATTGTTAAAGTAGAGAATGTAGGTGGTTTAGATAATATTTTAAAAATATGGGTTAATAGTGGCTCTGATGAAAAACTATTCAGTGTAGACTTGAGAGGAAAATATCCTTCTGAATCTCTTATTGGTAAGGATATTGTGTTTGTTAATAATTTAAAGCCTTCAAAAGATGAAATAATAGATAATACTGGTTCTATAATGCTAGCCATTGATGAAGATACAATCTCTATTGTACATCCTGATAGAAAAATGAAGAGTGGTAGTCGAATAAGGTAAGTTCTTATTTTATTCTATTCAAAATTTTTTTTTTATACTATTCTAAATTAAGTCTAATAAAATCCAGTGCTATGCTAATATCTCAACAACTTCTGTAAATATCATCATACTTTGAATATTTGTTATTCTAGCTTTTACCTTCTGCCCCTCTCTAGCACCATTTATAAAGACAATGTATTTTCCCATTTTAGCAACACCATCCCCTTTTTTTCCTGTTTGTGTTACTTGAAGAGTTAATACTTCCCCTATCTCTGGTTTGTTCTTTTTGACTTGTGTAGGGGTTTTCATTGAACTAATTGGATTTCTTGAACCGCAGGCTTCACATTTTAGAAAGTTTACCCTCATTTCTTGTAAGATCTTGGTATCAGGACGCCCACATTCAGGGCAAATGACGAATTGCTTCAAGAAACTTTCAAATTTTTCTTGAATCTGAGATGTACGAAATTGTCCTTTCATTAGCAATCTTTGATCATCACGCGATCCCATTGTTCCAAATTCTTTTAGTAAATATTTAGCAATCAGTGATGTTTCTCGGTTAACCCCTTTGCTCACTTCAGCTAAGTTCTGGACAACTGTTGTCTTGCCTTGGATTCTAGCTTGTATCTTGGGAATCACAAAGCGTATGTGTTCCTTGAGAATCTTGGGCAATTCTTGATACGCTTTATCTAACAATTCACCATATTCGTTCTTATCCAGTTATAACAACCCCAATCCTGCTAGTTTTTTACGGACATTTTTTGCAGCTTGTTCAGCATCACCTACACTTTTAGCTCCGGTACATACTATTTTACCAGATCCAAATAATAGTAATACAACTTTAGGTACTTTCATCCGGTATACCAATCCGGGGAATTGCTCTGGCTCATATTCTGTATTATCCAACCCAATAGCTATAGCGTCAAGGTTTAGTTCTGCATGAAGGTTAGCCGTTGCTACAACGTTTTGAATTATAACTTCGGGTTTACCTGTTATTTCGGTTCCCCCTTCTCGGATCTTATCTATAATCCTTGAAATTGCAATTTTTGCCTCCGGAATGCTTTTAGCTCCGGTACATACTATTTTACCTGACCCGAAGATTAGAGCTGCAGCCTTTGGTTTATCTAAATGATAAACTAGTCCAGGAAACTGTTCTGGTTCGTATTCAACTTTATCAATTGCCAATGTGATTAATTCTAAATCGAACTTCTGTCCCAGTGATGCCGAGGCAACAACATTCTCAATCTTTACATTAGAATTCATTACATAAACCTCCAATTTGTCTATTGAATACGTTGTTTATATAAAGGTATTTATAAATAGAGTATTATCGTTATTTTTTTTTTTTCAAAAATCTTGTCGAATATGCTTCTAATTTTTTTTTTTTGGGAATCTGAAGGCGTATCTATCAAAGTTAAAGTGGATATGTCTACGATTCTAGTTATGGTTTAATAATATTCAGAAAATTTGTATAATCTAAACTTTCAATATAACTATCAAATCTATTCGGAATGGTTTTAATGAAAGGAGGTTCACCATGTCAAATGATAACGTTGTTTTTGTCGGAATTAAACCAGTAATGAACTATGTATTAGCCATAAATACACAGTTAAATAATTCGAAAGAGGTGGTTCTCAAATCAAGAGGGCAAGCGATTAGTAGATCGGTCGATGCTGCCAGAAATTGTTAGAAATAGGTTTATGGAGGGAGTAAAGGTCAAGGACATCGTCATTGATACCGAAGAGCTTACTAGGGATGATGGGACTAAAATGAATGTGTCAACCATGGAGATAACCTTTTCCAAATAATAGATTTTTTTATCAAAAGGGATATAATAATTATCTTAACTTAAAAATATAATTTAAGACTTAAAATGTTCTATTCTGATAAAAAAAATTATCCAATTTCTTTATTCTATAGAGAATTGTTTTCCACTATCTATTATGGCCTTGGCAAAACCGTAGCCGAAGTTCGCAGAAAACTTTTCTGAGAATTCATCAAGGAAGGACTTTTTATTGTAAGAAACTATATTAGGAGTACCTGTTATACCCCCCAAATCTGCAGCTTTATTAATGGCCAAATCTCTACCCCCAATTTCATCTATTAAATTTAGTTCTTTAGCTTTTTTGCCTGTGTATATTTTACCTTCAGCAATGCTTGATACGTATTCTACAGTTAAATTCCTGTTATTTGCAACTTCCCCTAAGAACTGATCATATATCTCAAGTACTATTCCCTCTAGCATTTCTTTTTCTTCTTCAGTCATTGGCCTATATCCAGTTGAAAAATCCTTAAACTCTCCTCCTTTAACTATGGTAAAGTTCACTCCAATTTTTTCTAGAAGTTTTGAATATTCTGGGAATATGGAGATTACACCAATACTCCCGACTACTGACGCCCTATCCGCTATTATAAAATCGGATGCAGAAGCAATATAGTATCCCCCGGATGCTGCAATTTCACTTAGCCATGCTACAACAGGTTTTTCAGATTCTTTTATTGCTCTTGCGATTTCATCACTAGCTACAACACTTCCTCCTGGACTATTAATATCAAGAAGGATAGCCTTAACGGATCTATCCCGATTTGCTTGATTTAATAATTCTATAAATTTTTGAGGGGTTATCACACTCTCTTGAAGCATTCCACTATTAGATGTCATAGAAATCTTACCATGAACTTTTATGATGGCTACACTTTCTCCAAATGAATACCCGTCATTTTTTGTAAGTAAGTAAGCCCCCATAAAAGACAGGGTCAGACCTCCTAATAGTATAAAAATAATAATAATTAAATATTTTTTCATGGATTAATGAGTAACCTATAATCATTAAAATAAGTTATCCTTTGATTATATCTCTCAATTCAATTATAATAAAAATTTATATTATCCCCAAGAATTTTACAAAACCAATAATTACTCCTAAAAAGTTGTTAATTCTCCTGCAATAAATTTCTTAGATATTTTACTTACTTCTTCTATATTCCTATCTACAATACTTTCACATTTACCTTTTATATTTGAGAATTTATTAGAGTTATTCATAATAAGTTGGATATCCGCAGCCTTTGGCTGATCAATAGGGATGCCTATCTGACTCAGAATTTTTACGTAAACTTCTTTAACTCCCTCAAGAGACGTATCAATATCCTTAGCTATTTCCAATGAGAGGAGATTATAGATTTTACCTACATGATTTATCGGATTTTTTCCAGCAGCGGCTTCCATAGACATAAATCTATTCGGCGTAATTAAACCGTTGACTCGATTACCTCTTCCAACTGAACCATCATCACCCATTTCAGCGGAAGTACCTGTTTCAGTTAGATAGGTGCTATCTCTGGTGTAATCATCAGCAGTATTTATCATTACACATACTTCACGCTCAGTTACCTTAGTTGCAAGTTTTATTATTTCTTCTTTCATAGATTCTTTTATATTCATGTAATGATCTAAATCGGGAATATACCTCGCTACCATCGCATCTGCCACGGTAAGAGTTACAACATTTTTTTCTCTTAGTCCCATAACCTTAATATCCTCCCCGCTTCCTGGGAATTTCTTCTTAAATTTATCTGAATTCATTAATTTCTCTGTTTTGTAAACTAATTCTTCTGTTTCAGATAAAGGT